>ERZ761602.7884-NODE-7884-length-11015-cov-4.019526_pt1 | contig 11015 bp, 6 predicted proteins | sample MGYA00512165_ERZ761602 | MGnify/ENA primary metagenome ERZ761602 (study PRJEB28899, sample SAMN02445085) | bioreactor sludge metagenome | biome: EBPR sludge; isolation source: Thorneside wastewater treatment plant | place: Australia: Brisbane, Thorneside... | reverse complement strand
CTACGGCAACCTCACGTCGGCCGCACCCGGCATTCCGTCCGTGGACGTCTACGAAGTGAACAGCTGGATCGGCACCGGCTTCCTCAAGACCCCCGTGTCCGGCGCCGGCGCCCAGCCCGCCTTCTCGACCGCCCGGGTCGCCAACCACAGCTGGGTGGGCAGCACCACCAACGGCGGCAGCAGCTACGACCCGGCCATCCTCCGGCGCCTGGACTGGGTGATCTCCCGGGACGAGTTCACGACCGTCGTGGGCCTTGCCAACGGCGGCTCGAACCCGGCCCTGCTCGCCAGCGCCTTCAATGCCATCGCCGTCGGCCGCTCGGATGCAGGCCATGCCGCCACCACCACCGCGGTCGGCGTGTCGCCCTTCGACGCCATCTACGTCGCCGGCCGGACCCGCCCCGACCTGGTCGCGCCCGCCGGCAGCACCAGCCTGGCGGCACCCATGGTGGCCGCGGCCGCCACGCTGCTGGTCGAGACGGGGCACGGCAATGCCGCCCTGTCGACCGACCCGGTCTCCCAGTCCGTGACCAGCCGCGCCGGCAGCCTCGTCCGCAATGCGGAGCGGTCCGAGGTGGTCAAGGCGGTCCTCATGGCCGGTGCCCTGCGCAGTACCACGGGCAACGTCGCTGCCCCGGACCTCACCGACTACCGGGTGGCCCCGGTCAACCAGACCAGCAACGGCCTGGACCGCCGCTTCGGCGCCGGCCAGCTCAATGTGCTGAGCAGCCATCGCATCCTCCTGGCCGGCGAGAAGAACAGCCAGCAGGACGGCGGTGCCAGCGCGGGCCAGGCGGGCATCCGGGGCTTCGACTACGACCCGCGCTTCGGCGGCGCCAACGGCACCAACAGCACGGCCACCTACAACCTGCCGGTACAGGCCTCGGACGCCTGGCTGAGCTTCGCCCTCGTGTGGAACGTCTATGTCCATGGCGGGACGGTGAACTACTTCAACAGCACGACCGCCCTGTACAACCTGGACCTCGCCCTCTACGACGTCACGAATGCGGCCAGCCCCGTACTGGTCACCAGTTCGGCCAGCACCCTCGACAACACCGAGAACCTGCACGTCCTGCTCACCGCGGGCCGTGCCTACCAGGTGCAGGTCCTGCGCGCCGGCAGCCAGGTAACCTTCGACTGGGATTACGCCGCCGCCTGGCAGGTCGCGCTCCCAGCGCCCCCCGATGCTGATGGTGACGGGGTCGCGGACGCGACCGACAACTGCCCGCTCACGGCCAACGCCGGCCAGGCGGACGGGGACGGGGACGCGGTGGGCGACGTGTGCGACAACTGCTCGGCCGTCGCGAATGCGGACCAGTTTGACGGCAATGGGGACGGCTACGGCAACCTGTGCGACGGGGACCTGAACGACAACGGCTTCACCAACAGCCAGGACACGGCGATCTTCCGCTCCCTGCTCGGCACTTCCAGCCCCATCGCCGACCTGAACAACAACGGCATTGTCAATTCCCAGGACAACGTGATTTTCCGGGCACTGCTCGGCCTTCCGCCGGGTCCGTCGGGGCTCGTCCCCTAGCCTCTTCCTCCCCGGCGCCTCAGGGCGCCAGCGCCGACGGCCCGGGCGGCGCCCCCAGCAGGCTGCGGAACAGGACCGTGTCCTGGGCGTTCACCGTTCCATTCCCGTTGAAGTCCGCATCAGGGTCCGCCGTACCCAGCCGGGCGCGGAACAGCACCGTGTCCTGGGCGTTCACGACCCCGTTGTTGTTGAGGTCCGCATCGCAGGTATTCCCGTAGCCGTCACCATCCGTGTCCCGCTGGTCGCTGTTGGCGCGGGTGGTGCAGTTGTCGCACACGTCGCCCACCGCGTCCCCGTCCCCGTCCGCCTGGCCGGCATTGACGATCGCCGGGCAGTTGTCGCCGCCGTCCAGCACGCCGTCCTCGTCCCGGTCGATGCCGATGCGGATGCCGGAACCCGGCGGCACCGCCGACCAGGTCTGGGCCTGGCCGGGCGCCCCGGCGGCAGCGCGAAGTTCCGCCTCCGGCCAGGGCGCCTCACCCGGGAGGTCGCTGCGAAAGGTGCCGTCGGCCTGCCGCACGAAGCCGCGCATCGCCCCGGCCACCCGCCCCTTCACCACCAGGTCCGCGTTGCCCAGGCTCGCCTGGCCGACGAAGAGGCCGAGGCGCGGGGTGACCACACCTGCGTTACCGGCGGCCAGCGTGACCTGCTGCCCGACCACGGGCTTCAGGTTGCTGTCCATGGCGAACATGAACTGCTCGACCTGGCGGCGCACGGGATCACCGCCCGTGAAGTTGAACACCGTCGCCCGGAAGAAGCGGAACAGCGTGTCCATGCTGCCATCGTGCAGGAAGCCGAAGCCGCGGACCTGGTCGCCCGTGTAGGCGTTGTCGCCGGGGGTGGTGAACGGCACGGCGGGCATGCCGAACATGCCGACCCGGGCGTACAGGTTGCGCAACTGCGGGATCTTGAAATGCTGCGACTCGCCCTCGAAGCTCGCGCGGCCGTCCGTGCCGAAGAAGCCGGCTGTGGAGCTCAGCACGTGGCAACCGGCGCAGGTGGTGGTGTCGACGATGCCCGTGAAGTAGAAACTGCGCCCGGCCTCCTGGGCCGGGGTGAGGCTGTCGTCGAGGGCCCGCACCGGGTTCGGCGGCATGGTGAGCGCCAGGGCGAAGTCGGCGAATGCGCGGATCTCGGTGTCCGACAGGGGCGTTGCCCGGCCCAATAGCGCCGGGAAGGCGTCGTTGAACTTGGCGAAGGCGGCCACTTCGTCCCCCGCGCTGCCTCCCGGATCGTTGCCGCCGGTCCGGTCGCCCCGCCAGTGCATCGAGCCGTGGTTCGCCATGCCCCGCAGGGTCTGGGTCGCCATCGGGCCCTTCAGCGGGTGGAAGTCCCGGTACACGAGCGGCGGCTGGTTGACGGGGCCCAGGGTGAAGGCCAGCGGGTTGTTCAGGACGCGGTCGAGCGGATTGCCGAGGTCCCAGGCGAGGGAGTCCAGGTCGCCATCCACGTGGCAGCTGCCACAGGCCGCTTCCCCGTTGCTGGAAGTGAGGTTCGCGTCCTGCAGGAAGACCCGGCCCGCGACCACAGAGGCGGGCTCCGGGTTCGGCAGGCGGTAATGCCGGGTCTCGCTGCGGGTGGCAAGGTCCACGATCGAGAGGCCGTTGTCGAAGCGGGTGAGCACGTAGAGACGGCCCCGGGGCTCGTCCAGCACGAGGCCGGTCGGCCCGCCGCCGGAGACGGCGATGTGGTCCGCCGCGTCGGGCAAGTAGGTATCGCTCTCCACCTGGCTGGCGGGCAACACGGCCACCTTCCCGGAACCGGCTGCCGCGAGGTACAGCGTCGTCCCGTCCGCGCTCACGGCGATGCCCCGGGGCAGCGCCAGGCTGCGCGCCCGCACCGCCGGGGGGGCTGGCGACAGGGCGTAGTCGATGTGCTTGTTCAGGTGACGGGGTGACACCGTCCCGGCCAGCGGGTCGATGACGGTGACCCGGGTCTGGTGCTGCCGCCCGAGCACGGTCGAGAAGGTGCTGCCGGGCCCGCTGGCAGGCCGGGTGCCCTCGAACCGGACCTGGTTCTGGGCCTCCGTGTTCGTGACGTAGAGCCGGCCCGTCACCGGGTTCACGGCCATGTTGAACAGGATGGTGCCCACCTGCGGGTAGGCGGCGACCTGGACCGGCGGGCTGGCATTGGCATCGATGGCAAACACATCCAGGTCCGGCAGGCCGAACCGGACGACGCCGCTCCAGTTGCGGCCGAGCTCGTCGACCCAGGCCGTGCCATCGTGCCGCACGATCAGGCCGACCTCCGGCTGCAGGGCGCCGTCTGCATCCACGTTTGGGGCTGGAAGGCCGCCCGGAGCCGTCGCCCCGCTCACGGTGCAGGGGCCTGCGGACGCCCGTCCGTTGCAGACCGCGCCCTCGTTGAGGGTGGTCGTGCGGTTTCCCGAGTGGAAGATGCCGGCGTATACCCGGCTGCCGTCCGGGGATACCGCCAGGGCCCGGGGCGTGTCGCCGAACAGCGTGAGGACGGCCACTGGCGTTCCGCCGAGGCCCCCGCCGATGGCCGTGGCATCGAAGACCCAGACGTCGGCGCGGCCCACGCCCGGGCTCGTGAACTCGCCCGGGTTGGCCGGGTCGTTCCAGGGGCTGTTCTGGCCCCGGTGGGCCGTCGTGATGAAGGCCCGGTTTCGCCCCGGACCCGCGAAAACGATATCCCGGGGCTCGTCGCCGACCAGCAGCGTCGCGACGACCGCGGGCGCGGCGGCCGCCGTGTCCACGACGCTGATGCTGTCCGAGAGATGATTGACCACCCACACCTCCCCATCGGGGCGGGCCGCGACGGCAACCGGTTCCAGGCCGACGGGGACCGAGGCGGCGTGGCGCAGCCCGCCGCTGCGGACGTCGAAGATCTCGAGGCGGTTGTCCGGCGTATTGACGGCATAGAGCCTGCTGCCGTCGGCGGCAAGGGCGAGCGGGCGCACCTGCCCGGACTCGAAAGCGACGAAGGAACCCGCGGTCGCCTGCGCGGCCAGCAGCAGCAGCAGCCCGAACGGTACCCGCCTCACGACGTCCCCCACGTTCTCGGTGTCAGCTGCACCGATCATACCGGCCACTGCCCCGGGAAGGGCCGGCCCCGACATAATGGTGCCACCGGCTGGCACCCGGCCTGCGGACAGGCCGGGCCGGAGGTCCCGGCGGGCGCGTGTGCCCCGTACAATGCGCTGGCCGTCCAGCGGGTCAGGAGACCACCAGGTGCAGGATTTCAGAGGCCTCGTGAAGTTGCTCGAGGAGCGGGGGGAGCTGTACCGCATCAGCCGGCCCGTGGACCCCCGGTTCGAGATGCCGGCCGTCATGGAGCAGGTGGAGCGGGAACGGCGGGCTTTCCTGTTCGAGAACGTCACGGGCGCCCGGTTTCCGGTCGTGGGCGGGCTGCTGAACCGGTTCGAGTGCTACGGCTGGGCCCTCGGCAGCACGCCCGGCGAGCCCTTCGGGCCGGCCGACCTGGACCGCCGGGTCGAGCAGGCCAAGACCTCGCCCCTGCCACCCCGGGAAGTTGCGTCCGGACCGGTGCAGGACGTCGTCCTGACGGGCAAGGACGTCAACATGTCCGACCTGCCGGTACCTACCGTGTTCGAGCTGGACAGCGGTCCCTTCATTACCGCCGCCGTCGGCATCACGCGCAATCCCCGCACGGGCCACCTGAACGTAGGGGTATACCGCACGCTGATCCTCGGCCGGAATATCGTCGCCGTGAACGCCAGCTCGCTGTCGGACCTGCGCACCTTCTACCGGCACGCCGAGGAGACGGGAGAGCCCATGTCCATCGCGCTGGCCCTCGGCGTCGAGCCCTCCCTGCAGATTGCCGCCTCCTGCAAGCTGCCACCCCACCAGTCGGAACTCGACCTCGCCGGGGCGCTGCAGGGCCGGGCCATCGACCTCGTCCGCTGCCGGACCAGCGACCTGCTCGTCCCGGCCAACGCCGAGATCGTCATCGAGGGACGGGTGGACTTCAGCCGCAAGATCGAGAACACCCTCGGCGAGTTCGCCGGCCAGTACGGACCCGAGACCGCCCCCGTCACCGAGGTTACCGCCATAACCCACCGGCGTGATGCCCTCTTCTACTCGATCCTCGCGGGCAAGAACCCAGAACACAACACGCTCGGCGCGCTCGCGACGTTCGGAATCCAGCGGGCGCTCGCCGGCGCGCTGCAGAAGCAGCTCCCTGCCATCCACGCCATCAACGTGTACCTGGACCCGAAGTTCGGCTCCATGGCCCACATCGTGATTGCCATCCGCAAGACCAGCGACGCCGAGCCCATGCAGCTCATCGAGGCTGCCTTCAAGGCCGCCGGCGGGTTCTTTCCGGTGAGCCACATCACCAAGCGCATCGTGGTGGTCGACGACGATATCGACGTCAATGACCTCAACGAGGTCGAATGGGCGATCTGGAGCCGGGTGGCCGACGCGCGCAAGTTCCGGGTCATCCCCGACGTGGAAAGCTGGGAACTCGAGCGTTGCGCCAAGGACGGCCGTGGGTCGCTGCGCGTCGGCGTTGATGCCACCATGGACATGGAAGACCGGGAGAAGTTGCGCAAGCCGGTCATCCCGGGTGCCGGGTCGATCCGCCTGGCCGACTACCTGAACCGGAGGCCCGCAGCGTGAGCATCGATCCGTACATGGCGGTTGCCCTGCAGACCACAGTCCGCCACTGTGCGAGGCGCAGCGAGGTTGAACGGAACCTGACCCACATCGGGAACATGGTCGACCTGGTGTGCCACATCTGCTCGCTGGAGCTGCCAGTCCGGCTCATCGCGCTCGGCGAGGGCTGCATCCAGGGATTCGCGGACGAGATCCTGCACCTGTCCTCGGCCGAGTACACGGCCACGCTCGCCGCGGACATCCCTGGCTGGGAGACCGAGTTCCTCGGCGAGAAGGCACGCCGGCACGGCGTGTTCATCCTGGGCCAGCTGAAGGAGAAGCTGCCGGAATATCCGGATCGCTTCTTCAACACGGTCTTCCTGCTCGACCCGGAGGGGCGGGTCATCTACAAGCACCGCAAGAACGTCGTGCTGTTCGTGGAGCATTCGACGACCCCCCACGACGTCTATGACCAGTGGATCGCCGCCCAGGGCGACACGCTGGAGGCCTTCTTTCCCGTGGCCCGTACCGAGATCGGCAACATCGGCGGCAGCGTCGGCGTGGAGGGGGCCTTCCCGGAGAGCTACCGGGGGTTCGCCATGAATGGTGCCGAGATACTGTATCGGGCGTCCCTGCCGGAGCCCTGGGTGTCCCGCGAGATCTGGGACGTGCAGAACCGGGCCCGGGCAGCAGACAACACGGCCTACCTCGTCGCCCCGAACTGCGGGGCCCTGATCATGCCGGGCAACCCCCCGACGGTGATCGGTGGTGCCCTGGGCGGAAAGTCCATGATCGTCGGCTACAAGGGCGAGGTGCTTGCCCAGAGTGCGGTGGTGGACGACTGCTACGTCGCCAGCGAAGTCAACATCGAGGCACTGCGGAACTACCGGGCCACGGCCCGTTTCCAGAACTGGCTGCCGTACCTGCGTACTGAAGTCTACCGGCGGATCTACGACCAGCCCGTCTGGCCGAAGAACCTGCCGGCGATGGACGATGCCGGCACCGAACGGGTCTTCGAGGACTCGGTGCAGGGCCTGCTCAAGCGCGGCAGCTTCACCCCCAGGGGCCGGTAGGAGCGGCTTCAGCCGCGATGATCCCGCAGCCACCCCGCTCGGAGTTCAGCCTGGGCTGGAAGGTGCTCGTGGCCGCCATGGTCGGCGTGGCCTTCGGCGCCTCGCCGATTCCGTACAACACGATCGGCTTCGTGCTCGGCCCGATCCACGACGAATTCGGCTGGTCGTTCCGGGACATCACCCTCGGCCTCACGATCTGCGGCATCGCCGGCTCCCTGCTGGCACCGGTCTATGGCTCGCTCAGCGACCGCTTCGGCGTCCGGCCCGTGGCGCTCTGGTCCCTGCTCGCCTTCGGCCTGTCGTTCGCCGCGCTGGCGCTGGTGCCGGGCTCGCTGACGGGTTACTGGCTGATGTGGCTCACCGTCGGTGTCATCGGCTTCGGCTCCACGCCGGTGACCTGGACCCGCGGCATCAACCTCTGGTTCTTCCGGCGCCGGGGGCTGGCCCTCGGCCTCGCCCTGATCGGCACCAGCATCACGGCGATCCTGGTGCCGCCGCTCGCGGCCTACAGTGTCGCCAACCTTGGCTGGCGCCTGACGTTTCCCTTCCTGGCGCTGCTGCCGCTGCTCGTCGCCCTCCCGCTCGGCTTGCTGCTGTTCCGGGAGCCGGCAGTCGACCAGCGCCCGCCGGAACTCAACGTCGCTGGTGGGCTGCCGGGGCTGACGCTCGGGCAGGCACTGCGGGGCTACCGGTTCTGGCTCATCTGGGCATCGGTGCTCTGCGTGGCCTTTGCCTACGGGGGCGTCTTCGTGCACCTCGCCCAGATGCTGCAGGGACAGGGCTTCTCGCTGGCAGCAGCGGCCGGCATCGTCAGCACCCAGGGACTCTCGATCCTCGTCGGGCGCGTCGGCACGGGCTTCCTGCTCGACCGCTTCTGGGCCCCGCTCGTCACCCTGCCGCTCCTCAGCGCGCCGGCACTGGCCTGCTGGCTCCTGGCCGGGGATGGCCTGACCACCGGCCTTGCCGTCCTGTCGGCCGTGGTGCTGGGCCTTGCCGCCGGGGCGGAAACCGACCTGGTCGCCTTCCTCGCCGGGCGCTATTTCGGCATGGCCCACTACGGCAAGGTCTACGGGTTCCTGTACGTGCCGTTCGGCCTCGCCTCGTCCGTGTCACCCGCGGTCTACGGCTGGGTGCGTGACACCACGGGCAGTTACGACCCGATGCTGCACGTGGCCATGGGACTCTTCGTTGGCGGCGCCGTGCTCCTGCTGGGGCTGGGGCGGTACCCGCGGTTCGGGAGGGAGGCCGGGGCCTGAACGAAGAAAGGGCCGGGCCGGCATCTGCCGGACCGGCCCTCAGCGGTTCGCCGGAGAAAGTCGCGCCTCAAGGCGCTCCTACGAGCGCTCCTACTTGGCTTCGCGCTCCATCAACTTGTCGACGAGGCCTGCCGACACTTCGGCGTAGTGGTCGAACTCCATCGTGAACGTGCCCCGGCCGCTGGTCGCGGACCGGAGGAAGTTGATGTAGCCGAACATCTCCGCCAGGGGGATGAAGCCCTGCACGAAGGCCTGGGTACCCTTCTGGCCCTGCTCGCTGACCGAGCCACGACGACGGTTGAAGTCGCCGATGATCTCGCCGAGGTAATCGGACTCCGTGACGACCTCGACCCGCATGATGGGCTCCAGCAGCTTGGGCTTGCTCGCCTTGTGGGCCTCACGGAACATGGCCCGGCCGGCGATCTCGAAGGCCAGCGCGGAGCTGTCCACGTCGTGGTACTTGCCGTCGATGAGGCGGGCCTTGAAGTCCACCACCTCGTAGCCGGCAATCTGGCCACGCTTCGACTCGGACCGGATGGCGTGCTCGACCGAGGGGATGAACTCACGGGGAATGCGACCGCCCACGATCTCGTCGGAGAACTCGATGCCACTGCCGGGCGGCAGCGGCTCGAAGATCATCTTGATCTCGGCATACTGGCCCGAGCCACCGGACTGCTTCTTGTGGGTGTAGACCCGCTCGAGCGTCTGGCCGAAGGCCTCGCGGAAGCTCACCCGCGGCTTGCCCATGTTGGCCTCGACACCGAGTTCGGTCCGCATGCGATCGATGGTGACCTCGAGGTGCAGCTCGCCCATCCCCTTGAGGATGGTCTGGCCGGTCTCCTGGTCCACCTCGAGACGGAGGGACGGGTCGGCCTTCACCATCTTGTAGATGGCGGTGGACATCTTGTCCACGTCCGTACGGGTCTTGGGCTCGACCGACACGCTGATGACGGGGTCCGGGAACCGCATGCGCTCGAGCAGCACCGGGCTGTCCTGGTCGCACAGCGAATCGCCGGTCTCCGTCTCCTTCATGGACACGAAGGCGCAGATGTCGCCCGCGCGTACTTCATCGATGTCCTTGGTCGCATTGGCCTGGACCTCGACGATGCGGCCGATGCGCTCGCGCTTCCCGCGGGTCACGTTGGCGAGGGTGTCGCCCTTCTTGATGACGCCGGAATAGATGCGGCAGAAGGTCAGCGTGCCGAACTGGTCGTTGATGACCTTGAATGCCAGGGCGCGCGCCGGGGCGTCGTCCTTCACTTCCTGCACGCCGATGGGCTTGCCGTCCGGGTCAACGATGCCGATGCCGCCGTTCTCGCCGGGGTAGGGCAGGTAGTCGACGACCGCATCCAGCAGCTGCTGAACACCCTTGTTCTTGAAGGAGGAACCGCAGAAGACCGGGACCAGCTTGCCGGTGACCGTGCCCTTGCGGATGCAGGCCTTGAGGACCGCGGGATCGAACTTGCCGTTCTCCACGAACTCCATAAAGGCGTCGTCATCCATCGCGAGGGCAGTCTCCAGGGTGTCCTGGCGCAGCTTCGGCAGGTCGGCGAGCCACTCGTTGTCCTGGGCATTGGGAAAATGGAACCGCCCCTTGATCTGGTCGAGGGGGACGGTCTCCCACTCGCTGTCCTTGTCGTCGGAATGCCAGACGTAGCCGACACCGGCGACCAGGTCGACCATGCCGGTGAACTCGTCGTGGCTGCCGATCGGCACCTGGCAGAGCACGACGTTGGCGCCGAGACGCTCCCGGATGCCCTTCACGCAGTGGGCGAAATTGGCGCCCATGCGGTCCATCTTGTTGACGTAGCACATGCGGGGGACGTTGTACTGGTTGGCCAGGCGCCAGTTGGTCTCGGTCTGGGGCTCCACGCCCGCCACGCCGTCGAACACCACCACCGCGCCATCCAGCACGCGCAGGCTGCGGTTCACCTCGATGGTGAAGTCCACGTGGCCCGGGGTGTCGATGACGTTGATCTGGTGACCCTTCCACTCCGTCGAGACGGCGGCGCTCTGGATCGTGATACCGCGCTTCTTCTCCTGCTCGAGGTAATCGGTCGTGGTGCTGGCCTTGCCATCCTTGGTGTCGTGCACCTCGACGATCTGGTGCTTGCGGCCGGTGTAGTACAGCACGCGCTCGGTGGTCGTGGTCTTGCCCGCGTCGATGTGGGCAACGATCCCGATGTTGCGGTAGAGCTTTAGGTCTTTCTTCCTGGCCATGATCTCGTCTTTTGCGGTGTGGACTTTTGTGGTGTGATGGGGGCTAATCCACCATTGTAGCCCGTGAGGCCCCAGCGATGGAAACCCGGAAGCCCCGCCTGCAGAGGTCCCGGACCGACCGGATGATCGCCGGCGTGTGCGGTGGCCTCGCCGCCTGGACGGGCTGGGACCCGACGCTGGTGCGGCTCGCCTACGTCCTCCTGTCCCTGATCAGCGCCGCCTTCCCCGGGATCCTCGTCTACCTGATCCTGTGGGTCATCACCCCGGAGGGTGACGACTAGCCCCTGCCCCGGGCCGCCGGTCCTGTGACCGCGGCCCGCGACAGTCCCCCCGGGTCCGGGCGATCATC
>ERZ761602.7883-NODE-7883-length-11016-cov-4.425782_pt1 | contig 11016 bp, 8 predicted proteins | sample MGYA00512165_ERZ761602 | MGnify/ENA primary metagenome ERZ761602 (study PRJEB28899, sample SAMN02445085) | bioreactor sludge metagenome | biome: EBPR sludge; isolation source: Thorneside wastewater treatment plant | place: Australia: Brisbane, Thorneside... | reverse complement strand
GGGCAATGACATTGCTGCAGGCCATCATCCTGGTGATGGTGCTGCTGTCGGTCGCGAAGGAGAACGTCGCCACCACGCGTCTCGTCTTCGCCAGCGACGGCGATGAAGCCGCGCAGATGAAGATGATCGTGCAGCAGAAGCTCGGCGATCATCCCTTCGTACTCTCCACCGATCTCGGGCGCGCGCACGGCGTCGGCAAGCTACCCTACGCGGTGCTGCTCGGCGCGGACGGCCGCGTCGCCTCGAAGGGCCTCGTCAACAACCGCGAGCATGTCGAAAGTCTGTTCGAAGCCGAACGGACGGGCATCGCCTCGATCCAGGACTACATGGCGCGCCGCGAGGCGAGCGCCGCAACCACAGGAGCTGCTCAATGACCAACAGGCTCGACAGGATCATGGAGCGGCTGAGCCGCACGGCCGCGCGCGGCATGTCACGCCGCAGCTTCTTCGGGCGCGCCAGCGCCTTCGGTATCACCGCCGCATCGATGCCGCTGCTTCCCGTCTCGCGCGCGAACGCGGCGCAGCAGCCGGGCGAGAGCGGCGATCCGCAGTCGTGCGATTACTGGCGCTACTGCGCGATCGACGGCTTCCTCTGCTCCTGCTGCGGCGGCAGCACCTCGTCGTGTCCGCCGGGCACGGAGCCCTCGCCGATCACGTGGGTCGGCACCTGTCGCAATCCCGTGGACAACAAAGACTACGTGATCTCCTACAACGACTGCTGCGGCAAATCCGCGTGCGGTCGCTGCATGTGCAACCGCAACGAAGGCGACACGCCCGTCCACCAGCCCGCCGGTTCGAACGACATCAACTGGTGCCTCGGCACCGAGGTCGGCGTCGTTTACAATTGCTCGACCGCGGTCGTACTCGGCGCCGCCGACTAAGGATGCGCCTGGTTGTTCTTCCTGTCCTGCTGTGCGCCGCCGCCGTAGCGGCGCACGCTGGCGGCATTGCGCCCAATCTCACACGCAACGGCCGCTCGGCACACATCAACTACATGACCGAGTGTCAGGGCTGTCACCTGCCCGACGGCAGCGGCCAGAAGGGCAGCGTGCCGTCGATGAAGGCCGAGCTTCACCGTTTCCTGAAGGTGGAGGGCGGCCGCGAATTCCTTGTGCAGGTTCCGGGTTCGGCGAATTCGAAGCTCAGCGACGCCGATCTCGCCGCGCTGCTCAACTGGCTGATCCCGAAGATGGGCGGCATCGCGGCGGACGGATTCAAACCCTACACGCCGGAGGAGATCGCAACGTATCGGTCGCAGCGCCTCGTCGATGTCACCGGCACGCGCGCGGCGCTCGTCGCGAAGTTCGATCAGCCGGAAACGTCGAGCGTCAACTGATAGAGCGCCGCACAGTCGGCGCCGCATCCGCTGGCGCCGGTCCGCGCCTCGATCCGCTGCACCGCCGCTTTCGCCTCTGCTTCCGAAGCCGCTGAAAGCTCGAACACGACGAGTTGGTCCGGCACCGCGACCGGCTCATGCATCAGCACGTTGTAGACCCGGTACGGCGTCGCACTGACTGCGAGCCCTGCGTTCACGAGGACCTTCAGGTCCTTCTCGGTTACGCCCTTAGAACGGTGCAAATAGATGTGCGTCGGCTTACCCGCGCTCTCACTCCGCGCACTTTTCCCGTCGCGCTTGTAATAGATGCGCTCGGTCACCTTGATGAGGTCGGTGCCGCGCCCGAGCTGGTCCATGCGCCAGCTCGCCATCAGCATCGCGATGATCGTCTTGTCCATGTCGGACGACGCGATCGTATAGAGCGCGACGTACGGCCGCTGCTCGCCGTCCATGGCGTGCCCGCGCCGCGCGCGTTCGTATCCCGGCACGGCGAGCACGTCCGGGATGTCGATTTCGTTGTACCAGTGCTCGAATTCGGCCTCGCGCGCCGGGTCGACATTCTGCGACTTCACCATCATCAGCCAATCGCTGCAAAGCGCAGCGGAGGGCAGCGACAGAAGCAGCGCGGCGCCGGCGAGGCGGAGCGGGATCATGCGAGGTCCGCGACCAGCCGTTCAACCCATTGCCTGTGGAATTCCGTGGCCTCCGGCCCCGGCTGCCAGCCGAGCGCCATCTCGAGCACCGGATCGACCACCGCCGTCCGCTCGCCGCTCAGCGTCTCCAGCACCGCGTGGCCGCAGAACGGCACATAAGCCTCCGCATAACCGCCCTCATGAACGACGACGAGACGCCCGCCGCACAGGCGGTTCGCGGCATCCATCATCTTCTGCGTCAGCGTGCGGTAGCTTTCGCTGTGCAGCAGCATCCGCGCCAGTGGATCGACGCTGTTCGCATCGAGCCCGCACGCAACGATGATGAGCTCCGGCTGGAATTTCTCAAGCGCGGGAAGCACCAGCGCCTCGAATGCGTGCACGTAGATATCGTGGCCGCCGCCGGCAGGCAGAGGAATGTTGAGGTTGTAGCCGAGCCCCTTGCCCTCGCCGCGATCCTCTGCGCCGCTGTATCCCGGCGGGAAGCAGCGGTCCTGATGCACCGAGATCGTCAGCACGTCGTCGCGGTCGTAGAAGATCGACTGCGTGCCGTTGCCGTGGTGCACGTCCCAGTCCACCACCGCGACGCGCGAGATGCCGTGCCGCGTCTTCGCCGCCTCGATCGCGATCGGAATGTTCGCGAGCAGGCAGAACCCCATCGACATGTCGGCAAGGCAGTGATGCCCCGCCGGACGGCAGAGCGCATAGGCATTATCCACCTTGCCGGACAGCACGTCGTCGACCGCCGATATGGCCAGCCCGCACGAGATCATCGCGATCTCGAAGCCGCCCTTACTGAACGGCGCGAGGTGCCCGATATCGCCGCCGCCCGCGTCACTCGTCGCCTTGAAGCGATCGATATAGTCGCGGGGGTGCACACGGCAGACGTCCTCCACCGTGGCCGCTGTCGACTCCGCCATCACCAGCTTGCGTGTCAGCCCCGAAACGTTCGCGAGGCTGAGCAGGCGGCGCTTGGAATCTGGCGTGTCCGCGCCCGCCGTTCCGCCCGGCGGCTGCACCCAGTCGCCGACCGGCAGGAACAGCGCCTGCATTCCGGTTGCGTGCCAGAAGGTGCGTTCGTCGGTGTAGAACCCCGTGCGCGGCATGGCTTTTCCTCTCAGTTCGCGGTCAGCTTGGGCGGATTCGCTGCATCATACACCTTCTCGCCGTCGATGAAGGTCATCCGCACCTTGGTCGCGTGAACGTCGGTGACGGGCACCTTCCACGGGTTCTTTTCCGTGACGATGATGTCCGCGCGCATCCCAGGCTCGATCGCGCCGACGATATCGCGCGTGCCCATCAGCGATGCCGAATTCTCCGTGAAGATACGGAACGCATCGTCGAGAGACACGCGCTCGTCCGGCGCGATCATCGTGCCGCCGCCGCCCGGCGCCTGCCGCGTGACCATCGTCTCGATCGCGAGCCACGGATTGACCGACGGCACCACCGACCAGTCCGACCCCGCGACGACATTCGCGCCGCTATCAAGCGCGTCCTTGATCGGAATCACGCGCTTCATCAGCTCGTCGCCGACGGCACGGCGCATATCGATGTCGGTGATCGGCGTCGGATACCAGATGTAGGGCGAGAACTCCCACGTCAGGTGCAGGTCGCGCACGCGCGGAATGTCGGTGAGATCGGCGAAGGTCGTGTGGCCGATGTCGTGCGCCGATCCGGCCCAGCCGTTCACCTTGCGCGCATATTCGGCCGCAGAGATCGCCGAACGCACCGCGCCGTCGCCGACAGCGTGGAATTTCACATGCAGCCCCATGCGATCGAACTTCGCCACGGCCGCGTCGAGCGTCGGCTGCGGGATCAGCAATATGCCCTTGTTGGTGGGATCGGTGTTCGAAACGCCCTTGTAGGGTTCGAGCATCGCGGCGGTGTGGCTTTCCAGCGGCACACCGTCCATGAAGATCTTCACGCAGTCCGTCTTGAACCGCGGCTTCGCATACGCGGCGCGCGTTTCGATCAGGCGCTCGCCCATGGCGTCGCCCGGCGCCCACACGATGCACCCGCGCACGCGCTGCTTGAGGAGGCCTTCGCCCGAAAGATCGGACAGCGTCTTCATGTTGCTGTCGCGGACCGTCGCCTCGGTATAGGAGGTGATCCCGTAAGAGAGCATCTGCGCTGTCGAGAGCATCAGCGCCTTGCGATTCATCTCCTCGGTGGGCGGCGGCATGATCTTCTCGATCAGGTCCGTCGCCAATTCGCGGAACACGCCGGTGGGATTGCCCTTCGCGTCGCGATCGATGATGCCGCCTGCCGGATCCTTCGTGTCGCGCGTCACGCCCGCGAGTTTGAGTGCCTTCGAATTCGCCCAGATGCTGTGATGCGATTCGTCCGAAAGCACCACGGGATTGTTGGGCGAAACCTTGTCGAGGAAAGCGCGCGTCTGCTCGCCCTTCTTGAACACCGCGCCAACCCAGTTGCCGCCGGTGATCCAGTCGCCGGGCTTCGCGGCTTTCGCACATTCCTTCACGCGCGCGGCAATGGCGGCAGGCTTCGCGCCATAGCCGAAGCTGCACGAAAACTGCTCGAGTCCCGCGAAATGACTGTGCACGTGCATGTCGTGGAGGCCGGGGAGAACCGCCGCGCCCTTCAGATCGACGACGACCGAATTGGGCCCGCGAAATGCGTCCGTGGCTTTTGCATCGCCCACCGCGACGATCACGCCATTGCGGATCGCGAGCGCCTGCACCCAGCCCGCCGGTGTCCGCACGTCGCCGTTCAGCAGGATCGTATCCGCCGGCGCTTCCGCCGCCGCCGCGCTGCCGATCACCGAAAGGGCCAGCACGCTCCCCGCAATCGTTTTCAGCATTCCCTGTCTCCCCTGCTTGCTCATTAAAGTGTCGAGAAATCTTCCGTCTGCGCGCGCAGATCGCGCAAGAAGGCTTCGAGCTCCGCCTTGCGCGCCGGCAGCATCGCCTTGCCCGCGGGCGTGAGCACACGCGCCGGCACGTTCGCGAGATTGGCTTCCAGAAACTTCGCCATGTCCGGCCCTGCGGGCTTGCCGCCCTGCGGATCGACGAGCGCCATCACGCGCGCGACGCCCACGGCGCCCAGCCAATCAAGCGCATCCGCATCGTGCAGATAAAGCGCCTCCGGCGTCTTCGGCTCGCGGTCGTACATGTGCGTGCGGATCGCCTCGCGCACCGCGTCAAGCTTGCGCTCCGGAAAGCCGCTGCCTTTCAGGACCGTATCGACGATCGCAGCAGCGCGGTCGGCGTGATCGGTGCCCTGCTCCTCCCATTTCGGGAACGCCGCCATATCGTGGAGATAGGCGGCGGCGAACATCACGTCGTCGTCGAGGCGGACGCCGTCCGCGCGCGCAAGCTGCTGCGCCAGCACATAATCCCGCACGCTGTGCGAATAGCCCCACGCGGGATTGCGGAATTCCTTCGCGGCGAGTTCACGTACCTTCGCGCGCCATGCCGCGTCCGCCCGGTGGCCCACGCTCGACGAGCGGGCCGGCACGTGCTCCATGGCGCTGTATTTCAGGAAGAAGTCGGCCTGTTTGTAACCCGGGTAGAGCGCGATCATCTTCCCCATCGCGTCTTCCGGCGATTTGGAGGCTGCGGTCACGGCGAGGAAATCGTCGATATAGCGCACCGACGGATCGAAGATGCGCATGTCGGTGGGATCGCCGTGACCGGGATAGATTTTGGGCTTCTGCTTCGCGTAGCGCGCCTTCAGCGCGACGAGTTCGGCCCGCCAGTTCTTCAGGTCCTCACGGCTGATATCGTCGCCCATCCAGAAATGGACGCCGTTGTAGCCGAAATCGGAAAGGAACAGCGCGTTGAGATCGGGGCTGTAGACCGTGGTGATATAAGGCGTTTCGGCACGCATGTAGTCGGTGGAAAGTTCGAGGCTGGCGCCGCCGACCATCTCCAGTTTCGGGGCGTTCAGAACCTCGATATTGCGCTCGTAGTCGAAGCCTTGCGGGTGCTCCGGCGTTTTCGGCTTCAGCGCCGGGTCGAGCGGTGGCTCCGCGCCGGTTTCGCCGCCCGTGTCCATGTAGATCGCGTAGCGCTTGATGTCCGCCTTGATGTCCTCGTTGGCGACGACGATCTTCGCGTCCGGAAATTCCTCGCGGAACACCGCCATGCCGGTGAAATGGTCGGTGTGGCCATGGCTGATGAGGATATGCGTCAGCGGCAGCTTCATCGCCTTGATCATGGCGGCAAGCTTGCGCGCCTCGTTCGCCTTGCGCTGCACGTCCATCACCACGAGCGATTTTCCGTTCGAGAACACGAACGAATTCACCGTGGCGAAATCACCCTTGTAGACCGAAACCGTTTCGACCCGTTCAGCATAAGCGGGTGACGCCGCAGCCGCGACGAGCAGCGCGAAAGCGAACACCGCCTTCATTGTGCGCCAGCCTTGGCGCGGTCGAACACGACCTCGCCGTCGATGTAGGTTTTCTGCACCTTGATCCTGTGAATATCCGTTGCCGGGATCCGGAACGGGTTCTTGTCAATCACGATGAAATCGGCGCGCTTGCCGGCCTCGATCGTGCCGAGGTCCTTCTCCAGCCCGAGGCGCGTTGCGGCGTTGATCGTGAACATGCGAATCGCCTGTTCCAGCGTGATCGCCTGCCCGGCACCGAACGTCCGCACGCTGCCGCCGGGGTTCTGCCGCGTGATCGCCGTTTCGATGCCGATCCACGGATCGGGCGCGGGGATCACCGCCCAGTCCGACCCGGCGATCACCAGCGCACCCGCCGCGAATCCATCCTTGATCGGCCAGACGCGTTCGATGCGCCGCGCACCGACCGCCGTAGTGATGTCGTCGTTGATCGGCTGCGGATCCCACAGATAGGGCGAATATTCGATCGCGCTGTTCAGCGCCTTCGGGCGCGGCAGATCGGCGGGATCGACGAATGTCGAGTGCCCGACCTGATGGATCGGGCCGCCGCTGCCGTTCTGCTGCCGAGCATACGCAATAGCGTCAAACGACGCGCGCACGGCGGCGTCGCCCGCCGCGTGGAACAGCACGTTGAGGCCGAGCTTGTCCCATTTCGCCATCAGCGGATGCAGCTTCGCGGGATCGAACAACAACAGCCCACGCGCGGGGGCATTGGGCTGTCCCGCCTCGTAGTCCTCCAGCATCGCGCCGGTATGGCTCTCGGTCGGTACGCCATCCGCGAAAACCTTGATGCACGTCGGCTTGAAGCGCTCACGCGTGTACGATGGAATCGCGGCGATCGTCGCGTCGAGATCGGGGTTCGGATGCCCGGCGTGGCTGTAGGCGATGCACGCTTGCACGTGCTGCTTCAGCTCGCCCTTGTCGGCGAGCGCAGCATAGGTTTCGAGATCGTCGCGAAACGCCATCGCCTCGACATAACCGGTGATCCCGAACGAGAGCAGGTAATCGAGGTTCTTCTTCAGCTCCGCCTGCGTCCTTTCGGCAGGCTGCGGCGGAAGGTGGCGCAGCACGAGATTGCGCGCCGTCTCGCGCAGCACGCCCGTCGGCAGTCCTGCCGCGTCGCGCTCGATGATGCCGCCTTCCGGATTGGGCGTGTCCTTCGTGATGCCCGCAATGGCGAGCGCCTTCGAATTCACCCACAGGCTGTGGCCGCTCACGTCGAACAGCATCACGGGATTATCAGGCGATACCGTGTCGAGCGTCGCGGCGGTGATCGGCGTGCCCGCAAGAACGGAGGCTTGCCACTGGCCGCCCGCAACCCATTCATTCGGCGCGGCGGCCTTCGCACAGGCGCCGACACCAGCGAGGAGTTCGGCGGCGGGAAGGTCGGGCGAAATGCTGCAGCGCCCTTCGCCGCCCTTCGCCTGCAGCACGGGATGCACGTGCATGTCGTAGAGACCGGGAAGCACGGTGCGGCTGCCGAGATCGACTTCGCGCGCGCCTTTCGCGGCCTTGCGCACATCCTCGTCATTCCCGACCGCGACGATGCGCCCGTCCTTCACCGCGAAGGCGTTCTTCCACCCCGAAGGCGTGTAGACCTGCGCGTTCCGGTAGATCGTTGCCGGCGAGGCTGCGTAAGCGGCAGAGGCAAGCACGGCCGCGCCCGCCGCGAGCAAGATTATCCGCGCGCTGCGCTTGGCCCTTACCGACGTTGAAGCCATGCCCCATTCCCTTCCACGAATGCCGTTTATTCCCCCGACGTGCCGCGATCGAACACGACTTCACCGTCGATGTAGGTTTTCTGCACCTTGATCGTATGGATGTCCGTTGCCGGGATGCGGAACGGGTTCTTGTCGATCACGATGAAATCGGCGCGCTTGCCCGCCTCGATCGTGCCGAGTTCCTTGTCGAGGCCGAGGCGCGTCGCCGCATTGATCGTGAACATACGGATCGCCTGATCGAGCGTGATCGCCTGCCCGGCGCCGAACGTCCGCGTGCTGCCGCCCGGGTTCTGCCGCGTCATCGCCGTCTCGATGCCGAGCCAGGGGTCGGGCGCGGGCACTACGATCCAGTCGGACCCCGCGATAACGAGCGCGCCTGCATCGAAACCGTCCTTGATCGGCCACACGCGCGAGATGCGGGGCTCGCCGACGGCCTTGGTGATATCGTCGCTGATCGGCTGCGGGTCCCACAGATAGGGCGAGTATTCGAACGCGGCGTTCAGCGCCTTCGCACGCGGCAGGTCCGCCGGATCGACAAAGGTGAGATGCCCGACCTGGTGCATCGGGCCGCCATTGCCGTTCTGCTGCCGCGCAAAGGCGACGGCATCGAGCGACGCGCGCACCGCCCAGTCTCCGGCGGCATGGAACAGCACCGTGAGGCCGAGCTTGTCCCACTTCGCCATCTGCGGGTTCAGCGTTTCGGGATCGAACAGCAGCAGGCCCTTCGCGGGCGCATTGGGCTGTCCCGCCTGATACGCCTGCAGCATCGCGCCCGTGTGGCTATCGGTCGGCACGCCGTCCGCGAACACCTTCACGCACGTCGGCTTGAAGCGCTCGCGCGTGTATTTCGGGATGTCGGCAATGGTCGCGTCAAGTTCGGAATTCCCGTGCCCGGCCATGCTCGTCGCAATGCACGCCTGAACATGCTGCTTGAGCGCGCCCTTATCGGCGAGATCGGCATAGATCGCCAGATCCTCGCGCATGGCGACAGCCTCGACGAAACCGGTGATCCCGTAGGACAGCAGATGGTCGAGACTTTTCCCGAGCAGGCGCTTCGTTTCCGCGATCGGTTGCGGCGGTATGTGGCGCGTCACCAGTTCGCTCGCCGATTCCCGAAGAAGACCGGTGGGGTTTCCGTCCGCATCGCGCTCGATGATGCCGCCCTCGGGATTGGGCGTATCCTTCGTGATACCCGCGACAGCGAGCGCTTTCGAATTCGCCCAGATCGAATGTCCGCTGATATCGACAAGCGTGACCGGATTGTTCGGAGACACGGCATCGAGCGTCTTCGCGGTCATCGGACCATCGGTGATGCTGGATGCCTGCCACTGGCCGCCCGTCAGCCATTCGCCGGGCGCTTTCGTTTTGACGCAGGCGGCGATGCTGTCCTGAATCTGTTTCGCACCGGCTTCCTGCGGAAGCTTGCAACTGCCGGTGTAGCCACGGGCATCGAGCGTCGGATGCACGTGCATGTCGAACAGGCCTGGCAGCACCGTGCGCTTGCCGAGATCGACGGCGTGCGCTGCGCCTGCCGTCTTGCGGATGTCCGCATCGCTACCCACGGCGACGATGCGGCCGTCGCGCACGGCAAAGGCCGTCTGCCATCCGCCCGGCGTGTAAATCTGTCCGTTGTAGTAAACCGTGGTGGGCGATGCCGCGAATGCCGGCGATGCAAGACTGGCAAGGCAGGCTGCAATCACAATTCCTGCACGCCGCTTCTGAATCGAAACCATCGCTCTCCCCACCCCCATAATTCTGCGAAAAGGCCGCAGCTGCACCTGCAACTGCGGCCCTTCGTTTCCCTAGAACCGGTACGCTGCGGTCACGCCGAACGTGCGCGGACGCACGATGTGCGAACGATAGATCGTCGCGTTGTTGTTGTCGCGCGCCCGGCGGCTGGACCACACCGCCTGATCGAGCACGTTGTTCGCGAACATCGACAGGTCGATGCCGTTCAGGCGATAGCCCGCACGCAGCGACAGCGCCCGGATCGCGGGAGCGTTGCTGAGCGTCGGGTCGACACCGCCGTTCCGCGGATCGAGGCCCGGCGTCAGGCTGGTCTGGTGCGCACGGTAGTCGAAGTCGGCGCGCACATACGCATCGTCTTCCTCACGCAGCGAGAACTCGTGCTGCGCGTGCACCGAAACCGTCCACGGCGGCGAAATGACGTGGTTGCCCTCCGTCACCAGCGGCACGGTGGCGAGCGGGCCGCCGAAGAACGTGTCGAGGAACTTCGCATTGGTGTAGCCGACTTCCGCCTGCAGCGTGAAATCGTCCGTCACGCGATAGTCGAGCTGCAAGTCAAAGCCGCGGCTCCGCGCCGAACCGAGGTTCGCCGTGAACTGGAAGCCGCAGCCGCCGAGCCCGACGACCTGCTGGATGTTCTTCCAGTCGATCTGGTAGACGCTGCCCTGCACGCTGAGCCGCCCGCCGAGCGTACGGCTCTTCACGCCCGCTTCATAGCTCCACACCGAGTCCGACTTGTACGTCTCGGGGCGGCCGTCCGGATAGCCGAGCGGATCGAGATCGCTCGCCTGGCACGGCGTACCGACCTGCGGGTTGTAACCGCCGGGGCGGAAGCCCTTCGATGCCGACGCGTAGATCAGGTTTGCCGGATCGACCTGGAATTCGACGCCGAACTTGGGCGTGAACGGCTTTTCCTTCTGCGTGCCGATGTCGGTCACCGGCGGCCCCACAACAGGCCCCTGCGCGAACGAATTGATGTTGAACTTGGTCTGGCCGTAGCGCAGGCCCACGGTCAGCGTCAGCTGATCCATCGGCTTGAAGTTCACCTGACCGAACGCCGCGACCTGCGTGTCCTTCGAACTCGTCGCCTGATCGTAGATAAGGCGCCCGTCGACGAGCGGCGGGAAGAACGGGATCAGGAACGGCGCGTATTCGAACAGGAAGCGGTCTTCCACCTGCTGGATCGAGGTCTGCTT
>ERZ761602.7880-NODE-7880-length-11020-cov-4.793616_pt1 | contig 11020 bp, 7 predicted proteins | sample MGYA00512165_ERZ761602 | MGnify/ENA primary metagenome ERZ761602 (study PRJEB28899, sample SAMN02445085) | bioreactor sludge metagenome | biome: EBPR sludge; isolation source: Thorneside wastewater treatment plant | place: Australia: Brisbane, Thorneside... | reverse complement strand
GACGGCGACCCAGCCGGCGTGGCGCTGGCCGGCGCGTTCGATGGCCAGCGTCCGGACGAGCCGCCGCCCGTCGACGGCCTCCACGCCCGGCAGCGCCCTGGCCGCGAAGAAGCGGAATAGCCCGGCCGCGTCGAAGGGCGGACGCCAGGCCAGGCGCAGGGCGACCCCGTCCGCCACCCGCGCCCCGCCCTGCCGGCGGAGCGCGGTCGGACTCAGGCGATACCGGGCCGCGAAGGCGGCGTTGAAGCGCCGCAGGCTGGCGAAGCCGCTGGCGAGGGCCACCTCGGTCACCGGCAACGCGGTGTCGGTGAGCAGCTGCTTCGCGAGCAGCAGCCGGCGGGTCGTGAGGTAGTCGATGGGCGAGACGCCGTGGGCCGCCTGGAAGATGCGGCGCAGGTGCCGGTCGGTGACGCCGAGCTGCCGTGCGACGTCGGGCAGGTAGAGGTCGCCATCGCCGTTTCGCGCGCCGATCAGCCGCGCGGCCTCCGCGGCCAGCACGCCCGGCGAATCCACCAGCGAGAGCCCGGGCGCGAGCTCGGGCCGGCAGCGCAGGCACGGCCGGAAGCCGGCGCTCTCGGCCGCCGCGGCGTGGCCGAAGAAGCGGCAGTTGGCCCGCTTCGGCGTGCGGACCCGGCATACCGGCCGGCAGTAGATGCCGGTCGACGTGACGCCGACGAACACCCGGCCATCGAAGCGGGCGTCGTGGGCCACGAAGGCGTCGTACCAGCGGTCGTCGGGGTCGGCCATGGCGGGATTATGCGCGCCCCGGGCCTGCGGACCGGCCGTTTTCGGACCTCTGCCCCGCGTGCTAGCCTGCGGCCACCCGCGGAGCCGAGCCATGGACACTTTCACGTCGACCTGCGAGGTCCGCTGGGCGGACCTGGACGCCAACGGCCACGCCCGGCACACGGCCTACATGGACTGGGCGACCCACTGCCGGGTCGCGGCCTTCGGCAGCCAGGGCGCCACGATGGCCCTGTTCGCCGAGGTCGGGGTGGGCCCCGTGATCTTCCGGGAGGAGACCGATTACCTCCGGGAGGTCGGCGGCAACGAACGGATCACCGTGGATTTCCGCTTCACGGGCGGCTCCCCGGACTGGAAGCACTTCCGCATCCGCCACGCGCTCACCCGCAGCGATGGCGTCCACTGCGCCACGGTGCAGGTCCGCGGCGCCTGGCTGGACCTCAAGACCCGCCGGGTCGTCGCGCCGCCCCCCGCCATCGTCCGGGCCTGCGAGGCCCTGCCCCGGGCGGCCGGTTTCGAGGTCCTCGGCGGCGGGAAACCTTAAGGTCCCGTCACGGTTTCCGTCGTCCCGCACCCTTGACCTTGAAGTCATCTTCAAGGTGCAGGATGGGCTCCGTAAAACCGGTATTCCGGCTGAAGGCCGTCCGTTGCAAGGAGTGGGTGCCGAATGAATGCGACCGTTTCGCCTGCCGTCCGCCTGAAGATCCAGGGGATGGACTGCGGCAGTTGCGCCCTGACCATCGAGCAGGCCGTGAAGGCCGTGCCCGGCATCGACTCCGTGCGGGTGGATTTCACCACCGAGACCCTGGAGGCCACCGGCTCGGCGACCCGGGACCAGATCGAGGCCCGCGTGAAGGGCCTCGGCTACCGCATCGCCGACGGCACTGCGGTTACCCAGGCACCCCGTCCCGAGCTGCGGGGGCTGGCGGGCTTCCTGCGCTATCTCGTTGCCGAGCGCCGGACCCAGATTGCCCTGGCGGCCACCGTGCTGCTGGTTGCCGCGGCGCTGCTGCTTCCCGTGGTGGGCGGCGCACTGCTCGAGGCCGCCCTGATCGCCACCGTCGTGGTGGTGGGTGCGCCGATCCTCGTCAAGGGGCTGCGGTCCCTGCTGGTCGCCCGGCACGTCACCATCGACCTGCTGATGGGTATTGCCACCGTCGGGGCCCTCGCCATCGGCGAGAGTGGCGAGGCCGCCGCGGTCGTGCTGCTGTTCACCCTCGGCGAGGCGCTCGAGGCCTACAGCGCCGAACGGTCCCGGGACGCGCTGCGCAGCCTGCTCTCCCTGCAGCCCGACGAGGCGACCGTGCTCAAGGAACACGCGGAGGCGCACGACGAGCACCCGGCCCATTCCCGCGAGGGCCACGGTGCCGCCTGCACGCACGATGATCACGACCATGGGCACGGGCACGCTCATCAGGCCCACGAGCACGATTGTGACGACCACGCGGGCCATGACCACCCGCGACATGACCACGAGGGCCACGACCACGGCCATCCTGCGCCGTCACCGGCGGTCCACGTCCACCAGCGCCGGCGACCCACCGGCGAGGTCCCGGTAGGCGCCCATGTGCTGGTGCGGCCGGGGGAGCGCATTCCCCTGGACGGCCGGATCGTCGCCGGCATGTCCAGCATCAACCAGGCGGCGGTCACCGGCGAGAGCATCCCGGTGGACCGGGGCATCGGCGACGAGGTGCTGGCCGGTACCGTGAACGGGCCGGGGGCACTTACCGTCGAGGTGCTGCGCCCCGCAGGATCATCCACCGTCACGCGCATCGCGCAGATGGTCGAGCGGGCACTGGCGGAACGGACCCCGGCGGAGCGCTTCATCGACCGCTTCGCCCGCTGGTACACCCCGCTGGTGGTGGCCCTCGCGGCGCTGCTCGTGGCGATCCCGGTCCTGGCCTTCAACCAGCCGTTCCTGGACCTTGCCGACGGCACCCGTGGCTGGCTCTACCGGGGCCTCGCGATGCTGATCATCGCCTGCCCCTGTGCCCTCATCATCAGTATCCCGGTCACGGTGGTGAGCGCCCTTGCCCGGCTCGCCCAGCTGGGCGTTCTCGTGAAGGGGGGTGCCCAGCTCGACCGCCTGGCCGGCATCGACATCGTCGCCTTCGACAAGACGGGCACGCTCACGGCGGGCCGGCCGGCGGTCACTGCCATCCGTGGCCGGGACTGCCTCCACCCGGATGCCGCCGCGGCCGACTGCCCCACCTGCGAGGACGTGGTGGCCGTGGCCGCGACCGTGGAGACGGCCTCCGAACACCCGCTGGCCCAGGCGGTGGTCGCGTCGGCCCAGAGCCGCGGCGTCGCGCACCGGCTGCCGCAGGCCGCAAACATCACGGCGCACCTCGGCCGCGGCGTGTCCGGCGATCTCGCCGGGCAGCGCATTGCCGTGGGCACGCACGAGCTCTTTGCCCACGGGCAGGAGTGCGCGAACCAGATCTGCACCGAGGCGGCCGGGCTGCAGGCGTCCGGCAAGACCGTGATGCTGGTCGGCCGCGGGGACGACATGGTCGGCTACATCGGCGTCGAGGACGAGCCGCGGCCGGAGACCAGCGCCCTGCTCCGGGAGCTACACGCGCTCGATCCTGCCCTGACCACGGTGATGCTCACCGGCGACAACCGGCAGGTGGCGGAGGCCATCGCCCGCCAGGTCGGCGGCATCGACGAGGTGAAGGCGGGTCTGCTGCCCGAGAACAAGCTCGCCATCGTGCGCGAATTGCAGGGACGGGGGACCGTCGCCATGATTGGCGACGGCATCAACGACGCCCCGGCACTGGCCCAGGCCGACGTGGGCATCGCGATGGGCGACGGCGGCACCGCCCAGGCCATGGAGACGGCGGACGTGGTGCTGATGCACGACAACCTGCAGGCCGTCGCCACCAGCCTGCGCGTGAGCCGCCTTACCCGTCGCGTCGTGAAGCAGAACATCGCACTGAGCATCGGGCTGAAGCTCGCGGTGCTGGCGCTTGCCGTGCCGGGACTGGCGAGCCTGTGGCTCGCGGTTCTCGCGGATGTCGGCGCGACGCTGGTCGTCACCCTGAACGGGATGCGGATGCTCCGGGCGCGGTAGGCGGGCCCAAGGTCAGGCGGGCGCGGCGGCCCGCGGGTCCGGCACGGCGACGAATGCGTACCAGATCCCCACGAGGGCGGTCAGCACGGCGCCGCCGAGCATCGGCCCGAACGGGGCCAGGTGGTACACGAGGCCGCAGAGGATGGGCCCGAAGATCATGCCCACCGTCGGCGCAGCGGACAGCAGGCCCGCAACGGCCCCCTGCTCCTCCGGCCGCACGCTGAGGCTGCCGGCGGCATTGAGGCCCGGCGCCGTCAGGCCGAAGCTGAACCCGAACAGGCCGTAGCCCACGTACAGGGCGGCGACGCCCGGCGCGGCGACCAGCAGGACGAGCGCGACCGTCATCACGCCGAAGCCGGTCTTCAGCATCGTCGCCGGCGCCGCCTTCCAGCGCTGCAGCAGCACGGCCTGCACGAAGACGGTGACGAAGGCCATGCACAGCATGGCGAGCATCATCGTGCGCTGGGCCGCCGTGGTGTCGGTGACGCCGTAGCGGTCGGCGATCCAGGCGGCCGTGATGGTCTGCACGCCAGTGAACGTACCGAACACCACGACCCAGCCGACCAGGTACGGCAGGATGCGGGCGTCGAGGATCCGAAGCTTCAGGTCGCTGCGGGTCGTTGCGCGGCTCGCCGGCTCCGGAAGGCCGAAGAACGCCCACAGGCCGGCGATGGCGGCGAGCCCGGCCGCCGCGTACATGGGGAACAGCGGGCCGAAAGCCGTCAGCGCGCCGCCAAAGGCCGGGCCGACGATCGTGCCGAGGCCGCCCGACATGGCGATCAATGCCATGCCCGCCGAACGGTTCTTCTCGTCGGTAGTGTCGGCGATGTAGGCGGTGGCGGCCGGGTTGATGCCGCCGACGATGAGCCCGTAGGCAAGCCGGAGCGCCACGAGCAGTGTGAACAGCGCCCCGCCGGTCACCGCACCGACGAGGCCGAGCTGGACGCCGAACGCGAGCAGCGCATAGCCAGCGGCGTAGCCCGCGAGGCCGATCAGGTACACGGTCCGGCGGCCGAGCCGCTGGCTGGCGCGCCCCCACCGGGGCGCCGAGACGGCCAGCATCATGTTCGACGCGGCGATGATGATGCCGAGCTGCCACTCGATGAGGCCCAGTTGGCGCGCAAGCGGCGCAAAGATGACGAACAGCAGGGACTGGCCCATCCCGTAGGTAATGAGCCCGACGAGCAGGATCAGCCGATCCCGCGGAATCGCATTGGCCACCGAAGACTCCCGAAGAACCTGATCGGCGGGCCACGGGGGGCCGAGCCGGGGGGCGCTAGGATATGCGAATTCGGGGCTCTATTGGTGTCAGTTCCGGGTGCCCTGGCGCCGGGACATGCCTAGTGCGGCGAGCGCGCCCGCCAGCAGCCACGCTGCGCCGGGCACCGGCACCGGGGCCAGGAACTGGGCCGTCACGGACGACAGCGTGTTGCCGCAGGGACCCTGCGCCAGCAGCGTGCCCTGGTCGGTGAACAGGTTCAGCGGGCCGGTCGTGCTGCAGAACTGGATCCCCGAGTTCAGCGAGACGAACTCCGTGCCGAGGCTCACGCCGTCGAGCCCGCTCGCGAACATACCCACCCAGCCGGGCAGGCTGGTGAAGCTATTGGGCCGGCCGAAGGACAGCAGGGGGCTGCCGTAGATGCCGGTATAGGCCTGGGCGAGGAAGATCTCGACGGCGGTGGTGAAGTTGGCGAGCGGCAGCCCCTCGATCTGGATGCTGGCCACGCTGCCCGGGGCGCTGAAGCCCGGGCCGTAGAAGGAGTAGGTGCTGAGGTTGTCGCCACCCCATGTCGTGACGGAATCGGTGTCCCCGTCGAGGATCACGGTGAATGCGCTGTTGTAGAACGGCGTACCACCCAGTGAGCCGCTGGCCTGCCCGGTCAGGGTGTAGCGGATCGGCACCGCATCGGCGGCGGGGGCAGCGAGGAGCAGGGCCAGGACGCCGGCGGCGACGCAGCTCCCGATGACTGATTGCATGATTACCCCCCGGCAACGCTTCCAGGACCTGACGCTAGCACACGACCGCAAGGGCCGGCCCGGGTGCCTTACATAAGGCCTCAGGGCAACGCCCGCCGGCGGGTGTAGGGCACCACCTCGAGGTGCTCCTCCGCCAGGTGGCAGGCCTTGAGCCGGCGCCAGTAGTCGGCCGTCAGCAGGTCGGCGTGATGGCGCAGGAACTCGTCGCGCAGCTCGCCCCTCAGGCCGAGGAACTCGAGGAACTGGGCGGGGAAGACGTCGTTGGCGCCGACGAAGTACCAGGGCTCGGCCCGCATCTCGTCCTCGTCGTCCCGGGGCTCGGGCAGGTCCCGGAAAGTGCACTCGGTCACCAGGCACAGCTCGTCGTAGTCGTAGAAGACCACACGGCCATGGCGGGAGACCCCGAAGTTCTTCAGCAGGAGGTCACCAGGGAACACGTTGCTGAGGGCCAGGTCGCGGATGGCCTGGCCGTAGTCGCGGATCGCGCGGCGCGCGGCGTCGGGCGGCGACTCCCGCAGGTAGACATCCAGCGGCTTCATGCGCCGCTCCATGTAGCAGTGGCCGATGATGAGGTCGTCGCCTTCGATGCGGCAGGTCCCGGCCGCGGAGGGGAGCAACTCGTCGAGCAGTTCGGGCGAGAAGCGCGATTTCGGGAAGCGCAGCTGGCGGAATTCCTGCGCATCGACCAGCCGCCCCACCCGGTCATGCTGGAAGACGAACTGGTACTTCTCCATCACCTCCTGGCGGGAGGCGGTCTTCGGCTCGGCGAACCGGTCACGGATGACCTTGAAGACCAGTTCGGACGAGTAGAGGGTAAAGACGATCATCACCATGCCGCGCACGCCCTCGGCATGCACGAACGGGTCGGTGGAGCGCGCCAGGTGGCGGAACAGGCTGCGGTAGCGCTCTGTCTTGCCCTGCTTGGCACGCCCGAGCACGGTGTAGATCTCGTCCACCGGCTTGCCGGGCATGATGTCCCGGAGATACTTGATCGCGGGCTCGACCGCGGGCAGGTCGGCGTGGAAGTAGGACCGCGAGAACCCGAACAGCGGGCGGACCTCGTACTCGGACATCATGACGGAGTCGGCCACGATGCCCTCCTCGGTATGGGCGAACGCGATCACCAGCGGCAACGTCCAGGCCTCGCCGGCAACCCTGCCGACCAGGAACGCGCGTGTGGCCCGGTAGAAGACCGTCTCCAGCACCTCCAGTTTGAGGGGACCGACGGGCAGCGACCGGACACTGATGAGTGCCGCGATCTCGCCGGCGATGAACCGCGCCGTGGCAACCGGGTCGGCCAGTTGCCGGGACCAGGGTGGAGCGGCCAACAGGGCAGCTACAGCCTGGGGCAGGTCGGTGCCGGCGGGCGCGACCCGCAGCGGCAGCTGTCCGGGCAGGGGCGCCACGTGCCCCTCCCCCTCCTCATCGGCGACGGTGGCGAACTCCACGTCGCGATTGACGCCGATGGTCTTGAAGACCTTCCGGGTCAGCGAATTGAAGAACGTCGCGTCGAACTTGCGGTCAGGGCAGGTGGCGATGAGGCTGGCGAACTCCGCCTTGATCTCCCGCCACATGGTCTCCTCGGCGATGTGACGGCCCAGCCGCCCGACCAGGTTGGCCAGGCACTTCTCCACACGGCGGTCGTAGAGCTCGATGCGCTCGACCGCATCCCGCTGGCCGAGCTTCCACTCCCGCTCGACGAAGCGGCGCTCCGCCCGCCGGGTGATGGCCCTGAACGCGTGGTTGTAGTCCTCGAACGCCGCGAAGATCTCAGCCGCAGTCTGGCGGGCGAGTTCCTGCACCATGGACGGGTGGCTACCGCCGTCCATGGTGCAATGGCCGGCCCGGAGGCCTAATGGCCCCCGGCGCCATGGAACTGCTCGGCCTCGGTGCTGCCCTTCATGGCAGTGGTCGAGGTTTCACCCGAGATCACGGTCTGGACGGCATCGAAGTACCCCGTGCCGACGAAGGCCTGGTGCTTGGCCGCCCGGAAACCGTGCTTCTCGTTGGCGAATTCGCGTTCCTGCAACTCCGAGTACGCATGCATCCCGGTCTGCTTGTACGCCCGGGCCAGTTCGAACATGGACAGGTTCAGGGCATGCCAGCCGGCGAGCGTGATGAACTGGTACCGGTAACCCATGGCGGCCAGGGACTCGCGGAACTCCTTGAGCTTCTCGGCCGGGAGGTTGGCCTTCCAGTTGAACGAGGGCGAGCAGTTGTAGGAGAGCAGCTTGCCGGGGAACTTCGCGTGGATCGCCCTGGCGAACTTTTCGGCCTGGGCGAGATCCGGCTTCGAGGTCTCGCACCAGAGCAGGTCGGCGTAAGGCGCATACGACAGGCCCCTGTCGATGGCCTGGTCGAGGCCGGCCTTCACCTCGAAGAAGCCGTCGCTGGTGCGCTTGCCCGTGAGGAACTTGCGGTCCCGCTCGTCGTAGTCCGCCTGCAGCAGGTTGGCGGCGTCGGCGTCGGTGCGCGCGATGAGCACCGTCGGCACGCCCATCACGTCGGCGGCCAGCCGCGCGGCGACGAGCTTGTTGATCGCGTCCTGGGTGGGCACCAGAACCTTGCCGCCCATGTGGCCGCACTTCTTGGCGGAGGACAGCTGGTCCTCATAGTGCACGCCGGCGGCGCCGGCCTTGATCATGGCCTTCATCAGCTCGAAGGCGTTCAGGTTGCCGCCGAAGCCAGCCTCGGCGTCGGCGATGATCGGCGCGAGCCAGTCGGTGGAGGTATCGCCCTCCATGTGGTGGATCTGGTCGGTCCGGAGCAGCGCGTTGTTGATGCGCTCCACCATCTTGGGCACCGAGTCCACGGCGTACAGGCTCTGGTCCGGGTACATCTCGCCGCTGCTGTTGCCATCGCCAGCCACCTGCCAGCCCGAGCAGTAGATGGCCTTGAGGCCCGCCTGGACCTCCTCGACCGCCTGGTTGCCGGTCAGGGCACCGAGGGCCGAGACGACCTTCTCGGTCTGGAGCAGGCGCCAGAATTTCTCGGCGCCGAGGCGTGCCAGGGAATATTCGATGCGGACGGAGCCGCGGAGTCGGACCACGTCGGCGGCGGAATAGGGGCGCGTGATGCCCTTCCAGCGGGGATTCTCGGCCCATTCCTTCTTGAGCTGGTCGGCGCTGCTTGCTGTGGTCATGTTTGCTGGTCTTCCGGTGCTTTGGGGTGGATGGTGGGATTCAGGCCAGGCGGTCGTAGGCCGGCAGGGTCAGGAACTCGTCGAAGTCGGCCTTGCGGATCATGTCGCCGAAGAGTCGCGCGGCGGCGGCGTAGTGGCCGCGGGCATGCCGGTCGGGCCCGACCTCCCGGGCAATGACCTGCATCTCCTCGGCGAGCGCGGCCTCGAAGCGCGCGACCGACATCGGCCGGCCGTCGGTGGCACGGGCGCCGTGCCGGACCCACTGCCAGATCTGGGCGCGGGAGATCTCGGCCGTGGCCGCGTCCTCCATCAGGTTATAGAGGGGCACGCAGCCCTGGCCGCCGAGCCACGCCTCCACGTATTGCACGCCGACCCGGATGTTGTGGCGGAGGCCACCGTCGGTGATGTCGCCGGCGGGAACCTGCAGCAGGTCGGCGGCGGTGACCACGGCGTCCTCGCGCAGCACGTCCACCTGGTTGGGGCCCTTCATGACCGCATCGAACGCCTCGAGAGCGATCTCCGCCAGGCCGGGGTGGGCGATCCAGGTGCCGTCATGGCCCGCGTTGGCCTCGCGCAACTTGTCGGCGCGCACCCGCGCCATGGCCGCCTCGTTGGCCGCGGGGTCGTTCTTGATGGGGATCTGGGCCGCCATGCCGCCCATGGCGTGGGCGCCGCGACGGTGGCAGGTGCGGATGAGCAGGTCCACGTAGGACCTCAGGAAGTGCCGGTCCATGCCCACCGTGCTCCGGTCCGGGAGGACGAAATCGGGGCGGTTCCTGAACTTCTTGATGAAACTGAAGATGTAGTCCCAGCGGCCGCAGTTCAGGCCTGCGGAGTGGTCCTTCAGCTCGAAGAGGATCTCGTCCATCTCGAAGGCCGCGAGGATGGTCTCGATCAGCACGGTGGCCCGGATGGTGCCGCGGTCCATGCCCAGCCAGTCCTGCGCGGCATTGAACACGTCGTTCCAGAGCCGGGCCTCGAGGTGGCTCTCCATCTTCGGCAGATAGAAGTAGGGACCGGTACCGTGGCGGGCCAGCGACGCGTGGTTGTTGGCAAGGTAGACGGCGAAGTCGAACAGCGAGCCGGACGTCACCTGGCCGTCCACGCGCACGTGCTTCTCGGGGAGGTGCCAGCCACGGGGCCGGACGATCAGCGTGGCGGTGCGCTCATTGAGGCGGTACTGCCTGCCGGTGGCGGGATCGGCGAAGGCAATCGTCCGGTCGACCGCGTCCTTCAGGTTCTGCTGGCCGCGGACCATGTTCTCCCAGGTCGGCGCGCAGGAATCCTCGCAATCTGCCATGAAGGCCTTTGCCCGCGAGTTGAGGGCATTGATCATCATCTTCCGCTCGACGGGACCCGTGATCTCCACCCGCCGGTCCATGAGGTCCGCGGGAGCCGGCGCCACCCGCCAGTCCGCGGCCCGGATGGCCGCCGTTGCCGGCAGGAAGCCGGGCAGCTGGCCGGCATCCAGCGCGGCCTGCCGCTCCGCGCGGCGGGCGAGCAGCTCGAGCCGGCGGCCGTTGAATTCCCGGTGGAGGTGGGCGACGAGGCCGAGCGCGCGCTCATTGAGGATGGCATCCGCCCCCTCCACGGCAGGGCCGTGGAGGGTGGGCAGCGGGCCGGACGACGGTGCTCGGGTTGCGGTTTTCACGGGGGAACTCTACGATGATTTGCAGAGAAATTTCACAGCGGAAATTTCACATTGTAAATTTCACAGACGGCAGAGACGTCGAGCCATGTCCGGTCTCCTCCGAAAGAGCCACTTCCTCGGCGCCAAGATCCGCAACCTGCGCAAGCGGAACGGCCTGACCCTGCAGGACGTTTCCGCCCGCTGCATCCAGCTGGATGCCGGCCTGGCCCCGTCCGTGTCCTACCTCAGCATGATCGAGACCGGCCAGCGGATCCCGTCGGCCGGGCTGCTGGAGCTGCTGGCGTCAGTGTTCCAGAAGGACGCCCGCTGGTTCCTCGACGAGAATCCCGAAATCGAGGCGCCGCCGCCCGCCCGGGGCACCGGGGGCATAACGCGGTTTCCCCTGGAACCGGGCTTCCTGTTCTCCCGGGAGCTGCTCGAGACGGCCATACCG
>ERZ761602.7879-NODE-7879-length-11020-cov-5.378568_pt1 | contig 11020 bp, 8 predicted proteins | sample MGYA00512165_ERZ761602 | MGnify/ENA primary metagenome ERZ761602 (study PRJEB28899, sample SAMN02445085) | bioreactor sludge metagenome | biome: EBPR sludge; isolation source: Thorneside wastewater treatment plant | place: Australia: Brisbane, Thorneside... | reverse complement strand
CAGGAAGCCGCCGACATGCTGAACGTGTCGCGCCCTCACCTCGTCAAGCTGTTGGAACGCGGTGCGCTGCCGTTCCACAAGACCGGCAAGCACCGACGCATCCGGTTCGCTGACCTGATGGGCTTCAAGGCCGAGCAGGATCGTGCGAGCACTCAGGCGATGGAGGAACTCGCGAAGCAAGCCCAGGAGCTTCAACTGGGCTACGAATGAGGAGTTCACCGTTCACCGCGGTCTACGACGCCTGTGTGCTGTACCCGGCACCGCTGCGCGACTTCCTGATGTGGCTCGGCTTGTCCGGGCGCTTTCGCGCGCGCTGGAGTGCCCAGATCCACGACGAGTGGAAGCGCAACCTGCTGAAGAACCGGCCGGACCTCACCGTCGGGCAACTCGATCGGACCTCGGAGCTGATGGACCGTGCGATCCCTGGCGCGCTGGTGACCGGGCACGAAAGTCTGATTGACAGCCTGGTCCTTCCCGACACGGATGACCGGCACGTCCTCGCGGCCGCGATCCGCTGCCACGCCAGCGTGATCGTGACGTTCAACGAGCGTGACTTCCCGGCCGACGTGCTGGAGTCGTTCGGGATCGAAGCTCAGCACCCGGACCTGTTCGTCGAGAACCTCTTCGATCTCGACCAGGCCGCGGTGGTCGCTGCCGCACAGCGGCAGCGACAGCAGTTGAAGAGTCCGCCGATCGACGTCGATCGGTACCTCGACATCCTGCTTCGGCAGGGCCTCACGCAGACGGTGAAGGGTCTCGCCGGGTTTCGAGGCGTGCTCTGAATCGCCTGGAATCGAAGCCAACGGTCAATGCACCGATCCAACGCGGCGATGACCTCGCAGATGCGGTCAAGGTACGGGCACTCGGAGTCGCCGAAGTTGTTATGGCGAAGCACCGAGCCCGCTCACTCCCTTCCCAGCCCAGCTTCCGGACGCGTGCGATGGTCCTTCGTCAGGCGATCGTCGCGCTCGCGAAGCAGCAAATAGACGATCCCCAGGACGAGCGTGGCAAGCGCCAGTGCGGCAATGGTCTGCGCCTCCGTGACCTTGCTGTCCAGGACGACGAACTTTCTGGACAGGGCCAGCAATGCGATCAGCACCACGGTCTTGACCTGCACGATGCTCTCCCGGCGCAGTGCCACCCGGATGATCGAATGCTTGAACTCGAGCGCGATCAGCAAGGTCATGATCATCCCGAACAGGCCTTGGAAAACCTCGTGGTCCAGCGGATCGATCGCGCCCGTCAGGAGCAGCGGCACCACACGCGTGAGCAACTGAAGCAGGGCGAGTGCGATGACCAGCGCAATGATCACGCTCAGGATGAACGCGACCACATGCTCGAAGCGCTCGTAGTGGTTCATCAGTGACCAATGCTCGCTCGTTTCCTGGAGCAAGGGGCCCGGGCTTCGACGAGGTGATGGCATGGCGCCCTCCCTGCCGGTGGCAGATGCGCATTCTGCGCCTGGGCAAGGACGTCCACCTGGTTTACGCGTTGCGACGGCCGCTGCGCGGCGGACTCACAGCTTGCCCGGTCGCGTGGGCAAGTGGCCCGGCATCAGCACTTCGCCGTTCGGGCCCCACTCGACCTGCGTGATGCCCGGCTCCAGCGCTTCGAGCCGGCGCCGTTCCAGTTCGTCGGCGCTCGGGGCGGCGCAAGGGTCGAACGCCAGCGCCGCGCGCAGGTCGGCCAGCAGCTGCGCTTCGCTCCAAGGCTTCGGGATGTAGCGGAAGACCCCGGCGCGATTCACCGCCGCCACCACGGTGCCGAAGTCAGCCGCCGCGCTGAGCATCAGGCGCACCGTGCGCGGGTCCAGCTCCCTGGCGCGGGCGAGCAGCGTCACGCCGTCCAGCCGCGGCATGCGGTAGTCGCTGATCAGCACGTCGAAGTGCGCCTCGTGCAAGCGCTGCAGGGCTTGCAGCGGATCGGCGCACACCTCCACGCCGAGCTGCTGCGGCTTGAAGTGCCGCTGCAGCAGACGGCGCAGGGCGTGCAGGACCGGCGTCTCGTCGTCGACGATCAACACACGCTTCACGGGCGGGACTCCGGTGTCCCCTGCGGCACCTGCACCGCCAAGGTCAGCGCCAGGCCGTGTTTGCGCTCGAACGCACAGATGCGGCCGATCAGGTCGTCGTTCAGCGGCTGGCCGGCCGACAGCAGCAGCACGCCCTCGGGCGACACGAAGTCCTGCGCCAGCGTGTGCCCGGCGCGCAGGTCCGCGGTGCGCAGGCGCCGCGTCGCCACGACCGGCTTGGGTGGCGCGGCCGAGAACAGGCTCGCAAAGGCATCGACGACGGCCGGGTCGAACTGGCTGCCGCGCGCGGCGAGAACCGAGCGGCGCGCATCCAGCGGGCTCAGGGCCTGACCGTCGATGCGGCCACTGCGCAAGTCCTCGAAGGCGTCGGCCACGGCCAAGATGCGGGCACCGAGCGGGATCGCCGCGCCGCGCAGGCCGTCTGGGAACCCTTGCCCGTCCCAGCGCTCATGATGGGCACGGATCAGCGGCGCGACGCCCTGCATGTCGTCGCTGGCCAGCAAGGCCTGCTCCCCGAGCACCGGGTGCAGCCGGTAGCGCCGCAGTTCATCGCTGTCGAGCCGGTTCACCGGTCGCGCCAGCACCGCATCGCTGAGGCCGATGTGGCCGATGTCGTGCAGCAGCGCGGCGATCGGCAGATCGTGCGTGGTGTCGGCATCCAGCGTCATCGCCTGGGCGATGCGCCGGGTCAGGTCGGCCACCTGGCGTGCGTGTCCAACTTGGGCGCTGCCGCGCAGCTCGATCAGCGCGGTGAAGGACTTGATCGAGGTCAGGTAGTGGCGCTTCAGCCTGACGTTGGCGGCAGCCAGCTCTTCAGTGCGCAAGCTGACGCGGGCCTCCAGCCCCGCGTTCAGCGCCTTCAGCTCGTCATTCTGCCGTTGCGTGATCTGCTCCAGGGCCCGCTTGTCGGCTTCAAGCTGCTGGATCTGTGCGACCTGCCGCAGCGTCAGCAGCAGCTCGTCGTCGTCCCAGGGTTTGGTGATGTAGCGGTGCAGACGGCCACGGTTGATGGCAGCGATCGTCGAGCCCAGGTCGCCCTGGCCCGTCAGCAGCAATCGTGCGGTGCGCGGCCAGCCCTGGCTGACCCGTTCGAGCAGTTGCACACCATCCATGCCGGGCATGCGCATGTCCGATAGCACGGCATCGACCGCTTCCGTGGCGAGCAGCGCCAGCGCCTCTTCGGCGTGCCCGGCCGTCAAGACGCGCCAGCCCGTGGCGCGGAACAGCCGCCGCAGCGCAGCGAGGATGTTCGGCTCGTCGTCGACGGCTAGCAGCGTCCAAGGCGCGGAGGCCGCCGTCATGAAGCGGCACCCTCGGCGCCCGGGCGCCGCACCGGCAGCGTGACGCGGAAGCACGAGCCGCGGCCCGGTTCGCTGCGCACGTCGATGCGGCCATGGTGCTTCTGCACGATGCCGTAGGCCAGCGACAGGCCCAGGCCGGTGCCGCGTCCGACCGGCTTGGTGGTGAAGAACGGGTCGAAGATGCGCGCCAGGTGTTCGGGCGCGATCCCGCTGCCGTTGTCCTCGACCTCGACCCACACCTTGTCCCCGCTGTTGCCGCCATAGCCGCTGCGCACGACGATCAGCCCACGCTGCGGGCCGATCGCATGGGCCGCGTTGACGAGCAGGTTCAGGAACACCTGGTTCAGCTCCGACGGCAGGCACTCGATGTCGGGCAAGTCGCCGTACTCGCGCTTCACGTCGGCCCGGTACTTGATCTCGTTGGCGACGATGTTCAGTGTCGAGTCGATGCCCTGGTGCAGCGAGGCCCAGACCCACTCCTGGTGGGTGTCCACACGCGAGAAGTCCTTCAGGTCCTGGACGATCTTGCGCACCCTCGACAAGCCCTCCTTGGACTCGCCCATCAGCATCGGGATGTCCTGCTTCAGGTAGTCGAGTTCGACACGCTCCCGCAGGGCCGCGAGCCGGTCCGCGATGGCGTTGTCGGCCAGCGCCGGCTCGGCCTGTTCGTACGCTTCGAGCATCTCGAACAGGCGCTCGAGATAGGCCTCCAGCGTGCCGAAGTTCGAGAACACATAGCCGATCGGGTTGTTGATCTCGTGCGCCACGCCGGCGGCCAGCTGCCCGATCGACGCCAGCCGTTCGGACTGCAGCAGCTGGTCCTGCGCGCTGCGCAGGCTTTGGTTCAGCGCGAGCAGTTCCTCGTTGGCGCGTTGCAGCGAGATGAGTTCGCTCTCGGGTTGAGTTGGAGACATGTTCTTCACTGAAGCAGCGCTTCGCAGACGGTCTCGAACTGCGCCTCGGTGTGGGCGAACAGCCGCATGCAGGCCGCGTCGTCCAGGCGGCAGGCGGACCAGACCGGCAGCATCAGCGTCGGCACCGCCTCGTCGGCATCGCCGGCCAGGCCAAGCGCGTGGGCAACGGCGTCGGCCACATGAGCGATGCCGGTCAGCGTGACCTCGGCAGCGTCCGGCGGTGCGTGGTGCTCACAGATGGCGTCGACGATGGCCGGCGCGAAGTTCCACTGCCGCGCGATCAGTCCACCGACCTCGGCGTGATCGATGCCGAGCACGGCGCGCTCGGCCTCGCTATCGGGGCAGTCCTGGTCGCGGCGCCAGCGCTCGACCTCGGCATGGGCCGGTGCAAACGCGCTGGCCAGGGCCAGCCGGCCGATGTCGTGCAGCAATCCGACCGTGAAGGCCAGGTCGGCGTCGTCGCGCCGCAGTTCGGCGGCCAGGGCCTGCGCGCACAGGGCGCTGCCGATCGAATGGCGCCAGAAGGCGTTGTGGTCGAAGCCGGCATGGCGGCGAAAGCTGCCGGCCATGCCCGCAGCCGTGACGACGCCGCGCACCGTGCGCAGGCCCAGGACCGAGATCGCCTCGGCGACCGAGTGGACCTGCCTGCCGCGGCCGTAGAACGACGAGTTGGCCAGGCGCAAGGTCTTGGCGGCCAGCGCCTGGTCGCGCGAGATCTTGGCTGCGTACTGCGCGGCGCTGAGCTCCTCGTGGCCCAGCGACTCGACCAGTTCGAGCACCACCGAAGGCAGCGGGGGCAGGTCGCGCAGCGCGGCGAGCAGTTCGTCGCGGGAGATCGGTCGTTGGGCGGTCGCTATCGCACCATTCTTTGCACCGTTCGTCGCACCATTCATCGCGACGCCTCCTGGCGGTAGCGCTGCACCACGTGCAGCAGCGGATGCACCCGCCCTTCGCGCAGGCTGTGACGGAACAGGTGCGTCAGCGCCGCCGGAGCGACTGGCACAACAACAGGCGGCTTGTCGGGAATGGCCGGAGCGGTCACGTCGAGGCCCCGGCTTGCGGCAGCAGCACCAACAGGCGGCCGCGTGCGGTGCCGCTCAACGGCCGGCTCATCGCCCACCAGCGGCGCCCCGCCAGCGTGAGCATCAGGGGCTCGCCGTCCAGCGCTTGCCGCAAGGTCTGTGGCAGCTGCTCCGCCGCGGGCCCGCCCAGCAGGTTGCCATCCAGTCCGAACAGCGCCTGCGCCGGCGCGTTGGCGAACACCAGCAGGCCTTCGTCGTCGATGCCGAACACGGGCACCGGCACGGCATCCAGCAGTTCCTGCGCCGCCTCGCGACTGCCGACCTCGCGCTCGTTCTGCTCACGCTGCGCGTTCAGCAGGGTCTGCAGCCGCCGGTTCAGCTCGGCCAGTTCCCGGTTGGCGGTCTGCACCTCCTGGTCGAGGCGGCGGTTCTGGTCGGCCATCTCCTTCAACGCGAAGGCCTCGCGCAGGTGCGCCCGCAGCGGCTCGTCGTCCCAGGGCTTGGCGAGGAACTTGTAGATCGCACCCTCGTTGATCGCGTCGGTGATCGACTGCAGCTCGGTGTAGCCCGAGAGCACCAGCCGGATCGTCTCCGGGTAAAGCTGCCTGGCCCGCCGCAGCAGCTCAACGCCGGTCATGCCCGGCATGCGCTGGTCGGACAGGATCACGTCGACCTCGTGGCGTGCCATCAGCTGCAGCGCCTGCTCGGCGCTGGTGGCGCTGAGCACGAGCCAGCCCTCGGCGCGCAGCAGCCGGCGCAACGAGGCCACGATGTTCTCCTCGTCGTCGACGAGCAGCAGGGTGCGCTCGCGTGACCGCCGGCCGAGCAGGGTCGGATCGATCTGCCGGCCCTCGCGCAGCATCGCTTCGACCGCCGCCGCCGGCTGTGCGGCGCTGAACCACCAGCCCTGCATCTGGTCGCACTGGTTCGCGGCCAGCAGTGCGGCCTGGCCTTCACTTTCGACGCCCTCGGCGAGCACCTTCATCTGCAGCTGGTGCGCCATCGTGATGATGGCGCGCGTGATCGACACGTCCTCCGTCGGGGCGGTGACATCCGGCACCAGCGAGCGGTCGATCTTCACCACGTCCACCGGCAGCCGGCGCAGGTAGCTCAGGCTCGAGTAGCCGGTGCCGAAGTCGTCGAGCGAGACTTCGACGCCGAGCGCGCGCAGCGCTCGCAGTTGTTGCACCGCCTGGTCGAAGTTGGTGATCAACATGCTCTCGGTGACCTCGACACCGAACCGTCGCGGGTCGAGGCCGGTGGCGGCGAACAGGCCTTCGATGCGCCGTGCCAGGTCCGGCTGCATCAGTTGGCGCGGCGACAGGTTGATCGCCGTGCGCAGCGGCGGCAGCCCGGCGCGCTGCCAGGCCGCGGCCTGCTCGATGGCGCGGCGCAGCACCCAGTCGCCGATGGGGACGATCAGCCCGGTCTCTTCGGCGATCGGGATGAAACGGTCCGGGGCGATGCGCCCCAGCGTCGGGTGCAACCAGCGCAGCAGGGCCTCGACGCCGACGATGCGGCCATGCCCGAGGTCGACCTGCGGCTGGTAGTGCAGCTCGAACTGCTCGTCGCGCAGCGCGTGGCGCAGCGCGGTCTCCAGCGCCAGGCGTTCGGGGTCGTCTTCGTGCGACGCGCCGGCGTAGACGTTGACCTGGTTGCGGCCCAGCAGCTTGGCCTGGTGCAGCGCGGCGTTGGCGCGGCGCAGGAGGGTGTCGGCGCGGTCGGCGTCGGCAGGCGCCACCGCGACGCCGATGCTGCAGGTCAGGTGGATCTCGTGCCCCTCGATCGTCATCGGCCGGGCGACTGTGTCGAGCAGCGACTGCGCTGTGTGCAGGGCCGCACCCGAAGGGTCGGACATGACGATCACGAACTCATCGCCGCCGCGGCGTGCCACCAGATCGACGCTGCGCACCGTGGCGACAAGGCGCTGCGCCACTTCGCACAACACCGCGTCGCCAATCTGCGGGCCGAGGCCGTCGTTGATGCGCTTGAAACGGTCGAGCTCGAGTACCAGCACCGCGGTTTCGGCGCTGGTCTGCAGGATTGCACCCAGGTGCTCGAAGAGCCGCTGACGGTTCGGCAGACCGGTCAGTTCGTCGAACTGCAGCAGTTGCTGGATGCGCCGTTCGGCGGCGCGTCGAACCCGCAGGTCGTCAACGCAGACATGGGCGAAAGTCTCCTCGTCACTGGTCACCAGGCTGACGGAGACATCGACGGGAATCTCATGACCATCGTGATGTCGAACGTTGGTCTCGAAACGCAAGGAGCCGTGTTCGCACATCTCGCGCCAGCGCTGTGGCCACTGCGTGTCGTTGGTCTGGGTGTCGATGTCGGGCACCCGCAGGCGCAGCAGTTGCTCGCGCGTCAGGCCCAGCAGCCGGCAGGCGGCTCCGTTGGCATCGCGAAAGGCACCATCGGGGCCGACCTGGAAAAGCGCGTCGTTGGCCTGTTCGACGGCATGGCGGGTCAGGCGCAACTGGCGCCGCGCCCGCTCGCGGTCGCTCACGTCGCACGCGGAAGGGATCAACCAGGCGATGCGGCCGTCCGGCCCGTACAGCGGCAGCAGCGAGAAGTCCATGGCCAGCATGTCGCCGCTGCGGGTGGCGAGGCGCACATCGAAACGACAGGCCTGGCCGCGCGACGCGCTTGCCAGCGCCTGTTGCAGCCGCCTTTGCGACAGCTCGCAGCCCTGCCACCAGGGGGTTGCCTCGAAACGCCGGCCGAGCACCTGCTCCGGCGTGGCGCCGATGGCCTGCAATGCCGCCTGGTTGGCATAACGCAGCACGCCGTCCGCGTCGAGCAGGCCGGCGAAGACGGAGGGACCCAGCCGGTCCAGCACCTCGCGCAGCGCGTGTTCGGGGGCCGGCGTCGCGGGGCTGGCCGCCACCAGCGTCAGCGCGGCATCGCGGTGCGACATGTGCGGTACAGGGTGGACTTCGACATGCCCGCAGTCTGCCGAGCGGCCTGCTCCGGCGGTGTGAGCAGTTGCGGTCCCCGGCGACCGGATCAGACCGATGCGGGTGCAGCGGCGACGGCACGCGGCGCGTCGTCGACCAGCCTTGCCAGCGTGCGCATGGCGCGCTCGAGCGAGTCGTCCCAGAGCTGGCCGCAGGTCAGCCGGATATGGTGCTGGAACTCGGCGCGCGCCGAGAACATCGGCCCCGGGGCCAGGCTGATGCGTTGGACCAGCGCGGCACGGTGCAGGGCCATCGCGTCGACGCCGACCGGCAGTTCGACCCACACGAAGTACGCGCCGGCCGGCCGCACCACCCGGGTCCCATCCGGAAAGTGCCGGTTCACAGCCTCGAACAGGCTGTCGCGCTGCGCTTGGAGAGACTGGCGCAGGCTGCGCAGGTGACGGTCGTACCCGCCTTCCTGCAGGTACTCGGCGAGGGCCGCCTGCACCGGGATCGACCCCGACAGGCTCGTCATCAGCTTCAGCCGTTCGACCTCGCGCGCCAGCCGGCCGGGCGCGGCCCAGCCAACGCGGTAGCCTGGCGCCAGACACTTCGAGAACGATGAGCAGTGCAGCACCAGGCCACGACGGTCGTAGGCCTTGGCCGGCAGCGGCGGCACCTGGCCTTCGTAGAGCTCCGAGTAGACGTCGTCTTCGATCAGCGGCACCTCGTGGCGGGCGAGCAGTTCGACGAGATCGCGCTTCTTCGCCTCGGGCATCAGGCTGCCGAGTGGGTTCTGGAAAGTCGTCATCAGCCAGCAGGCCTGCGGGCGGTAGAGCTCGATCACCTGCGCCAGGCGGCCGAGATCGATGCCCTCGCGCACATGGGTCGGCACTTCGATGGCGCGCAGGCCCAGGCGCTGCAGCGCCTGCAGGGCCATGTAGAAGGTCGGCGACTCCACCACCACCGCATCACCCGGCCGCGCCACCGCGTTCAGGCACAGGTTCAGCGCCTCCATCGCACCGTGGGTCAGCACGATCTCGTCGGTGGCCACGTTCATGCCCTGACGCAGGTAGCGCTTGGCGATCTCGCGCTTGAGCCGCAGGTTGCCCGGCGGCAGGTCCTCAACCATGCTCCAGGGCTCGAGCCGCCGCGTGCTCGACACCAACGCGCGGCGCAGTCGATCGAGAGGGAACAGGGTGGGACTCGGAAACGCCGAACCGAAGGGCACGATGTCGCGTGCGCGCGCAAGGCTGAGACACCCGTAGACCAGGTCGTTGACCTCGACGTGCTGCGATCCGGACTGGGGCTCCGAGGTTTGCGGCTCGGCGAGCAGAACACCGTCGGGGCGGGCGCTGACGAAGTAGCCCGAGCGTGGCGCCGCGCGTACCAGGCCACGGGATTCGAGCAGGTAGTAGGCCTGGAACACCGTGCTGGGGCTCACGCCGCGACTGGCGCAGGTCTGGCGCACGGAGGGCAAGCGATCTCCCGCGCGCAGCACGCCGGCAGCGATCTGCTGCTCGAGTTCTTGAGCGAGCCGTTCGAACCTCGTCGAGGCGGCTGTGGGGCGATCACGCATGGTGTCGGCACCGCGCCTCGGTCGACCGCCGGCTGGGGTGGGTGGCGTGGTCGCAGTCTAGGGCTTGTGCGACGCGATGCAAGCACCGGGGCCAAGCCCAGGTGAGCCCCAGGCGGCCTCCTGAATCTCGGCGGCTGCGCCTTCTTCGGTGCCAAGGAAGTGCCCCGGAACCTGCCTGTGACGAGAGGCCGCACATGGCCAACACCGGGTCTCCGGCGAAGGTGACATAAGCCGACCTTCGTCGGCGAAGCCTACGAAGCGAAAGTTTGCTTCCTGTGTGCGCGCGGCTTGCCCGCTCCCGTTTTGGTTTGTCGGACAACTGCCCTCAGATCGGCGCCAAGCGCAGCGTAGTGCCGCGAGGGCAGGTGTCTGGAGTGGACATCGGCGCGCAGCGTGAGGCGGCAGCCAAGACGGCCCGGGCTGACGGCGAAACGGCAGCCAAGGCTGCGCCGTTTCGCCTTGAGGAGTTGGATCCGATGGAGGAAAGTCCCAGCCATCCGAAGCTCATCACCCTCACCGCCATCCACCAACAGCCCCTGCCCCGCTGCTGACTGCCGTGCCGCCAAAGCGGCGACAGGACAACTGGGCGAATCAGATCAAGGACTTATGCGACGCAGTGAGACTCACTGGCACGCAGTGATCAGCTCATTTGGTCGATCATCACCTGCCCGAAGCCCGAGCAGGAGACCTGCGTCGCGCCTTCCATCAGGCGCGCGAAGTCGTAGGTGACCTTCTTGCTGAGGATGGCCTTCTCCATGCTGGAGATGATCAGGTCGGCCGCCTCGGTCCAGCCCATGTGGCGCAGCATCATCTCCGCGCTCAGGATCTCCGAGCCCGGGTTGACGTAGTCCTTGCCGGCATACTTGGGCGCCGTGCCGTGCGTGGCCTCGAACATCGCGACGCTGTCGCTGAGGTTGGCGCCCGGCGCGATGCCGATGCCGCCCACCTGCGCCGCCAGCGCGTCGCTGACGTAGTCGCCGTTGAGGTTCAGCGTCGCGATGACGCTGTACTCGGCCGGGCGCAGCAGGATCTGCTGCAGGAAGGCGTCGGCGATGCTGTCCTTGACGACGATGTCGCGGCCCGTCTTCGGGTTCTTGAACTTGCACCACGGGCCGCCGTCGATCGGCTGGGCGCCGAATTCCTTCTGCGCCAGCGCGTAGCCCCAGTCCCGGAAGCCGCCTTCCGTGAACTTCATGATGTTGCCCTTGTGCACCAGGGTGACGCTGGGCTTGTCGTTGTCGATCGCGTACTGGATGGCCTTGCGCACCAGGCGCT
>ERZ761602.7877-NODE-7877-length-11024-cov-6.992160_pt1 | contig 11024 bp, 11 predicted proteins | sample MGYA00512165_ERZ761602 | MGnify/ENA primary metagenome ERZ761602 (study PRJEB28899, sample SAMN02445085) | bioreactor sludge metagenome | biome: EBPR sludge; isolation source: Thorneside wastewater treatment plant | place: Australia: Brisbane, Thorneside... | reverse complement strand
GCTTGCAGCACCTCAACCCACAATTTCAACCTCCTGTCAATGCGTAAATCCTACTACACACCACGCTTGGCGTCATCAGCCTCGAACTGGACCATGCCCGCGCCCCGGTCACCGCCGCCAACTTTCTCCAATACGCCCGCGGCGGATTCTACGAAGGCACCCTGTTTCATCGAGTAATCTCCAACTTCATGATTCAGGGTGGTGGTCTTGGCCCGGACATGAATCAGAAGCCGGCCCGCCCGTCCATTCGCAACGAAGCCGATAATGGTTTGAAAAACCAGACTGGAACAGTGGCCATGGCGCGTACCTCCGACCCCCATTCCGCCACCTCGCAATTTTTCATCAACCTGAAGGACAACGATTTTCTTGACCATCGCGGTCAGACCAGCCAGGGATGGGGCTACTGCGTGTTTGCTCGGGTGGTGAATGGCATGGACGTGGTCAACGCCATCGCCAAGGTCGCCACCACCTCTCGGCGCGGCCATCAGGACGTGCCGGTCGAGAACGTACTGATCGAGAAAACCGAAGTCATCGGCGAATAGCTCTCATGGCCACGTTGTTCATCTCCGATCTGCATCTGGAATCGACGCGCCCCGCCGTCACCGCCCTGTTCCTGGATTTCCTGGAGCGGTGGGCGCGGCGGGCCGAGGCGCTGTACATTCTGGGCGATCTGTTCGAGGCCTGGATCGGCGATGACGACGGCGCGGAACCGGGCGGGACGGTCGCGGTCGCCTTGCGCGCACTCACCGGCCAGGGTGTTCCCACCTACTTCCTGCACGGCAACCGCGATTTCCTGCTCGGCGAGCGCTTCGCCGCCGCCAGCGGGATTCGATTGCTGCCAGAGAGCGCGGTGATCGAGTTGGCGGGCGAGCGGGTGTTGTTGCTGCACGGCGATACTCTGTGCATCGACGATGTCGAGTATCAGGCGTTTCGCGCCCAGGTCCGCGATCCGGCCTGGCGGGCGCGGACCCTGGCCCTGCCGCTGGCGCAGCGGCGGGCGCTGGCCGGTCAGTTGCGGGAAACCAGCCGACAGGCCGCCCGGCAAAAAGCCGCTGACATCACCGACATCAATCCCGCCGCCGTGGACCAGACGCTACGTGCGCACGGCGTTCGTCACCTGATTCACGGCCACACCCACCGGCCCGCGATTCACCGCTGGAGCCTCGATGGCCAACCGGCGCGGCGGGCGGTGCTGGGCGATTGGCCCGACCACGGCAGCGTACTTATTTGCGATAGGGCAGGTTGGCGGCTGGAACCTCTCTCGATGGTCGGCGCCTGAAGCGATGATCCTGCTCCACCGTTCCCATCGCGGGTTAGCCTCGTTCGATCCGCCGGGCGCGTTCGCGGCGCTGATGGACCTGTACGAGCGCAACTACATCAATATCCGCTGCCTGCTACCCGTCATGCCACCCGCGCGGGCGGAGTGCGTATCACGGACGCCTGGCAGTCTGGATTTGCATCTGCGCATGACCGAGCGTTGCCGCTACACCAGCGAGTTGATCCTGACGTATCGATTCGGTCAGGATGACGGCTCGACCATCGCCGAGCCCAATCTGTCGATTCGGGTCTATCACGATGCGCGCCAGGCCGAGGTAATGGCCGCCCACCCCCGCCGCCATCCAGCCCTCGCCATCGACGCCCCCGCCCACCAGCGGCCAGAAGGCATCCTCCTGTCCACCCGCTGGCGGATCAACCGCTTTCTCCACAAATGGCTGAGCTACTGCCTGCGTCAAGGCCACCGCTTCGCCACCGGTCCCGATCCCTTGGTCCAAGAGTCGCTTTCAGCGACTTCCAGCAAACCAATCCCAAGTTAACTCACTGAAAAAATACCTAATCCCATTCTTTTTCACGAAGGGACGCAGGGTTTTCGCACGGTCTCCAAAACCTCTCCGGGAAATTCACGAAAATATTTAGGTTTTATCCGCCGATTAGTTGACTATATTAATCGGTTAATATAGTTTCCCTATGCAATGGTCAGGAATTGACTTCCCGAAAACATCACCTGTGGAGTAATGCCATGAGACTGTCAACCAAGGGCCGTTATGCAGTCACCGCCATGATGCACTTGGCCATTCATGATCGCTACGGTCCCGTGACGCTGGCGGAAATTTCCCAGTGCCAAGGGATCTCGCTGTCCTATCTGGAGCAGTTGTTCGCCAAGCTGCGCAAGCGCACCTTGGTGGAAGGCGTTCGCGGACCCGGCGGCGGTTACCGGCTGTCGCGCTCACCGGACCAGGTCACCGTCGCCGACATCATCAGCGCCGTGGACGAACGACTGGACGCCACCCGCTGCTGCGGCAACGAGAATTGCCAGGGAGGCCGGCGCTGTCTGACCCACGAATTGTGGACCGATCTCAGCCGCCAGATTTTCACTTTTCTGGAAGGCATCACCCTGGCGCAGTTCGTCGAACGTCCGGCGGTCTGCGAAGTGGCGTACCGCCAGAACAGTCGGCGGCGCGACCGTTCCTCCGAACGCTTCATCGCGCCCGCCCTGATGTGACGTAACCGTCGCGGGCTCCTCCCGCCACGACGCGATGGAATGGCCGATCTATCTGGATTACGCGGCGACCACGCCGATGGATCCGCGGGTTGCCGCCGTTCTGGGCCAATGTCTCGGCCGGGATGGCCTCTTCGGTAATCCTTCTTCCAGCACCCACGTCCTGGGCCGGGCAGCGGCGCGCGCGGTCGAATCCGCCCGCGACCACGTCGCCACCCTGGTCGGCGCCGATCCGCAAGAGATCGTCTGGACCTCTGGCGCCACCGAGGCCAACAACCTTGCCCTGTTCGGCGTCATGCGCGCCCATGCCCGCAAGGGCCGCCATCTGGTCACCAGCCAAACCGAGCATAAGGCCGTGCTCGACATTTGCCGGCGGCTGGAACGGGAAGGCTGCGCGGTCACCTATCTTGCTTCAGAAGCAGACGGCCTGATTCCACCAGAGCGGGTCGCGGCGGCGCTGCGACCCGACACTACTCTGGTGTCGCTGATGCACGTCAACAACGAAACTGGCGTGGTTCAGGATTTGGCCGCCATCGGCACGCTCACCCGCTCGCGCGGAGTCCTGCTGCATGTGGACGCCGCCCAGGGCGCCGGCAAGCTGCCGCTTGACCTGCGAACGCTGCCGGTGGATTTGCTGAGTTTGAGCGCGCACAAGCTGTATGGCCCCAAGGGCGTCGGCGCGCTCTATGTCCGCCAGCGGCCACATCGGGTGCGGCTAGAACCGCTGCTGTACGGCGGCGGCCAGGAGCGCGGCTTGCGCGCCGGCACCCTGCCCACCCACCAAATCGCGGCGATGGGCGAAGCCTGCCGCATTGCCCATGAGAACATGGCCCCCGAGCAGAATCGGATTCGGACACTGCGCGACCGGCTGTGGCAAGGATTGGCGACGTTGGACAATGTCGAGTTGAACGGCCATCCCGAACACAACGTGGCCGGCATTCTCAACGTCAGCTTCGTCGGCATCGCCGCCGAGGCGTTGCTGACGGCACTACCGGAGATCGCGGTCGCCACCGGCTCCGCCTGCACTTCCGCTAGCCATGAACCGTCGCACGTACTGCGGGCGATAGGCCGCGACGCTTTCCAGGCGCGCGGCGCGATCCGCTTCAGCCTGGGCCGCTTCACCACGGTTGAAGAGATCGACTACACCGTTGAAGCGGTTGGCGCGGCGGTGAACCGATTGCGGGACTTGTCGCCGCTGTGGGAGCCGCAGCGGCGGGGACTGGACCAAAACGCGGTGGACTGGGCGGCGACGCCGTAACCTAGCGGTGCGTTTGGTTTTCCCACCGGCATAGCCAGTTCCTGAATTAAAATCATATTTATCAAATAATTAAGTTATCGTACAAAACGTCGAACTTGAGCAGTCAGCCCTCGGCTTCAGCGCCAGTCACCACTTCACCCCACCCGAAGTTGACCCATTGCCGCTCCCCGCTGACCGTAATTCTCTAGAAACTATCCGCACTATTGCTTGACGGCCGATTATAATTCCCTTAGCTTTCTAGGAATTATCCTATGATCCGGCCCAGTTATTGATATCTCCATTCAGCCAGCGCATTCAGGGGGTTATGATGAACCACGCAGGGCACCGGTTCCTGTCCCAGGCAATGACGGTCATCGGTTGCCTGTTTTTCTGCCTCCAGGCTCTGCTGCCAGGCTTCACCCAGGCACAAACTGTCCCGCTTGGCGCGCGGCCCCTGACAGCGGCTGCGCAAGAAACCCAAGGATCGGCGGCAACCCAGGGCGATGCTTCACTGATAGCCAGCTTAGCCGGCAACGCCAAACTCCTGAACGCACCGGCCATCCTGGAGCCCCTGCAACAAGGTAAGCCGGCCACAGCGGTGATTGTCACCCTACGTCCGACGACCGCCGCCGCCGCCCTGGCCGCACAATCGCAGCAGGCTGCCGTGATCCCGGACGGTCTTAATCAGCCGGGCGCACCGGTCTTCTACGATTTGAGCGATCAGGGCATCCGCGCCCAGTTGAGGAGCACGGTCGAGGCTAAGGTCGACCAGGTCATTCGGCAACTCGCTGGTCCTGGGCTGGCCATCACCCATCGATTTTCCTACCAGTTTGGATTCGCCGCTCAGGCAACGCCCGCCGCCTTGGAGCAAATCCTCGCGAACCCAGAGGTTATCCGGGTCGAACAGGACGGGGTGCTCCAAGCACACCTCGGGCAGGGCATCCCGTTGATGAAGGCCAGCATACCGAGAGGGACCTACACCGGCAGCGGCCTGAGCATCGCGATTTGCGATACCGGCATCGACACCTCCCACCCCAGGCTTGGCAACGGCGGCTCACTCATCTTCAACTCCAAGGTAATCGGCGGCTACGATTTTGGCGACAACGATGCGGACCCCCGTCCCAACGGTAATGCCCACGGTACCGCTTGTGCGGGAATCGCTGCCGGCGACTTGGGCACCACCGGCGACTATATCGGCGGTGTCGCCCCGGCTGCCAAACTCTATGCCATCAAGATCTCGACCGGGACCAGCGGCTCCTCGAATTCCTCGATCATGATGGCTGGCTGGGAGTGGGCGATCACGCACCAGAACGATGCCCCGGCCAACCCGATCATGATCATCAGCACCAGCTTCGGCGGTGGTTACAATACGAGCACCTGCGACAGTGATGTCCCGGCGATGACCACCGCCGCAGCCAATGCCGTGGCCGCCGGTATCACCATCTTTGTCTCCTCCGGCAACGACGGCTACTGTAATGGCATGGGCTGGCCAGCCTGCATTTCCCATGTCAACTCGGTCGGGGCGGTCTACGATGCCAATATCAGTATCGTGGGTTTTTGTGTCTCGGTGAGTTCCTGCGCACTCAACCAGCAGTCACACCCAGCCTGCCCCACAAACTACAACGCCGTTTTTGAAAGCACCGCGGCCGACAAGGTCACGGTATACTCGAATTCGGCCTCCTTCCTGACCCTGTTTGCCCCTTCGCACAATGCTTATACGACGGACATCGTGGGTAGCGGTGGTTACAGCACCGGGGATTACATCAACACCTTCGGTGGCACCTCCGCCGCCTGCCCCTACGCGGCCGGCGCCGCCGCCGTGCTGCAAAGCGCGGCCAAGGCCAAGACCGGCTCCTTCCTCACGCCCGCCAAGGTCAAGCAGTACCTGACCGAGCAGGGTGACCTCATCACCGACGGCAAGGTTGCCATCACCAAGCCGCGGATCAATCTGGATAAGGCAGTCAATACGGTCTGTGGCGCCAGTATTCCCCTCACCGCCGGTCTGTGGCAGATGCTGTCACTGCCCTGCGTACCCGACGCCAGCCCGGCGTCGGTGGCCAACGTGTTCGGCAACAGCCCCACCGCCAACTTGGACGATCTCCTTTACGACGTCCCCAGTTCTGGTTGGGCGATGTATCGGCGCATCGTCAATACGACCCCTTCCTCCTATGAAAAGCTGCTCATCAACGGCACCCTCGCGACGGGCGCCGGCTACTGGATCAAGAGCCTGTCGGCCCCAGTCAACAATCGGCTAGCCGTGGCCGGGACCACGACCCCTGCCCCGGTGACCACTAGTGATGGCTGCGCCTCGGCCAACGGCTGCGTCGCGGTCCCGGTCAGCACCGTCGGCGGCGATAACCGCTACAACCTGGTGGGCAATCCGTTTCCCTACGCTGTTGACTGGGCCAAGGTGCGGGTGCGGGTAAAGAACGGTGCATCACTCGTCGGCGTCTACACCCCTAGCCAGGCGGCGGGTGTGGCGACCAGCGGCAACGCCACTCCACCGGTCCTCTCCAACCAAATCTGGATCTGGAACGACACCAATACCGGCTACGACACTTGGTCCGACACGTCTGTGCCCAACCCTGGCAACCTGAAATACTTCAAATCCTTCTGGGTCAATGTTCTGAGTGGCGCAGCAGAACTGACCGTTGAACTGCTCATCCCGGCCGAGATCACCACACACGGTCAGGTCAAACCGGCGGCCATGGACGAACCCGTCGCCGCCACCGGCCAGCCCTGGTCCCTGGCCTGGTTGGACTGGCTGATTCCCTCGGCGGCCGCAGCTCAGGATGACCTAACCCCCCCTCGGCGCGACACTGACGAAACCGGCCGCCCGTCCCCCAGACCGGGCCAGGCTGTCATGGACCCAACCTTCGAGGACTTGGTCATCGAGTATGAACAGCGGGGACTCTCTCCGCAGGAGGCCGGGCAGGAGGCGCGCGCCCAGATGCGCCGTGAGGAGCGCGAATGGTATGTCCTGCTCAAGGTCGACAACCCCACCACCGGCTGGAAAACTCATAATTCCGTGCTGGGGCAATTACTCACCGCGAAGGAGGACTACGACCCCGCCGATCTGGTTGCCATGGCCCCGTTCGCCACCCCCTACCTAACCCTGGTCTTTCCCCATCCCGAATGGGGTGACCGGAAGGGCGACTACGCCAGCGACTTCCGTCCAGCATCCGGCTTAAAGCCCAGCGGCTGGAATTTTGAATTGCGGGCCGAACCGGTCGGTTCCCAAGTCATCCTGAGTTGGGAAGGCAATCCAGACGTATTGAAACGCTCGCGCCTAATCGACCGAGATACCGGAGCAACGATCGAGCCGAATGATCGCCGCTACGCCAAAGGCTACCCCGTCACCCTGACGGGGAAGGTCCGTCGTTTCGCTTGGTACTATTTGGTGCGTTAACGTCCATCGTCCCCCAGGCCACCTCCCAACCTGGGGGATACAACTTACCGCACTTTCAGAACCCTTGATCGAGAACCGATCCATGAATACCGCAGATGACTCCACCGGCCACCCCAAGCCAGACGCCCCCCTAGCCTCCGCGGACGACAATGCCCATCTGGCCGAACGCCGCGCCGCGCTCGCCAAGCTCGGCACCCTAGCCGCATGGACTGCCCCCACCTTATTCACCCTGGTGATATCGCAGCGCACCTCAGCCGAATCATTGCCGGGGCCGCCCGGGGGGCTCCAAACACCGCAAGGCAGGCGCATTAAAAAATTCGAAAAAACCTAGAAAATCCTCCACCCGCCAATGTTGCAAACCTCCCTCGGCGTCAGCCGTCTCCTCGCCCACCCGGGCGACCGGCGGCTGTGTCTACTCGACCCGCCCGCCACCGTGCTCTGGGACCTGCATGCCAGGGGGCTGGATGCGGCGGCGCTGGCCGAACTGTTGGTGGCGCGGTTCGGACTTGCCACCACCACAGCCCGCGCCCAAGTCGAGGGTCTGATCGCCGGGTGGCGCCAAGCCGGACTGCTCGACGCGGGGGCGGTGACGCCGGAATGGTGGCTTGGCGATCCCACAATTCCAGCACTACCTCCGCCGCGCCCGTCGCCGGCGCCCACCAGAGCCTGGCGCGTCCACGTAGCCGACCGGGCGGTCAGCCTCGGCTGTGATGATCCAGCCTTCGCGCGGACCTTCAGCCACTGGCTCACGCCATCGTGGGGCCAGCCGGCGGTAGCTGGCTCGGTCGACCATCGCCTGCACCTGTACGGTACCTCCCGAGCCTGGTGGCTAGACCTTGACGAGGTCACCCTGGCGGCGGGCAGTGTCCCTGACGAGGCCTTGGTGGCGACTCTGCGCGCCTTGGTCGAACTGGGCTGCCGCCCGGCCGAACGACTGATCGTCTTGCACGGCGCCGGCTTGGTCACGCTCAACGAGCGCGGACTGCTGCTAATCGCCCCCGGCGGTTCCGGCAAAACCACCCTGGCCGCAGCGTTGGACATTGCAGGCTACGGTCTACTCAGCGATGACGTGGTGCCGGTAACTCCGGACGGCAAGCTGCTTGGGCTGGGCTTACCGCTCTGCCTCAAGTCGGGGAGTTGGCCGGTGCTAGCAGCACACCGGCCGGACTTGGACCAAGCCCCAGTAATCCAGCGTTACGGCCAGATGGTCCGCTTTCTACCCCCGCACACCCCCGTCCCCGCGCGGTCGGTAACCCCGGCGTGGCTGCTTTTGACCCGCTACCAGCCCGGTACCAGGCCCCAAGCTACCCCCGTGACCCCCGAGCAGGCGTTGCAGGGCATTCTCACCGCCGAGGCGGTCCTCCGCGACCTCACTCAGGCCAAGCTTGAGGCCCTGGCCCACTGGGTGAGCATAATCCCCGCCTACACCTTGGCCTATCCGGATATCGACAGCGGCTTGGCGCTAGTCCAGGCGACCCTGATGCCTTCTCACAGATCCCTTAACTTACCAGCATAACGCTATGGTCCCCCAGGACTAGCGCGAGCTTACCGCCTTTCCTCGCCAAACCGAGCCAGGGTCTTCAACACTCCACCCATCATGTAGTGAACTGACTGGAATCCATATTGAGCCCGTTTTTTTGAATCCACCCTGCTTCAAGAACCAGGACTGATGAACCTTCAAGAACAGCGATTGATGGCGGACCTCATCCGCAGCCGGCATTGGGCGGCGCTGGCAACCGAGGGACCCGATGGACCGGAGGCGTCCTGGGTCGCCTACGTTCCGCAAGCCGACTTCAGCGGCTTTCTGCTGCATCTTAGCACCCTGGCGTCGCACACCCGCAATCTGCTGGCCGACCCGCGCGCCGGCCTGGCGATCAGCGAATCGGAACGGGACGGCGAGGATCCACAAACACTGGCGCGGGTTATGATTCATGGCAGAGTGACAATCGTTCCCAAAGAGAGTACGAGTTATCGAGAGATGGCGCAACACTATCAACAAGTGCTGCCCGCTTCGACGCCGCGCTTCGAGTTCGGCGATTTCCTGCTGTTGCGCCTGACGCCGGTCCGCGCCCGTTTCGTCGGCGGCTTCGCCCGCGCCTACACCCTGGACGATATCGCCCTGCGCGTGGCGGCTCAGCGCACCAGTTGATTGAGATCGAAAATCGGCAACAGAATCGCCAGCACGATCACCAGCACCACCCCGCCCATCACCAGGATCAACAGCGGCTCGAAAACCCCCAGCAGCGCGGCGATCAGGGTCTCGGTCTCCCGTTCCTGCTGCGCCGCCGCCCGCTCCAGCATGTTTTCCAACCGCCCGCTGGCCTCGCCACTGGCGATGAGCTGCACCGTCATCGGCGGAAAATAGCCGCTGGCCCCAATGGCCTTTTGCAGGCTGGCGCCTTCCTTGACCCGTGCCGCCGCCTGCTCCACCGCCTCCCGCATCGGCAGATTGCCGATCACTTGGGCGGAAATCCGCAAGGCTTCCAGCACCGGCACGCCGCTAGCCATCAGAATGCTGAAGGTACGGGCGAAGCGGGCGGTATTGATCCCTCGCGCCAGCCGCCCGATCAGGGGCAATTGCAGCAACACCTGATGTACCCGTCGCTTGAACCCGATCCGGCGCAGGGCGCGGAGCCAGGCGATGACGCCTCCCGCCAGCACCACCAACACCACCCAGCCATACTGGCGCAGGAAATCGCTCAGGGCGATCAGGCCCCGAGTCAGGGCCGGCAATTGCTGATGGAGACTGCCGAACACCTGCACCACCTGCGGCACCACGTAGGTCAGCAGGCCGGCGACGATCAGGATGGCGACGCCGGTCAGCAACAATGGATAGAACAGCGCCAGTCCGACCTTCTGGCGCATCTGCTGGCGGGCCTCGGTGTAGTCGGCCAACCGCTCGAACACGATGTCCAGATGGCCGGACTGCTCGCCGGCGGCGACCGTGGCTCGATACAGCTCGGGAAACGCCTGGGGAAAATCGCCCAGCGCGGTCGCCAGGGTATGCCCTTCCAGCACCCGGGTCCGCACCGCCAGCAACAAACCGCCCAACCGCGCCCGATCCGCCTGACGGGCCACCGCGCCCAAGGCTTCCTCCAGCGGCAACCCGGACCCTGCCAGGGTCGCCAGTTGCCGGGTGACCAACGCCAGGTCGGTCGCGCTGATCCGCACCCGCCCGCGCCACCACTGGCGCCCGCGCCGCTGTTCCTGGCTAGCGATTTCCTCGACCCCGAGCGGGTTCAATCCACGCTCGCGCAAGGCTTGTCGGGCCAGGCGCGGCGTGTCGGCCTCGATCAATCCCTTGCGCTGACGGCCCTTGGCGTCGAGGGCGGCGTATTGAAAAGCGGGCATCAATCCTCCCGCGTCACCCGCACCAACTCGGCCAGCGCGGTGTCGCCGGCCAGCACTCGGCGGCGGCCATCATCGCGGATGCTGGGACTGGACAAGCGGGCGTGACGCTCCAGTTCCTGTTCGCCCCGACCCTCGTGAATCAGGCTCTGCATCGTCTCGTCCACCGTCACCAACTCGAAAATGCCGGTGCGGCCCCGATAGCCGGACTGGTTGCAGCGCGCGCAACCCATGGGCAGGTGGAGCGTCGGCGGCGCGGCCGCATCCACGTTCAGCGCCGCGCAGTCGCTCGGCGTGGCGCAATGCGGCTGTTTGCAATGCGGACAGAGCTTGCGCACCAGGCGCTGGGCCAGCACCCCAACCAGCGACGACGACAGCAGGAAGGGTTCCACGCCCATGTCGCGCAGTCGGGTCATGGCGCCGACCGCGCTGTTGGTGTGCAGGGTCGAGAGCACCAGATGGCCGGTCAGCGACGCCTGCACCGCGATTTCGGCGGTTTCCAGATCGCGGATTTCGCCGACCATCACCACGTC
>ERZ761602.7874-NODE-7874-length-11026-cov-5.893629_pt1 | contig 11026 bp, 8 predicted proteins | sample MGYA00512165_ERZ761602 | MGnify/ENA primary metagenome ERZ761602 (study PRJEB28899, sample SAMN02445085) | bioreactor sludge metagenome | biome: EBPR sludge; isolation source: Thorneside wastewater treatment plant | place: Australia: Brisbane, Thorneside... | reverse complement strand
CGACTCGATGCAGGCCACCGAGGGCTCGTGGATGGTGTTTGGCCACCAGCCCGCCGCCGTGACCGTTTTGCAGGGCGTGCGCGCCAAACTGGCGGATGGCGCGGTGAGCTACGCCCCAGGGCCGGACATCAACCGGGACTTCCCCCACCCGTTTGGCGAATTTAACCTGTCCGAGCGCAAACCGCTCCAGTCACCGGAAGATGCCGAGGCTGCGTTCCATACGGCCGTAACCACCGCCCAGGCCGCCGATTTAGTGATCATGGTGATGGGTGAAAACGCCGACATGGCCGGGGAATTTGCCTCGCGTGGCTCGCTGGATTTGCCCGGACGGCAGGAAGAGCTGCTCAAAGTGGTGCAGGCGATGGGCAAGCCGGTGGTGCTGGTATTGCTAAACGGCCGTCCCCTCAGCATCAACTGGGCTGCCGCAAACATCCCCGCTATCCTCGAAGCGTGGGAACCAGGCAGCGAAGGCGGCAACGCCGTGGCCGACATCCTCTTTGGCGACGTGAACCCTGGCGGCAAGCTGCCCGTCTGCATCCCGCGCCACGGCAGCCACGCCCCGCTCTACTACGCCCGCACCCTCACCCATCAGCCCGAACACAGCCCGATGTACCGCTCGCGCTACTGGGACAGCCCCACCACGCCGCTCTACCCGTTTGGCTTTGGCCTCAGCTACACCACCTTTGCCATCACCGATCTCCAGCTTTCGGCCACAAAAGTGAACGTGGGGGAAGTGGTGGTGGTAACGGCCGTTGTTACCAACACCGGGCAGATGGCCGGAGATGAGGTGATCCAGCTCTACATCCACCAAAAATGGGGCCGCGATTCCCGTCCTCTGCGCGAACTCAAAGGGTTCGAGCGCATCACCCTCCAGCCCGGCGAGCGCAAAACCGTCACCTTCCAACTTGGCCCGACCGAGCTGCGCTACTGGAGCACCAACGCCAACGGCTGGGTCCAGGACGCCGCCGCCTTCGACCTCTGGGTTGGGGCTGATTCATTGGCCAGCCTGCACACCGGGTTTGAGGTTGTTGAATAATTGACCCCCACCCTAACCCTCCCCCAAAAGGGGAGGGAACCTGGCTCCCTCTCCCTCTGGGAGAGGGCCGGGGTGAGGGTAAAAGGAAACAGTTATGCTTGAACAAACACCCGCCTACCGCAACCCATCCCTCAGCGTCGAAGAGCGTGTGGCCGACCTGCTTGGCCGGATGACGCTGGAAGAAAAAGTTGGGCAGATCATCATGTGGGACGCGCGTCCCGACGATTTATCCTTCATCAACAGTCGTCAGCCCGGTTCGATTCTGCACATCCTGGGCGAAAAACTAGATCGCGCCATGGATTTGGCGGCGCAAAACCGGCTGGGCATCCCCCTGCTGGTGGGCGAAGACGCCATTCACGGCCACTCCTTCTGGAAAGGGGCGACCATCTTCCCCACGCAGCTGGCGCTGGCGTGCAGTTGGAACCCTGATTTGCTGCAACAGGTGGGGCGGGTAACGGCCGTTGAAGCCATCCCCACCGGCATTCATTGGACCTTTTCGCCCGTCCTCTGCCTCACTCGCGACCTGCGCTGGGGCCGCACCGGCGAAACGTTTGGCGAAGACCCCTACCTGATTGGCGAACTGGGCGCGGCGCTGATCCGTGGCTACCAGGGGAACGGGCTGGACGATCCGCAGGCGATCCTGGCCACGGCCAAACATTACGCAGGTTACTCGGAAACGCAGGGCGGCCGTGACGCCTCCGAAGCCGACATTTCGCGGCGCAAATTGCGCAGTTACTTCTTGCCGCCGTTTGAACGCGCCGCCAGAGCCGGAGCGGTGACCTTCATGACCGGCTACCAGTCGATGGAAGGCGTGCCCTCCACGGCCAACCGCTGGCTGCTCACCGACGTTTTGAAGGACGAATGGGGCTTCAAAGGTGTGCTGGTCACCGATTGGGACAACGTGGGGCGGCTGGTGAAGGAACAGAAGGTGTGCGCCGATTACGTAGAAGCGGCCGTTGTCGCCGTGCGGGCGGGCAACGACATCATGATGACCACCCCTGAGTTCTACGAAGGCGCAATTGAGGCCGTGCGCACCGGGCGGCTGGCGGAGAGCGAGATTGATGCTCCGTGCGGCCGTTTCCTGGCGTTAAAGTTCCGCATGGGGCTGTTTGAAAATCCGCGCCGCCCCAATTTGGCGAAAGCGGCCGTGGAAATCGGCCGGGCCGACCACCGTGCGGCCAATCTGGAAGCGGCCCGGCAAAGCCTGGTGCTGCTGCAAAACAACGGCCTGCTGCCGCTGGACCCAACGCAGCTCAAATCCATCGCTGTCATCGGCCCAAACGCCGACGACGATTTGCAGCAGTTGGGCGACTGGTCACTGGGTGCCTGGCAGCATCCGCCGGAAGCAGGCAAACACCCCCGCGAAAAAACCACCACCGTACTCGACGGCATCCACGCCCTGGCCCCGGCCGGGCTGACAGTGCGTTACGAACGCGGCTGTTCGATTGTGGATGATGACTTGTCGGCCATTCCAGCAGCGGTAGCCGCCGCCCAGGCTTCAGATGTGGTGGTGGCGGTGGTGGGCGACCACCTGAACTTTATCGGCGAAACCTTGAGCACGGCCACGCTGGAGCTGCAAGGCGGGCAGGTGGCTCTGCTCGATGCCTTGGCCGCCACCGGCAAACCCATGATTGTAGTGCTGATCAACAGCAAGCCGCTGGTGTTGCCCGCGTCGGCCAAACGAGCTGCGGCCATTGTTGAGCTGTTCAACCCCGGCATGGAAGGCGGCCAGGCGCTGGCTGAGGCACTGTTTGGCCTGCTGAATCCGTCCGGCAAGCTGACCATCTCCATTCCGGTGCATGTGGGCCAACAGCCAGTGTTTTACAGCCAGGTGCGCGGTCAGCACGGCACCCGCTACGCCGACCTCACGCAAGAGCCGCTTTTCCCGTTTGGGCACGGCCTCAGCTACACAGAATATGCCTATGCCAATCTTCGGCTAGACAAATCTACTCCGAGCAGTGGGGAATCGGTGCAGGTGGCGGTGGACGTAACCAATGTGGGGCAGCGGGCCGGGGTGGAGATTGTGCAGGTGTACGTCAGCGATGTGGTGACCTCGGCCACCTGGGTGAACAAGGCGTTGAAAGGCTTTGCCCGGGTGCACCTGGCCCCCGGCGAGAAGAAAACCGTGCGGGTTGAGCTGCCGTGGCCAGCGTTTGAGATCGTCAATGCGCTGGGCGAGCGCGTGGTGGAGCCGGGCGAGTTTGAGATTTTGGTTGGCCCTTCCTCGCGTGATGGGGATTTGTTGAAGACAAAATTGGTGGTGGAAGCCTAGCCCCCCACCCTGGCCCTCCCCCTGGGAGTAAATTGGCTTCAGCTTTTTAAGATATGAGTGTTTTGGGTAGGGGCGGGACGGCGCGGCCTGAGTTGGTGCTAAACAGGTCGCCTCACCACCGCGTCGTCTCGCCCGGCCTCGTGAACGGCCGTTTTGGGCGAGACAGGCGGGAGGTAAGGCTCTGCGTTTGGCCAGAATCTTGGCCCGCCTGTCCCGCCCCTACACCATATTTCGAATTGTTGAGCCCTATTTCAAAACCGAGAGACAAAAAAGATGGAAAGCAAAACAAAAAACAAGAAGACACGGGCCCAGATTGAGGCGATGGCGCAGCGGGCGTTTGCTGGCTTGGGGCTGGCTCCTGGTGAGGCGGCTGTCACGGAGCTGAAAGATGGCTGGTTTAATGCGGCTTACGACATTCGGCTGGCCAACGGCCGTTCCGTCATCCTCAAAATTGCCCCACCCAAAACAGCCGAAGTGATGGCGTACGAGAAAAACCTGATGGCCACCGAAGTGGCGGCCATGCGCCTGGTGCAGCAGAATCCGGCCATCCCCGTGCCGGAAATCTACTTTTTTGATAATGCCCACGATTTGTGCGACGCCGACTACTTTTTCATGGAGAAGATTAACGGCGACAATCTGGAGCACGTGAAGGCCAGCCTGCCCGAAGCAACGCAAGCGGCGATTGACCAGCACATCGGCGCAATTATCCGCGAGATCAACACCTTCCCCGGCACCTACTTTGGCTACGACGGCAACCCAGACCTGCGGGCCGCCACGTGGAAAGAGGCGTTCATCACAATTGTGGAAGCGGTGTTGGCGGATGCCGCCCGCAAGAACGTGCAATTTGATTTTGGCTACGAGGAGCTGCGGGCCGCCGTCCACAAACACGCCCCGGCGCTGGCGGAAATTACGGCCCCCTGCCTGGTTCATTGGGATGGCTGGGAACCGAACTTTTTTGTGAAAGACGGCCGTATCACTGGCATCATCGACTTTGAGCGGGCGCTCTGGGCCGAGCCGCTCATGGAAGCCCAGTTCCGCCAGTTTGGCGACGGCGGCACCAGCCACAGCATGCGCGGCTACGGCAAAACGTCGTTCACCTTTGCCGAGCAGCAGCGCTGCCACCTCTATTCGCTGCACCTGGCCCTGGTGATGAACACGGAATGCTTTTACCGCAACTACGACACGGACGACATTTTCAACTTCTCCCGCCAGTACATTGCCGACACAATGGCCTGGCTGCAAGCGAACTAAAATTTTGGTTGCTGGTGGTGAGTGGTTGGTACAAACCACTCACCACCAGCAACCAGCCCTCTTTGTGGCAAATCTCTCCATGTCCAGTAACGCCAAGATTGACCGACTGAGCACCGAGAAGATCGGTAAGCTGCTGTGGGAAATGGCTTCTCAGACGACGTTTTCGCTGCTGGTCTATGCCATTTACAGCATCACCGACACCTACTTCCTGTCCGTAGGCGTCAATTCATTGGCGGCAGCCGGGGCGTCAATCATTGCGCCGGTGCTGATTGCGCTGGGTGCCGTTTCCACGACGGTGGGTGCTGGCGGCGCATCGGTAGTGTCTCGCGCCCTGGGTGAAGACAACGCGACCAAGGCGTCACGCACGGTGGCCAACACTTTCCTCATTTTCTGGGCCGCAGCGCTCACCATCACCATTTTGGGCGCGGTGTTTATTGAGCCGATTGTGTACCTGCTGGGTGCCACTGACAGTATTGCGCCGTATGCGATTGAGTACGGCCGTATCATCTTCCTCGGCGCACTCACCAGCACTGGCTTCTCAGCCATCATTCGCGCCGACGGCAACATCCGCTACTCCACGGCCATCTGGGTCATTCCCGTCATCACCAACCTGGTGCTGAGCTGGCTCTTTGTCATGGTGCTGCATATTGGCGCAGCGGGGGCAGCCCTGGCCACGGTGATCGGCCAGGCCGTCTCTGCAGGCATGAGCCTCTACTTCTTTTTTTTCCGCCCCAACCGCTCCTACCAGATCAAACTGCCCTACTTCAAACCCGATTGGCATCTCATCGGCGAGGTGCTGCTGATTGGTTTTCCCTCACTGGTAAAAAACCTCAGCGCCAGCCTGCTGGTCATCGTTACCAACAACCTGCTCAAGCTGGCGGGCGGCGACACTGCCCTGGCGGTGTACGCCATCGTCGGCCGACTGTATGCCAGCCTGAACATGCCACAAACGGGCATTGTCCAGGGGATGCAGCCGCTGGTGGGCTTCAACTTTGGTCAGCAAAAGTTTGGCCGGGTGCAAGAGGCGATCCGGCTGTCACTTAGCGGGTCTGTTCTTTACGGCGTGTTTGTGCTGGGCCTGTGTTTGCTGTTCCCGGCGGCGCTCATTTCGCTGCTGTCTACCGAAAGCGCCATCATTGGCGCGGGCCAGACGGCGCTGCGCCTGCTGGCGCTCTCCTATCCCCTGACCGGCGTGGTTATGATTACGGCCGCTTCCTTCCAATCGATCGGTCAGGCCAAAGAAGCGCTGTGGCTTACCCTGGGCGGTATCTTGCTGATCAAGCTGCCGGTGCTGCTGCTGGCCGCCCACTTCTTCTCGCTCAACGGCATCTGGGCCGCCGAAGCCAGCTCGGAGCTGATTTTGTGCCTGGTTTCGTGGGTCATGCTCAACCGTTTTTGGGGTAAAACACCCCGGATGGTCGGTGAGGCAGACCCGGTAACTCACATACCAGCAAAGCAACACAGGACGTAGGACGGGACGGCGCGGCCTGGTTTGGGCCTGCCGGTCCCGGCCCTACCAGAAAACATCCACAAGGCGACTTGCGATCACCTGTTTTCTGGCCTGGACAATTGGCTAATGATGTTATAATCAGCGGCATGACTAAAGCAGAAAAAACAGCCCTCATTGCTATCCCGATTGTGATTTTGCTTGGAGCTGCTGTGGCCTGGGCCGGCAGCCAGGGCAGCGCCACGGTGGGCGGCTGGTCGCTGTTTGCCCTTTGTGTTACGGCCGCTTTTGTCGTCCAGTGGTTGGTGTTTATCCCCGCCTACCTGCGCCAGACCGAAAAGTTTTTTGACCTGACCGGCAGCCTGACCTACATCTCCGTTACGCTGCTGGCCGTGCTGTTGAGTCCGGTACGTGACGGCCGTTCCCTCCTCCTCCTGGCCATGGTGCTCATTTGGGCCGCCCGGTTAGGCACCTTTTTGTACCGCCGCATTCACGGTGAAGGCAAAGACGGCCGTTTCGACGACATCAAACCCTCCTTCCTGCGCTTCCTCAACGTGTGGACCATTCAAGGGCTGTGGGTGACGTTCACCGCTGCCGCTGCCCTCATCGCCATCACCAGCACCCATCGCGCCCCGCTAGATTGGCTGGCCGGGCTGGGCACACTCATTTGGGTCACTGGCCTGGCCATCGAAGTGACGGCCGACACCCAAAAAAGCCGCTTCAAGGCCAACCCGGCCAACAAAGGCAAATTTATCACCACCGGCCTGTGGGCCAGATCACGCCATCCCAACTACTTTGGCGAAATTGTGTTGTGGCTAGGCGTGGCCGTCGTGGCCGTGCCCGTGCTGCAAGGCTGGCAGTGGGTGGCGCTTGTTTCCCCGGTTTTTGTCACCCTTCTGCTCACCCGCGTCAGCGGCGTGCCCATGCTAGAACGCCGCGCCGACGAGCGTTGGGGCGGCCAGCCCGACTACGAGCAGTACAAAAAAGAGACCCCCGTCCTTATCCCCCGACTTTAAACCCGGTCTGGTTCTCCTTCAAAAATGGGCCGCGGATTGCGCGGATTGACGCGGATGAAATTGAGTAAATCTGCGAAAAGATTCGGCTGCGCTCACCACAAGTCTGCTGATTTTCGTTCATGGTGTTGAGCCTGCGCGCATGAACTCTCCCCAGCCCAAACTGCCAGCAAACCCTAATGACAGCCTTACGGCTTCTTAACTTTTTCTGAACAGTTCATGGCTAAACTGCCCACCGTTACCTGAAACAAACTTTCATCGTAACCGTTCAGTCCTCTATAGAGCACGGGGCGCGCAGCGCCCTCGTGCGGGATACCAACTGAACGGTTACCTTTCATCAAACAAAAGGAGAAACCCATTCAATGCAAGACCGAAAACGGCTGACCAATATTTTGATTGCAGGCACCCTCACCGTGCTGATGCTCACTGTGTTCCTGGCGTTTCGCGGCACAAATACGGCCGTTGCCGACACCACTGTCGTGGAAACGGCCGTCGTGCAAACCACCGACGACCTCAGCGACGACGTAGCCACCCTGCAAGCCCAGGTCGAAGCCCTGCAAGCGCAAAACAGTGAACTGCGGGAGGCACTCACCATTATGCAGTCCCGCGAGGCCGAATACCAGGCCCAAATCGAAGCCGCTAACCAGACCATCACGGAGTTGTCCGCGCAAAGCGGCACCCTGGCCTTTGGCGGTGAAGCGCTTCAAGCGCGGCCTGGAGGGCATAACCACAATCATTAAACCAGCAGTTTTGCTGCTTTTTAAGGGAGAAAAATCATGAACCCAAACGGATCACAAGCGAACCGACATCTATTCAAAATGAAAGTGGCCCTGGCTGTCGGCGGCCTGATCACTACCCTGGTCGGTGCCGGACTTTTAGGCAGCCAGGCGGCAGCCACCACCGTAACCACCACAGCCAACGCAACCACCACCCTGGACGAATCGTCCAGCAGCGCAGAAATGACGCTGCCAGAACTGGACCTGGAGCTGGAAGCAATTCCCACCGTCGCCGCGCCAACGTTTAGCAGCAGCCGGGTCGTTGCCAACGGCCGTTCCTCAGGATAACACCATGAACGTGCAAACTTACCCGGCAACGTGGCGGTCGCACACCTTTCGCGCTATGGGCGGCGCGATGACCATCTGGCTGGAACTGTCCAACGTGGCTACGGCCGAAACCCTGCTGCGTGAAGCCGAAGCCATGTTTGCCCGCGCCGAACGACGCCTGAGCCGCTTCGATCCGCACAGCGAACTGGCGCAGCTCAACGCCAATCCTGGCACCTGGGTGCCGGTCTCGTCCATGTTGTGGCACGTGGCGATGCAGGCCCGGCACATGGCCCGCGAAACAGATGGCCTGTTCGACTTTACGCAGCTGACGGCCCTGGAAGCCGCCGGGTACACACGCTCCTTCACCGATCGCTTCTTCTGGGAAGATGCGACTGAAGACAAACTTGAGCCACCCGACGCCTGGTTTGGCCAATGGGAAGCGGTGCAGGTGCATGCCGAAGGGCGATCGCTCTGGCTGCCGCCAGGCGTAAAGCTGGATTTTGGCGGCATTGCCAAAGGATATGTGGCCCAGCAAGTTGTTGACTTTTTGTCGGACTGGGGTCCTTGCCTGGTAGATGCCAGCGGTGACTTAACCGCTGGCAGCGCCCCTACCGGCTGGCCTGGCTGGCCAGTGGCCGTAACGAAACCGCTCACCGAAGCCACGGCGAATCCCAGCGCAGACCGGGAAACGCAGTTCCCGCTGTGGCTGGTGGCGGGCACGATGGCCACCTCCGGCATTGATTATCGGCGCTGGCCGCAAAACGGCCGTATCGCCCATCATCTCATCGACCCACGCACGGGCCAACCGGCCCAAACCGACCTGCTCACGGCGACGGTATTGGCGAAGACGGCCGTACGCGCCGAAGCGTGGGCCACCGCAGCTCTGGTGGCGGGCCACAAGCTCGCCCACCAGCGCCTCACCGACAAAAACCTGGGCGCGGCCCTCATCGATCACAACGGCGAACTCACCGTCACGCCCGCCCTGGCACCTTTTATAAATGAACCAACCACTTTTCCAGAGCAGTAGCCGCGATTTCCAATCGCGTTAATTCTGGCGCGATTGGAAATCGCGGCTACCAACCAAAATTGGGTAGATGATGTGACCAAAAAAAACTGTGCAATCTGTGAAATCTGTGGACAACTTTCTAGAGGAAATTGATGGTGACTGAACTTATTAATGACGAAACAATCTGGTATTTGGTGCGCTCCAGCGGCACCGTGGCTTATCTATTTATGGCCGCTTCCACCATTTGGGGGCTGGTTATCAGCAGCAAATTCCTCAAGGAGATTGTGCCGGGACCGCTTTCCCTGGCCATGCACAACTATCTCTCGTGGAACGCCATCGGCCTGACGGTGCTGCACGCGGTGCTGCTGCTGTTCAGCGGCTACATGGAGTATTCGGTGCTCAATTTGCTGGTGCCGTTCACCGGGCCGTACAGCCCATTTTGGGTTGGCCTGGGCATCATCGGCCTGTACCTGGCCATCCTGACCACCCTCACCTTTTACATTCGCGGCCGCATTGGCTACAAGACGTTCCATCTGCTGCATTACCTGACCTACGGCGCGTTTGTGCTGTCGCTGCTGCACAGCTGGTTTGCCGGGACGGATACGGCCGTACTCCAAACCACCTACCTGGTCACCGGACTGCTGGTCTTCTTCCTTACCGCCTACCGCGTCCTCACTGCTCTCACCGACCGCCGAGCCGTGGCCCAACCACAGCAGGCGTAAGGGTTGAAACGTGACGCGTGAAACGGGAAGGCTCATCACGTTTCCCGCTTCACGTTTCATCTTACGGCCGTTCCGCCAACACCTGCCACACCCGCACCAACCCATCACTGCCCACCCCGGCCACGCTCACGCCGTCGGGCGACCAGGCCAGGTTGCCGCTAAACGGATGCAGCGTCAGGGCCGCGCCAAGCTGCTCTCCGCTGCTGGCGTCGTAGAAACGGCCGTTCCCCCCCAACACCGCCGCCAAAATCGTATCGTCCGGCGCAAACGCCAGACTGCGCACCGCTACCTGGGCATTCCAATCCAGCAGCGGCGCATCGTTCTCGGTTGTGGGGAAGGACCACAGCAAAATCCGGCCCGTATTGTCGCCCGTGGCAAAGGCCTCGCTGTCGCCGCGCCAGGCCGCGGCCGTCACCGAGCTGCTGTGCCGATCCAGCGTCACCGACAGACGCAGATTGTCCGGCGGGCGCAGCTGCACCAGCCCTGTCCCACCCGTAGCTACCATCTCTTGCCCGTTGGGTGAACGCGCCACAAACAGCACCTGGTCGAGTGCATTGACCGAAAACGAGCGTATCTGCTCGCCGCTGGCCACGTCCCACAGCCGCAGCGTGCTGTCGTGGCTGCTGGAGGCCACCACCGTGCCGTCGGGCGACCAGCTGACGGCCGTTACCGTCTCGCCATGCCCGTTAAACGACTGCACCAGTTGGCCCGAAGCCGCATCCCAGACGTTCACCAGGGCATCGGTACGGCCGTTGCTGGCAATCAGCGCGCCGTCGGGTGACCAGGCTACCATGCCCACCCCAGCTTCGTGGCCGCCCAACACCGCCACCACCGCCTGCGCCGCCACGTCCCAGACCAAAATTGTGCCCTCATTGGTACCTACCGCCAGCCGGGTGCTGTCCGGCGACCAGCTGACTGAGCTGGCCAGCGCGTACTGCGCATACTGGTTCAGCACACCCACGGCCGACCCGTCATCCCGATTCCACAGCACCACGGTGCCGTCCCGCCCACCCAGCGAGAGCAGATGGCCGCTTGCCGCCAGCCAGAACAGCTGCCCCACCGCCGCCTGCCGCCCAAAAATAAGCTGCGGCGTGCGCTCGGTGACGTTGCAGAGGCGCAAACGGCCGTCTTCACTGCCAGTCGCCACGGTTTCATCATCCAGCCAGACGATAGCCAGCGGGTCGCCCCCGCTGCCGCAGCTGACCGTTTGCAGCTGGCCGCTGCTCACCGTTTCCA
>ERZ761602.7873-NODE-7873-length-11028-cov-3.678392_pt1 | contig 11028 bp, 12 predicted proteins | sample MGYA00512165_ERZ761602 | MGnify/ENA primary metagenome ERZ761602 (study PRJEB28899, sample SAMN02445085) | bioreactor sludge metagenome | biome: EBPR sludge; isolation source: Thorneside wastewater treatment plant | place: Australia: Brisbane, Thorneside... | reverse complement strand
GCGAGCCGCGTGGTCCTGGTCGGGCAGAGTCTCGGCAGCGGCGTCGCCGTCGAGATGGCCACCCGCTCGAAGGGCGCGCGCCTCGTGCTGATCTCGCCGTACACTTCGATTCCGGACATGGTGCGGCGCTACCTGCCCTTTCTGCCCGTCGGTCTGATGGTCCGCGATCGCTTCGACACCTTCGAAAAGGCGCCGAGCATCCGCGTGCCGACGCTGGTCATCCATGGCGAGGCCGACCGTCTCATCCCCGCCGACATGGGGCGCGCCGTCGCCGGCGCCATCCCGCGGGCCGAGCTTCAGATCGTCGCGGGGGCCTCGCACAACGACATCTGGCGCGGCACCGCCGTGTTCGATCGCCTCGTCGCCTTTGCCAGCGGCGCGCACGCCGGCGGCAGGGGCGCGCACGCGCCGATGAACTGATCATGGCGAGAGCTCAACGAAAGCCCCCCAAGCTGAAGCGGAAGCAGGCGCGCGCGAGCGCCGCGCGCTTGCGCCGCGGCCGGCAGGATCTCGACACGACGCCGGTGCTCCCCGTCGTCACCGCCATGACGCCGCGGCCCAACCTCGAGGTGCCGGTGGTGAGCGTCGAGAACGTCGACTGGGAGGACGGTCGCGAGCCGCTCTCGCCGCTCATGCACTGGCAGCTCTCCGAGCGCCAGCTCGACGGGCGGCTCTCCGAGATCGGGGCCGCGGGGTGCACGGCCAAGTTCGAGCTGAAAGAGGGCAGGGTCGCGTGGCTCGATGCGCTGGGCGTCGCCGTGGCCGAAGCGCGCGCCCAGGTCGTCGCCACCTGGATTCGAACGCCGGCCGAGCTGGGGCACGGCCTGCTCGTGATGGCGTGGGCCGACCCGGTCCTCGCGGGCGGTGGGATCGCGAAGCAGGACGATATGGGTGACTCGCTGCCGGTCGATCTGCCCACGGCGCGCGAGCTCGCGCTCCGCGCGGCCGAGGTGTCGGGTGCCGAGTTCGTGAAGAACATCGAGAGCCCCCAGGGTGAGCATTTTCTCGCGCTCCGCGCGCTCAGGCCATCGCTCGGCGCCGCCCCGGTCACGCCCGGCACCCCGGTCGGTATGGTGCTCCGGGGCCTGGCCGATCTGCGTCGCTCGGTCGCGCAGCGCGACGAGCCGACCGACGTCCTGCGCGCCCGGTTCTTGAGCCTGGGCAAGACGCTCCTCGCGCAGGGCGAGGGTACGTACAAGGACTCCGAATGGGTCGGCCGCCTGCAACGCGCGGGCAAGGTCCTGACCCAGCTCGCGGGGCGCATGGTCCCGCCGACGTTCACCGCCATCGCCGCCGGTCGTCAGGCCGACGAGTGGCTGGCCCAGAGCGTCGCCGTCGATCTTGTCGACGCCATCAAGCTCCTCGAAGACGAATGGGGCGCGTTCGCGTGAGGTCTGGTAGGCTTTGCGAATGATCGCCCGCGCCGCCCACCATCAGCATCATCGCTGCCGTGGCGCGCTCCTCTCGGGCGAGTCGGCGCGCCGCGGTACGGGCTGAGCGCTCTCCCGTCGAGAGGCCCTCGGTTCGAGATTCGCCCCGTGACCTCGAGCGAGATGCTCGCCGGTCGCGTGACCTCCGTATCTCGAACCTCGAGGTCTCCGTGAGCCCAACCGAATCGCTCCTCAAGCCGACCACCAGCGCTGCGCGCGCCCGCATCGCCCTGCCCAACAAGGGCCGCCTCTTCGACGACGTCCGCGGCGCGCTCTCGGACGCGGGGCTCGAGGTCCGCGCCTCGAGCGAGCGTGCCCTCGTGGCTTCGCTCGGCGGCGAGTTTTCTGCGCTGTTCGTGCGTGCGCAAGACATCCCCGAGTTCGTGGCCGATGGCGCGGCCGACGCCGGCATCACCGGCTGGGATTGCGTCGCCGAATCGGAGCGCGAGCTCGAGTCGGTGGTCGATCTCGGCATGGGCCGGTGCCGCCTGGTCGTCGCCTGCCGGTCGCGCGACACGGGCGCGTCGTTCGAGGAGATCGCCGATGGCGCGGCCGTCGCCACCGCGTTCCCGAAGCTCACGGCGTCGTTCTTCGGCGCGCGCGGCAAGGCCGTCCGCGTCGTGCCGGTGAGCGGCGCGGCCGAGGTCGCGCCCCACCTCGGTATCGCCGACGTGATCGTCGACCTCGTCTCCACCGGCAGCACGCTGCGCGTCAACGGGCTCACCGAGGTCGCCACCGTCCTCGAGTCGTCGGCGCGCCTCGTCACCCGCCCACGCGCGCGCCTCGATTCGGCGGTGGCGGCGGCCATCGACGAGCTCGGCCTCGCCCTCGAGAGCGTCGTCCGAGCGCGCGGCCAGCGCTATCTGATGGCCAACGCCCCGCGCCGAGCGCTCCAGACCGTCCGTGAGCTCCTCCCCGGGATTTCCGGGCCGACGGTGGTCGACGTGAACGGCCCCGCGAGCGATCTCGTCGCCGTCCACGCCGTCGTGCCCGAAGCGCAGATCTACCGCGTCGTGGCGCGCCTGAAGTCGATCGGTTGCGAGGGCATCCTCGTGACTCGGATCGAGAGGCTCGTCCCGTGATCCGCCTCGCTCACACCGGCTCGCTCGCGAGCCTTTCGGACGCGGAGCGCGGGTCGATCCTCTCTCGCGCGTCGAGCGCCGAGACCCGCGGCGTCAGCGAGGCCGTCCGCGCCATCCTCGAGCGGGTCGAGCGCGAGGGCGACGCGGCGCTCCACGCGCTGACCCGTGCCCACGACGGCGTCGATCTCGACCGCCTCGAGGTGCCGCGCGCCGCCATCGAACGGGCGCGGGCCGCGCTCGACGCGGCGCTCGTCGCAGGGCTCGAGCGCGCGAAGCGCAACCTCACGCGTGTCCACGCGGCGTCGCTCCCCGTGGCCTCCGAGGTCGAGGTCGAGCCGGGCGTCGTCGTCGGCCGCCGCCCGGACCCGCTCGCGGCCGTCGGCATCTACGCGCCCGGCGGGCGAGCCGCCTACCCGAGCAGCGTGCTCATGGGCGTCGTGCCCGCCGTCGTCGCGGGCGTGGGAGAGATCGTGGTCTGTAGCCCGCCCGGCCCGAGCGGCGTGCCCTCCGACGTCGTGTTGGCCGCGGCCGCGATCGGCGGCGCGACGCGGGTGTTCTCCCTCGGCGGCGCCCAGGCGATCGCCGCGCTCGCGTACGGCACCCGGACGGTGCCTCGCGTCGACCGCATCGTCGGTCCCGGCAACGCGTACGTCGCCGAGGCCAAGCGGCAGGTGGCGGGCCGCGTCGGGATCGACGCGCCGGCGGGGCCGAGCGAGATCCTGGTCGTCGCCGACGAGACCGCCGATCCCGCACACGTGGCGCGCGAGATGGTGGCGCAGGCGGAGCACGATCCGGACGCGAGCTGTGTCACCTTGGCGGTGGGCGAGGCCGTCGCGGCAGCGATCGTCCGCGCCCTGACCGCGACCGTTGCCGAGAAGGCCGACATCGTCGAGGCCGCCCTCGGCGCGCGCGGCGCCGTCTTGTCGATCGCGTCGCTCGACGACGCGTGGCCGTTCGTGGCCGCCTACGCCGCCGAGCACCTGCTGCTCGCGGTGCGCGACGCCGAAGCGGCGCTCGCCAACGTGCGCCACGCAGGCACCGTGTTCCTCGGCGAGGCGTCGTCGGTCGCCTTCGGCGACTACCTGACGGGGGGTAACCACGTCCTGCCGACCGCCGGGGCGGCGCGGAGCTTCTCGGGGCTCTCGACCGGCGACTTCTTCCGGTGGTCCACTTGGCAGCGCGTGGACCGACGAGCGGCAGCAGCGATGGCAGGCGACGTGGCTCGGCTCGCCCGCGCCGAGGGCCTGCCGGCGCACGCCGCGGCCGCGGAGGCGTTCGCAAAAGGAGGCGCGCGATGAACCGGTCGTCGAGGATCCCGTCGGCGGACGATCTGGTCCGCGCGAGCTACCAGGAGATGACGCTCTACACCTCGCGTCGCGAGCCCGTCGCGATCGATCTGAGCGACAACACCAACCAGCTCGGGCCGCCCCCGGCCGCGCTCGCGGCATTGCGCGAGGCCTCGCCGGATCTCGTCTCCCGGTACCCCAGCCACTACGCGCACGATCTCAAGCGCGCGCTCTCCGATTGGCTCGGTGTCCCAACGGCCGAGATCGTCACCGGCTGCGGCAGCGACGACGTCCTCGACTCGGCGATTCGTGCCTTCGCCGAGCCAGGCGACGCGCTCGCGTACCCGGACCCGACGTTCGCGATGCTGCCGTACTTCGCCCGGATGAACGGGCTCGAGCCGAAGCCGGTGCCGCTCGTCGCGAACCGCGGCTTCGATATCGACGCCGACCGCCTCCTCGCGACGGGGGCCAAGATCATCTACATCTGCACCCCCAACAACCCCACCGGCACGCTCGCGTCGGTCGAGGCGATCGAGCGCGTCTTGCGTGAGGCGACGGGGCTCGTGATCGTCGACGAGGCCTACGTCGAGTACGCACCTGCCTCGCTGGTGAAGTTCGCCAAAGACGCGGGGCGCCTCCTCGTCGCGCGAACGCTGTCGAAAGCGTTCGGCCTCGCGGGGGCGCGGGTCGGCTACGCGGTGGGCGCGCCGGATATCGTCGCGGCGGTCGAGAAGTCGCGCGGGCCCTACAAGGTCACGGCCCTCGCCGAGCGGATGGCGGTAGCCGCCCTCGATGGCGAGCGCGCCTGGGTGGACGCTGGGGTCGCCGGGGTGCTGGCGGCGCGTGCGTCTTTCGTGGCCGAGCTCAGACGGATGGGGCACGAGCCGCTCCCGTCGGCGTCGAACTTCGTCCTCGTGCCGATCGCCGACGCCGCCGACAAAGCCGAGGCCCTGCGCGAGCGCGGGGTCGGCGTGCGGGCCTTCTCCGGGCTCACCGGGATCGGTGACGCTCTCCGGATCTCGGTGGGCCCTTGGGCGGTGATGGCGCGCGCGCTCCCGGCGCTGAAAGAGGTGCTCGCGTGCGCGTGACGCTGCTCGATCTGGGCGTCGGCAACCTCCACTCGCTGGCCAAGGCGCTCGAGGCCGCGCGCGCCGGCGTGACGGTCACGATCGAGACCGACGCCGCGCGCGCGGTCAGCGCCGGTGTGGTCGTGCTCCCCGGGGTCGGCGCGTTCGCTCCCGCGGCCGAGCGCCTGTCTCCCGCGCGCGAGGCGCTCGCTCGCGCGCTCGTCGACGGAAGGCCGTGCCTCGGGATTTGCCTGGGGATGCAGCTCCTCTTCGAGAGCAGCGACGAGGGTCCCGGCGACGGGCTTGGCATCTTCGCGGGCAGGGTGACGAAGCTCGCTACGGCGCGCACGCCCCACATGGGCTGGAGCCCCCTCGCCGCGTCCGCGTCTGCGCCCGCGTGGCCGTGGCCCGACGCCGTCTACTACGCTCATTCGTATGCCTGCCGCGCGATCGAGGCCACCGACGTCGTCGCCACGACCGAGCTCGACGTCGTGCGGCGCGGCAACACCGTCGGCTGCCAGTTTCACCCGGAGAAGAGCTCGCGCGGCGGCCTCGCCCTGCTCGGCGCCATCCTCGAGGAGATCGGCGCGTGATCGCGTACCCCGCCGTCGATCTCCGCGAGGGGGCCTGCGTGCAACTCGTGGGCGGCGACTACGCGGCCGAGCGCGTGCGCGTCGCAGACGTCGTCGGTCAGGCGCGCGCATTTCGTGAGGCCGGCTTCACGCGTCTCCACGTCGTCGATCTCGACGCGGCGACGGGGCGCGGCGACAACGCCGCCCTCGTCGATCGGCTCATCGGCGAGAGCGGGCTTCGGGTGCAGGTCGGCGGCGGCGTACGTACCGAGGAGCGCGCCGCCGAGCTCCTCGAGCGCGGCGCCGACCGCGTCATCGTGGGCACCCGCGCCGTCGAGGACGCCGCGTTTCGCGAGCGGCTCGCTTCACGGTTCCCCGATCGGATCGTGGTGGCGCTCGACGTCCGCGAGCGTGAGGTGGTCGTGCGTGGGTGGGCCAGCGGCGCGGGCCAAGCGGTCACCTCGCTCGCCACCGAGATGGCGGGCTTGCCGCTCGCAGGGCTGCTCGTCACCGCGGTTCACCGCGAGGGCGCGCTCGGCGGGGCCGACCACTCGCTCTATCGAGAGCTCAAAGGCGCCACGAGCGCCCCGCTGTTCGCCTCGGGCGGCGTCGGCTCGCTCGACGATCTGCGCTCGCTCGCGAGCGCCGGGGTCGCGGGTGTGGTCATCGGGATGGCCCTCTACACGGGCGCGGTCGACGCGACCCAGGTCGCACGGGAGTACGGTGGATGAAGAAGCGAGTCGTCCGGAAGACCAAAGAGACGCGGATCGAGATCGTGATCGGGCGCGCCCGCGAGCGGGGCCTCGGCGGGCGGGTCGAGGTCGCGACGACGCAGCCGTTCTTCGATCACATGCTAACGACGCTGGCGCGGTACGCCGGCCTCGACCTGACCCTGCGCGCCGAGGGCGATCTCCAGCACCATTTGATGGAAGACGTCGCCATTGCGTTGGGCCGCGCCGTCCGCAGCATCACGCCCGCGTCGGCCGCTCGTTATGGCGAGCGCACCATCCCGATGGACGACGCATTGGTGCAGGCGGTGATCGACGTGGGCGGCCGATTCTATTTCCAGGGCGCGCTCCCCAATCGGCTCTACACCCACGTGCTGCGGTCGTTCGCCGACGCCCTCGGCGCCACCCTGCACGTGCGCATCTTGCGAGGCAAAGATCGCCACCACCTCATCGAGGCCGCCTTCAAGGCGACCGGGCTCGCCCTGCGGCAAGCGCTCGACGACGCGGGCGGCGGTGTCTTCAGCACCAAGGGCTCGGTCGAGCTCACAGAAGAAGACGTCCCGTGAGCGCGACACTCAGGCGCATCGTCGTCTGCCTCGACGTCGACAAGGGGCGCGTCGTCAAGGGCGTGCGCTTCGAGGGGCTGCGCGACGTCGGCGACCCGGTCTCGCTCGCGGCGCGCTACGAGGCCGAGGGCGCCGACGAGATCGTGTTCCTCGACGTATCGGCCAGCAGCGAGGGTCGCGACACGATGCTCGACGTCGTGCGACGAACGGCCGAGGTGCTCTTCATTCCGCTGACGGTCGGCGGCGGGGTTCGCACCGTCGAGGACGTCGGGCGCGTGCTCCGCGCGGGCGCCGACAAGGTGGCGATCAACTCGGCTGCGATCGCCGACCCCGCGCTCCTCACCCGCGCGGCTGCGTGCTACGGCGCGCAGTGCATCGTGCTGAGCATCGACGCCAAACGCGAGCCGGCCACGCCCGAGCTGCCCTCGGGCTACCGCGTCTTTTCTCACGGCGGGCGCCGCGCGACCGATCTGTGCGCGGTCGCGTGGGCCGCGCGCGGCGTCGCGCTCGGCGCGGGCGAGGTGTTGCTCACCAGCATCGATCGAGATGGCAGCCGCGACGGCTACGAGATCCCGCTCACCCGCGCCGTCGTCGATGCGGTGCGTGTTCCCGTCGTGGCGTCGGGCGGGGCCGGGGCGGCAGAGCACGTCGCGAGCGCGCTCCGTGAGTCGGGCGCCGACGCGGCCCTGGTGGCGGGCATCCTTCATGACGGGCGCACGACCGTCTCTTCGATCAAGATGGAGGCGCACCGGGCCGGGCTTTCGGTCCGCAGCGCACAGGACACCCGATGATCCAGACTCTCCTCGAAGCAGCGATCGAGCTCGCGCGCCTGACCGGCGACGTCGCGCTCTCTCACTACCGGGCCCACGTCCGGGGTGAGCGGCTCAAGGTCGAGACCAAGGCCGACGGCTCGCCCGTCTCGCACGCCGATCGGGCCGCCGAGCAGGCGGCGCGCGCCTTCGTTCAGCGCTACTTCCCCGAGGACGGGGTGCTCGGTGAAGAGTTCGGCGCCACGCGCCCCGAGGCGAAGCGGCGGTGGTGCATCGACCCCATCGACGGCACCAAGTCGTTCCTCGCAGGGGCGCCCCTGTGGGGCTCGCTCGTCGCGCTGGTCGAGGGTGAGACGGTGCTCGCGGGCGCGGCGCGGTTCCCCGTGACGTCCGAGGCGATCGCGGCCGCGCCCGGTGAGGGCGTGGTCGTCGAGGGCGGGCGCGCGGGCGTGTCGCAGGTCTCGGCGCTGGCCGACGCGGTGGTCCTCACGACCGACGAGCGGTTCCCCGACGCGCCCGAGTGCGCCGCTCCCTGGCGCGCCATCGCGGACCGCGCCCGGCTAGCCCGCACGTGGGGCGACTGCTTCGGCTACTACTTGGTCGCGACGGGGCGCGCCGAGCTCATGACCGACGGGCGGCTCTCGCCCTGGGACGCCGCCTGCTTCATCCCCATCATCGAGGAGGCGGGCGGCGTCGTCACCGATTGGGACGGCAAACGCACCGCTTTTGGTCGCGGGCTCGTGGCGACGAACCGCGCCGTCGCCGGAGCCGCGCGTGAAGCGCTGGGCGTGCCGCTCACGGGGCGCGCGTGATCGACGTCGGCGCGCTCGACTTCGACAAGGGCGGCGGGCTCATCGGCGTCGTCGCGCAGCGCGCCAGCGACGGCGCGGTGCTCATGTTCGCCTTTGCGAACCGCGAGGCCGTCGAGCGGACGCTCGCGTCCGGCGAGCTCCACTTCTTCTCGCGTCGTCGCGGGCTCTGGAAGAAGGGCGAGACGAGCGGCAACACGATGCGCGTGGTCGAGCTTCGCGCCGACTGCGACGGCGACTGCTTGCTCGCGCGGGTCGAGCCGCGCGGGCCCGCCTGCCACAGCGGGCAGACGACCTGCTTCGGCGCGCCCGCGCTCGATGCGGTCGCGTCCCTCGACGCCACCATCGAGTCGCGCAGCACCGTCGAGCCCGCCGAGGGCGAAAAGCCCTCGTACACCCGGCGCCTCCTCGCCGATCGCAACCTGCGCTTGAAGAAGCTCGGCGAAGAGGCGAGCGAGCTCGTCGTCGCCTTGGCCGACGGCGATCGCGCGCGCGCCGCTGAAGAGGCCGCCGACGTCGTCTACCACCTGCTCGTGGCCCTCCGCGCCGCTGGGCTCGGCTGGGCTGACGTCGAGCGCGTGCTCGACGAGCGAGCCGCTCAGCGGAACAAGTAGCGCCTCACCACGTCGGCGATCTCGTCGATGACGGTGTCGGGGTCGTCGTGTGGGCGCTTGATGACGGCGCTCATCGTGAGCGACTCGCCGAGCTCGACCGCGTAGAACGCGGCGCGCGCCGGGTTCGTGACGCGGAGCAGGGGGCGGTGCTGCTCGAGGTAGCTCGCGACGACGTCGGTGATCTGGGCGAGGCTCTCTTCGAGCCGTGACGTGCGACCCATGCGCGGGAGCTGCTCGCGGAGCACGCGCGAGAGGGCGGGGTTCTCTCGCTTGGCGCGGTAGATGGCGGCGACGATCTCGCGAGCCAGCTCGTGCGGCGACAACCGCTGGGCGCGGAGGAACACCTCGCCGAAGAGGGCGTTCATCCGGTCGCAGTGGCGATCCATCAGCTCGCCGACGAGCGCCTCTTTGCTGGGGAAGTACTGGTAGAGCGAGCCGATGCTCACGCCCGCGCGTGCCGCGACGTGGTTCGTCGTGAGGGCGTCGTACCCGGCCTCGGCCAAAATGTGAGCAGTCGCTCCCAAAATCGCCGTCACGGTGGCCTGCGCGCGCGCCTGGCGTGGCTGTTTTCGCGGCTTGTCGAGGGCGGATTCGGCGGTCGGCATACGCGAGTTGTCAAAGTGAGCGATAGCTCGCATTCTGTCAAGCCATGAAGCTCCTTTCGAAGGCCGTCTCGGGCGCCCGCGCCACCCTCGCGTTCGTGAAGCTGGTCCGCGATCCGTCGAAGCTCGACGAGGTCTTCAACATCCTCGACAGCCTCGAGGCGGGTGAGGACGGCCAGGCGATCGTGAGAGAGTTCTTCGAGAACCCGGAACACGCCGAGGTGTTCCGCCGGCGCCCGCGCATCGGCGCGCTCGACCTCGTCGAGCTGGGCCGCCTCCCGGAGGGCACCCTGGGCCGCGCCTTCGTCGAAGAGATGCGCGCCCGCGGCCTCGATCCCTCCGACATCCAGATGCGCGCCGACGACGGGACGCCCGCCGGTTACGTGTTCACGCATCTGCGCGAGACGCACGACGTCTGGCACACCGCGACCGGGTTCGACGTCGATGTCGCCGGCGAGCTCGGCTTGCAAGCGTTCTACCTGACGCAGTTCCGCGCCAAGCTCTCGATGCTCATCCTGTCGCTCGGCCTCCTCAACACGTTCTTCTACGCGACCGAGGACCGGACGCGGCGCATGGACGCCATCGCGCGCGGCTGGCAGATGGGCCGGGGCTCGCGCGCGCTCTTCGGCTTCGACTGGGCCGGCCACTGGGCGACGCCACTCGCCGAGGTCCGTCAGAAGCTCGGCCTCGACGTCGACGGCGCGAGCGCCCCTGCCCCCGCGTCCGCCCGATCACCGGAACAGATCCACGCCCAGGCCTGATCACAGAATACGAATCGGTGGCCGCGGCTGGCGGCCGTGCTAGCCGTGGTGGCGTGCCCGACTCCGCGCTGAGCGGCCTTTACTGGGTGACGCTCGCCAACTCGCTCTTCGCCGTGATGACCATCGCGGCACGCCTGGCGTCGCGGTCGGCGTCGTGGACGACGGTCGGTGCGAGCCGCGCGCTCGTGGGTGCTCTCGTCGCGCTCGCGTTCGCGCTGCATCGGGGCGCGCCGCTCAAGACGAAGCGGCGAGGCCTCTCGTGGGCGCGCTCGCTCCTCGGCACGGCCTCGATGCTGGCCACGTTCTACGCCGTCTCGTCTCCCGAGCTCGGCGTGAGCGCAGCGATCACCCTGTTTTCGACCGCGCCGATCTTCATCGCTCTCCTGTCGCCTCACATCCTGGGTGAGCGTCCGGGGGCTTCTCTTTGGGCCATCCTCTTGGTGGCGTTCTCGGGCATCGTCCTCGTCGCCGGTACCCAGACGGCGGTCGCGGCATTTCCCGCCGGGGTCGCGCTCGTGGCGGCCGTCTTCAGCGCGCTCGCGATGATGTTCCTGCGCCTCATGCGCAGCGGTCGCGGCGATGGAGAGCCCGAGAGCGCCGAGGCGATCGCGCTCCACTTCGGGCTCGTGGCGTTCGTGGCCCACGCGCTGCTCAGCCTCTTCACCTTTCGCGTGCCCGACCTCGTCGACATCGGCTGGCTCGCGGTGACGGGTCTCTCCGGGGGGCTCGCCCAGCTCGCGA
>ERZ761602.7872-NODE-7872-length-11028-cov-4.292172_pt1 | contig 11028 bp, 10 predicted proteins | sample MGYA00512165_ERZ761602 | MGnify/ENA primary metagenome ERZ761602 (study PRJEB28899, sample SAMN02445085) | bioreactor sludge metagenome | biome: EBPR sludge; isolation source: Thorneside wastewater treatment plant | place: Australia: Brisbane, Thorneside... | reverse complement strand
CACGCTGTGATCTTGCTCAGAGCAGCACCGAAGTATGCAGTGTTCGAGAATTTCCTGTGAATGGAAGCGTGGCGACTGCCATTTACGAGGATCTCGATTGGGGCGTGGGAGATGATGATTTCAACGACTTCGCGACACTCTTTAAAGTAGAGGAAGTCTTCGTGAGCGGCACACTTCGAAAAATCAACATGCACTTTATGCCGAGTGCGCGCGGGGCGGGCTACAATCATAAATTGATTTTTGTGCCGTCGGGAGAGCCGACCGTGGGCCTTCGAACGCCTCCGTTTTTCAACGGCGACGCAAATATTCGAGTGAAAACTTACGACGTTGGAACGCATGAGCTTCTTTCTGAGGCCAATTATAATGCAGGGGATGAGGTGGTGATCTTTGAAGACACGACCGTCTCCATGCCAGGATGGAATTCCTATCCCAACCAACCGGATACGCTTCCCGTCCATTATGTGAATGTGGAAATGACGATCTTGAATCCGGATGCCAATCCACTGAGTGGACGTCAGGCTATTGATCTATCGCTCTTTCGTTTGATCTTGCATGTCATTCCTACGTCGAAGCGAGCGGAATTGATCGAAGTACTTTTTGGTAGTCATCAGACGGTGCGACCCGATCCCGATGACATCGCGGCGCCTTACGGAATGATTGTGCCTACGAACTTTGAATATCCTTTAGAAGGTGTGAATATTCGTCAGGTGTATCCCCACTTTGAAAGCTATTTGAACTGGTTGATCGACGGGATGACTTACTCCATTCCAAAAGAGCCGATGAATTGGTTCCTGAATCCTGCTGCCGGAACGGAAAATCTTCGCCACCACAATTGAATTTTAAGCACCTAAGAAGCGAATGAGATCGTCACGAAATTTCTTAAGAGAAGGTTTGTGAACGTACATCATGTGCCCTGATTCGTAAAAATCGAACTGAAATGATTTCGAAAAATCCTTGGGCAATTCTAAATGCTTAAAGTTGTAGAGTGCTGCGAAGTAAGGCGTTGCAAAGTCGTAGTAGCCGCTACCGACATAAACTTTCAGATTCGGATTTTGCAGCATGGCTGCTTTTAACTTCACGGAGACATCGAGATAAGAATTGTGAGCGTCATAGCTCCAGTCCTTATTTACCTCATCGCTTAAAAGTTCGTATGGAAGATCAGAGTCAAATCCAAGCTCGGCTCGGAGATAATGATTTGCACAAGCCGAGTAAGGTCCCTGAAGAGCAAACAAACTAGGATCGCGATATTCTTTGGGATCCGTTAAGTACTCCGGCTCATCTCCAAGATAGCGAGAATCTAGGCGTCCCACGCCCTTTTTCTCCTTTTCAAATAGGGTGCGCGTGAAATTTTCTAAAGAAATTCTAAGATTCCAACGCTGGATTTTCTCAAGAGGCAAACCCGTATAGTCAGCGAGTTTGCGTGCCAACGTCTCTTTCTCGGCGCCCGCAAGATCATCTCCTTTAAAGAGTGCCGCGGAGTACTCTCCAGCCGCAAACAATTCAGCTTCCTTCACAAGCTCCACGAGTGATTTTGATTGGAGTGAAGGGGTGAGCTTCTTATGAAAATGAGAGGTCGCAACATAACTCGGAAACATCAAGATTCGCGCAAGGTCATGCCCCGGCGTTTCAATGATGGTTTGAAAATCTAAAACACAAGAAATTAGAATTACGCCCGAAAAATACATTCCGTGGCGAGTCTGAAGCCAATTGACGAGGCTCGCAGCACGAGTCGTGCCGTAACTCTCACCGGCCAAATAAAGAGGAGAAAGCCATCGGCCTTCTTTGGAAACATGTTGCCGAATAACCTCACCGACGCTTTCGACATCCTTTTGTGTGTTACACACCTTTTTTCGCTCTTCTTCAGATGAGGCCCGGCTAAATCCCGTGCCCGTAGGATCCACAAAGACAAAGTCGGCCTTATCCAACAAGGAGAATTCGTTTTCCGTAAGTGTGTAAGGCGGAGCAGAAGGAAATCCATTGTCGTCGAGGACCACTCTCTTGGGACCAAAGGCCCCAAAATGGAGCCAAGCGGAGCACGAACCAGGGCCTCCATTGAACACAAAAACAAGAGGTCGTTTCGTAGAGTCCACGCCTAAGCGCGTGTAGGAGATTGTGAAAATACCCAGAATCGGCTCGTCAAATTCATTGCGGAGATTTTTAGCTTCAGCGACCACGCGATAGCGCACATTTTCTCCGTGAATGCGTACTTCCATCTCTCGTTCACGGCGCAATTCCTTCAGGGGGATTTTCTTTGATTTTTCTTTTTCTTTTTCCGCCTCCTTTTTGAAGGCATCCGACGAGGGTTCCATGGGGGAACTCTTACTCGCTAAAAGAGATGAATGCGAGGGGATTCAAACGCTCGTCCGACGGATGCGAATTCCACTAGCGTTTCAAAGGCATAGCGCTCGCTGGAAATGGGCGTCATCAAAATTCGAGTAAGACGTGAACGAGAAAATTCGCCGCTGAGGAACGCTTCAAAAAGGGTGTCGGCCAAAATGTGACTGAGGGCGATGGATACTTTGAGCGTGTGAGGATGGAGCCCCTTTATCCAGCGATCCCCCGAGCCCAGAGGGGGATGCGCGATGAAGTCACGAGCCTTCAAAACAGCTCGAGCTTCCTGACCGCGTTTTGCGGAAGCTCCGAAGCTGGCATTTTGCCACGCCTTCCACGAGGGGGCGCGTCGCGAATGATTGAGAATCTTTGAAAGAAAAAATGAAATCGCCTCCGCTAAACATAGCGAATAAAACTGCTCCGGAATTCTGCTGGAAGTCGGCGGCTTGGTTTTTGAGAGAATTCGATACAAGTAGGTAGCCGCGGCATGAGAGCAGGCGTTGAAGGTGAGCTCGGCAAGCAAGATAATGCGGCGGTCGGCGACGACGGCGGTTCGGCTAATTTCCAAATCTCGCTCAACCTGACGGCGATCCAGTCCGGACAAGCGTCGGATAGATGAAGCAAGCTGTTGAGGCTGAGGTCCCACGACGTGAAAATCAAGAAGGCGATCTTTGGAGCGATCCAAGGGATAGCGAGGATCGTGTAGAAACTTCAAGAGCGTCGTTAAAGACCATCGGATCTGATCATAGGGATCAAGAGCTTCCACCGCGTCTTCCACAAGCATGGGTTCGGTTTGTCCATGAACCTGACGCTCTAAAAAGCTTTGCCATTTGATCCATAGAGGAGTGTGCAAAAGACAAAATAACTTGATCGACTGATTTCTAGACGAAGAGCTTTCTAAGACCAGCGTGGGCTTTCTCTGCAGCTTCGGTAAATATTTGAGCGTCACTTCATCCAGATTTTGTTGCAGGACGACGATTTTCGCTTTGGGGAATTGTCGGTGGATCAGCGTGGGGAGATGAGCGGTCGCGCAATGGAGCTCCCCAAAGAGAATCCAAGTGCGTCTCTTTAGGCAGGAAGCCAAACGTTTGGCTGCAAAGCGATCCCTCTCTTGCAAAGACTTGCCACTCCAGGAGGCCGGACTTAGAGCGAGTGTCTCAATTTCCAGTCGTTGGCATTCCAAGAAAATTTCTCGATAGGTCGACCAAGCGCTGCCGAGACGCTTCTCGGGTTGCAGGTCCGAGCGAAGGCGTTCTTCATTGGCGGCGGTAGGGCGATGAAGCCACTTCTCCAAGCTGCGGGTATGAGAAACGGACAGGGCTTCTAGGCCGAGCACGTCGGGCTTTTGAAGTTGCTTGTTTTTAAGAAGCCGCAGGAGCAGGCGCTGACTTTGTCGAAGAGTATGAAAATCTCCGATCAATACGAAGTCTGCATCTCGAAGAGCGCGCATGAGTTCCTTTTCACTTGTTTCATCCCAGCGCTTTTGATCTGCACGAAAACTTTGCTCGTAGTTTTTAAAACTCGATTTCGGAGGTTGAAGGTGAAACTCAACTTCTTTCTTCACGGAAGCGTAGAGATTTTTTTGCAACCGAATCCAATCGCTCATGAATCTATTTTTTTCTCAGGCTTTACAGCAGCGTCCAGCGCCTGATCAAAGAGCCGTTTCAGTTTTGTTCTATTTTTCTCGTCGAGATCCAAAAATTTAAAGCCGAGTCCTGGTTGCATATCTCCTAAGACTTTCGGATTTACCCATGCTACTTCGACAGAAATAGTGAGCGATTCTTTCTCGCCGGGCAGTTTAATCTTGAGCGTCGTTTTTGTGCCAATTTCAAGGAAGCGGGATGTTTCAATATAAAGTCCCCCTCCTGAAATATTCTTTAAATACGAACGCCCTAGTTCTCCGACATTTTCAAATTCCACTTCATAGGAACCTTTCGCGACAGGAACGCGGATGCTTGTGCGCTTCTCTTCATTTCCTCTGCTGGCTTCAGTCTTCATCATTTTAGAAAGAACTGTTTCCAACTCCTGCAACTCCTTTAGTTCGGAAGGAGATAAACTTTCTCGCGATCGGGCGTTTAGCTTTTTGTATTGCGTCAGGAGGGCAAGAGCATGGGTTCCAGATTTGAGCGTTGAATTCGACATAATATGAGAGCCGCTAGAACCATTTTAACAATTGCGATCAAAAAGACGAAGAAATTGAAAAACTTACTTGGAGTAGATCCAACTATGAGGTTTCATTAGATATCTAGTTTTTTTTGGATCGGAGGGAGTATGGCTCACATCAATAAAACACTCTGGATAGGCGCTGGCATTGCACTTGCGATGGCGAGCTGCGGCGGAAATGAAGTGGATATAGAAAGAGCTCGCTATCTTTTAGGAAAGGGCTCGAAGTCGGCGGCCCTGGAGGCGATCTCTTTACTAGAGCCGAAGCTGGCAACCACGAGCGGCGAAGAAAAGTTCGAAGTCGTTCAGCTCTACAGCGGTGCCAGAATGCAAGCCGCTGGATTCTCCGGTGTGAAAATCATCTCCTCTCTGATCTATCGCGGGAACACCGGTAGCGGCGAAGAGTCGACGGTTGGTTTTGTCCGTCGAGCCTCTGATTTGGACAGCGATTCGGAAACCAATTTGATCGGAACCGACGGAGCGATTCCCACATTGACGGGCTTTCAGGCGGATGCCGTTTACACGGGTTCCAATAATACAGCGCTCAAAGATATTATCGAGTATCAGCTGGGGCTGGCGTATTTTCTCGAAGTTTTGCGAGACACGCTCCAATCCTCAGGTCTCGGAGCAACGGGAAGTGTACCTGCGGCGTGCGAGACTAATTTAGAAACCAATGGATTTACATTCACAGACGTTCGAACGCGACTCACTAGCTCGCGAACAGAGCTGTTGAATTCAGGGCTGGATTCAACGAATGAATTTGTCGACCTGGTGACGGATTTTCGCGATGCGATCCCGACGGCAGGCACGGATGCTCAACAGCGAACCGAATTTTGTAATTATCTGAATCGTCAGACGCAGTAGGGGAGAAACTTGTGGGGAAAAGATTAACGACTTTACTCATCGTGAGCTTGGCGCCTTTGGCTCTCCAGGCCGATCCCGTGTCTATAAATCCTCGTCCTCGCATGCAGGCCATGGGGGGCGCGGGAGTTGCAGCGGCTGGAACGATCGATTCTGCGATGATGAATCCAGCGGGGCTTTTGGATATCACTGAGAATCGAATTCAAGCATTTCCTTTGACGATCGAAATGCCCTTTGATGTCGGCCTAGTCGGTTCCTTTTTAGACTATAATGACGTTCGCGAGAATCCCACGGGCTCGACCGGTACTGAAAAAACCAATGCAAAACGCGCGGCGCTGGAAGATTTTTTGTCTGATCTTCAATCCAGTTCCGAGGCGATACGATTCAATTTGTATCCGTCGTATACCCGAAGATATATGCATTTCGGGCTATTGCTGGACATGCTTGCTGAGACCAAGAATCGATTTGGAGGAGTCACGTCCAATCAATTGACGGAGTTTGGCGGTTCCAGTGGAACCATCGGCCTCATCTTAGCGGGAGCTTATCCGATACCTCATACGGACAATCGGCTGCAGGCCGGTTTGACGTTAAAACCTATTTTTAAACTTGGCGTCGCTGCCCAGGAACGCCAACAGGTACTGGATGTTTTAAAGGGCCTCAATTCGGGTTCCGATGTCGGAGACGAAATCTTTGGGCCAAATCCTCCGGAGCGAATGGCGATGGGATTCGGAGCGGACGTGGGGTTGAAGTATTGGATTCCCTTCTATGAGGATCTTTTGAAACCTGCCGTGGGTGTCACTTATCAGGACATCGGCGATACGCGGTTTTTTACCGACGATCCTCTTCCCAAGGATATTCCGCAGAGCTTGTCCGTCGGCTTGGCAATTCATCCCACGCTGGGCTTTACGCAAAATGTGATCACGCTCGATATGCGCTCGATCAATGAGCAACAGGAATTTTTAAATTACTTCCATTTCGGATTGGAATCTCAACTTCTACGTTGGCTCGCTCTTCGAGCTGGCGTGGCTCAGGGGTATTTCACGGGCGGTGTTTCCTTTATGACGAAGTACTTCGAAGCCGATATCTACGTTTCCGCCAAAGAAGCGGGGAAGAAGGCTAATATTCAGGCGTATCGAACGCTCGGAACGCGATTGTCGCTCGCATTTTAAGATGATCACCACTTTTTCGCCGGTTTTGCCCGTTCTCGTCTTAGGTGCGCTGAGCTTTTTGCTCATGCCACTTACGGCATTTGCTCGCATTCGAGCCGTTGCGACCAAGAAAATGAAGGCATCTGAATTTAAGCTCATGGAGTTTAAGGATCCGCCGGAACTTGTGAAGAAAACGACAAGACATTGGACGAATCTCTACGAGGTTCCGACGGTATTTTATGCGCTTTGTCTTTTGTCGATATTCCTCGCGATGGATGACAAAGTTTTATTTTACGCTGCATGGTCTTTTGTCGTTTTTCGATATCTCCATGCCATCGTGCACGTCACCTACAATTCCGTTCCTCACCGATTTTTTTGTTTTGTTGCTTCGAATCTCAGTCTCTTGGTGATTTGGATCCGGATTTTGATGGCCGTCTGCGATCGAACTGAACAGTTCTAAGGTCAGAAAAATTTTCGTTTCTTCTTTTTCCCACTCGCGCATTTTCCACCTTCTTCGTCGGGGGCATTGTCATCGGAGGACAGTTGCGCATCCATTCGTTGAAACTCTGCGTTTAGTTTTTGGATGAGATCCTTCGCCTCGTGCGAAAGATCTTCAGGCGTTTCGATGTGAAGTTCGACGATCAGGTCCCCACGTCGAAGGGAGTGGAGATCTTTGACGCCTTCGTTTTTTAAGGTGGCTCTATGCGGACTCTTCATTTTAGAGGGAATTTTAACTTTTTTCGTTCCTTCGATGAGCGGCACCGAAACTTCGCCTCCCAAAACGGCGATTGGATAGGGCACATACGAACGAGTGTAGAGATCCATGCCGTCTCGTTCAAAAACAGGATCCGACTTTACTTGGATTTCCACAAAGAGATCGCCCCGAGCCTTTCCGCTCGGTGAAAGTTCGCCTTCCCCCTGCAATCTTAGACGAACTCCCGAGTCCACGCCTGCGGGAATCTTGACCTCCACCTTGGCTTGTTCTTGAACTTTTCCTTGGCTACGACATTCTCGACAGGGATTTTTTATAATTTTTCCTGAGCCGGCGCATTGCGGGCAAGTTTGAGAAAAGACGAAGAAACCCTGAGAGCGACTTACTTTTCCTTTTCCCGAACATGTCGAGCAAGTTTCAGGCTTAGTTCCTTCGGCTGCTCCGGTCCCCTTACAAGGATCGCAGCGTTCGGAACGTCTCAAATCGATATCTTTTTGGCAGCCTAGGATGGCTTCTCGAAAATCGAGCGTCATCCGAACGAGAAGATCGGCTCCACGATCATGCGCTTGGGCACGAGCTCCCGCTCCACCAAAGAAATCGTCAAAGATCGATTGAAAGCCTGAGAAAATATCTTCGAAGCCTGCGCCCCCCGAAGAAAATCCTCCTCGTGAGCGTAACCCATCATGGCCAAATTGATCGTAAATGGAGCGACGCTGAGGATCGGAAAGAATGGCGTAAGCTTCTTGGGCTTCTCGAAACTTCTCAGCGGCCTCGGGCGAGGGGTTTCTATCGGGATGGAATTCCAAAGCCAATTTGCGAAAGGCCTTCTTCAGTTCCGCATCGTCGGCGGAACGGCTCACCTTGAGCACCTCGTAATAGTCAATTTCCAATGAAGCCACTGAACGAATAAAGTATGAACCGGCCCGCATCTTGTCAAACTGAGGCCTTGAGATCTTGCAGGGCATCTTTTGGCGCACGTAGACTAGCCGCATGAGGTTGAAACCCGACGAAATTAAGAAACTCTCCAATCATCTTGTGAATTTGATGCTGGCGAATAAGGATTTTACCTCCCGTACGCCGCGACCGAATTTGCTTAACGCTGTGGAAGCTGCGCTCACTCGCCACTTCGATGAGGAGCGTCAAATTGAGGACGAGTCGCAAAAGCTCTTGAATGCGCAGGGGGGGGAGACCATGGATCGAGGAAAGGCTCTCCTGATGATTCGAAAGCAAGTTGCCAAAGAACGAGATTTCGTACTCTCGGGCGCGCCCGATGGTCGTTTTTCGGCCGACAAAATCTCGCATATTGCACACCTTGTGGCCGATAAAATTTATGATGACGATTTGGCGGATTTTGCAGACGAAGATGACGGCCCCAAGTTTGTGAAAAAGGTTTTTATGGATTATTTCGGACGAGAGAACGAAGCCTCCGAGAAAGCCCGGAAGAAAGTTATGTCACTTGCGAATGCGCCGTTCGAGGGATCCCGAGAGTGGGATGTCTTGTATCGAAAATATTATGAGGAAGAGTTGCGTCGTCTAGGACATAGCTGAGTGCGTCGCATAAGGAATAATGCATAGCGCATCATTCAAATCGCTTGGAGACCTGGTCCGTCCGATGATATTTTTGAGTCAGTGCAAAAGCCTACCGCTCAACCCGCGACTCCAGCCGTTACGGAACCGGTTCCCAGCCTAGATGATCTCGTCAAAAAAGCTGGCGACCTCAATATGATGCCTCAAGTGGCTCGAAAAGTGATTGAGCTTGTGGCCGATCAAAATTCCAACGCCGCTCAACTCGCGACGCTCCTGGAAAAAGATCCGAATATTACGACGAGAATTTTAAAGATTGCGAATTCCGCTTTCTACGGCCTTCGTCGAGAATGCAAAACGGTTCAACATGCGATCATGATTTTAGGATTCAAATCCCTTCGCTCGATGGTCGTGGCATCATCCAGTAAAGCGCTTCACAAGCGATTTGGAATCGCGGAGCAACTCATGTGGGACCATTCCATCGGAACGGCGATTGGAGGAAAGCTTATTGCTGAGGGACGCCCAACGACGGTGGGAGAAATTGCTTTCGTAGGAGGACTGCTTCATAACGTGGGCAAAACCATCATGAACAATGAGTGCCCGAAGGCCTACATGGAAGTCATGAAGCGAGTTTACAATCAACAGAGCAGTCCGATTGCAGCGGAGATGGAAGTCTTCAAATACGGACATCCTGAAGTGGGTTATCGCGTAACGGAGAAGTGGGGCCTGCCCGATGACATTGCCAAGATCATTCGATTCCATCTCGTTTCGGAGGCTTCGCCTGAAGAGCGAAAGGTGCTCTATCAAAACGAAGCTCTCAAGCAAGCACTCGCCTGCGTAGAACTTGCGACTACTCTTTGCCGTGTTCTTGGAATTGGATTTCGAGATAAGAATCCTACGATCGATCTGATCAATCTAGAAAGCACGAAGGTTCTAGGGCTGACAGCGGATAAGCTGACGGAGCTTCAGAATCGAGTTGCAGATGTGTATCAGAAAGAACGATCCGTCTTTACCTGATTTATTTTTCCGTCTTTTCGGGAAGAGAGTAGCAGCATTCTCCCGCTGGCAGATGGCTCTTACAGTCGCATTCAAAGTCAAAGCCGCAGCAGGATCCAAAAGGCTTTCCAGAATTACAGGGACAAGTGTCAGAGAGTAGCGGTTGCTCGATCAGAGGATTGGTCATAGCTATCCCCATTTTAAAGCCTGATGGGCTTCCGGTCAGGAGCGTCAGGGCGTTGACATCTTTGGCTCGTCGCATAGAAAAATGGGGCGCCGCGTCAATCGATAACTTATTGAAATCATAAATGAATCTGGGCGACTTTCAGGCTTCCACTTAAGTTTTTCGGCAGGGCGTCGATAGGTCATGAAAGTATGCCCGTTTCACCCATCAATGCGGGGCTTATGGCCTCCCTCGTCCAACAAAATGCGCGCGCCAACGCGGCCATTGCGCGTTCCTTGGAGCGTTTAGGAAGTGGGAAGCGGATTATTAGACCCGAAGACGGTGCCACGGAATTTAACCTCATTTCAAAGTTAGATACTCAAATTCGAGGGACCAGGCAGGCGCTTCTGAATGTGAACGATGGTAAGGCGCTCTCCACGACGGCCGACGTTTCTTTGGATAATCTTCTCACGCTTGCGTATCAGCTTCGTGAACTCGCACAGCAAGCATCGGACTCCGACTTGACGACCGCAGAAAGAGCGGCGATCTCCGATGAAGTCGACGCCATTTTGGAAGAGTATGGCAATGTCATCGATGCCTCGACCTACAATACAAAAAATCTTTTAGATAACACGCTTGGAACCGTCTCCCTGCAGGTCGGAGCGTCGGCTTCAAGTAGTAGTCAACTGACGTTCTCGATCGGAGATGCACGCTCGACGACACTGGGACGACTTGCAATCTACTCGGGAGCACAAGGTGGAATTTCAGCTTCGCTCGGAGCATCGAGCACACTTCAATTAAACGGCGTCACGGTTGCCTACATCGGAGATGACGACACCAGTTCGAGCGGTGGCTCCTATTCTTCCATCGCCATTGCCAATGCCATTAATGCAGTGAAGGGGCAGTCAGGCGTGGAAGCGGAAAGCGTCGGGACTTATCGAACGATTACAGTGAGCAGTCAGGGCACCTTTACTCAGACGCTATCCTCCGGCGAATTTCAAATCAATGGGGTAAGCATTACGGGGAGTAGCGTAACGGACGCTGCCGCCTTAGTGAATCTCATCAATGGAAATGCTTCGACGACCGGTGTGACCGCGAGTGTGACTGGAAGCGGAAATATTTTACTGTAC
>ERZ761602.7871-NODE-7871-length-11032-cov-5.826182_pt1 | contig 11032 bp, 10 predicted proteins | sample MGYA00512165_ERZ761602 | MGnify/ENA primary metagenome ERZ761602 (study PRJEB28899, sample SAMN02445085) | bioreactor sludge metagenome | biome: EBPR sludge; isolation source: Thorneside wastewater treatment plant | place: Australia: Brisbane, Thorneside... | reverse complement strand
TTGCCCGCCATATTTGTGCCAGCCTTTTGTTGTTTTTCCATCAAAGAGTAATTGCCACCCCTCTTTCTTTTCATCGCCGGTTAAAATAATTTCGCTGCCGGTAGAAAGTTTTGAACCAGAGCAGGCTAAAAGCATTACCGTTATTGTTACCAGCACCGAAAACTGAATCCTTTTATTCATTTACTTTTAATTAATCAAGTCCTAAAATATTCCTGTTAAGTTTATCATTCTTTGTAGTAGCTGCAAAATCATCAAAAGCCTTATCTGTAACCCGGATGATATGATTATTAATAAAGGCTGCACCCTCTCTGGCACCGTCTTCCGGGTGTTTAATACAACACTCCCACTCCATTACTGCCCAGCCGGAATAATTATACTGCGTTAGTTTACTGAAAATTGTTTTGAAATCCACTTGCCCGTCACCGGGAGAACGATAGCGGCCTGCCCTTTCAGCCCAACCCTGGTATCCTCCAAATGTACCTTGCTTGCCACTTGGGTTGAACTCCGCATCCTTTACATGAAAAGCTTTTATACGTTCATGATAAAAATCGATGTACTGAATATAATCCAGTTGCTGCAGTACAAAATGTGAAGGATCATAAAGCAAACATGCCCTTGGATGATTATTTACCTCTTTTAAAAACATTTCATAAGTAATACCATCAAAGAGATCCTCACCCGGATGTATTTCGTAGCAGACATCCACACCACACTCATCAAAATAATTCAGAATAGGGAGCCACCTTTTTGCCAATTCTTTGAAACCTTCTTCCACCAATCCCGCAGGCCGTTGCGGCCAGGGATGAAAAGTGTGCCACAACAAAGCACCACTGAAAGTGGGGTGGGCTGCTAAGCCCAGGTTCTTTGAAGCTGCGGCTCCATATTTCACCTGCTGTATGGCCCAATCAGTTCTTGCTTTTGCATTTCCCCTGACATTTTCGGGTGCAAAACCGTCAAACATGGTGTCATAAGCCGGATGCACTGCTACCAGCTGACCTTGCAAATGTGTTGACAGCTCAGATATTTCTAAACCGCATTCATTTACTATCCCTTTAATTTCATCTGCATACGTTTTACTTTCAGCAGCTTTTTTCAAATCAATGCAACGGGAATCCCATGAAGGAATTTGCACTGCCTTGTATCCTAAAGCTTCTGCCCATAAACAAATTGAACGAAGATTATTGAAAGGGGCGTTTTCCCCCATGAACTGAGCTAAAAATATTCCAGGTCCTTTTATTGTTGTCATGCTATTGGTTACTGGTTAAAATCAATCCATTTTTTATTACTTCTGCCACTTTCAATCACTTTTTCAATGAATAACATTCCCCTGACTCCTTCTTCAATGCCGGGAAAATCTTTCCATTCCTGTTTTGCGGCAGTGGCGTTCATCCGGGCCTTTACACATAATGCAAAGTTTCGATAGTGATTAGCAAATGCCTCTAAATATCCTTCCGGATGACCAGCAGGCACTCTTGTATTATGTGAAGCAAAGCTGCTGACATACCCTGTACCGGTCCTCCATATCTCAGTTGGTTTATCCAGCCATTTTACTATAAGGCTATTTGCATCTTCCTGTTTCCATTCTATACCACCCTTTTCTCCAAATACTCTGATCTTGATATTATTTTCTTCACCGGCAGCCACCTGTGTAGCCAACAATACTCCGCTTGCGCCATTTTCAAACTTCAGTAAAACAGCTCCGTCATCATCGAGCTTTCTTCCGTCTACGACTGAGTTCACATCAGCGCAAATCTTTACCACTTTCAGCCCGGTTATATATTCGGCAAGATTGAAAGCATGCGTACCTATATCACCCATAGCACCTGCAATACCACTTTTAGCAGGATCTGTGCGCCACGAAGCTTGCTTTTGCTCTGTTCCTTCAAGATATGTGCTGAGCCATCCTTGCGGGTATTCCACATATACTTTTCGGATTTTGCCAAATTTACCACTGGCTATTTGTTGTCTTGCCTCTTTTACCATCGGGTAACCTGTGTAAGTATGTGTAAGACAAAATATCGCTCCTTTTTTGGCAACCAGTTCTTTTAGTTGTAACGCTTCTGAGAGGTCAAAGGTCATAGGCTTATCCAGCACCACATGAAACCCATTTTCTATTGCAAGCTTTGCAGGTTCAAAATGAAGGTAATTGGGGGTTACTATGCTGACAAAATCCATTTTTTCAGCAGCCGGAAGTTCTGCTTCCCTTTTTATCATTTCTCTATATGAACCGTAAACCCTGCTGCTATTCAGATACAGCATCTCTCCTGCTTGTTTTGATTTTTCCGGATCACTGCTAAAAGCCCCGCATACCAATTCAATTTCGCCATCCATACCGGCGGCAATACGATGCACTGCACCTATAAAAGCACCCGGCCCTCCACCTATCATTCCCATCCTTAATTTCCAGTTTTGCATTGCAAACGTTTGATATTACTAACAACATTAATACTATTTCCGCAAAATTATCTATACCACAAAAATGTGCATTTAAAAATAGTACATTTAGTTTTTCAACGTATTTTTCAAAACTAACGAATCAATCAACAGCTTGTGTATGAAACTGACTACCCGCTTCCAATTATCCACCATGATGTTCATGAATTTTTTTATCTGGGGCATCTGGTTCGTAACCATGGGAACTTACCTAGGTTCTAAATTGGCAGCAGATGGTGTACAGATTGGATTAGCTTATGGAACACAATCACTGGGAGCCATTATTGCGCCTTTTATAATCGGACTCATAGCTGACCGTTATTTTTCTGCTCAAAAAATATTAGGAGTACTGCATATAGCCGGTGCCGGGTTGATGTATTGCCTGTCAACAATTGATAGTTTTTCATCCTTCTATCCTGTGTTATTGGTCTATATGGTAATATACATGCCTACACTGGCATTGGTAAATGCCATCTCCTTCAAGCAGATGCACAACCCGGAAAAGGAGTTCTCTTTTATCCGTGTTTGGGGTACTATTGGATGGATTGTGGCAGGTTTATTGATCGGCTGGCTGGCATTAGAAAAAAAGGGCTCACTTCAAAATACTTTTCTGATATCAGCGATTGTTTCAGCAGCACTCGGTCTATATAGTTTTTCTTTACCTGACACCCCGCCTCCCAAAGCAGGTACAAAAGCAAGTTTCGGAGAAATTTTAGGGCTTGATGCCCTTGGATTATTGAAAGATAGGAACTTTCTTGTATTCTTTCTTGCTTCAATGCTTATTTGTATTCCGCTGGCTTTCTACTACCAGGAAACAAATATTTTTCTGAATGAAGCTGGTGTTGAAAATGCGGCAGGTAAAATGACAATGGGACAAATGAGCGAAACGCTGTTCTTGTTCCTGATGCCATTATTCTTCACAAGGCTGGGAGTAAAAAAGATGCTGCTGATAGGAATGCTGGCCTGGGTAATCCGTTATCTGTGTTTTGGATTTGGTGATGCCGGCAGCGGAGTATGGCTTTTGTATGCAGGGATTATTTTACATGGGATCTGCTACGATTTCTTCTTTGTCACCGGACAGATTTACACCGACCAGCGGGCAGGTGAAAAGATACGTTCTTCAGCACAGGGAATGATCACATTGGCTACATATGGTGTGGGAATGTTGATTGGCTTCTGGTTTGCAGGTTATATAGCTGAATATTTTAAAACAGCTGAAGGCCATAACTGGAAAAATATATGGATGGTGCCTGCGGCAATCGCTGGTGTAATCATGCTCCTGTTCTTGTTGCTTTTCAGGGATCCCAAAAACAATCAATCAAAGTAATTTGTGAAAAATGGCTTCAAATAAGAAATCAAGACGGGATATGTTGAAACAATTAGCGGCTGGTTCAGCAGCTGTTATTGCAATGCCTGCTATGAGTTCTTTCGATACCCTAAACGAAGATTTAAAACTGAAGGGCAATATCAACCATTCTGTTTGTGCATGGACCTTTAGTTCACTTTCCTTAGAAGAATTATGTTTGACCGTGAAGAAAATCGGCTTTTCTGCTATTGATTTGCTTACTCCCAAAGATTGGCCAACTGTGCAGAAACATGGAATTAGTTGCTCCATGTGTTATACTGCCGGAAAGATCAGCTTAACGGAAGGATGGAACCGAAAAGAAAACCATGCATGGCTGATAAAAGATTTTGAAGAGGCAATTCCGCTTGTAAGCAAGGCAGGCTATAAAAACCTGATTTGCTTTAGCGGTAACCGTAAAGGCATGGATGATGAAACAGGATTGAAAAATTGTACAGAGGGGTTAAAACAGGTAATGGCACTGGCAGAAAAGCAAAATGTCATTATTCAAATGGAATTATTTAACAGCAAAGTTGATCACAAAGATTATATGGCTGATAAAAGTACCTGGGGCGTAGAATTATGCAAGAGAATCGGTTCGCCGAACTTTAAATTGCTATACGACATCTACCACATGCAGATAAATGAAGGTGATGTAATAAGGACAATAAAAGATAACAACCTTTATTTTGGACATTATCACACTGCTGGTGTACCGGGAAGACATGAGATTGATGAGTCACAGGAGCTTTTCTACCCTGCCATTATGCGGGCCATTGCAGCAACAGGATACACGGGTTATGTAGCACAGGAATTTATTCCTTCAGCTAAGGAAAACAAAGACAAGGTTGCAGCTTTAAAAAAAGCAATTAGAATTTGTGATATATAAAAAAGTGATACTCAGTATTAAATATTAAATCAGGAAATATATTATGCCAGATAATCAGTACGATGCAATTGTAATTGGTTCCGGTATCAGTGGCGGATGGGCTGCCAAAGAATTGACTGAAAAAGGCCTTAAAGTGATCATGCTGGAAAGAGGAAGAAATATAGAGCATATCAAAGGTTACGTAAATGCCATGAAAGAATCATGGGAGTTTCCACACCGGGGTAGCCGTACACAACAAATGATCAAAGATTACCCTGTTTTAAAAAGAGACTATCCGTTAAACGAAACTGTTTTAGATTATTGGTGCAAGGATTCAGAGCATCCTTACACTGAAGTCAAGCGGTTTGACTGGTATCGTGGTTATCATGTGGGAGGACGTTCTCTGATGTGGGGTCGCCAGAGTTATCGTTTTAATAAATGGGATTTTGAAGCCAATGCCAGGGAGGGTATTGCAGTTGACTGGCCAATCAGGTATGATGACCTTGCTCCCTGGTACAGTTATGTAGAACGATTCGCCGGTATCCAGGGAAGCAAAGAAGGATTAGAAGTATTGCCGGATGGTGAATTTATGCCTGCTATGGATCTGAATTGCGTAGAGAAAGAAGTAAAGAAACGAATGGAAGCTCATTACAAGGGAAGCCGTCACCTGATCATTGGCCGAAGTGCTAATATTACTCAACCACACTATGCAAGAACGAACTGTCAGTACCGGAACCGTTGCTGGCGGGGATGCCCGTTTGGAGGTTATTTCAGTACGCAGTCTTCTACCCTGCCGGCTGCGATGAATACAGGTAAACTTACACTAAGACCTTTCTCAATCGTAACAAAAATTCTTTACGATAAAGACAAAAAGAAAGCTACCGGAGTAGAAGTACTGGATGCTGAGACCAATAAAACGTATGAGTACAAGGCAAAGATTGTATTTGTATGCGCATCTGCTTTAAATTCCACATGGATATTGATGAATTCTGCAACAGATATATGGCCAGACGGATTGGGCAGCAGCAGTGGTGAATTAGGGCATAATGTAATGGATCATCATTTTCGTTGTGGAGCCAGCGGAACTGTTGAGGGATTTAGCGACAAGTATGTTTATGGACGAAGGCCTACTGGTATTTATATTCCCCGTTTCCGTAATATTTATAACGATAAAAGAGATTACCTGAGGGGATTTGGTTACCAGGGTGGTGCCGGTCGTGGCCGCGGTGTAGAAGTAGCAGAACTTACAATTGGTGCTGACCTGAAAGAAGCCCTTAGCGTTCCTTCGGATAATTGGGGTTTTGGAATTACGGCTTTTGGTGAAATGTTGCCTTATCATGAAAACAAGGTAACTCTGGACAAAGACAAAAAAGATAAGTGGGGCTTGCCTGTTCTATCTTTTGACGTTGAAATAAAAGAGAATGAAAAGAAAATGAGGATAGACATGATAAATGATGCCAAAGAAATGCTGGAAGCTGCCGGGGTTAAAAATGTAAAGGCCAATGACTGGGGTTATCATGTAGGGATGGGTATTCACGAAATGGGTACTGCCCGTATGGGAAGAGATCCGAAAACATCAGTACTTAACGGTAATAACCAGGTTTGGGATGCAATGAATGTTTTTGTAACGGATGGGGCTTGCATGACTTCTGCTTCCTGCGTTAATCCATCATTGACATATATGGCTATAACGGCAAGGGCAGCTGATATTGCTGTAAATGAACTAAAAAAAGGAAAATTATAATGGAGCGCAGAGAATTACTTAAAATGATTGCGTTGGTAACCGGGAGTACTGTGATAGGCGGAGAGCTATTCCTTACGGGATGTAAAATAGCTGATAAACCTCTGGTTAATTTTACAGAAGACATTATTGCCCTATTAAATGAAGTAGGTGAAACGATAATTCCCGCCACTGCAACTCCCGGGGCAAAAGCAGCAGAAGTTGGGAAATTCATGAAAGTGATGGTTACTGACTGTTACACAGAAAAACAACAAGCCGTTTTCATGCAGGGAATAAAAGACCTGGATGATGCTTGTAAAAAATTAAATGGGAAACCATTTATGGAATGTAGTTCTGAACAACGGCATGAGTTCCTGGTAAGCCTTGAAAAGGAAGCAAAGGAATTCAATGAAAAAAGAGATAAAACAGACGAAGTACGAAAAAAAGAACATGAGAAAAAGAATGAAAGGCTAGCATGGAAAGACCAGAAAGAATTTGAGGGTACTCCGTCCCATTATTACACAATGATGAAACAACTTACCCTATTTGGCTTCTTTTCATCTAAAACAGGTATGACGGAGACACTAAGGCATGTCCCTTCTCCCGGCAGGTATGATGGATCAGCATCCTATACTAAAGGAGAAAAGGCATGGGCTGAGTAATTACAATTTTTAATAATCAGTTTATGAAATACAACAGAAGGGATTTTATAAAGCTTACAAGTGGTTTAAGTACAGGCTTTGCATTCAGCACATCAGCTACACTTTCACTTTTCAAGGGTTGTGATGCCGATTCTGATAAATTGAATGAATTTGGTATTCAGTTATACACTTTGCGTACAGATATGCCAAAAGACGCTGCCGGTATCTTAAAACAGTTGGCTGCATTTGGGTATAAAGAAATTGAAAGCTATGAAGGCCCGCAGGGAATGTTTTGGGGAATGGGCCATACCGGGTTTAAAAAACACATGGATGAGCTTGGGATGAGACTTATTGCCTCTCATTGCGACATGAATAAAAATTTTGAAAAGAAAGTAGAAGAAGCTGCTGCCATTGGCATGAAGTACCTTATTTGTCCCTGGCTGGGGGCACAGAAGTCATTAGATGATTATAAACGGCATGCAGAAACTTTCAATAATAAAGGCGAGTTGTGTAAGAAAAGCGGATTACGGTTTGCTTATCACAACCATGATTATACCTTTAAATTACAGGAAGGAAAGCTGCCGCAGGATGTGCTGATGAAAGAAACCGACCCATCTTTGGTTGATTTTGAACTGGATATTTACTGGCTGGTGACAGCAGGTGAAGATCCGGAAGTATGGTTTAAAAAATATTCTAATCGTTTCAGGCTTTGCCATGTAAAAGACCGTAGCAAAAACCCTGTAACAGATAATGGCAAGAATTCTGTTGACCTGGGAACAGGCAGCATTGACTGGAAAAAAGTATTAAAAACTGCCAAAGAAAACGGGATGCAGCACTTTATCGTAGAACAGGAAGCTTATCCTAACGGCACACCGCTGGAAGCAGCTAAAGTTAATGCGGAGTATATGAAAAAATTAAGAGTGTAAATTAATGTAACGAGTTTCTCAGTGCTCTTACTTGCTCCGGATCAATCGAATTGTTAACATAGCTCTCTGCAGAATCTTTAAATGCCGGATGTTTGAAACTCATTTTGCTTGACTCCTTTCCCCGGAGGGAAGAATGAAACTCAGTACAACCGGTTTTCTCTGCCAGCATTTTAATATTATCAACCCTTACTCCGCTACCCGGCATTATAATAATTCTTTCATCTGCTACTCTGTTTAAATCAGCAATTAATTCCTCTCCTTCATTAACTGATGGTTGCTGACCGGAAGTGAGAATTCTTTCGCATCCTATTTCAATTAATTGTTCAATCGCCTCAAAAGGATCTTTGCACCTGTCAAATGCCCGGTGAAAAGTTACTCCCAAAGGATAAGCCGCTTCCACCAGTTTTGCTGTTCTGGCTAAATCAATACTCCCATCCATATTCAGAAGCCCTATCACCACACCATCGCAGCCAAGCTGTTTGCAAAGCATTATATCCTCCAGCATGATTTCATACTCATCTTTTGAATAAAGAAAATCACCGCCTCTTGGCCGTATGATCGGGTATAATTGAACAGAAAATGCCTCACGGCATTTTTTAATAGTTGCAAAAGAAGCCGTAGTGCCTCCCTCGGCCAGATTTGCACAAAGCTCTATCCTGTCAGCACCACCTTCAACTGCTGATTGTGTAGTAGAAAAATCTGATGTTGCAATTTCAATTTTGTAAATCATAGGCTGTTTGGGGTTAAAAGCCCCTTATAGGGATCAGGGGTACCAGCATTTTGCATCAATTACTTTTGTTCCGTCTTTGGTAGTTACACAGTAATTGAATCCTTTTTGTACAGCAAAAGCCCCATGCTGGCCTTTGTTATTAATTGCCAGGAATCCAACCTGTACATCTTTTGCCTGGCTTCCTTTGTTTTTGACAATTCTTCTGATGGCTTCTTTGCAGGCTAGTTCAGGTGATAAGCCACGGCGCATCGCCTCGACTACAGTATGGGCACCGCAGATCTTTACAACTTCTTCACCCACTCCTGTGGCTGAAGCAGCACCGACTTCATTATCCACAAAAAGTCCTGCACCAATAATAGGAGAATCTCCTACCCTTCCGTGCATTTTAAATGCCATACCGCTCGTTGTGCAGGCTCCTCCGAGGTTACCGTTGGTATCCATGGCTACCATCCCTATCGTATCATGATTTAATAAGGCAACCGGCCATGGATAATTATCTTTTTTCTTCTTTTCCATTTTTTCCTCAATCTCCTTCACCGATCTCATGGGATCATAATTTGATTTTTTTAACCACTCTTTCCATGCTTTTTCACTTTGCTCAGTAAGGAGGTTATCTTTTTTGAAACCTTGTTCAAGAGCAAACTGTAGCGCCCCTTCACCAACCAGCTGTACATGGGGTGTTTTTTCCATAACCAGCCTGGCCACTAAAACGGGATGCATGATATGCTCAAGGGCCATCACACTGCCGCAGTTTCCCTTTTCATCCATTACACAACTGTCGAGTGTCACTTTTCCGTCCCTGTCAGGTAAACCTCCGTAGCCCACACTGTTGTCGTTGGGATCAGCTTCTGGTATTTGTACGCCTCTTACTACTGCATCCAGGGATCTTCCTCCCATACCAAGAATTTCCCAGGCAGCATAATTGGCCTTCACATTGGGCGCCCAGGTAGAAATGACAATTGGTTTTCCTTTTATACCGGCTCGTTCAGACAGTTCGGCTCCAAGTTGCGCTGTAATTAAGCCGGCGGTTCCGAAAGCCGATGTTTCTATAAACTTTCTCCTGTTAATCATTGTTTTAGTTTATGCCTGCCGAAATTAACGGATTCGGTATCAACGTACGCAAAAACAATTAACAACCTGTGAAGAAATAATATTTGATGTTTAAACATTGATATATTAATTTTACATCCTAAACACACACCAAGTATGAAAATTGAGATCATTTCAGGAAGCCCGAGAGCAGTAAGTGTTACCAAAAGAGTGGCGCTCCATTTAAAAAATTGGTTGCGCCAAAATACAATACACGAAGTGGAGATTATTGATATGAAAGACTGGAATATTCCACCGGTTCAATCAGTATGGGTAGCACCTGATAAAGCTCCCCTGGAGTTTAAACCTTTAGCTGAAAGGATTTTTAGTTCTGATGCTTACATATTGGTAACACCTGAATATAACGGGAGCTACTCTCCTGCCTTAAAAAATATGCTCGATCATTTTCCAAAGCGGCTGCATAAGCCTTTTGGCATTGTAACAGCATCTCCGGGTGCCATGGGTGGTATGAGGGCTTCACAGCAATTGCTGCAACTGATCCCGGCTTTATTCGGTATTGCTTCCCCGCACATGCTGATTACACCTGCAGTGGATAAGAAATTCAGTCCAGACGGCGATCTGTTAGATGAAAGCTTTCAGCAGGCAGTGCATACTTTTATAACGGAGTTTCTCTGGCTCGCTGAAAAATTAGTTACGGAAGAGGTAACAGCTTAAAAAATTAGATATATGAAAGCAATTTTACATAAAGCAGATACACGGGGCCATGCCAATCATGGTTGGTTGGATTCGTATCATACTTTCAGTTTTGCAGGATATTACAATCCTGAGAGAGTTCATTTCGGTGCTTTGAGGGTATTGAATGATGATACAGTAGCCGGTGGTATGGGTTTTGGCGCCCATCCGCATGACAATATGGAAATAATTTCTATCCCCACTTTTGGCGATCTGGAACACCAGGACAGTATGGGTAACAAGCAGGTGATACGCCAGGGTGATGTTCAGGTAATGAGTGCCGGAACAGGAATTCAGCATTCTGAAAAGAACAGGAACCATGACAAGGAAGTAAAATTCTTCCAGATATGGGTTTTTCCCAATAAAAGAAATGTGGAGCCCCGCTACGACCAGCAGAGCTTTACTGAAGGAGATAAGCACAATAAGCTATTGACAGTTGTATCTCCAATTGGAACCAATGATGGTGGCGTTCAAATTCACCAGGAAGCCTGGTTCAGCCTGGGGAAACTGGATAAAGACTTTTTGACCACTTATACTTTGAGAAGTAAAAATAATGGTGTTTATGCTTTTGTAATTGAAGGAGATATTAC
>ERZ761602.7869-NODE-7869-length-11036-cov-3.554959_pt1 | contig 11036 bp, 8 predicted proteins | sample MGYA00512165_ERZ761602 | MGnify/ENA primary metagenome ERZ761602 (study PRJEB28899, sample SAMN02445085) | bioreactor sludge metagenome | biome: EBPR sludge; isolation source: Thorneside wastewater treatment plant | place: Australia: Brisbane, Thorneside... | reverse complement strand
GTCCTCACGCGTGATGGCTTCCATCTACGAGCAGTTCCAGCAGGAGCCGCGCTTCCGCCCCTCGTCGCTGGTGCCGCCGCGCGTGGCGGCCGGCCTGTTCGGCCGCAAGACGGGCGAGGGCTGGTACCGCTATGTCGACGGCCGGCAGGAGCGACCGCCCGCGCCCGCACGCCCGGCCGTGCCGGCGGGCGTGTCGGTCTGGATCGACCCCGACGCGCCGGGCCGCAGCGGCCTCGCCACGCTGCTGCATGCCGCCGGCGCGCGCGTGGAAGGCGAGCCGGCCCGTGCCGACCTGTGCGTCGTTCAGCCCTGGGGGGATGACGCCACCACGGCCGCGGTGCGGCTGGGCCTGGACGCCGCGCGCACGGTGGCGGTGGACCCGCTCACGCCGCTTGCCCTGCGCCGCACGCTGATGCTCACCATCGCCACCACACCCGGCGCGCGTGATGCGGCCCATGCCCTGCTGGCGGCCGATGGCGTGCCCGTCACCCTGATCAACGACAGCCCCGGCTTCATCGCGCAGCGCGTGATCGCCACCATCGTGAACATCGCCGCGAACATCGCGCAGCGCGGCATCGCCAGCGTGGCCGATCTCGAGGCGGCGGTGCAACTCGGCCTGGGCTATCCGCGCGGCCCCCTCGCCTGGGGCGACCACCTCGGCGCGGACCGCATCCTCGCCATCCTGCGCGCGCAGCTCACGGCCACCGGTGACCCGCGCTACCGCCCGAGCGCCTGGCTCGTGCGGCGCGTGGCCCTGGGCCTGCCGCTCACCACGCCCGAGGCGGCGCGCTGAACCTGCCATCCAACGGAGACAACGACATGACGAATGCTTCCCCGCTGCGCTTCGACGCGGTGGTCATCGGCGCCGGCGCCGGCGGCCTGCGCGCCGCGGCGCGCCTCGCCGCCGCCGGCCAGCGCGTGCTGGTGGCCGAGCGGCTGGACCGCGTGGGCGGCCGCGCCTCCAGCGAGATCATCGACGGCCACATCGTGAACGTCGGTGCCATCGCCATCGAGCGCGGCGGCGTGTTCGAGGAAACCTTCGATCTGCTGGGCGTGCCGCTGGACATCCGCGAGCCGAACCCGGCCACGGTGTTCTACATCGACGGCAAGGTGATCAATGTCGCCAAGGGCGGCTGGGGCATGCTGCTGGGCACCTTCACCAAGCAGGCCGCGAAGATCGGCGCCAAGTTCGCCGACGCGCGCGCGGGCGACCTGCCCGAAGAGAAGATGACCACGCAGGAGTGGCTGGCGCAGTACACCAGCAACGAGACCGTGCACGCGATCTTCCGCAACCTGTGCGCGGCCATCTTCGCGGCCAATGCGGACGAACTGCCGGCGCGCGCCTTCCTCACCTATTTCGCGATCAAGGGCGCCTTCAAGCGCTTCGGCTTCTGCCCGCGCGGCACGGTGGGCCTGTGGGACGATCTCGCGGGCGGCATCCGCAGCCGCGGCGGCGAGGTGTGGACCGGTGCGGCCGCCACGCGCCTGCATGTGGAAGGCGGCCGACTGGTTGCCATCGACATCGAACGGGCCGGCGTCACGCAACGGGTGGAGGCGGGCGTCTTCATCAGCAACATCGGGCCGGCGGCCACCGCGGCCCTGCCGGGCGCGGAGGCGATGGGCGCGGACTACGTCGCGCAGTCGCGTGCCACGCCCAGACCCGCCGCCAACATCGTCATCAACTTCGCCACGCGTGAGCGCCTGCTCGACGTGCCGGGCCTGGTGACCTTCGGCCGCACGCGCCGCCTGTGCAACATGGGCGAGCTCACCGCCACCTGCCCGGAGCTGGCGCCGCCCGGCTGGTACCAGTACGTGGCCTACGCGGTGCCGAAGCCGGCCGTCAGCGACTTCGACGAGCAGGCGGAGATCGAGGAATCCCTGGCCGACCTGCGCGAGCTGTTCCCCGGCTTCGCCAGTGCCAAAATGCTTTCGATCCGCGTGATGCGCGGCGACTGGCCGGCCCAGCGCTCGTGCGCGGGCTTCGACATGCCGCAGGACACGCCGCTGGCCAACCTCTGGCACGTGGGTGACGCGGTCAAGGACTATGGCGACGGCGGCACGCAGGCCTGTGCCTACACCGGCCGCGAAGCGGCGAAGAAGGCCCTGGCCGCGCTGGAGCGCGCCGCGGCCTGAGAAAGGACGATGCCATCGTGATGGACGACACCAGGCGCCTGCAGGTGGCGCAGGCGCGCGGCCTGCTGCAGGCCTGGCGCGCGGCATTCGACGTCGCCACGGCGGCGCTCGCGCGCGATTGCCTGAACGAGCGCGGGAAGCTCGATGCGCGGCGTCTCGACGCGCAGCAGGTACCCAGCTTCGAGCTGGCCTGGGCCGCGGCGGATCTGCTGGCGGCGGAGACGGCGGTGGACGCGCTCTCGGCGCAGGCCACGGATGCCGACGCGGCGCTCGCCCTGGTCTTTGTCACCGAAGTCGGCCCCGATCTGCTGCGCCGGCTGGAAGCGGTGCACATGGAGCTGGGCCTGGACCTCGCCGCAGTGGCCGCCTTGCGCGCGGACCCGGCCTGGCTGGACCTGCTGCGCACGGCCGGCGGCGCCCGCGCGCTGGAGGGCGCCGGACGCATCGTCGGCGGCACCGACGGTGAGGTCGGTCCGAGGGATCTGGCGGAGTCGCATGCGATGGCACAGGAGGCCTTCCGCCGCTTCGCCGCCGAGGTGGTGGCGCCGCAGGCCGAGGCCATCCACCGCGAAGACCTGACCGTGCCCGAGAGCCTGCTGCAGCCGCTGCGCGAGATGGGCGTGTTCGGCCTGGCCATTCCGCAGGCGCACGGCGGCAGCGCACCGGACGACCACGAAGATGCGACCCTGATGGTGGTGGTGACCGAGGCCTTGTCAGAAGCCTCGCTGGCGGCCGCCGGCAGCCTGATCACGCGGCCCGAGATCCTGAGCCGCGCACTGATGGCAGGCGGCACCGAGGCGCAGAAGGCGCACTGGCTGCCGCGGCTGGCGGCCGGCGACCCGCTGTGCGCCATCGCCATCACCGAGCCCGACTACGGGTCCGACGTCGCCGGCCTCGCGCTGCGCGGCACGCGCGTGCCGGGCGGCTGGCGGCTCACCGGCGCCAAGACCTGGTGCACCTTTGCCGGCAAGGCGGGTGTGCTGATGGTGGTGACGCGCACTGATCCGGATCGCTCGCTCGGCCACAAGGGCCTGAGCCTGCTGCTGGTGGAGAAGCCCTCGTTCGACACGCACGCCTTCGAGGTCACGCAGCCGGAGGGCGGCCGCCTCACGGGCCGCGCGATCCCGACCATCGGCTATCGCGGCATGCACTCCTTCGATCTCTCGTTCGAGGACTTCTTCGTGCCCGACGCCAACGTGATCGGTGGCGAGGCCGGCCTGGGCCAGGGCTTCTACTACACCATGGCCGGCATGGTGGGCGGCCGCATGCAGACGGCGGCCCGCGCCTGCGGCGTGATGCGCGCCGCGTTGCGCGCCGCCATCCGCTACACGGCGGACCGCAAGGTCTTCGGCGCGCCGCTGGCCGACTACCCGCTCACGCAGGCCAAGCTCGCGCGCATGGGCGCGCGCCTGGCCGCCTGCCGGCATCTGGCCTATCGCGTGGCGAAGCTGGTCGACGCGGGGCAGGGCCGCATGAAGGCGAGCCTGGTCAAGCTGCTGGCCTGCCGGTCCGCCGAGATGATCACCCGCGAGGCACTGCAACTGCACGGCGGCATGGGCTACGCGGAGGAGACGGCCACCAGCCGCTACTTCGTCGATGCCCGCGTGCTTTCCATCTTCGAGGGCGCGGAAGAGACGCTGGCCCTGAAGGTGGTGGCGCGCGCGCTGTTCGAGCGGGCGCTGGGCGTCACGCCCACGGCGGGCTGAGCATGACGCAGAGCACCGCCCCCACGGGCATCCTGGCCGGCCTGCGCGTGGTGGAGGCCGCGGCCTTCGTCGCCGCGCCGCTGGGCGGCATGACGCTGGCGCAGATGGGCGCCGAGGTGATCCGCATCGACACGCTGGGCGGCGGGCTCGACTACCGCCGCTGGCCGGTGACCGACGACGACACCAGCCTGTTCTGGTGCGGCCTGAACAAGCACAAGCGCTCGGTCGCGCTCGATCTCGCGCGGCCCGAGGGCCGCGAGCTGGCCATGGCGATCATCACCGCGCCGGGCGACGAGGCGGGGCTGTTCCTCACCAACTTTCCGCCGCGCGGCTGGCTGGACCACGAGGCGCTGAAGGCGCGCCGCGCCGACCTGATCCAGCTCACGCTGCAGGGGGATCGGCATGGCGGATCGGCGGTGGACTACACCGTGAATGCGGCGCTGGGCGTGCCCTTCATCACCGGCCCCGAGGACGTGGCCGAGCCGGTGAACCATGTGCTGCCGGCCTGGGACCTGATCACCGGCCAGATGGTCGCGGTGGGCCTGCTGGCGGCGGAGCGGCATCGCCGCCGCACGGGACAGGGCCAGCACGTGAAGCTGTCGCTGCATGACGTGGGCCTGGCCGTGATGAGCCACCTGGGTTTCATCGCCGAGGCGCAGCTCGGCCAGCAGCGCCAGCGCCACGGCAACGAGCTGTTCGGCGCCTTCGGCCGCGACTTCACCTGTGCCGACGGCGTGCGCGTGATGCTGGTGGGCCTGACGGGCAAGCAGTGGCGCGCCATCCGCGAGGCCACCGGCATCGGCGAGCAGGTCGATGCCCTCGGCGCGCGCCTGGGGCTGGACCTCGCACGCGAGGGCGACCGCTTTCGCGCGCGGCGCGAGCTGGCCGATCTGGTGCGGCCCTGGATCGCGGCGCGGCCCTTCGCCGAAGTGGCGCGCGCGCTGGAGGCGCATGGTGCCTGCTGGGGCCGCTATCAGTCCGTCACCGAGATGGTGACGAGCGATCCCGACTGCAGCGAAGCCAACCCGATGTTCCGCCGCGTGGCGCAGCCGGGCGTGGGCGAGGTGCTCGCCGCCGGACTGCCCATCGACTTCAGCGCCGCGCCGCGCTTGCCGGCCGCGCCCGCGCCGCGCCTGGGCGAGCACACGGAGGTTGTTCTCGGCGAGTTGCTCGGGCTGACGCAGGGCGCCTATGGGGCGTTGCGCGAGAAGGGTGTGGTGGGGTAGCGGAGCTGGGGTTCCCTGCGGTCACCGCCAGCCTACGAACACCGACGTACCCTGGCCGTCCTGCCGTCCTTTCGTCCTGTAGGCTGGGGTGGAGCGCCAGCGCAACCCCGGCGTTCCTCGCCCCATCAAACCCCCTGCGCCGAAACCCCCTTGAACCCGTGCACGAACAGCGCCGCGATGCGCTGGCCCAGCTCCGCCGGGGTGATGTCGCCATTGCGGCGGTACCACGAGAACGTCCAGATCATCATGCCGAAGAGCAGCAGGGCGTAGGGCTTGCTCACCTTCTCCTGGCTCATCAGGCCCGGGTTGATCTCGCGCAGGATGCTCTCCAGCAGTTCCACCAGCTCCACCTCCAGCGCGCGGATCTCGGCCAGCTGCGGCTTGGGCAGGAACTTCAGGTCGTTCATCAGCATCACGTGCTCGTCGCGTGAGCGGGCCGCGCCGCGCATGAAGCTGTCCACGAACAGGCTGAAGCGCTCCTGCGCCGGCAGGGGCAGCGCCACGATGCGCCGCAGTTCATCGGCCTGGGTCGTGATGTGTTCATGGAGGATCGCGAACAGCAGCTCCTCCTTGCTGGGGAAGTAGTGGTACAGGTGCGACTTGGAGGTGCCGCAGGCCGTCGCCACATCCAGCATCGTGGCGTGGTCGAAGCCCTTGCGGGCGATCAGCGCCGCCGCCCGGTGCAGGATGGTTCGCTTCTTGTCCTCGTAGTCGCTCGCGCGCACGCGTGTCATGCCTGTCCCCGTTGCCAGCGGTCCGTGTGAGGTTCATTATTAGACCGACGAGACGGACTATATGCCGATGCGGGCGAATGCGGCCTAGGGAAACCCTTGAGGCGGTGCCATGCACGTACAGTGGCGTCATGCAATCAACTCCAGACGCCCAGTCCGAATGGGTCCATCTCCAGTACGAGGAGACGGCGGCCTTCACGGAGACCTATGGCTTCGCCGGCAGCCAGGGCGCGGTGAACCTCGAAGGCGTGCGCTTCCGGCCGGCCGATGGCCGCGAGGCCGGCACGCTGATGGTGTTCATGCATCCGGCCTCCACCCTGCAGCTGTTGCCCGTGCCACGTGCCATGGCCGCCAGCGGTGCGCATGTGCTGTGCGCGGCCAGCCGCTATCCGCGCAACGACACCGCGCTGATCCTGGAGAAGGTGCTGCTGGATCTGGGCGCCTGGATCCGTCACGCGAAGACCGTCTGGGGCTACCGCCATGTGGTGCTGGTGGGCTGGAGCGGCGGCGGTTCGCTGGCCGTGACCTACCAGTCGCAGGCGGAGCATCCCACGCTCACGCACACGCCGGCCGGCGATCCGGTGAACGTGAAAGGCGCCGGCCTGATGCCGGCCGACGCGGTGATCTACCAGGCCGCCCATCTGTCGCGCGCGCACCTGCTGGCGGAGGTGATCGATCCGTCGGTCCGGGATGAGATCAACCCCGATGACCGGATCCTCGAACTGGATCTCTACGACCCGCGCAATCCGAACCAGCCGCCCTACACCGCGGCCTTCATCGAACGTTACCGTGCGGCCCAGCTCGCACGCATGCGGCGCATCACGGCCTGGGTGAAGCACACGCTGGCGGACCTGCAGGCCCGCGACACGGGCGAGGTGGAGCGCGGCTTCATCGTGCATCGCACGCTGGCCGATCTCCGCTTCCTCGATCCGGCGCTGGATCCCAATGACCGCCGGCCGCGCTGGTGCTACCTCGGCAACCCGGAGACCGTGAACACGGGGCCGGTGGGGCTGGCGCGCTTCACCACGCTGCGGTCCTGGCTGTCGCAGTGGTCCATCGACGACTCCTGTGGCAACGCGCTCGAGTGTGTGAGAGGCATCCGCTCGCCGCTGCTGGTGATCGAGAACACCGCCGACGACGCGGTGCCGGCGACGCATCCGCGCCTGCTGTTCGAGGCCGCGACCATGGCCGACAAGACCTTCGTGCAGGTGCAGGGCGCGACGCACTACTACGCCGGCCAGCCCGCGCAGCTGGCCGAGGCCACGCGCCTGATCCGCGACTGGTTGCAGGCGCGCGGACTGCTGGCGGACTGAGCACCGCCAGCGCAGCTTGCGGGCGAGCCTCAATCACTCCATAATTAGTCCGACTAGACGGACTATCAACAGCCGACCGCAAGCACCCACCCACCATGCAGAAGCAACCCCCTGGCCTGCTCATCATCGGCGCCGGCCATGCCGGCAGCGAGCTGGCCATTGCCGCGCGGCAGGCCGGCTGGGCCGATGCCATCACCCTGCTGGGCGCGGAGCCGTTCGTGCCCTATCACCGGCCGCCGCTGTCCAAGGCCTGGCTGGCGGGGGAGGCGGACGAGGCCTCGCTGCAGCTGCGTCCGGCCAGCGCCTATGAGCTGGCGCGGGTCGATCTGCGGCTGGGCACACGCGCCGTGGCCATCGACCGGGCGGCGCACACGGTGACGCTGGCGGATGGCACGCAGCTGCCGTATGCGAAGCTCGCGCTGTGCACCGGCGGGCAGCCGCGGCCCCTGGCGTGCGAGGGCATCGCCCCCGCGCAGCCGCCGGCCAACCTGCATCTGCTGCGCACGCGCGCCGATGCGGACGCGCTGCGCGCCGGCCTGCGGGTGAGCGGCCACCTCGTCGTCATCGGCGGCGGCTACATCGGGCTGGAGGTGGCGGCCTCGGCGATCAAGCTCGGTCTGCGCGTCACGCTGCTGGAGGCACAGCCGCGCGTGCTGGCGCGCGTGGCCGGCCCCGAGGTCTCGCGCTTCTATGAGGACGTGCATCGCGCTGCCGGCGTGGATGTGCGCACCGGCACCTCCGTGGCGCGGGTGGAGGTCGCGGAGGGCCGCATCGTGGCCGTCCTCACCACGACTGGTGAACGCATCGCGGTCGACACGGTCGTCGCCGGCCTGGGCATGCTCGTGGACGTGGACCTCGCCGCCGCCGCCGGATTGGCGCTGGAGGATGGCATCCCGATCGACGAGCACTCGTGCACCGCCGACCCGGACATCCTCGCCGCGGGGGATTGCACGCTGCAGGTGAGCGCCCTCTACGGGGGCCCACCGCGCCGCATCGAATCCGTGCCGAACGCGCTGGAGCAGGCGCGGGCCGCCGCCGGCTGGCTGGCCGGCAAGCCACGGCCGAACCGGGCCGTGCCCTGGTTCTGGTCGGACCAGTACGCGCTGAAGCTGCAGATGGCCGGCCTCTCGCAGGGCTGGGACCGTTGCGTGCTGCGCGGCGACCCGGCCACACGCAGCTTCGCGGCCTTCTACCTCGCCGGCCGTCGCCTGCTGGCGGTGGACGCGGTGAATCGCCCGGCGGAGTTCATGCTGGTGCGCCGCCTGCTGGCGCAGCCTGTCGAGGTGGAGGCCGACCTCACCGACGAGAGCCGTCCGCTGAAGGACCTGCTGCCCGCCCTGCCATCGGCAGGGATTACGGGTAAGCCCTAGCCGGTCCATGCAGACCCATCCCGATAATTCGCTTGATTTAAAGACCGACGCGACGGTCTAATAATAGAGAACCACCCGACGGACATGGAGACATCCTCAAGCGCCAGCGCGACAGCGCCGCCAGCCCTGGCGGTTCACAACATCCAGATCGTCTATGGCGGCGCCATCGAGGCGGTGCGTGACGTGTCGCTGGAGGTGCGCCCGGGCCAGATCGTGGCGCTGCTCGGTTCCAACGGCGCCGGCAAGTCCACCGTGCTCAAGGCCGTCTCGGGCGTGCTCGACGCGGAGGACGGCGTGATCGAGAAGGGCGGCATCCGCCTGTTCGGCGAGGCGATCGAGACCGCGCCCGCACCCTCCATCGTGAAGCGCGGCATGGTGCAGGTGCCCGAGGGCCGGCGCCTGTTCGCCACGCTCACCGTGGACGAGAACCTGATCGTGGGCGCGCACCTGCAGGACAAGGCGAAGCTGGAGGCCACGCGCGAGACGGTGTACCAGTTGTTCCCGCGCCTGGCGGACCGCCGCCAGCAGGTCGCCGGCTACCTCTCGGGCGGCGAGCAGCAGATGGTGGCCATCGGCCGCGCGCTGATGAGTCAACCGAAGCTGCTGGCGCTGGACGAGCCCTCGCTGGGCCTGGCGCCGCTGGTGGTGACCGAGATCTTCCACAGCATCCGCGCGCTGCGCGAGACGAGCGGCCTGACCATCCTGCTGGTGGAGCAGAACGCCAGCCGCGCGCTGGCCATCGCCGACTACGCCTACATCATGGAGAACGGCCGCGTGGTGCTGGACGGCACCAGCGAGCAGCTGCGCCGCAATGCCGACGTGCGCGAGTTCTACCTGGGTCTGTCCTCGCAGGCCGGGCGAACCAGCATGAAGGACGTGAAGCACTACAAGCGCCGCAAGAGGTGGCTGTCATGAGCGGCCCCACCGTCGTCCCCGCGAAGGCGGGGACCCAGGAGGTTTCGGCGGGGCAACAGCCCCTGGATTCCCGCCTGCGCGGGAATGACGTGGCGGCGGCCGATGGGGCCATCCTCGATGTTCGCGGGGTCTCCAAGCGCTTCGGCGGCGTGCGCGCCGTGCACGACGTGAGCCTGCGCGTGATGCCGGGCGAGATCGTCAGCCTGATCGGGCCCAACGGCGCCGGCAAGACCACCACCTTCAACCTCATCAGCGGCGTGCTGCCGCCCAGCGAAGGGCAGATCCTGTTCCAGGGCCGCGACGTGGCGGGCCTCAAGTCGTCGGACTACGCGCGGCTGGGCATCGGCCGCACCTTCCAGAACCTGGCGCTGTTCCGCCACGGCACGGTGGTGGAGAACCTGCTCGTCGGCCGGCACATCCACTTCCGCTACACGGTGCTGGAGTCGCTGCTGTTCTGGGGCCGCCCGCGCGCGCAGGAGATCGAGGCGCGGCGCAAGGTGGAGCAGATCATCGAGTTCCTGGAGATCGAGGAGCTGCGCGACAAGCCGGTCTCGGTGCTCTCCTACGGCCAGCAGAAGCGGGTGGAGCTGGGCCGCGCGCTGGCCTGCGAGCCGAAGCTGCTGCTGCTCGACGAGATCGTGGCCGGCATGAACCGCGAGGAGAAGGAGGACATCGCCCGCTTCACGCTGGACATCCGCGACGAGTTCGGCGTGGCCGTGCTGATGATCGAGCACGACATGCAGGTGGTGATGGATCTGTCCGACCGCATCTACGTGCTGGACTTCGGGCAGCTCATCGCGCACGGCACGCCGGCCGAGGTGGCCGCGAACCCCGCGGTGCTGCAGGCCTACCTGGGCGAGGAGGCGAGCCATGCTGGCGCATGACGAGCTGATCCGCGGTGAGGCGACGCTGCCGCAGCTGCTGAAGCTGCAGGCCGAGGCGCGCGGCGCACAGGTGGCCCTGCGCGAGAAGATCCACGGCATCTGGCAGGGCCGCACCTGGGCCGACTACTGGCGCGACGCGCGCCGCTGCGCGCTGGGCCTGTGGAAGCTGGGCCTGCAGCGCGGCGACCGCATCATCATCGCCGCCGAGGACGTGCCGCAGTGGTTCTATGCCGACCTGGGCGCGCAGATGATCGGCGTGCAGGTGGTCGGCATCTACCCCACCAACCCCTGGCCCGAGGTGCAGTACATCGCCGGCCACTGCCAGGCGAAGCTGGCCATCACCGGCGACCAGGAGCAGACCGACAAGGTGCTGGACGCGCGGCGCGAGGGCGCGGGCCTGCCGCACCTGCAGCACGTGTTCTGCGTGGACATGAAGGGGCTGCGCCGATACCCGCCGGGTGAGCCGGGCAGCTTCGAGGATCTGCTGAAGCTGGGCGACCAGCTCGCGGCGGAAGACAGCGGCGCGCAGCGCCGGCTGGACGAAGCCATCGCCGGCCTGCGGCCGGACGACGTGAACATCCTCGTCTACACCTCGGGCACCACCGGCCCGCCCAAGGGCGCGATGCTCACGCACCGCAACTTCGTCTACGGCGCCTATGCCTACATGGTGGCGCGGCAGATGCAGCACAAGCCGTTCGAGTCGGTGTGCTACCTGCCGCTGTGCCACGTGGCCGAGCGCAGCTACTCCACCGTGCAGC
>ERZ761602.7866-NODE-7866-length-11038-cov-5.246290_pt1 | contig 11038 bp, 10 predicted proteins | sample MGYA00512165_ERZ761602 | MGnify/ENA primary metagenome ERZ761602 (study PRJEB28899, sample SAMN02445085) | bioreactor sludge metagenome | biome: EBPR sludge; isolation source: Thorneside wastewater treatment plant | place: Australia: Brisbane, Thorneside... | reverse complement strand
TGAGCACGCATCCGAGCCTCCGGTGCGTGTCAACGAGACCGAGGGAACCTCAGGGGGGAGGGGCGCCGGAACGCCCCTCCAGAAAGCGACGTGCTATGCACCCGACCGTGAAGATCCGCATCGCGACCCGACGCTCCCAGCTCGCGCTCACCCAGACCCGTTGGGTCGCGAGCGAGCTCCGCCGCTTTCGTCCCGGCCTCGAGGTCGAAGAGATCCACGTGGTGACCGAAGGCGATCGCGTCACCGACAAGCCGCTCTACCAGATCGGCGGCAAAGGCCTCTTCGTGAGCGAGGTCGAGGCGTACGTCGCGCGCGGCGAAGCCGAGCTCGCGGTGCACTCGCTCAAAGACGTGCCGGGCGACGTGGACCCGGCGCCCGGACTCGGACTGCTCTGTTTCCCGAAGCGCGAAGATCCCCACGACGTGCTGCTCACGCGCGACGGCGAAGAGCTGATGGATCTGCGGGCTGGCGCGCGCGTGGGAACGACCTCGCTGCGTCGCGTGACGCAGCTCCGCGCCCAACGTCCGGATCTCGCGTTCGACACGCTGCGTGGAAACGTCGAGACCCGCCTGCGTCGCCTCGACGAGGGGGACTTCGACGCGATCGTGCTCGCAGCGGCGGGGCTGCGTCGCCTCGGGTTGCTCGAAGGTCGCAAGCACGTCCTGATGGCTCCGGAGCTCTGCTTGCCCGCGGTCGGTCAAGGCACGCTCGCGCTCGAAGGCCGTCTCGACGACGCCACGCTCGCCGAGCTCCTCGCGCCGCTCGAAGACCCGGACACGCGCGTCGTGACCGAAGCCGAGCGCGCGTTCCTGCGCACGCTCGAGGGGAGCTGCCGCGTGCCGATCGCGGGACACGCGCGGCTCTCCGAGGGAGGTCAGCTCTCGATGGTCGGTCTCGTCGGCGACGGCGAAGGCGAACGTACGCTGCGCGCGAGCAGCGACGTCTGGACGAAGTCCCGAGACCGCGAAGGCCGCATCGAAGAAGCGCGAGCGCTCGGTCGCGCCGTCGCCCAAGAGCTCGTCGACGCGGGCGCGCGCGACCTGATGCGCCAAGCCGAAGCCGCCACCTTCCGCCGCGAGAAGACGGGAAACTAGCGGAGTTCCGCGACGGGTCGCGCCAACGAGGGGTTCGAAGGGGGCGAACCCCTCGCCGCCGGAGGACCGAAGTCGACCGGAACGAAGCGCGGTCGCCAAGGAAGGGAGCTCAGAAGTCGGCGAAGCCGACCCGCCCACCGTTCAGCGAACGATCACGCCGGTCGCGACGATCTCCATCGCGTTTCCGGTCGCGGTCGCGCCCTCCTCCTCGAGGTGCTGACGCTCGCCTTCGGGGAGCTCGCGCAGCGCGAGCTGGCCTTCGACGACCGCGTGCCGCCCCGCGACGTCGCGCGGGAGGAAGAACGAGTGACCGGCCATCGGCACGCGCACCGGCGACACGCCCTCGGCCTGCATCTCCATCCAGCAGCCCATGCGCTGGCAGACCGAGACGATCTGTCCTTCGGTCTTCACGACCTGACCCGCGAAGCGGTCCGGGCTCGCGGCGATCTCGGTGAGCGGCGTGATCGGTCGATCGCTCAGCGCCGCGCCGAACGTCTGCTCGGCAGGTGCCGGAGCCTCGGCGACGGTGGGCGCCGGGTCGGGCGAAGGACCGGGCGAGCTCGCGCAGGCCGCGAGGAGGAGGAAGAGAAGTGCTCGACGCATCGCGCTGCGATTAGCACGTGTGCCCCCGTCGCATCCACCCACGTCGCGCGCCACCTCACGAGTTCGTGTGTGAAGTGAAGCCAGCAGAGCGCGGGTCGCTCGGCCTGGCGGCCGGCTCCAAAAACGTCAATTAGAAAGGTCCCGCCACACGCTGGTGACCGCTACCGTTGCTCCCTTCCGGGCCTGGCGGGGTTCACGGGCCAGCGTTGGCAGGACCACGAAGCAGCGTCTCACGAGACGTGGCGAGAAGCTCGCACGAAGTCTCGAAATCCGCGGCGGAGGAGGAGGGATTCGAACCCTCGGTACCTTTCGGTACACACGATTTCCAGTCGTGCACCTTCGACCACTCGGTCACCCCTCCGGTCCGGTCTCGGACCTTCGCACGCGGTCGACGCGTCGGCCGGTGGGGTCTCCACGGCCTCGACCTCGACGCACGAGCGATCGAGTTGGGTCGAGCCTCACGACGACGCTCGAGTCCATCCTCTCGGTCCCCGACGCTCGCTCGACCGGCCGAGGCCGAGCGAGGAGCGACGAAAAACCCTGTCGATTCTGCGTGGAAAGAACAGTCTCGAAGAACAGTGGTTCGGGGAACCTTGGCGGAGAGCGTGGGATTTGAACCCACGGTAGAGTCACCCCTACTTTTGATTTCGAATCAAACGCCTTCGACCGCTCGGCCAGCTCTCCGCGGGCGAAACTAGCAGCACGACACCCCCTGTCAACCGTGTCGTGCGGGTTCCGTCGAGGTCACGGGCTCGTTCTCCACCGCCCCTCACCGTCCGTCGCGTGATCAGCCACGACGCTTGGTTCGGAGCCGCTCGAAGAACGTCTTGAGGACCGCGCCACACTCGTCCGCCAGCACCCCGGGCACGCTCTCGAAGCGGTGGTTCAGTCGCGGGTCCTCGCCCAGCCGATAGAGCGTGCGGCAGGCCCCCGCCTTCGGATCGTCCGCCCCCCAAACCACCCGTGGAACCCGAGCGTTCACGAGCATTCCAGCGCACATCGGGCACGGCTCGAGGGTCACGAAGACCGTAGCGTCGACGAGGCGCCAGGTCGCGAGCCGGGCCGACGCTGCGCGCACCGCGATGAGCTCCGCGTGCGCGAGCGGGTCCTGGGCGGTCTCGCGCAGGTTGTAGCCTCGTCCGACGATCTCCCCACCGACCACGACCACGGCGCCGACGGGGACCTCGCCTCGTGCGCCCGCCCGCGCCGCCTCCGCCAGGGCCTCGCGCATGAAGCGCTCGTCGTCGGACACGCTCATGGTCACCTCGAACAAACACGTTTCGTCGCGATTCGAGGAGCGACGCCGCGACGAAACGACGAAGAGAACAAACGAAAAAGGGCCCCCCGAACTGGGAGACCCTTCTTCGTTTCTACGGCGGACCCGAGAGGACTCGAACCTCTAACCCCTGGTTCCGTAGACCAGTGCTCTATCCATTGAGCTACGGGTCCGGGAGGACGCGGAAGATGACCTCGCGCCTCCGTCGCGTCAAGGACGAGCTTTCGAAATCGTCGCTCGCCCCCGTTGCGGGGCGGAGAGGGCGGGATTTGAACCCGCGGTGGAGCTTTTGACCCCACGACCGCTTAGCAAGCGGTTGCCTTCGACCACTCGGCCACCTCTCCCACGTCTCGATTGTCAGCTTCTCGAGCGGTCGTCACCGACCCCTCGGCCCGCCGGAGCGGGACGCGGGTATTAGCGAACGCGTCCCGAAGCGTCAAGCGCGGGGATGCAGTCCGCGCCGCAAAGCTCGGGACGTGTGACGTACGCGGACGAACGGCGAGTCCTCATGCCGTGCGGATGGCATCGCCGGGAACGACCCATTCCCGAGCGCATGGCCGGTCGTGGCAGACGTGCGCCCCTGCGCCACGTGGCGTTTCTCGCGTGTGAGGGTCGCCCGCACACCACCGCGCGGTGGCGCAAGACGCGACGCAGCGCCGAGACCTCGCGCTCCCACGGCGCTCGCGTCACGCTCGTGCGAATGAAGCGTGCCCTGCTCGTCATCGCCCTCCTCACCCTCGCCCCGACCGCAGTCGCGCTCGCGTGCTCCTGCATGCGCTCCACGCCCGCCGAGGCGCTCGAGCGATCCACCGCGGTCTTCGAAGGTCGCGTGCTGGAGGTGACCCCTTTCGAGGAACGCCGCGACGTGACTCTGGAGGGCGGATGCCTCGACGAAGCGTGTCGCGAGAGCCTCTCCGAGACCACCGAGAGCGTCGAGGTCACGGGCTTCGCCGTCCGCTTGTCCGTCACCCGTCGTTGGAAAGGCGTCGACACCGAGGAGGTCGTCGTGCGCACCGCACGCGACAGCGCGGCGTGCGGCTTCGCGTTCGAGGTCGGTCAAGACTACGTGGTCTACGCGAGCGCCGAGGACGAAGCGGGCACCCTCTCGACCGGCCTCTGCGATCGCACCGCGCGCGTCGCCGACGCGAGCGAAGATCTCGAAGCGCTCGGCACCGGCGAGGTGCCGGTCGACGTCGACGAAGAGCCGACGTCGACGACCGACGAGCCCCCGGCGCGTGGCGGATGCGCGAGCTGCGCGGCGAGCGGCGCGCCGACTCTCACCGCGCTGTTTCCTGCGGCCTTCGCGCTCGTGATGCTCCGCCGTCGACGGCTCTGATCGACCGGCGACACCGAACGGTCGAACCGGCTCCACGTAGGTGTCGTGGTCTCGGCGTTCCCTCTCACGGAGTCGCGGACTGCGCGCCAGTCTCCGTCTCGGACGCAGTCTCCGTCTCGGACGCAGTCTCCGTCTCGGACGCAGTCTCCGACGCAGTCTCCGTCTCGGACGCAGTCTCCGTCTCGGCACCCACGACCCCGCACGCGCGCTGCAAGAACCCACTCGCGACGAACGCCCGCCAGAGCTGCTCCCACACCACCCACTCGTGGTCGCCCGCCGCGTGCAGCACGTGACTCGGCGGAAGCCCCGTCGCGAGCGCCTCGCTCATCATCGCGATCGTGTCGTCCTCACCCCAACCCACGACGAGCGGGGTGTCGCCCCGACGTCCAACCCAGCGCCACGCGTCGACGTAGGGATCGTTCTGCGCGAGGAGCTCGGCGCTCGGCTGCCACACCGCGGGACCGCCAGCGGCGCGCACTTCGCGCGCGAGGAACGGGCTGCCGAGGAAGGGCGCGAGCACCACGACGCCGTGCACGAGCTCTTCGCTCGTCGCCGCCACGCGGAGCGCGCCGCCACCTCCCATCGAGATCCCGACGAGCCAGATGCGCCGATACCCGAGCTCGGTCGCGGGCAGCAGCACGTCCTCGCGAACGCGCGTCTCGATCTCGCGCCCGCGGTAGTACTCGAGCGTCGCGTCGACCGACCACGCGTCGACCTTCGCGTTCGACTCGCGGAGCCGCTCGACGAATCCGTGCTCGACGTACGAACGCGCGTCGTCACCGGCGCCGGGGAGAAACGCCACCAGGCATCCAGCCTCGGCGGGTCCGAACGGTGCGTCCGCGAGGTAGGGAACGGGAGCACGGACCGGAGCGGGAGGGGTCGCATCCCGCGAGCAGCCGAGCAGCACCAAAGCAAAGAGGCCGAGCCGCATCCTCGCGGTATGCGGTCCGACCTCCTCGATGTCGACGTCGATGTGCGATGCGCGTCGACGACTGCGCTCACTTCGCGGCGGCGAAGATGTCCATCACGTCCTGGAGCAGCTTGATCGACTCGGCCTTCGGACGCTGGAAGGCGTTGCGGCCCATGATCGATCCGAAGCCGCCACCGGCCGCGATCTCACGCACCTCGTCGAGCACCTCTTGCGTGCCCTTCGCGGCGCCGCCCGAGAAGATCACGATGCGCTTGCCATCGAAGGCGCTCTGCACGACGTGGCGGATGCGCTGCTCGAGGGTCGCGTGCGGGATGCTCTCGTAGGCCTTCTTCGCTTCCTTCACGAAGACGCCTTCCGTCGGCGGCTTGACCTTCACGACGTGCGCGCCGAGCTGGCAGGCGATCTGCGCCGCGTACGCGATGACGTCCACCGACTGCTCGTGCTCCTTCGGCATGTTGCCGCGGGCGTACGCCCACACGATCGTCGGCAGACCGACCTTGCGCCCCTCGCGGATCAGGTCGCGCAGGTCCTCGTACATCCGATTTCGCTCCGGGCTGCCCGGGTAGATCGTGTACCCGAGCGCCGAGCAGCCGAGGCGCAGCGCGTCGTCGACCGCGGAGGTGACGGCCGAGATCGGCGCGTCGTTGCTTCCGCCGAGCACGTCGCTGTTGTTCACCTTCAGGATCAGCGGCATCACGCCCGCGTACTCGTGCGCGATCGCCTCGATGAACCCGAGGGGCGCCGCGTAACCGCTGCAGCCGCTCTCCACCGCGAGCTGCGCGTGGTAGCGCGGATCGTAGCCCGCCGGGTTCGGCTGGAAGCTGCGAGCTGGGCCGTGCTCGAAGCCCTGGTCGACCGGCAGGATGACCATCTTGCCCGTGCCGCTGAGGCGGCCGGTCATCATCAGGCGGCGAAGGTTGCCGATCACGCCGGGCGTCTCGCCCGCGTAGTTCTGGAGAATGCGCTCGACCGCGGTGCTCATCCGATCCTCCTGTCGCGAGAGCGTCGCGCCCCCGCCGGTCGCGTCCCCGCGACCTCCGTTCGAGCGCCGCTATACCCCAGGACGCTTCCCAAGCCAACCGTAACTCACACGAGAGTCACCTTCGACGTCGCTCACGCAAGAAGGCGAAATGCTTTTCGTTTCGCCGTGTGGCTCTCGTCGAGCCGGAATCGTGGTGTGTGGGTCCCCGCACCGCGCATCCGCGTTTCGGACGCGGTCCATTTCGATGGTTCGGTCCTCGCAACCGAGGCTCACGCGCAACGATAGCCCCGCCGCCGAGGGGACCCGCGACCGCTGTCGCTCGACCCGCGACCTCGTGCCCCCCGGCACGGATCGGGATCGCAGCCGACGTTCAGGGCTGCGTCGGTCGGCGCTTCCGCGCGGCTTCGACCTCGGCGAGCAAGCCCCGCCGGACGACGACGCCGGACTCGGAGATCGCGCGGGTCCACCCACACAGCGCCAGAGGTAGGTACGCACGGTCCCCACGTCGTGGCGTTCTGCGACCACTTCCGCGCGACAGCGCGGACAGCTCCGATGCTGATCCTTCGGCTCGGTCTGCGTGCTCATGTCGGTCCCCCCGTTGGCGGAGGAGAAGGGATTCGAACCCCTGGACCCCTCGCGGAGCCTGCGGTTTTCAAGACCGCCGCCTTCGACCGCTCGGCCACTCCTCCCAACGGACGCACGCTATCACGGCTCGTCACGGACGCCCAGCCGAGCTTTCCCGACGGCGGGCGGCGCCACACGCGCCAACTCCCGGTTGGGCAGGCACGGTCGCTGCTTGGTACGCTCGGAGCGACGTTCGGCATGGCTTTTCGACCCCAGCAGTTCTTCGGAGTCCTCGTCTCGTTCGTCCTCGCGTGCGCGAGCGGCTCGGAGGTCGACCCGATGCGGCGTCGCGACGGGTCGGTGCCTCCCGAGCGCGATGGCTCGTCCCCGTCGGGAGAATGCGCGCCCGCGTGCGCCCCGGGCGCGGAGTGCATCGACGGACGATGCCTGACGCCGGGCGTCGATCTCGACGACGACGGGGTCGTCGCGGAGCTCGACTGTGACGACGGCGATCCCTCGATCGGCACCGACGGTTCGCGTGAGTGCGTGAGCGCTTGTGGCACGGGCACGGAGAGCTGCGTGGCCGGAATCTGGTCGACCTGCTCCGCCCCCGAGACCTGCGACTGCACTCCCGGCAGCCCACCACGCGACGTGAGCTGTGGGATGTGCGGCACGCAGCAGCAGCTCTGCGAGGACGGCACGTGGACCAACGCGGGCACGTGCTCGGGCGCAGGCGTCTGCATGCCAGGCGCGATCGAGCGGGAGACCGAGAGCTGCGGGGCATGCGGACGCGGGATGCGCGAGCGGACCCGAAGCTGCAGCGCGAGCTGCTCGTGGGGTGAGTGGGGTGCGTTCGGCGCATGCAGCGCCACGGGCGGCTCGGAGTGCACGGCAGGCGAGGTGCAGACCGAAGAGCGCGGCTGCGGCAACTGCAACCTCGGACGTCAGACCCGCACGCGGAGCTGCACCGCGGAATGCACGTGGGGCGCGTGGAGCGACTTCGGGACGTGTTCGGGCGGCGGAACGTGCGCTCCCGGCGCGACGCGGCCCTGCGACGGGCGCACGAGCTCGTGTACCCAGCAGGTCTGCAGCGCAAGCTGCACCTGGGGCGCGTGTGGTCTCGTCGCGGGCGCCCAATGCGACTACGTGAGCGCCTCGGGCGTCGCGGGTGGGCGCTTCCGATGCTGCGGCACGAGCCAGTGGCAGTTCTGCTTGAGCTCGTGTCAGTGGAGCGATCAGTGCGCGACGTGCTCCGGCTGCGGCTGCTGACGTAGCGAAGCAGAGCGATCTTCGACGCAGCGATCCTTCCGCATGCGAACGTCCGCTCCTGCACGCGAGAGCGGCACGACGTTACGGCGCCGCTCTCCGAACCGCGGTCGCACACCGCCGTCGTGCGATGGCCGCAGTCGCGACGCACCGTACGAGTGCGACCCACCGTGCGAGTGCGGCCGAACCCCGACGCGAGCCTCCGCCACCTCGGTGCTACGATCGCGCGCATGTGCCGCCTCTTCGGCTTCCGCAGCGTGATCCCGAGCCAGGTCCACCGCTCGCTCGTCGTCGCCGACAACGCGCTCGGCGTGCAGAGTGATCGGCACCCCGACGGTTGGGGCGTCGCGTACTACGTCGACGGCGCGCCGCACGTCACGCGCAGCCCACGCACCGCGCTCGGCGATCAGCTCTTCCATCGCGTGAGCGGCGTCGTCGCTTCGGAGACCGTGGTCGCCCACGTGCGAAAGGCCACGCAGGGCGACCTCTCGGTGCTCAACTGCCATCCCTTTCAGCACGGCAAGTGGGTGCTCGCGCACAATGGCGACGTGCCCGACTTCGCGACGCATCGCGCGGCGATGCTCGCGGAGGTCGCGCCGCGGCTGCGTCGCTACGTTCTCGGCGACACGGACAGCGAAGTGATCTTCTTCCTGTTCCTGAGCTACCTGCAGCAGCACGGCCCGCTCGGCTCGCGGCTCGGGCTCGACGCCGTGGTGCCTTCGCTCCGCCAGACCGTGCGCTTCGTGCGCGCGCTCCAGCCCGAGTCGTTGCTCACGCTGCTCGTCACGGATGGAACGACGATGGCGGCCGTGCAGGGCGGCAAGGAGCTGCACTGGTCGACGCACAAGCAACGATGCGGCGATCGCGACACCTGCCCGAGCCTCGCGCCGGAGTGCGAAGCCCCGACGCGCACCGGCTTCGTGAACCACTGGATCGTGTCGAGCGAGCCGCTCCAGGGGGAGAACGTGTGGGTGCCGCTCGAGCCGGGCGAGATCCTCGGCGTCGACTGGCAGATGCGTGTGCAGCGCGCGCACGTCGATCGCGTTGCGCTCGACGTCGTGCAGCACGCGTGACCATCCGCGTCGCGCGCTTCACCCGCGCACACGAACGCGAGCGATGCGAGCGACACCGACCGACCTCGGCGCCATCGCAGCGTCCACGCGCTGAAATACGGACCGCGCACCTCGCGTAGAGCCCCCCGACGACGGAGACAGCCCCCGTCGGAGAAGGCTCGAACGATGGAACGCCGCAACACCTTCACCACCGTCCTGCTCGTCGCGATCACGCTCGGCGTGTACGGGCTCGTGTGGCTCTACCAGACCACCCGCGAGCTCGCGGACGCGACGGGGCGCAAGCTCCACCCCGCGCTCGACGTGGGCCTCTCGGTCGTCACCCTCGGCGCGTGGGGCGTGTGGGCGTGCTTCCGTAACGCGGAGATCGTGCACGACGAGCTCAGCTCGCGCGGCGTCACGCACCGCGATCGCTCGCTCCCGGTGCTCGTCTTCGGCCTCGCGACCTTCGCGACCGGCCTCTCGTGGCTCGCGGTCACCGCGATCCTTCAAGAGGACCTGAACGAGCTCGCGGACGAGCTCACGGGCCCCGCGCCGATCCCGGAAGGTCCCTTCCGCACCCCGGCCCCCAACGCGTTTTGATCGCGCTCCTTTCGCGCGAAGATCACGGAGAGAATCATGACCACCCGACGCAGCATGTTCGCGGGCTATCTGTTCTGGGCCCTCGGATTCGTCGGCCTCTGCGGGCTCCACCGCTTCTACACCGGCCGCATCTGGACGGGTCTGCTCTGGTTCTTCACCGGCGGCCTGTTCTTCATCGGTCAGCTCGTCGACGTCTTCCTCGTCCCGGGTCAAACCCGAAACCCGGAGTGACGTCACGATCGAACGACCGTGCGAGACGAACGCGGCCCGAAGCGAAAGCTCCGGGCCGCGTCGTTGATCGCGGATCGTCGTTCGTTGTCGTTGTCGTGGACGTGGACGTGAACGGCGACGTCGACGAGTGACGCGTGCCGAGCGACGAGTGCCGAGTGCCGAGCGACGGGGAGGATGCCGAAGCGCACGCGTCCCGCAGTCACGCCTCGCTCACGCCGCGGCCTTCAACCCCGCCCGCACCAAGAGCGCGTCGAGCTCCGGGTCGCGCCCCATGAACGCGCGGTAGAGCGCGTCCGGCTCCTCGCTGTCGCCCTTCGCGAGCACGTGCTGGCGGAAGCTGCGCCCGACCTCTTCGCTCAGCACGCCGTGCTCCGCGAAGCGCGTGAACGCGTCCGCGTCGAGCACCTCCGCCCATTTGTAGCTGTAGTACCCCGCCGCGTACGCGGTGGGCGACGCGAAGAGGTGCGTGAAGCCGCAGACCATGCCGTAGTCGCTCGGCAGCTTCGTGGCGGAGTGCGCTTCGAGCACGTCGCGCGCGAACGCGAGCATCGCGTCCTCGCCGAGCGTCTTCGGATCGAGCTCGCGGTGCATCCGGAGATCCATCGTCGCGAAGCCGAGCTGCCGCATCTGCGCGCTCGCCGCGCGGTAGGTGCGCGCGCCGACCATCTTCTGGAAGAGCGCCTCCGGGATCGGCGCGCCCGTCTCGTAGTGACGCGCGAAGAGATCGAGCGAGACGCGCTCCCAGCAGAAGTTCTCCATGATCTGCGAGGGGAGCTCGACGAAATCCCACGCGACGTTGGTGCCGCCGAGGCTCTCGATCGGCACCTCCGAGAAGGCGTGATGGAGCAGGTGCCCGAACTCGTGGAAGAGCGTCTCGACCTCCGCGTGCGTGAGCAGCGCGGGCTTGCCGCCCACCGCGCGCGTCACGTTCGCGCAGAAGAGCCCGAGGTGCGGGCCCATCGGCTCGGTCGTCGCGCCGCTCAAGAGCGGGCTCATCCACGCGCCGCCGCGCTTGTTCTCGCGCGGGTAGAGGTCGACGTAGAACGCCGCGATCAGCGCGCCGTCACGCGCGACGTCGTGGATGCCGAAGCAGCGGACCGCCT
>ERZ761602.7864-NODE-7864-length-11040-cov-5.336186_pt1 | contig 11040 bp, 4 predicted proteins | sample MGYA00512165_ERZ761602 | MGnify/ENA primary metagenome ERZ761602 (study PRJEB28899, sample SAMN02445085) | bioreactor sludge metagenome | biome: EBPR sludge; isolation source: Thorneside wastewater treatment plant | place: Australia: Brisbane, Thorneside... | reverse complement strand
CCGATGTTCATCGCCGGTCCGCCGAGGACGATCAACTGGTCGCCGGGATGGATCACGCCCTTCTGCACGTGGTCCGGGCGGATGTTGCCGAGGCCGCCGGCGAGCATGATCGGCTTGTGGTAGCCCCGGAGCTCGGTCGCGGCCTCCGCGGGCGCCGCTCCCGCGGCACCGCTGTCCGCCGCCGCCGTCACCGCGGCCTCGAAGGTGCGGAAATAGCCGTTGATGGCGGGGCGGCCGAACTCGTTGTTGAACGCCGCCCCGCCGAGCGGGCCCTCGATCATGATGTCGAGCGCGGACACGATCCGGCCGGGTTTGCCGAAGTCCTTCTCCCACGGCTGCACGGCGCCGGGCAGTTTCAGGTTGGAAACGCTGAAGCCCACGAGGCCGGCCTTGGGCTTCGCGCCGCGGCCCGTCGCGCCCTCGTCGCGGATCTCGCCGCCGGAGCCGGTCGCCGCGCCGGGAAAGGGGGAGATCGCCGTGGGGTGGTTGTGCGTCTCGACCTTGCAGAGCAGGTGGATGTCCTCTTCCCGCGCCGTGTACACGCCCGTCACGGGATCGACGTGGAAGCGCCCGCCGCGGCTGCCGGCGATGACGGCGGCGTTGTCCTTGTACGCGGACAGGATGCCGTCGCTGTGCTGCTGATACGTGTGCTTGATCATCTGGAACAGCGAGCGGTCGCGCGCGACGCCGTCGATTTCCCAGGTGGCGTTGAAGATCTTGTGCCGGCAGTGCTCCGAGTTGGCCTGCGCGAACATCATCAGCTCGATGTCGTTGGGGTCGCGCCCCAGCGTCGTGAAAGCCTGGAGCAGGTAGTCGATCTCGTCCTCCGCCAGCGCGAGGCCGAGCGTGCGGTTGGCCTGCTCCAGGGCGGTGCGACCCTGCGCGAGCACCGGCACGCTCGCCAGCGGCCGCGGTTGTTCATGCCGGAAGAGCACGGCGCAGGCCTCGAGGTCGTCGAAGACCGCCTGGGTCATCCGGTCGTGCAGACGGGCGTCGAGCCGCGGCCGGTAGGCGGAGAGCAGCGCAGCCTCGCCGCGGATCGCGACCGTGTAGGCGATCACGCGCTCGATCCGCCGCACCGCCGCCAGGCCGCAGATGTGCGCGATGTCCGTCGCCTTCGACGACCACGGCGAAAGCGTGCCCGGCCGGGGCGCGACGACGCGGACCACGCCCTCGACGTGGGCGCCGGCGCGGCTCGGCCCATAGGTGAGCAACTGTTCCAGCACGTGGCGCTGCCCCGATGAAAGCTCGCCCTCGATCTCCGCGAGATGGACGTACTCGGCGCCCACGGCCTGCGCGGGCACTCCCGCCGCATTGAGGTCCTGCAACAGTTTCTGCAGGCGGAACGAGGAAAGGGCCGGTGAACCGCGGAGGATCAACATGGTCGAGGGAACGCGAACCCTCGCGGACATCGGCGCGGCGGTCAAGGGGCGGTGAACCCGGCGCGACGGTTCGATTCGTCGTTGCGTGCTGCCCGGCCGGATGACTCGCTGGGCACGACGCCCTTCGATGCGCTTGCGCCGCTTCCACCCGGAATCCGACTTCCCTCACCGCCCTGCCGAAGGCTGCACGACCGTGCGAAGAGCCGTGCTGGCGGCGGCGTTCTTGTGTGTCGCGGCCGGAGGGGCGGCCAGCGATGACGGTCCGGTGCGGTTCCATAGCGTCAAGGGTTGGCGCGGCACCCTGCATGCGTCGGCTTCGGTCGACCCCGCGGCCGAGGCGGTGCTCGAGGCGCCGAAGCAGCAGGTGCTCCGGAAGGGCGGACGCTGGAATTTCGATTTCGAAGCGATTTATCAGCTCGAGTTCGTCCTCGACGAATACGAGAGCGACCCCTCCGTCTGGCGCGGTCGGGTGACAGGCTCGAATTTCACCGGCGCGTACCGCTTCTACAACTGGCTGCCGCAGGATACGGGCACGCCGAAGGGTTATCAGGAGAGCGAGTGGAAGTACTCGGCCAACGGGGAGATGAAGTTCCAGGCGGGCGACCGCGTCGAGCTGCAGTTCCATCGCGATCGGGGCTGGTCGGTCCGTCTCGCCTCGGGCCGGGTGCCGGCGCCCGTGCACCTGCGCCACTATTTTTCCAGCACGGGGTACACGGTCCGCGACCAGTCGGCCGGGGAGGCGACGGGCATGGGCGGCACGAAGACGCATGCCTATCCGTCCCGTGGACTCGTGCTGAGCGCGCGAGAGCAGAAATCCGGCTCGTTTCCCCTGATCGGCTCGGTGGGGCTCACCCCTGCCGTGCTCTGGACGTATGGCGTTTACCTGGAGCCCACGTCGATGGAGGAGCTGAAGCTGGAGATCGAGGAGACCGCCGAGTACCGGAAGTGGCGGCCCGACGCCCAGGCGGACGGCGGCCTCGGCACGCCGCTGGCAATGAAGGCGCGGCTGGCCACCGCCGCCGGCGGCACCCCGAAGACAGCGGTGGAGAAATTCGTGTGGGAGCTGATCGGCACGTCGACGGTGGCGGGCATCGCGATGAACTTCCCGGTGCAGCCCCAGGACCTCGATTACGACCTCGAGCTCGATGCCACCGGACCGATGTCCGTCGTCGATCAGGGCGGGCAGCGACTGACCCGCGCCGTCCGGTCGGGTTTCACCGATTCCGTCAAGGTGCTTCCGCGCGACTGGGGCGGGTGGGCGGAACTCCAGGTCACCGCCCATCTCGCCGATGGCCGCGAAGTGAGGGGACGCCTGCCCGGTCGAAGGGAGACGGGCGCCCGCCTGCCGCGCCGTGCGAAGGATTCCCACATCGCCGACGCATGGAAGGAGGCGCGGGTATCCGGTCCCGACACGCTCGACGACGAGAACGACCCGGTGGGCGACGGCAACAAGGGCGACGGGTTCTCGCTCTACGAGGAATACCGCGGGTTCTACGTCGACGGCGCGCGAGTCGAGGGGGACCCCAGGGCGAAGGATTTCTTCGTGTACAACCAGATCGGTGGCGACGCCGAGCCCGGGATCGAGCTGTTCGCCGCGCTCTCGGGGCTGCGCGTCCATTCGCGGCTCCGGCCCACGGAGTTCCAGCCGGACGTGCGGGTGATGAATGCGAACAACGAGGACTCGCACCTCGTCGACCAGCACGGCGTGGTGATCGCCGCGGCACCCTCGGCCGAGGCCCTTGCCGGCAGGCCGGCCGCGGTGTTCGGCGCCATGACGTATTCGGTCGACGGTTACCCCAGGGACCAGGCGCTGCGGCCGGGATCGGCGCGGATCATCGGCATCCTGCCGCGCGGCCACGCGGAGAGTCTGTTCTCCACCCCGGGCAACCTCGCCGCGAGCGATGCCGCGAGCACGTTCGATCGTGCGATCGCCCACGAGCTCATGCACACGGTGGGCGTCGAGGAGCATGGCGCCGGCGACGGATCCGCGTCGTTCACGCTCGTCGCGCCGGAGGACGCGGACAATTCCCTGGGCCGACCTTATTTCGCTCTCGACGGCGCGATGGGCAAGGCAACGGAGCTGCGCAACGAAAAGGGTCATGACCTGGCGGCCGTGTTCTATCCCGCCTTCATGGCCGCGCTCACGCGCTGGAAGGACGAGATGCGCTGGCTGTACATGCGGCCTGCGGCCAGCCCCGGCGGACTCCAGCTCACGGAGGAGCAGTTCACCCGCATCGGGTGCGCGTTCCTGCGCGACGCGTTCACGCTCACCGGCCAGGTCGGCGCGGAGCGCGGCGAACATTCGGGCAGCCAGGACTGCATCATGCGCTATCACTTCGCGCGGTTCTATCCCTTCGCCGGACGGCGGGACGCCTTCTACTTCATCGCACCCGGCGCCGAGCGCATCGGGTTCGAACTGTGCCGCTCGACCGCGGGTACCGGGGTCAACGCCCCTGCGTGGGTCCCGCAGTCGCGCCATGGCCCGGCGGCCGACGGCGGCGGCAATTGTGCGGCCCAGATCTGTCCCAACGACCTCGTGCCTCCACGCAAACCGGCGTTTCGGGCCGGGATGAAATGAACGCCGCGCCCTGCGGTCGGACTCTACGCTGGCTGCCGCTGGCGCTGCTCGCGGCCACGGGGCTCGCCGCCGAGGCGCCGGCGCCGAGCCTCTCGCTGTCCTTGCGGGGCGTGCGCGACGGGACGGTGGAACCAGGCGAGCCGCTGGCGGTGGCCGTGAGGCTGGCGGTGCCGCCGCGCACGACGGCCGCGATCGAGCTCGCGCCGGAGGGACGGGCGTGGACGGATGCGATCCGGATCGAGGTCAGTCGCGAGTCCGCGGGGCCGGCCCTGGCGCAGGGCGCCGTCGTCGGCCGGCCCGAATCGGCCCGCCTCACGCTCACGGCGACGGCCGCGGCGGGCGGAGTGTGGCTCGTGCCGTCCGCCGCGATGCAGTCGCTGGCGCCCGGACGCTACTTCGTGCGCGCGCACCTGGCTGTCGACGGTGCCTCCGGGTGGATAGGACGCGTGGAGTCCGCGCCGTTGTCCCTGACGGTGGTCGCTCCCTCCGCGGTGCCGGCGCGCGTCTCCCAGCGCGTGGGCGCGCGGGCGTTCGAGGCGGCGTCGGCGGGACGGCTCGAGGACGCGGCGGGCATCCCCGACGCACAGCTCAGGCTCCCCCCGCAGGACCAGCCGCTCCTGCTGCTCCGCGCCGCCCTTTCGGAGCAGGCGGGCAATCCCACGGCGGCACTCTTCCTGGTAAACCGGGCGGCGCGCAACGTGCCGCCGCGGGCGCTGCCGCCGGCCGACCTGCTGGCGGCCCAGCAGCGGCTGCAAGCGGCCCTGCTCGGGCCGCCGCCGACGGGTCAGTCGCCGGCGTGGGCCCGCGTCCCGCCGTTCCTCCTGCCCCCGGCGGACGCGGCGGTGGCCAAAGCGACGCGCAGCTCCAGCGCTTCCACCGGTGCGGCGGCCGCCAGCCGACCGCCTTCGTCCGCCACGACCTCGCCCTCCGTGGCCGCCCCGGCCGTGGCGGCGACGCCTGCCACCGGCCCGCGGGAGACGGAGCTGACGGCGGCGCCTCTCGACGGCAAGCTCGTGCCGGCGGGCGAGCTCAGCGACGCGATCGTGCGGGGCGACCCCGCCGGCCAGTGGGCGGCATCCGGGCGGGCCAAGTCCTCCTACAGCAATCCGAACTACGGTCCGGGCCAGGCGACCGGCGCACCCGACGTCCCGGTGGGTGGAGACAGTATCCACGCGTGGTGCCCGGGCCAGCAGAGCGTGGGGACAGACTGGCTGGAGGTCACGTTTGCGCGACCGACGCGCGCCACCGGCGTTCGCGTCCGCCAGAATCTCAATCCCGGAGCGATCGTGAAGGTGGAGGCGGAATCCGTCCGGGGCGTCCGTCAGGTGTGGTGGGAAGGCAACGATCCAAGGGTGCAGAGTGCCGCGGCGGAGATCGCGTGGTTCGCCGTGCGCGTGCCGCCGACGGACGAACCGGTGGCACGCATCCGCCTGACCTTGAACCTCGCCGTGCGCCCGGGCTGGAAGCAGATCGACGCCATCCAGCTGGTCGCGGCGCCGTAATCCGCCCGCCGCCGAGCGACCGGCAGCGGCGAAAGGTCGAAGCGATGCGCCTTTTCCTCCGGCGGCGGAAAGACTCCGCCGTTTCCCCGCGCCCGGGACTTCATCCGGCCGAGAAAGCCGTTGACGATTCGATTGGCGTCTTCGGAATCCACGCTTTCTTTCCGGCTGTGACGATCCAGAACGTAGCGCGAGGGAACGCATGAGCGACCGCATCACTCACGAGTGCGGCGTGGCACTGGTGCGGCTGCTGAAGCCGCTCTCCCATTACCAGGAGAAGTACGGCTCGCCGCTGTGGGGATTCACCAAGCTCTTTCTCCTGATGGAGAAGCAGCACAACCGCGGCCAGGACGGCGCGGGCGTGGCCTGCGTGAAACTGGACATGCCGGCCGGCGTGCCGTTCATGTTCCGCGAGCGGAACATCAAGACCAATCCCCTCGACCGGATCTTCCGCGCGCTGCTCTCCCAGTACAACGGGCACGTGGCCAGCGGCGTCATCCATCCGGAGTTCACCGACACGGTGAAGCAGCAGTTCGACTTCGGCGGCGAGCTGCTGATGGGGCACCTCCGCTACGGCACGAGCGGCGGTTACAGCCTTTCGTCCTGTCATCCGTTCTTCCGGCGCAGCCCGTGGCCGACGCGCAACCTGGCGCTCTGCGGCAACTTCAACCTCACCAACACCGACGAGCTGAACCGGTCGCTGATCGCGATGGGCCAGCATCCGATCTTCGCCACCGACACGCAGGCGATCCTCGAGAAGATCGGATTCTTCCTCGATGAGGAGCACGAGGACATCTACCGCTTCCTGCGCAAGCGCGACCTCGCCGGCGAGGAGTTGTCCCGCCGGATCAGCGAGGACCTCGATGTCACGCGCGTCATGACCCGTGCGTCGCAGAAGTGGGACGGCGGATACACGCTGTGCGGGCTGATCGGCAACGGCGACGCCTTCGTCGCGCGCGATCCCTCCGGCATCCGGCCGTGCTTCTATTTCCAGAACGACGAGGTCGTCGCCTTCGCCTCCGAGCGCGCGCCGCTCATGACGGTGTTCGACCTGGCGGCCGAGGACGTGCGCGAGGTGGAGCCGGGTCACGTCGTCGTGATCAAGAAACGCGGCACGGTCTCGTCCGCCCCGTTCACGCCCCCGCTCCCGCGCGCCTCGTGCTCGTTCGAGCGGATCTATTTCTCCCGCGGCAACGACCTCGACATCTACCGCGAGCGCCAGGCACTGGGCGGCCAGCTCGCGCCGCAGGTGCTGAAGTCCATCGGCCGCGACTGGGGCAACACCGTCTTCAGCTTCATCCCCAATACGTCGGAAACCGCCTTCTACGGCCTCATGTCCGCGCTGCGCACGCTGCGCCGCGACGAGGTGAAGTCCGCCATCCTCGACGCCAGCCGCAACGGCACGCTCACCGAGCAGCTCGTGGACGACCTCATCCTGCGCAACTGGCCGCGGGCGGAGAAGGTCGTGAGCAAGGACATCAAGATCCGCACCTTCATCGGGCAGGAGGCGATGCGCAACCAGCTCGCGAGCCACGTCTACGACATCACCTACGGCTCGGTGCGCGCGGGGGAGGACAACCTCGTGGTGGTCGACGATTCGATCGTCCGCGGCACCACGCTTCGCCGCTCGATCCTGCGCATCCTGGCACGGCTGAATCCGAAGAAGATCGTGATCGTGTCCACCGCGCCGCAGATCCGCTACCCGGATTGCTACGGCATCGACATGTCCGAGCTCGGCAAGTTCATCGCCTTCGAGGCCGCGGTGGCGCTGCTGGTCGAGCGGGGCCAGCAGCCGTTGCTGCACGAGGTCTACGAGCTGTGCCGCGAGGAAGTGCGGCGCGGCGGGGCGCACAATCACGTGCGCCAGATCTACGAACCGTTCACGCCCGAGGAGATCTCGCGGAAGATCGTCGAGCTCGTCCGCCCGAAGAACCTGGAATGGCCCGGCGAGGTGGAGATCATTTTCCAGACCGTGGAAAACCTGCACGCCGCCGTGCCGCACCATCCCGGCGACTGGTACTTCACCGGCCACTATCCGACGCCCGGCGGTTTCCGCGTCGTGAACCAGGCGTACGTGAATTTCCACGAGAAGCACGACGGCCGCGCCTACGGCTGAGGGCGGCGCCGCGCGATTCCTTCATGAGCCTGTCCTACGAGTCCTCCGGCGTCCGCTACGACCAGCTCGATGCCTTCAAGCGCGCCTGCCAGAAGGCCGCGAAAGGGACCGCCGGGGCGCTCGCCGCGCATGGCTACGCCGAACCGGCGACGACGCGCGGCGAGAGCGCCTACCTCATCGAGGCGGCGGACCACTATCTCGCGCACGTCGAGGAGGGATTGGGAACAAAGAATCTCGTCGCCGACGCGGTGTACGCGGCGACGGGCAGGTGCTTCTACCGCGAGATCGCCATCGATACGGTGGCCACGATGGTCAACGACCTCGTCACCTGCGGCGCGCTGCCGATCTCGGTGGCGATGCACGCCGCCGTGGGCGACTCGGGCTGGTTCGCCGACTCCGTGCGCACGCAGGCGCTGGTCGACGGCTTCGCCGCCGGTTGCACCGCGGCGGGCGCGGTGTGGGGGGGTGGAGAGACGCCGACGCTCGGTGGCGTCGTCGAGCCCGAGGCGATCGTGCTCGCGGGTTCATCGATCGGGAAGATCGCGCCGAAGCACCTCCGCATCACCGGTGAAGTCCGCGAGGGCGACGCGATCCTTTTCCTCGCCAGTTCCGGCGTGCAGACCAACGGCCTGTCCCTGTGCCGGCGGCTGGCCGCCCAGTTGCCGCAGTCGTACCAGACCCCGATCGGCCACGGCGATCCGCGCACGTTCGGCGAGGCGCTGCTCGCCCCGTCGGTGATCTACGTCGCGTTCGTGCGCGAATGCCAGCGGCGCGGCTTGAAGCTCAATTATGTCGCCCACGTGACCGGCCACGGCTGGCGGAAGTTGATGCGGCTCGAGGAGCCGTTCGTGTACGAGATCACCGCTCCGCGACCGGCGCCGGCGCTCTTCCAGTTCATGATGGAGGCCGGCCCGATCGACCGGCGCGAGGCCTACGCGACGTTCAACATGGGCGTCGGCTTCGCCGCGTACGTGGCGCCGGAAACCGCCGCCGCCGTGCTCGCCGCCGCGCAGGCCACCGGTTACGACGCCTGGCTCGCCGGGCACGTGCGCAAGCAGGGCGCGCGCAAAGCCGTGGTCGTGCCATCGCTCGAACTCGCGTTCGAGGGCGATACGCTCCAGGTGCGCTGACGCTGGTCTGGAGGTGGAGCCGCCTGTCCCCAGGCGGCTGACGTTCGACGGACCGGTCCGCAGCGGCTTGAGGACAAGCCGCTCCACCCTTCGGTGCGGCCGTTTCAGGGGGGATTTGAGGCCCGACGGCATGGTTCGACAGCGAAGCGGCAATCCCGCACAAATCCCGGGGTCCCGCCCCTCGACTTCCCATGCTTCCGCTTCCTCCCTGCGTCCCCGGCCGGCGCCTCGCCCTGGCGTCCGTCTACCTTGCGCTCGTCGCTGCCACGACTGCTCCCGCCCGCACGCCGATCCAGTTGCCCCAGGATCCCACGCTCTCGCCGGACGGCCGGACGCTGGTGTTCTCCTGGCGCGGGGACTTGTGGACGGCTCCCGGCACGGGAGGCGTGGCGCGCGCGCTCACGCAGCATCCGGCGCGCGACACCTCGCCGGTGTTCTCCCCCGACGGCCGGCGCCTCGCCTTCCTGAGCGACCGGGTGGCGGGGCCCCAGGTGTTCGTGATGCCCGCCACCGGTGGCACACCGGAAGCGCTCACCGCCCACAGCGAAGGCTTCGCTTTGGACGGCTGGTATCCGGACGGGTCGGCGCTGCTCGTCAACGCGGAGCGCGACTACTCCCACTATCCGCGCGCGGGCGTGCGGTTTTTCCGGATACCGATCGCGGGACCGGCCGCCGAGGTGCCGGTGTTCGACGACTACGGCCGCACCGGCGAGCTTTCGCCCGACGGCCGCAAGCTGCTGTTCACGCGCGAGGGCGAGCAGAGCTTCCGTCAGGGCTATCGCGGCTCGCAGGCGAGCCAGATCTGGCTGTACGAGCTCGACGGCGGCAAGTTCACCCAACTCGTGGCCGAGGAAACCAGCGCCCGCTCGCCGAAGTGGCGGCCCGACGGAAAGGGCTTCTACTTCGTCAGCGGGAAGAGCGGCGCGGCGAACCTCTGGGAATACGAATTCACGGGAGCGCGGCGCACGCCGCTCACGCATTTCACCCGCGACGCCGTCGTCTCGCCCGCGGTGTCGCGCGACGGCTCGACGATCGTATTCCGGCACGGTTTCGATTTCCACCGCCTCGACGTCGGCCGGCGGGAGCCGCCGGTGAAACTGGACCTGTGGGACGAGTCCGATGTGCGAACCGCCGCCGTCGAGCGCCGCACGCTGTCGTCCGCCACCGAGGTCGCCTTCTCCGACGACGGCCTCGAGATCGCCTTCATCGCCGGCGGCGACCTGTGGGTCATGGACACCGTGCTGCGCGAGCCCCGCCAGGTCACCCGCACGCCGGAGGAGGAACGCGGTCCCGTCTTCGCGCCCGACGGCAGTGCGATCTACTTCGTCAGCGACCAGGAGGGCCAGAGCGATATCTGGCGCGCCGAGCGGAGCCGGCCGGACGACTATTGGTGGCGCAACGACCGCTTCGCGCTGAAGCGCCTCACGCAGGACGCCGCCGTCGAACAGGACCTGCAGTGGAGCCCCGACGGCAAGCGGCTCGCGTTCGTCAAGGAGCGCGGCGACCTGTGGACGATGGACGCCGATGGCGGCAACGCGCGGCGGGTGCGCGCGGGCTGGAGCGTGCCGCAATACGAGTGGAGCCCCGACGGCAAGTGGTTCGCCGCGGCGCTCAACGACGCCGACTTCAACAGCGACATCTGGATCTTCCCTTCCGACGGTTCCGGCGAGGCGGTGAACGTCTCGCGCCACCCCGACAACGAGGGCAATCCCACGTGGTCGCCCGACGGCCGGCTGCTGGCGTTCACCGGTCGCCGGATCGAGAGCGAGGTCGACATCTATTACGTGTGGCTGCGGGCCGAGGACGACGGTCGCGACCGGCGGGACCGGACGCTGACGAAGGCCGTCGAGAAGATGACGAAGTCGCGCAAGAAGGAGACGCCGCGCGCCGAGAAGAAGGATGCCGGCGAGGGCGAGGATCCGGCGCGCCCTGCCGTGGAGACGAAGAAGGGCAAGTCGGTGCCGCGTCCGGTGACCGCGCGGGCCCCGCGCACGCCCGAGGTGCGGATTGATTTCGCGCGGATGCACGAGCGCGTCCGCCGCATCTCCATCCCCAACTCCGCCGAGCGCGAGCTGGTGTGGTCGCCCGACGGCCGGAAGCTCGCGTTCGCGGCCACCGTCGACGGCCGCCGTGGCACCTATACGGTGGAGTTTCCCGACGAGCTGCGGCCGCGTTTCCTTTCGAGCGAAACAGGCGTGCAGGCCCGCTGGCTCGAGACGGGCAACCAGATCGTGTGGCGGATGAACCCCGCTCGCCCGGGCGGCTCCTCCGCGACGCCCGGCACGCCGCCGGGAACTCCGGCCACACCCACGCCCCCCCCGGCACCTACTCCCCC
>ERZ761602.7863-NODE-7863-length-11043-cov-15.720513_pt1 | contig 11043 bp, 11 predicted proteins | sample MGYA00512165_ERZ761602 | MGnify/ENA primary metagenome ERZ761602 (study PRJEB28899, sample SAMN02445085) | bioreactor sludge metagenome | biome: EBPR sludge; isolation source: Thorneside wastewater treatment plant | place: Australia: Brisbane, Thorneside... | reverse complement strand
TTTCCTCAAAGATATCAATTAATTTTCGGAACGCCAATTCCAGGCTATCAAGCTCCATTTGACGAAGTATTTCCATCTTCGGCTCGTTCATTAGGTGCATTGGTCAGTGTGGTTGTTGAGGCTTTTCGTTTGGCTGGAAAATTAAATATTGATTCATTTCCAAAAGTGAAATCAGAATACAAAGTTAGTTTTGAGATGTGGAAAACATACGGTGGGGAAGCAGATGTCTTGTCACTTTCTGTAGCAATGATTATTTGGTCACGTGTGCATGGAATAGTTTCATTAGAAATTCAAGGTAATCTTCCGCCTTTTGGAGAAAAAGGTGATGCCTTATATATGTATGAATTAAATTCGATTGCAGATACTTTTCTAAAGGATTGAATCATGACAAAAATATTTAACGGACGTTTTACAGCAAAAACTAATCAGCCATTTGTGGTTTTCTTGATTGGTATGAGAATTAACAAATGGTGGCGCATCGATAAATGGTTACCTGTTTCTAATGCCATGGTACCCATGCTAAATACTTTATTTACACACCCTGAAAAAGGATTTTTGCACGCCGAATTTTTCTGGAATCTCAGCGGACCTTGCATTATCCAATACTGGCGTTCATTTGAAGATTTAGAAAATTTTGCAAAGAATCCATCTGACCCGCATCTCGAACCATGGAAAAAATTTAATCAAGCCGTTGGTTCAAATGGAACAGTTGGTATTTGGCACGAAACGTATACAGTGAATCCTGACCAATTTGAATGCGTGTATGGCAACATGCCAAAGTTTGGTTTAGCCGCCGCGACAGAACACGTCCAAGCGGTTGGAAGAAGAGAAACAGCACGCTTGCGTTTAGGGTCAAAACAAGTTAATCAAAATCAAGTAGAAATAAAGGAGACAGTTCAATGATACTCAATTCAATTATGGCAACTTTACATCACATCGCCGCATTCGCGGTGACTGCAACACTGGTTTATGAATTTGTTGCATTTCGTAAAAATTTAACAGTCCATGAAGCAAAACGTATTTTGCATGTTGATACTGCTTATGGAATTTCAGCGGCAATTGTAATTATTGCAGGATTACTTCGAGTTTTTTATTTTGAAAAAGGTTCAGCCTTTTATCTGAACAACACCATGTATTGGATTAAGATGGGCTTGTTTATTCTTGCTGGTTTGATTTCTATTTACCCTACAGTTCGTTTTCTCAAATGGAGAACAAATCTAAAAGAAGATAAAGCGCCTGAATTCACTGATGATGAATACAAAAGAATTCGCTTATTTGTACACCTTGAACTCATTTGTATTTTGCTTATTCTTTTAGTTGCCCCCATGATGGCGCGCGGAATTGGTGCGTGAGGAAATCCTAATGTATCATGCCATCATGCGTTCAAAGATAAAAGATGTATTCGCATCATTAAGTCAAGGTGACTATAACCCTGTCCTTTCAAGCCTTGCTCCAAATTTTGAACATTGGTTTATTGGAAATCATGCTTTATCAGGTTTACGAACTTCTATGCTTGTAACTCGTGCTTGGTATGAACGTCTTTACAAAATATTGCCAGACTTGCGATTTGAATTGACAGACATTATTGTTCAAGGAACCCCATGGGATACAACTGTTACCATTGAATGGAAAGATTTTTTTACGCTTCGTAATGGCAAACAAGCCTCAAATTGTGGTGTGCATATTATTCACTTCAAATGGGCAAGGGCAGATTCAATCCATATTTATTGTGATACGAAATTATTGATTGAATATCTTGAAATTCAATCAGCACATGGTGTTGAAGAAGCATCACAATTACCTTTGGTTGGATAATATAAAACTTTTGAAGTAGACTCAAGCAAAAAGGAGAGTCACCATGCTTGAAGTTGCCATTATGCTCGAAGGTCAAAATGGTCTGAATTGGTCTCGTTGGCAAAAAATAGTAAAGTCAGTCGAAGAACTAGGTTTTGTTGGCTTGTATCGTTCAGACCATTTTACAAATTCAAATCCGCCAGATATTGATTCGTTAGAACTTTGGGTTTCGCTCACTTGGTTAGCAAGTAACACAAAACGCATTGAGTTTGGTCCGCTCGTTACGCCGTTTTCATTTCGTCACCCCGCTTTCACGGCGCGCATGGCTTCTGCTGTAGATGATTTATCAAACGGAAGATTAACTCTTGGTCTCGGTGGCGGCTGGCAAGAACGTGAACATCATCTCTTTGGTTTTGATTTATTAGATATAAAATCCCGCTTCGACCGTTTTGAAGAAGGCTTGCAAGTAGTGACGCATTTACTCAACAGTGATTCATCTCTGTCATTTGATGGTAAATATTTTCAACTGCGTGAGGCAACTCTACTCCCACGCCCTCAAAGAAGGATTCCAATTCTCATCGGTAGCAATGGACCAAAACGCACACCTGAACTCGTCGCCAAATATGCCGATGAATGGAATGCTGTTTATTTGAATGTTGAAGACTTCAAAAAAGCGAATACCCGCATTGACGAAGCCTTGCAAAAAGAGAAAAGAGATATTAAATCCGTAAAGCGTTCGATGATGACAGGTTGTATCTTCGGTGCAAATGAGTCTGCTCTCAAGGATAAATTAAAAGGTCGAAGTATCCAAGAAATAAATCAGCGTGGCGCAATTGCAGGGAATGCAAGTCAAGTGAAAGAGCAATTATCCAAACTTGAGTCTGTAGGTTTGCAACGTGTCATGCTCCAATGGTTAGATTTGGATGATTTAACAGGACTAGAGGCTTTGGCGAAAGCGGTTTTGTAGTTTGTCACTCTGAGCGAAGCGAAGAGACTATAAAACTCGAAAACTCATCCCTAAATCTTTCAGATGAAAAGCGAGCCGCATTTTCCGATGCGGCTTTGCTATTTAATTTCATTGCTTCAAATTTGTTAATCGCCTCAATCAAACTTGCTGATGTTTGCTCTTTGAATAGAATCCCTGTTTCTCCATCTTTGACAATTTCACTCGCGCCGCCTTTGTAATACGCAATGATAGGGCATCCCGCTGCTTGTGCTTCTGCCATGGCGATTCCAAAATCTTCTGTAGCCATGTAAACAAAGGCTTTGGCACGATTCATTAAATCAGTCACCACTTCGTCAGGTTGAAAAAACATTAACTCAATATTTTCTTTCGCTATCTCATATAATTCGGCAATATCAGGTCCATCACCGACGACGATAAGCGGAAGTTTTAATTCATTAAATGCCTTCACAATTTCAACCGACATTTTATAAGGCACGAGACGCGAAACCAATAAATAAAAATGTTCTCGTTCTTTTGCTGGAGAAAACCGCTTCACATCTACTGGTGGATAAATGACATGTGACTCACGATTCCATGCTTGTTTTATGTGAGATGCTGTCCAATGAGAGTTTGCTATGAACGAATCTGTTCGCTTGGAAGCAGATTTATCCCACCGCCTGAGCAGGTTCAAGGTCAGGCGTGCGGCGGAATGAATCAAAGGTTTGTTTAATTTGTGTAAGCGCAAATAATCATCGCGCATGTGCCACGCATATCTCATTGGTGTAGAAATATATGAAATATGTTTTTGATTCTGATGCGTTTTCACGCCATGCGCCACCGCGTGAGACAGTGAAATCACAAGGTCGTATTTTGAAACATCCAAAGACTCAATTGCCAAAGGCATGAGCGGCAAAAGTTTTCGATACAAATTTTCAACGTTGGGAATTTTCTGAAAAAAAGAAGTGTTAACTTTTACATTTTCCAACGGCGTGTTGATAAAGTTTTTAGGAAAATGCGTTAATGCAAAAATATCCGCTTGCGGATATATCTTTAACGCCTCTACCAAAATCCGTTCCGAACCGCCTAAGGTACTCAACCATTCGTGCACAATCGCAATTTTCAAATTCACTCCGAGATTATAATAAACATCATGTCATTGCGAGAAGCTTGCGAAGCAATCTAAATTTTCCATGCCATTATCCCAAAACAAAACCACGTGTTTCTTTGAAATTGGTGCAAAAATATTTTTTGCACTCACCATCATCTTCATCCCATTTCGTTGGAGAATAGATGTATGGTTTCGTCCCATGCCACCATTGTATTCTGATTACACAAACTTTCAATTATTTCTAACCGATATTACATTAATTTACTTATTGATATTTTGGTTTGCTTCATTAATCATTCAGCCTCGAAAATTAAATGCAGGCAATGCTTTGATTTTTATTTGCCTAATTGGTTTAACTGTTTCTGGAATCATTTCTGTTTTCGGCAGTGTCGATTCAATTCTCTCACGCTATCATGTTTTTCGATTTATCTTGTTGCTCCTATTTTATCTTTACATCGTCAATGAACTACAATCCCCACTTTGGGTGATTGTGCCCATTGCGCTTCAAATTATCATTCAAGCTCCCGTTGCAATTGGGCAAAGCCTTGCACAATCTTCTCTTGGATTACAAACCTTCGGAGAAATTTTTCTTGACCCGCAGATTCTTGGAACGAGCATTATCCCCATTGACGGAATCCGCTTCTTACGTGCCTACGGCTTGAGTGACCATCCCAACATTCTCGGTGGTGCAATCGCTTTTTCATTAATCATTTTGTTTGCAGTTATTTTGTATGGAAAAAATCGTCTACCTTTGTTTTCTTCAATTTTATTTTTGATTTCATTCCCCGCATTGATACTGACCTTCTCTCGTTCGGCATGGTTAAGCTTCGGTTTAGTGACCAGTTTCATGGTCGCGTGTGAGGCGTTTGCTCAAAAGTGGGATTCTGTCAAACGTGCGAGTCTGCTGGGAATGTTGAGTCTGGTTGTTATTTCGCCAATCTTATTTCAACAAGCATCTGTATTTGAAAAGCGCGTGAATGCGGGCAATGTTATCAATGATGCCACTATGCAACAACGAGATTATTTGTTAGAAGTAGGCAACACTTTATTTGTAGAACATTCTGCCCGTGGTATCGGATTAAGTGCCACGCCACTGGCTTTGAAAGAACGTTTTGAAGATTTCCCTGCCAATTATCAACCGCCACATTATGTTCCTTTATTGGTTGCCATAGAAACAGGCGTGCTTGGCGGAATGTTTTATTTGATTTTATTTCTTATGCCTTTTATGCTTTTTATTCTCAAATGGAAAACTTATATCCATCAGCCATACGTTATGGCTTCACTCGCTTTGATATTTGCAATATCTATCGTCTCACTTTTTGATTATTACACTTGGTATGTGACGGGGCGTGTATGGCAATGGCTGGCTTGGGGAATTTTCTCATTGGCACTTCAAAAGGCAAATGAATGAATCTGCTTCCATATTTATTAGCACCGATTGTGGTTGCGTATTCATTCTGTATGGGCATGTTGATTATTTACCTTATCAACATGGTCTATCTTGCTTTCATTGGATTAAGAAAACAAAAATACTTACAAACAAAAAACTCATTACTCTCTGTGACCTCTGTGGCTACAAAGAAATTTCCTTTCGTTACAATTCAACTCCCAATCTACAACGAACGATATGTTGCCGAAAGATTAATCGAAGCCTGTGCTTCATTTGATTATCCAAAACATTTATTTGAGATTCAAGTGTTAGATGATTCCACAGATGATACAAAAGATATCGTTACTCAAAAAGTGAATCAAGTTAAAAAACAAAATATAAATATTCATCATATTCATCGTGAAAACCGAATCGGATTCAAAGCAGGCGCACTCGCCAACGGTTTAGAATCTGCCAAAGGTGAATTCATCGCTATTTTCGATGCTGATTTCCTTCCAAATCCAGATTTTCTCAAGCGTTTACTTCCGCATTTTGAAAATGAAAAAATTGCTTTCGTCCAAGCCCGTTGGGGGCATTTAAATCACGATTACTCTCTGCTTACATTATTACAATCCTTTGCACTCGATGCACATTTCGCCATTGACCAACTAGCGCGTTCTAATTCTGATTATGTTTTCAACTTCAACGGCACTGCAGGGATATGGCGTAAATCCGCAATTTTGGATGCAGGTGGTTGGCAAGCCGATACATTAACCGAAGATATGGATTTATCCTATCGTGCATTCTTAAAGGGTTGGTCTGCTTATTATGCTGGCGATGTAGAAGCCCCTGCTGAATTGCCCGTTAGTTTCACGGCTTATCGTCGTCAACAATATCGTTGGGCACGCGGCAGTTTAGAATGTGCTATCAAATATATTCCTGTCATTTGGAAATCACAATTTTCTTTTGTTAAAAAATTCCAAGCCACATTACATCTCACAGGTTATCTTTTACATTTGTTAGCAATTTTATTGATGTTGTTTTATCCAATGCTTTTGTTATTCGCTGTCCAATATCCAACCTTGCTTGAACCAATCGGTATAGGCTTAGTATTAAATGCTTTGGTTTTATTACCCGCATTTTATTTCGCAGTTGCACAAAGATTATTAAAAAGGCGTTGGCTTTTTTCACTTCCTTTAATTTTTCTCATGTCAATGTTTGCATCGGGTATGGTCTTAAACACAGTCCGCGCTTTATTTCAAATTGCACAAAATAGAATCGTACCATTTGAACGCACACCAAAATTTGGGATTACGCATCGCACACAAAATTGGATTGGCAATCGTTATCAAGTCAAAATTGATTACTTAATTTTGTTTGAATTTCTGCTAGCCTTCTTTAATCTATGGACAACTTGGTTCGCATTTCAAACAGGTTATTATTTGATGATGATTTATGCCTTTTTCTTTGCCTTTGGATTATTCTTCTTTGCAGGTTTTACATTATTTCAATCCATCTCTACCCGCTTCATGCGTGACGTGAAACCTGATTCTGTTTAAGGAACATTGTCTTTGTCCCAAACATTTGTATCTCCAAGCTTTGTACTTAATCCTGCAAAATCACTTGAACAAGCGATTGTTGAAACGCTGTCATATTCAGATGTGTTTGATTATCCATTGACATTCGATGAACTCCATAAATATCTCGTCATCTCTGTTTCAAAAGAAGAAATAAAAGACTGTCTTGAAAACACAACCCAAATAAATTTTAGTGAAGGATATTATTTCCTATTAGGTCGTGATGAAATTGTGCAAACTCGTTTATCCCGAGAAAAAAAATCTCAACCAGTTTTCAAACGCGCTTTGGTTTATGGAAACATCATCAGCAGATTCCCGTTTGTCAAAATGGTCGCGCTGACAGGTTCACTAGCAATGTTGAATCTCTCCAACGAAATAGATATGGATTTTATGCTTATCACAAAACCAAATCGTTTATGGCTTGCCCGCGCTTTTGCAGTTACATTTGGTCGCATCATGCGTTTGATAGGCGATAGGATTTGTATCAACTTACTAATTTCAGAAAATGCACTACACTGGAAAGACCATGATTTATATTCAGCCAGAGAAATATCCCAAATGATTCCAATTTCAGGTTTAAGGATTTACAACGATTTTCGTGTAGCCAATCTGTGGACTCAAGAATTTCTTCCAAATGCGATTATCCAAAAAACAAATAACACTGAATCAAAATCTTTTCTGCACCAGATTTTTGAACTTCCATTGCTCGGCAAACTAGGTGATTGGATAGAAAATCAAGTAATGAAATTTCAACTTAAGATTATCGCGAAGAACTTTGGTGATGGTAAAGAGACAAAATTCACATCCGATATTTGTCAAGGGAATTTTCATCAACATAAAAAATGGACGATGAAACAATATGAAGAAAGGTTAAGCCTGCTCCATCCGCCGTCCTCGGCGGATGATTAACAGTAATTTGTCGCCGAGACGGCGACAGTAGCACAGGAATAATGACTCAAATCCTCTTTGGACAATCTTACTACTTACGTTTTGACCCCAAACTTTTTCGGGCGATGCAACCGTATCCACCATTGGGGACGATGTACGCCGCCAGTTATATCCGTGACAAAGGATATGATGTGGCGTTGTTCGATGCCATGTTAGCAGAATCAGAAGAAGAGTGGGCGAAATCTTTAGATGAACATAAACCACAATATGCAATCATCTTTGAAGATAATTTTAATTATTTATCAAAGATGTGTTTATTGCGAATGCGTGAAGCCGCTTTTACCATGATTCAAATGGCAAAAGAACGCAGGTGCATTGTCATCTTGTGCGGAGCAGACGTCACTGATCATTATGAAAAATATTTAGAACAAGGCGCGGATTATTGTCTGCTAGGTGAAGGCGAAGAAACACTGGCTGAATTGCTGAATCAAATATCCACGAAGAATGAAGCGAATTTAGAATCAATTTTAGGGTTAGCGTATAAATCTTCTAATTCTCAAATTATAAAAAATTTAAAAAGACCTGATATCAAAAATCTTGATGCGCTTCCATTCCCCGCATGGGATTTAGTTGATGTTGAAAAATATAAAAAAATTTGGAAAGAAAAGCACGGATATTTTTCGATGAACATGGTCACCACGCGCGGTTGTCCGTATCATTGTAATTGGTGTGCTAAGCCGATTTGGGGGCAGAGATATAATTCGCGTTCGCCTGAAAATGTTGCGGCTGAAATGAAATGGTTGAAAGAAAATTTTGCACCTGACCGTATTTGGTTTGCCGATGACATTTTAGGATTGAAACCGAATTGGGTTGAAAAGTTTGCGGACTTGTTGCATGAAAATGATGCAGTGATTCCATTTAAATGTTTGAAGCGTGCAGATTTGATTAATGAAAAAACAGCCAATGCTTTAGCAAAAGCAGGTTGCAAAACAGTTTGGCTTGGAGCGGAATCTGGTTCGCAAAAAATTTTAGATGCAATGGATAAAGGTGGAACGGTTGAAGATATTTATCAAGCCGCTGAGTTATTGCAAAAAAATAAAATTGAAGTTGGATTCTTTTTACAATTTGGTTATCCGAGTGAGACATGGGACGATGTGCAATTAACTTTGAAAATGGTGCGCGAATGTATGCCTGATGATATTGGCATTTCAGTTTCGTATCCATTGCCCGGTACAAAATTTTATGAGCGTGTCAAATTAGAATTGGGCGAAAAACAAAATTGGATTGATTCGGAAGATTTAGCGATGTTGTATCAAGGTCCATACCCGACTGAGTTTTACAGAATTTTGCATGGACGAGTGCATTATGAATTTCGTTTAAGGCGTTTGTTGAAAAAGTTTTCGCTGAGAAGTTTTGTGCTTATTCCATTTTATGTCTTTGGCTGGATTCGCAGTGAATTGCGTTTGAGAAAATTTAATTCTATGAAATCTTTGACGATGAATCAATCTCATGGCTGATAAAGAAGTAGATTTATATCTCAAAGTCCGTGAGAAGGAGGGTAGATTATATTCGGATGATGTCGTTACAAAATTACCTTTGTTTCAAACGAATTATGTTTTATCCAATGAATGGCAAGCTCGTTTTCATTCTGCTCAAAGGTTGAGAAAATATTTGTCTCAAAAAAATACTTCGCTAAAAATATTAGACTTGGGTTGTGGGAATGGCTGGCTATCTAATTTTTTGGCACAAGAGAATCATTTTGTTTTTGGTGTTGATCAAAATCAATTTGAACTTGCACAAGCTACGCGAGTATTTTTATCTTCCGCCGAGGACGGCGGAAAGAGTAGGGGAAATAAAGAATTATCTTTTCTTAAAGCAGATATATTTTCTGCACCTTTCTCACAAGAGTCTTTTGACATAATTTTGCTAGCCAGTGCTGTCCAATATTTTCCTGATTTGACAAAGTTACTAAAAACTTCATTTCATTATCTCAAGCCTAAAGGTGAAATTCATATTTTAGATTCTGCTTTTTATGCCGATGATGAAATTCCACAAGCGATGAAACGAAGCGAAGAATATTATTCGTCTCTTGGCTTTCCTGAAATGAGCCGATATTATTTTCATCATCGAGTTTCTGAATTGCAAAAATTTTCTCCAAAATGGTTGTACCGCCCGAATCTATTCGCTTTAAGAATAAAACGTATGTTTGGGAAAGTTGATTCGCCATTTCCGTGGGTGATGATAAAAAGCCAATGAACAAGAATCAAAATGAATTAATTTCAGAGGCGTTCTCACGTGAAGCCGAGTCTTATGATGTTGAAGTGACGCAAAATCCAGTTATGTCACATTTGCGTGAACAAATCCGAAATATAGCCAAAAAATATTTTCCTGCAAGCGGTTCGATTCTCGAAATCAATGCAGGCAGTGGGTTAGATGCACTGTGGTTTGCTGAACACGGTTATCGAATCCATGCGACGGATATTGCTGATGGTATGTTGACTTCTTTAGAAAAAAAGATAAAAGACTTCAATAAACCGCATCAATTTACATTTCAAAAACTTTCTTTCACCGAATTAGAAAAAACACAACACGCGCCTTTTGATGGAATCTTCTCAAATTTTGGCGGCTTGAATTGCATCCATGACTTAACAGATATTGTGCAGGGTATAAAAAAAGTTTTGAAACCAAATGGCTATGTTGTTTTTGTGTTTATGCCGAAGATTTGTTTTTGGGAAATCGCTCAAATATTTTTAGGAAGAATCAATATCGCAACTCGTAGATTCAAAAAAAATGGCGTGCAAGCCAATGTGCGCGGAGTGATGGTCAATACGTATTATTTTTCTTCAAATCAAGTGAAGAGATGGCTTAGTGAAGATTTTGAAATTTTAAATGCCCAAAGTTTATCTTTGTTCGCTCCGCCTATGAATCAAACAGGTTTTATCAATCGCTTTCCTGCATTAACAAATTTTCTGTTGCGTTGTGATGAAATCATCGGCAAGCTCCCATTATTTAACCAATGTGGTGATTTTTTAATCATGGTTGCAAAATATAAATCTCAAAAATAATGCTAAAACAAATCAGCAAAAATTCTTTTTGGCTTTTTCTTAGTCGCGTGTTGACGCAACTTTTTCAATTAATTTTTATCGGCATCATTGCTCGCGCCCTGGGGGTTCAAACTTTCGGTTCTTATGTTTTATTTGCTTTGATTTTATTTATCGGAAATATTTTCACAACCTATGGAACAGATGCCTTATTGATTCGTGAAATTTCTCGTGAGGGGAAAATCAGCGCTTCATTCTCTGCTTCGGCTTGGTTGCAAATTTTGCTATCTTTTCTTTGGCTTGTGACATTGTTTCTGTGC
>ERZ761602.7861-NODE-7861-length-11044-cov-3.659387_pt1 | contig 11044 bp, 7 predicted proteins | sample MGYA00512165_ERZ761602 | MGnify/ENA primary metagenome ERZ761602 (study PRJEB28899, sample SAMN02445085) | bioreactor sludge metagenome | biome: EBPR sludge; isolation source: Thorneside wastewater treatment plant | place: Australia: Brisbane, Thorneside... | reverse complement strand
TCCGACATCCACCGCTTTGGCCGCGTCACTCCTTCTCGATCAGGATGGGTTCCTTGATGCCGCTCAGTTGGGCGAAGTTGCGCAGCTTCTCCAGCAGCATCGGCGAAATCTCCGTGCCGGCCGCCACGATCAACGTGCCCTCGCTCGTGAGCAGGTCCGCCTTCAATACCGCTCCTACTTCCAGATCCTTGAAGGCGATGGAGACGCCCGCGCTCGCTTCGGGGGAAGTCTGCTCGGTGAGATAAATGTCAAAACCCACGGCCACCGCCTCCAGGACCTTGGGGTCATACTTGCCGGTGGTTTCCCGCATCCGGGCCAGGGCCTTGAACTTGGGAATCTTCCGGGCCTCGTAGGCGAGCAGATCGTTCAGGACATGAAGAATCCGCGCGCCGATCGGAATCGCGTCGCCGGCCACGTCATCGGCGGGAAAGCCGGTGCCGTCATGATTCTTGTTCTGGTATAGCACGATGCGCGCGACCGTCTCCAAGCGCGGAATGTTGGCAAGCAAGTCCGAGCCAATCTGCGGGGCACGGGCCAGGATGTCCTTCTCGGCCCCGGTCAACCCATGTTCCGCCCGGGCTTTTTCCAGCAAGGCCGGCGGCATCGTCACAAAGCCGATCGGGGAGAGCATGGCGGCCAGTTCCAGATCCCACGTTTGCGTGATGTTGTAGGAAAGCGCGAAGGACCGCATGTATTCGCGCAGGCGCTGGCCCTGGCCGAAAGAGTTCGGTTCCAGCATCGACAGGATGTCCGTCAACATCTTGACGCCGCCGTTGAGCGTGCGCTCGAGCAGATCCCGCTCGGCGGTGACGAGCGAGTACTGGCGGAGGCCCGCCTTGAGGGCGAGCGCGAGTTCCTCGGGCGGACAGGGCTTCGTGAGAAACCGGAAGATGTGACCGTGGTTGACCGCGTCGCGGGCCGTCTTTTGATCGGCATTGCCCGTGAGCATGATGCGAATGGTTTCAGGCGCGCGCTCCTCCACCTTGGTGAGAAACTGAATGCCGTTCATGCCGGGCATCTGCATGTCCGCCACGACGACGGCGTACGGACCGTGCTGCTCGATCAAGGCCAGGCCCTGCTCCCCGCCGAGCGCGGTGTCGATCGTGAAGTCCTTGCGCAGCGTACGCTGACAGCCGGCCAGCACATTGGCGTCGTCATCGACGAAGAGTATCTTGTTGCTCATGATAAAAACGGTTGCTCACTGTTCCTGCTGGCACTCGCGCCAGACCGCCACCCGCTCGGTCATGCCGAGGGCCGCGAGGTAAGCGGCATCCAGTTGCGGGCGGCCCATCGCCGAGGCGGCGGCCGTCCCTTCCCAGACCAGCACATCGGCGGCGTGAACGATGGTCAGCGGACTGAACGCCGGCTGCGGCATGAGGGCCGGCTGATGGTGCAGCGCAATGGCCTCGACCACGGGCACCGGCAGCCCCCACAACCCCAGCAGATAGCCGCCAATGTCGGCATGGCTGGCCCCCAGCACCTGGATTTCGGCCCGATAAAACTCCAGACCGTTTTCCTCCGCAAGCCTGACGGACTGCGCGAAGAACTCGGGCATGTTCGCCGCGAGGACGAGTTTGCCGATGTCGTGCAGCATCCCGGCGGTGAAGGCTTCATCGACGGCCTTGCGGTCGCCCTGCTCCACTTGCGCGATCACTTTCGCCCGGGCGGCCACGTTCAGGCTGTGCGCCCACAAGGACTCCATGGTCAGGCCGCCGGCATTGGCGTGGGCAAACTGCGAGAAAGCGTGGATGGACAGCACGAGCGACTTGATCGTGTCCAGCCCGATGTAGGCGACCGCCTCCTCGGTGCTGGAGAGTTCGCGGCGCAGACCAAAGAACGCGGAGTTCACCAGCTTGAGGATCTTCGCGGTCATGCCGGGATCGCGGGCGATGATGCGCGCCACATCCTCCAGCGAGGAGTCGGGCTGGTTGGCCTTGTCCACGATCTCCATGTAGAGCGTGGGAATGCTCGGCAGCCGGGTCATCTGGCCGACCAGCTTCTTGAGCGACTCGCTTTGCAGCGTGCCGTCCAGGCTGGAGGCCCGCAACACGGTGGCCTTGAGCGCGTCCGGGTCGCACGGTTTGGAGAGATACTGGTGCGTGGAGCCAACACACTGGAGGATCAGATCCTTGTCCGCGTGACCGGAGAGGATGAGGCGCACGGTCTTCGGATGGCGCTTCATCACCTCGTTGAGCAGCTCCGCGCCGTTCATGCCGGGCATGCGCAGATCGGCGACAACTACATCCACCGGCTGCTCCGCCATCCGGGCCAGCGCTTTCGCGCCCCCGTCCAGAAACTCCATCTCCCACTCCTCGCGCATGCCGCGGAGCATCCGTTGCAGTCCCTGCAGGACCATGGGCTCATCGTCCACGAAGAGAATGCGTCGTTTCATGGCAGGCGGGTCGTTGACACTTTGCCGGCGGCTTTGAGCGGCAGGCTGATGATGAAGGTTGTGCCCTGGCCGGTCGCCGTTTCAAACGCGATCGTGCCGGCGTGTTTGTCCACCACCACCGAGCGGGCGATCGCCAGCCCCTGCCCGGTTCCCTTGCCCACCGCCTTGGTCGTGAAAAACGGCTCGAAGATGCGTTCGCGCGCCTTCTCCGGAATGCCCGTGCCGGTGTCGCCAATCCGGATCTCCACCCGATCGCCGTTCCGCCGCGTGCCAATCGTGATGGTGCCCTTCTCGGTGCCGTCCGCCTTGAGGCGGTCGGCGATGGCGTGGGCGGCGTTGACGATGAGGTTGAGGATGACCTGGTTCAACTCGCCGGGCAGACACGGCACGGCCGGCAGCGTGGCGTCAAACTCCGTGACCAGCTCCGCCACGTACTTCCATTCGTTGCGGCAGACGGTCGCGGTGCTCTCGATGGCGTGGTTGAGATCGATGGAGGTCATCTCATCCGTGCCGGGATGCGAGAATTCCTTCATGGCCCGGACGATCTTCGAGACCCGATCGACGCCGGACAATGATTGCTCGATGGCCTTGGGTACTTCGTCCAGCAGGTAATCCAGATCCACCTGCTGCATCAGCCGCTCGGTCGCGGACACCTGCTCCGGGGTGACGCCGCCGGCCTTGGCCGAGACGAGCACTTGATTGAACTGCTGGAGCAGGCCGGCGAGATCCTTGAAGGAGTCCTGGAGAAAGCGCGTGTTGTCGCCGATGAACTGGGTGGGCGTGTTGATCTCGTGCGCGATGCCGGCCGCAAGCTGGCCGATGGATTCGAGCTTCTGCGCGTGCCGCAGTTGGATCTCCACCCGATGGCGCTCCTGCTCGGCCGCGGTTTCCTCGGTCAGATCATGCGCCACGGTCGAGAAGAACTCCACTTCGCCCTCCGGTCCTTCGTGCGCCTGGATCAACTGCCAGACGGGAACGGACCGGCCATCGATGGTTTGCAGCTCGCATTCCCCCCGCCACTTGCCCTCGCGGATCGCCACCGGCAACGCCTCGGCGGCGAGCTGGTCGAACGTGGCGGCGGTGTAGAAATCCTTGAAATGGCAGCCCGCAAGATCCCCCGCCCGCTCTCCTTCCACCATCTGCCGGCCGGCCTGATTGAGATAAACCACCGCGTGCGTCTTGGCGTCCACGATGGCGACCAGGTCGGGCATCGCCTCGAGAATGGAGACGAGCCGCGTGCGGGTCTGGTCCGCCTGTTGCAGGAGCGTCTCCCGCTTCTTAAGCTGGGCCGCCACCGTCTCCAGCAGCCACTCGGGCTTGAACGGCTTTTGGAGAAAGTCATCCGCCCCCAGCTTCATGCCCTCGCGCGCGTTTTGGGCGTCCGTCATGCCCGTCATCAACACCACGGGAATCGTCGATGTGCGGGGATCGTTCCGGAGCGTGCTTAAGAGGCTGAAGCCATCGCCATCCGCGAGGTTTACGTCGCTGATGATCAGGTGGGGCAGATGGGCGCGGGCCGCATCAATGCCTTCCTGGACCGAGGCGGCGCCTTCAGTCGCGTAACCCCGGGAACGGAGCATCGCCTGTACGGAGGACAGGTAGTGGGGCTCGTCGTCAATGACCAGAACAGTGCGCATGATCGTGCTCTCGTTACATCGGCAGAATTGCCCGGGGAATTGAGCAGAAATTGCCGGATGACAACCCGGCCCCATCCGGGCTGCCGCCAATGACTTAAACCGGTCGCGCGAGCACGTCGGCCAGCACCTGGAGCAATGTCTCCGCCGTATATGGTTTCGGCACGAAGTGCTCCACGCCGGCGCCCGTCACCTTGGCGACGCTGCCCCCGCTGGCGTGACCGCTGGAGCCGATGATCTTCACCGCCGGATTCATCGCCTTCAACGCGAGGATCGTCGCGGGGCCGTCCATCACCGGCATCGCCATGTCTGTCAGCACCAAGGCGATCTCCGCGCCCTGCTCCGCGTACAACGCCACCGCTTCCGCGCCGTGGACGGCCAGCATCACCCGGTAGCCAAAGCGCTCCAGCGTTCTCCGGGTCACGGTGCGCACTCCTTCCTCGTCATCGACGACCAGGATGAGTTCGCCGCGGCCGCACGGCAGCCGGTTCGCTTCAACCACCGGGCGCTCCCCGGACTCCGGCGACCCACCGGCGGGCAGATACACCTTGAATTTCGTGCCCTTGCCCGGCTCGCTGTACAGATTGATGAAGCCGCCGTGGCTCTTGACGATGGTCAGCACGGTGGCCAGTCCCAGACCGGTGCCCTTGCCAAACTCCTTGGTCGTGAAGAAGGGGTCGAAAATCCGCTCCTGAATCTTCGCCGGAATACCGGTGCCGGTGTCCTCGACCTTGATGATGACGTACGGGCCGGGCCGGGCATCGGGGTTCATGCCCGCAAAGATATCGTCCACCTCGAAGTTGCGCAGGCCGAGGGTCAGCCGGCCGCCTTCCGGCATGGCATCGCGGGCGTTGACGCACAAGTTCATCATGACCTGGTGCATCTGCGTCGGGTCCGCCGAGACCGTCCAAAGGTCGCGCGCGGATTCGAGCCGGAACTCGAGGTTCTTGGGGAACGTATCCCGGACGATCTGCTGCAACTCGCGGGCAAGGTGCTGCAGATTGGTCAGCACGCGCTCCCCTTCGATGCCCCGGGCGAAGGACAATACCTGGCGGACCAGATCCGCGCCCCGCCGCGCGCTGTCTTCCAGGCTGGCGAGCACCGTCAGCCGCTCCGGGTCCCGCTCATCCAGTCGCAGAAACTCAATCGAAACAAGGATCGGCGCGAGCACGTTGTTGAGATCGTGGGCGATGCCGCCAGCGAGCGTGCCGATGCTTTCCATGCGTTGGGCGCGGAGGAACTGTTGCTCGATGCGCTTGCGCTCCGAAATATCGGTGTTGATCGCGAGAATGGATTTCGCCTGCCCCTGCCCGTCGCGCACCAGCGTCCACCGGCCCTCCACGGTGAGCGGCTGGCCGGCCTGGTTGAACTGCGTCAGCTCGCCCACCCACTCGCCCTTCTCCAACGTCGTGGCAGTGGCCTTCAGAAACTCCGCCGGGTCATGATAGAGCAATTCCTTGACGGATCGTCCGACGGCCTCCGCCGCCGTCCAGCCATAAAGCCGTTCCGCGCTCTTGTTCCAATACTGGATGCGGTGTTCCAGATCGCGCACGAGGATGGCGTCCTGCGCCTTGTCCAGCAACTCGGCCTGTTCCCGCAGCTTCTCCTGGGTCCGCCGGTTGACCGTGACGTCGCTCATCGTGCCGATAATCCGCTTCACCCGGCCCTGCTCGTCCAGCACGGGAACCCCGTGTTCGTGAACCCAGCGAACCTCGCCGTCAGGGCGGATGACGCGAAACTCCACGTCCGTTGCCTGGCCCGCGAGCTGGCGCTCGAAGGCCTGCACCGCCGCGGGCCGGTCCTCGGGATGGACGTCCTCCAGGTAAGCGGTCGGATCAGCGTAAATCTTGTCCAAAGGCCGGCCCCAAATGCGCTCGTAAGCACGGTTGGCGTAAAGCAGCCGGTGGTTCGCCGGATCGTAGCTGTAGAAAATGTCTCCGATGTTCTCGGCCATCTCACGGAAGCGTTCCTCGCTGGTGCGCAACGCCTCCTCCGCCTGCTTGCGCTTGGTGATGTCGCGGGTGACGCTCAGCACGGAGCTGATCCTGCCGTCCGCCTCCCGAAACGGCGCGGAATGTGTCTCCACCCACCGTTCCGTCCCCTTGAGGCCGTGGGTGCGGAACTGAAGCTGACCGGTTTCCCCGCGACACACCTTCCGATGAAGTTCGTCGAAAGCCGCCTGATCCTCGGAATGGATCAATTGGAGCACCGGCAGGCCAATCGCCTCGTTGCGTTCGTCCGCATCGATCATCCGCAGGCCGGCGGCGTTCATGTCCAGGAGCTCCCCGGCCGCGGAGACGACTTTCACGCATTCCGGTTCGCTTTCGAGAATCGTGCGCAGCCGTGACTCACTCCGGGTGAGTGCGGACTGGGCGAGCGCAAGGGCCAGCAAGTTGCCGGCAGCCACGGCCAAACTGCGTTCCCCGGGCGTCCACACGCGGGCCGTTCCGATGTGCTCCAGGCAGAGCACCCCCGCCAGCTTCCCGGCCACCTGCACCGGCGTATCGAGCATCGCGGCGATACCGAGCGGCTCCAGGTAGGCGGGGGTGAACTCACGGGTGCGCGGATCGCGCCGGGCATCTTCCGCCGCGATGACCTCGCTGGTGGCCAGGGCTTGGAAATAGGCCGGGAAATCCCGCGCCCGCAGTTCCTGGCCCGAGGAATGCCGGTGCGGCGCCGCCTCAAACAAGTCCTGACAGATGATGGCCTCGCGATCCCCGGAGTAGCGCCAGAAACTCACGCGCGCGATATCCATGGCCCCGGCAACCGTCCGGGTGATCTCCCGCAGCACGGCGGCCTCGTCGCTCCCATGCCAGACCGGGCTGCGCGTAAGCTCCACCAGCGCCGCGTGCTGCCGCTCGTGCTCGCGTTGAACGGCCTGCCGGGCTTGCGTCACCGCAAGCTCTTCAAAATGGGCGCGCAGCATCTCCGCAAGCGAGTCGATCAGCTTGCGCTCCTCGGCCAGAAACGGTCCCTCATCCGCGGGTGGTCGTTCCTCCAAATAAACGACCTGAAGCCGGCCGACCCCGCCATCGCCCGAGGCGAAAGCCGCTTCGAGCAACCAGGGGGTCTCGTCAAATGTTCCGGCGATCCGACATTCGCGGCCAAACTCCACGCGTGCGGCGGCAATCTCCGGGTGCTGCATGGCCGGTGGCAGGAGGAGGGCCACGCGCTCCAGCAATTCGCCGACGGACAAATGCTCCTGCCGCAGCAGGCTGGAAACTTCATGCAATGCCCGCAGTTCCTTGATCCGCTCGCCGAGGTCGTGCACGAGCTTCTGCTTCTCCGCTTCGGCCGCCTGGCGGTCGGTGATGTCCAGCACGATCCCAATTTGTCGAACGGGCCGGCCGGTGGCATCCCGCTCCAGTTCACTCAACTCCTGCACCCAGCGCACGGAACCGTCGGGCCGCACAATCCGGTGATCCAGGTTCAGCACGCCCCCTTCCTCCAGGATGCGGCGTTGTCCCTGTTCGACCCGTTCTCGGTCGTCGGGATGCACGGCGGCGAGAAAGGCCTCGTAGGTCGGTTCAAACCTGTCCGGCACCAGTCCGAAAATCCGGTAAATTTCCTCCGACCAGTGCAGCACACCGGACGGCAGCGTCAGCTCCCAACTGCCAAGGTGAGCCACCCGCTGGGCGTCCTTCAACCGGCGGCTGGTGAGACGAAGTTCCTGCCGTTGCAGCCGCAGCTCCAGCAGGCTCATCGCCTGCTGGGCGAGCGCCGTCACCATCGTCAATTGTTCCGGTGTGAGTTCCCGCGGCACGCGGTCCAGCACCGCCAGCGAGCCCAGTCGTGCCCCGGACGCGGACACCAACGGCACGCCGGCGTAAAACTGGATGCCGGGTTCGCCCGTGACCAGCGGGTTGCCCGCAAAACGCGGGTCGCGTCCCGCATCCGGCACGATGAACGGAACATCTCCCCCGATGGTGTAGGCGCAGAAGGATACTGAACGATCCGTCTCACGAATGGGCAGACCGACGACGGCCTTGAACCACTGCCGCCGTTCATCCACCAGGGTCAGGATCGCCATCGGTGTGGCGCAGACATGCGCCGCCAGCCGGACCAGATCGTCATAGATCTGCTCCGGGGCCGTATCCAGAATCTGGTAGGCATGGAGGGCCTTCAGTCTGGTTCGTTCACAAGCGTCAACCATGCTGCTGAATGAGAATCGTCATGTGGCGATTTGCAGAAACCGGGCGGGCGAATCGCCCCGTTCACGTTATCGGCGGTGGGCCGCGATAAATTAGCCCGCCGGTGATCAAGCGGCAACTCTTCGGCGGCGGCAATTCTCATTTGCGAGCGCGGCTGTGTGCGCAGCCTCAGCCGCCGCCCCGAAGGTTCACCAGGATCCGCTGATACTTGTGGCGCTGCTGCGACTGGTCGAAACGACCCAGCCGCGCTCCGGGCGAAATTGACAATTGGTGCTGCGGCCGGCGGTTCATGATGTGCGGGCAGCGGCGGTTGAACCGCCCAGCACCTTTTCCAGTGCGGCAAGGAGCACTTCCGCGGTGTACGGCTTCGGGATGAAATGGGCCACGCCGGGCTGGCCCGCATCGGTCAACCCGGCCTGCGTGTCCAGACCGCTCGAGCCGATGATCTTGACCGCCGGGTTCATCGCCCGCAACGCGATGATCGTCGCGGGGCCGTCCATCACCGGCATCGCCATGTCCGTCAGCACCACGGCGATGCGCTCGCGTTGCTGCGCGTACAGGCCCACCGCCTCCGCGCCGTGGGCGGCGAGGAGGACTTGATAGCCGAACCGCGTGAGGGTCTTGCGCGTCATTTCGCGAATCCCCTCCTCGTCGTCCACCACCAGCACCAGTTCACCATTGCCCTGCGGCAACTTGCGCGCGTCGTCAGGGGCGGAATTCGCCGTCCGCGAACCGGGGTGGCCCGGCAGGTAAACCTTGAACCGTGTGCCGTTGCCCGGCTCGCTGTACACGTTTATGAAGCCGCCGTGGCTGCGCACGATGGCGAGCGTGGTGGACAGCCCGAGCCCGGTGCCCTTGCCAAATTCCTTGGTGGTGAAAAACGGTTCGAAAATACGTTCCTTCGCTTCGGGCGGAATGCCGGTGCCGTTGTCCGCCACTTCGATGACCACGTACGAACCGGGTTGGGAATCCGCGTGCATGCCGGCATACATGTCGTCCAGCGTGCAGTTCTCCGTGGTGACGCGCAGGGTGCCGCCCCGGGGCATGGCGTCGCGCGCGTTCACACACAAGTTCATCAACACCTGATGCAGTTGCGTGGGATCGCCGATCACCGTCCAGAGATCGCGCGCCGGCTGGAAATCGGCCGTGATGTTCTTGGGAAACGTCTCGCCAATGACCTGCCGGATGTCCCGCAGCAGGTGCCCGAGGTTGACTTCCATCCGCTCGCCCTCGACGCCCCGCGCAAAGGTCAACACCTGCCGCACCAGATCGGCCCCGCGTTGCGCGCAGGACAAGACGGTCGCGAGCATGGCCTGGCCGTCCTCGCTGCGCACCTCCTCCTGCAACAGCTCGACGGAGATGAGAATCGGCGCGAGCACGTTGTTCAGATCGTGCGCGATGCCGCCTGCCAGGGTGCCGATGCTTTCCATGCGTTGGGCGCGGAGAAACTGCGCCTCGATCTTCTGGCGCTCGGTCACGTCGGTGTTGATCGCGAGGATGGACCGGGGCTGGCCCTGGTCATCGCGGACCAGCGTCCAGCGGCTTTCGACCGCGAGCGCGCGACCGTCCTTGGTGAACTGCCGGATGCCGCCGACCCACTCGCCCTTGCTCATGGTGGCCTCGGTCGCCGCGAGAAACTCGGCCGGATCACGATAGATCAATTCCTGAACGGGCCGGCCCCGGGCCTCTTCCGCCGTCCAGCCGTAAAGCCGTTCCGCGCTGTGGTTCCAATAGACCACACGTTGTTCGAGGTCGCGCACCAGGATGGCGTCCTGCGCCTTGTCTAGGAGGGCGGCCTGTTCGCTGATGCGGTCCTGAGCACGTTTGAGTTCATCGATGTCCGTACAGGTGCCAAACCACTTTACGATTTTGCCGGCGGTGTCGCGGATGGGCAGCGCACGACCGAGCATCCAGTGATAGCTGCCATCGGCGCGGCGCAAGCGGTATTCGATCTCGTACGGCTGGCCGGTGGTCACGGCCTGCTGCCAAAGTTCCGCGGCGCGCGGCTGGTCGTCCGGATGAAACGCCGGGTTCCATCCGTGGCCGAGACTTTCCTCCAGCGTGCGGCCCGTGAAATCCATCCAGCGCTGATTGAAGTGGGTATGCCCGCCGTCCGGGCGCGTGATCCAGAGGATTTGCGGCATGGCTTCGACCAGTTGCCGGAACTCCGCCTCGCTCTCGCGCAGCGCGGCTTCACTCGCCTTGCGGCCGGCGATGTCCTGCTCGAGCGCGCGGTTGACTTCCTCGAGTTGCAGGGTCTTTTCCTCGAGCTTGCGGATCAGCGTCTCGCTGTAAACCTTGAGCAGCTCCTTTTCCTCGCCCACGGGCTTTTGCGGTGGCTGTGGACTCGGTGCGGCGGTGCGGTTCAGCACTTCCCCGATCCGGGTGATGAATTCATCCGGCTCGGCGGGCTTCAAGATGAAGGCGTCCGCGCCGAGGCTCAACGCCAGGCGTTCATCCTCCGGCTCGGTGTAGGTGGCGGTGTAAACGATGAACGGCACGCGCTTGAGCCGGTCGTCCGCCTTCCAATGGCGCAGCAGCGTGTAGCCATCCATCACCGGCATGAGCAGGTCGGAGATGATGAGGTCGGGCGGACTCTGGCTCGACCGCGTGACCGTGGCCGGACAGCAACGCCTGGAGGAAATAGAGATTCTCCTCCTTGTCATCGACGATGAGGATGCGGGTCATAGGGGGTTTTCAGGGGGGCGGGCGGCGGTGCTGATCCGTTTGATCTCCGCCACAAAAGTGTCCGGGTTGATGGGTTTCTCGATGTAGCCGGTGCAGCCGGCCGCCAGGGCTTTTTCGCGATCGCCCACCATCGCGTAGGACGTGACGGCGATGATCGGCGTGGCGCGCAAGGATCCCAG
>ERZ761602.7857-NODE-7857-length-11048-cov-4.118166_pt1 | contig 11048 bp, 7 predicted proteins | sample MGYA00512165_ERZ761602 | MGnify/ENA primary metagenome ERZ761602 (study PRJEB28899, sample SAMN02445085) | bioreactor sludge metagenome | biome: EBPR sludge; isolation source: Thorneside wastewater treatment plant | place: Australia: Brisbane, Thorneside... | reverse complement strand
CCACGCCAGTTCCGCCTCGCCGCCGTAAAGCCGCCCGTTGGCGCTGCGCGTGAACGTGGTCGCGCCGATCACCTGCGTCACCTGATGGTTCGAATAATCGTAATAGAAGCCCGCGAGATTGAGCTGCACGCTGCGATCGAACAGCCGCGTCTTCAGGCCGCCTTCGTATGCGTTCACCTTCTCGGGCTGGATATAATAAACCTGATTGGTGCCCTGATAGGCAAGGCCGTTGAAACTGCCGCTGCGATAGCCGCGGCTGTAGTTCACATAGCCCATGATATCGTCGGTGAAATCGTAGCTCACGTTGATGCGGCCGGTCAGCCGGTTCGCCTTCTCGCGCTGGCTCACCGCAGCGAGGCTCGGATTGTAGGGGAAGCTGTATGGAATGGTACTCGCAACGATATTGTTTCCAGCAAGATCGTAAAGGATCGTGCGGCCGTTCGAGTACTTCACCTTGTCCATCGTGTAGCGAAGGCCGACGCTGATATTGAGCTGATCGGTCACGTCGAAACTCACGTCGCCGTAGATCGCCTTCGAAGGCCGTGTGATCGTGTAATACTGATCGCCGAGGATGGGGCTGAACGGCGGCGCGCCCGCCGCACGGCACGCCGCCGAGAAGGCCCCGCCGAAGCCGCCGCCACCGCTGTTGTCGATGGCAATGTCGGTCAGCAGCGCAACGAGCGAACGCGCATCGAGGAAACCGGTGGGATTGACGTTCACCGGCGCGCAGAAACCCGGATCGGTCGGCGCGAGCGTCGGATCGAGCGCAAACGCGGGCAGGATGCCGATCGAATCCGGCGTCGCGATCGCGGGGTTGCTGTAGGTACCGGGCAGCCCCGCGCCGAGCAGGATCGGACGCAGGATGCCGAAGAAATCGACCTCGTTGTGCGTATCCACCTTGTCGCGGCCGTAGTAGAGGCCGCCGATCACGTTGATCCGGTCGCCGTTGTAGGTCAGGCGCAGATCCTGATTGAAGTTCTCGCTCTTCGAATTGTACCGCAGCGAGCAGAGATCGTTCGGCGATCCGTCGCAGTCGAACGGCGAATTGCGATACTTGCCCTTGTCGTACCCGGTGATCGAGGTCAGCGTCAGCTCGTCGCTGACATCGTAAGCGATGGTGAGCGCCACGCCCTTTGAGGAGCTGTAATATTTGCCCCCCGTGTCGGATGCCACCTCGTTCCGGTTCAGCAGGCGTCCGCCGAGCGCCGCCTGCGGATCATAGCGCGAATAGCCGAGCGCATCCCGCCCGCCGCTCAGTTGCCCCTGCGAATAGGCGAGCGCCGCCCACGGATCGTCCTTCGATGCATAGGCCTTCACGGTGATGTCGAGCGCATCGGTCGGCTTGAAGCGCACCGTGACGCGCCCCGCGATCGAATCGGTTGTGGCGACGTCGCGGTCCTGGATCGGGTTGAACATGAACCCGTCGCCCTTGGATCGGGTGCCGGCGAAGCGGATGCCGAGCCTATCTGGCACCAGTGTCGCTTCGAACGCGGCTTCGGCGGTCTTGGTGTCGTAGTTGCCGTAGCCGAGCGTCAGATAGCCGTCCATGCCGTCGAGATCGGGACGCTTGGTGAAGAAGCTGATCGCACCGCCCGTGGTGTTGCGGCCATAAAGCGTGCCCTGCGGGCCGCGCAGCACCTCCACCCGGTCGAGGTCGTAAAGCTGCTGGCCGTGGCTGGCGCGGAAGCTCTGGTAGACCTCGTCCACGTACACACCAACCGGCGAGGCCGTGGACGCAGTGAACTCGTTCGCCACCGAGATGCCGCGCAGCGAGAAGTTCGGCTGCGTCTTGCCGTAGGGTGTCGTCACCTGCAGGTTCGGCATCGTGCCCATCAGATCGGACGTTTCCGAAACGCCGCGCGCCGCGAGATCATCACCGGTGAATGCCGAAACGGCGACCGGCACGTCCTGCAGGTTCTGGCTGCGCTTCTGCGCCGTAACAACGATCTCCTCGAGTCCGCCCGAAACTTCGGTCGCGGCGTCCTGTGCGAATGCGGGCGCGGCCATTGCCGTCGAAAGCAGCAGCAGCGACAGCCGCGTCGTTTGCATTTTCCTGTCCATATGATCCTCCCCTGATCGTTTGTGCGGACAAAACTCACCTGTTCCCGCCGGAGCCATCCGGCGGGCCGTAACGTCTTCAATGATTTTTGGGGCTTCAGCCCCGCGCGTTGCCGCGCCCTGCGATCACGTCGCCTGCGCCTCCCACGTGTGATACCCGTGCTCCGCCCATACGTTCAGAATATTGCGGGCGCCGAAAGCCTTCGCCGGAGACTGGAAACCGGCGGCGAGCAATTGTCCGCGAAGGATGCGACGGCATCCTTCCGCTGCCAGAAGTCCGGTCTGGATATACGGCGAATTGCCGCGCAGGATCACTGAAACACCTGCGGTGTTGCCACGTCCGATGCACGAGATCACCGATCGGTTGACATCCGGGTTCTCGCGGTCCGGCTCGACCTGCGTCAATTGTCCGCCAAGCTCGTTGCAGATACGTTCCTGCTCCGCATCGGGCAGGTGGCTGTATTCCTTCTCGAACTTCTCCAGCGTCGCGATCACCGCATCGAACATCGCCTGGCTGCGGAAGCCGACGAGCGTCGAGCAGTTGCTGACGCGGGCATCACCTTCGTACCACACCGGCTCGCCGCCGCCCGACCACGGCAGGCCGCGGAACAGCCGGTGCGAATCCGGCGCCTTCACGAGGTAGGACGTCGCCATTGGCCAGGCGGCGAGCTTCCGGTGCTCGATGTAATATTGCGTCCGCGTGCACATGCGCAGGAACGATTTGGTCGAGGCGACGCTCGTCGCAGAGTCGGCGAGGTAAAGGATATCGAGCGAGTCGACACCGGGGGTTTCGAGCGCGATTTCCGCAGCGATATTCCCCGCGGCCCACATGTAGGATGTTGCGGGCGCCAGCAGCAGACCCTTGGCGGCGAATTTCGCCCCGTAGGTTTCGCGAACATGGCGCATCCAGTCCGCCTCGCCCGTGGTGTCGAGGTAATGGCAGCCCGCTTCGAGGCAGGCCTGCACCACCGGATCGCCGAGCTGCATGAATGGGCCGGTGACGTTGTACACGACCTTCGCACCCGCGAAGAGCTTGGCGAGCGACGCCGCATCGTGCGAAACCGCGCGGCATTCGAAGCTCGCGCCCTTCAGCTCAGGCACGCGCGCCATCTGCTCTTCAAGCCGCTTCTGGTCGCGGCCCGCGGCGATGAACGGGATGCCCGCCTCCGCCAGGTGCCAGGATATCAGTTTGCCCGTGTAGCCACTGGCGCCATAAACGATGACAGGTGCGCTCATTGCGTCGCTCTCCCCAGAGTGATTGTTGTGGGTCCTGATGGCCCGAAGATTACCGCATCCGGTGCGCCGAGCATCGTGATGAGATGCCGGGCCTGCGGTTTTTCAGAGGCCGTCTTCGGAATTTCGCTGATAATCTGCACCAGCGAGGGCATGGCCGCCGATCCGATCCGCTCCCGGCAGTGCGCGAACACGGCGAGTGGATCGAAATCCCCCGCGGGCACAATCGCCGCGACGACCTCTTTCTCGCCCGGCGCGTTCTCCGCCATGGCCGCGCCGTAGACGTGAACGTCGCCCACGCCTTCCATCGCGGCGATCTCCGCCTCGATCTGCACGGCGTTCACGAAATCCCCGTTGCGGCGGATCGCGTCTCCGGCGCGGTGCGAGAAAAACACCCAACCGTCCGCGTCCTTGTAGCCGATGTCGCCCGTCCGGAACCATCCGCCGCGCGTCTTCGCCGCCGATGCCTCGGGGTTGCGGAAATATTCAACCGCAGGCGTCTCGCTCCCCTCGGGCCGAAAGCACATCTCCCCCAGAACACCGGCCGCACAGTCTCGGTCGTCTTCATCAAGGATCGCGCAGATCGTCCCGGCCGGCGGCTTCCCGATCGACCCGATCGGCCCGGCGCCCGGCAGGTTGATCGTCAGCCCACCTTCCGCCGCCCCAAAGAACTCCAGCACCTCCACGCCAAACCGCGCCTCAAAATCCCGCCACATGCTGGGCGGCATCCCCGCGCTCAGCACCATGCGCACCTTGTGCTGCCGGTCGCGCGGCGACGGCGGCTCCGCGAAGATCGCCACCGCCATGCCGCCGAGCAGGTTGAACACTGTGCAGCCATAGCGCGCGAGAATGTCCCAAAGCCGCGATTTCGAAAAGCGGCGGCTGACGACCAGCGGAAGCTGCATCGAAAGCGCATTGCCGAGCGTGATGAGCTGCGCGTTCGCGTGCGTAAAGGAAAGGCCCGTATAGAGCTTGTCGTCGCTCCGCACCTGAAGCAGCGGTCCGAAGGTGGAAACCGCGGCATAGCGCCCATAAGGCGCAAGGATCGCCTTGGGATCGCCCGTGGTGCCCGACGTGTAGAGCATCTGCATCGGTCGCGCGAGATCGGCGCCGGGATCGGCGGGCAGCGCCCCTGCCCCGGCAAGCGCCTGCGATAGCGCGGCGACCCGGACGCCGGGCAAAGGCGGCGCCGTATCGCCCAGCACCCAAACCCAATCGAGATCGGGCACCTCGGCGATCACCTCGGCAAGCGCCGGCAGCGCTTCCGGCGCCACGATGGCGCCGCGGCACCCGGCGAAGCGCAGCATGAACGCCAGCCGCGCGCCCCGTGTCCGTGGGTCGATCGGCACGAAGATCGTCGCGGCGAGCTCAGAGCCGATCATCGCATCCACGAACTCGGGATGATTGGGCATGACGAGCGCGAAACTGTCGCCCGGCTTCATGCCTTCTCCGGCCAGCGCCGCAGCGATGCGGGCGCCATTCCCCAGCAATTCACGGTAGCTGCGCGTCTCCTCGGCGAAGCTCCCGTCCGGCCGGATGTCGACAAACGTCAGCATCGCCCCGTCGCGCGTTTCCGCGCCATCGCGGAGCATCTGCACGGGCGTGCGCAGATTGGGGATGGGCGCGTGGTTCACCGCGAAAGCACCGTCATAACAAGCGCCGCCGCATCCCGTCCAAGAAAACCGCCACCGTTCTCGGCAACCGCAAGCCGCGCACCTTCGACCTGCCGCGCCCCGGCGCGTCCGCGAAGCTGCTCTGTGAGTTCATGAATCTGTGCGAGCCCGGTAGCGCCGATCGGATGCCCCTTGCGGACGAGGCCTCCCGACGTGTTCACCGGCACGCGCCCGCCAAGCGCCGTCGCGCCGCTTTCGAGAAGCGCCACACCTTCATTGCGCGGACACAGCTCGAGGTATTCGTAGTACATCAGCTCGGCAGGCGACGTGGCGTCGTGAAGCTCCACGCAGTCGATGTCCTCAGCCGCGATCCCCGCCATCGCATAGGCCTCTCCCGCCGCCCATTCGGTGATGCCAGGCGCGCCCGGTGCAGGCTCGAACGCGCTCGCGATAAGCGAACTGCGCACCTGCACGGGATCGGCTATACCGCGTTCGCGCGCGAACTTCGGCGAGACGATCACCGCAGCCGCAGCGCCGTCGCCGAGCGGCGAGCACATCGGCAGCGTCAGCGGCGCCGAGATCAGCGGCGCTGCGAGCACCGCATCGGCATCGAGCACGTCGCGAAACTGCGCGCGCGGATTGAGGCTGCCATGCCGCGAATTCTTCGCAGAGACCTCGGCGAAATGCCGCGCCGTCGCGCCGCTGCGCGCGCTGTAGTCTCGCGCCATGCGGGCGTAGATATCCATGAACAGCGAACGCTGCCGCCCCGGCTCGTCGCTCGCGGGCCGGTCAGCGTCTACATAGGCGTAAAGTTCTTCCGGTTTCTCGACGTCGACGGCACCAAGGAACACGGCGAAGCTCTTCGCCTTGTCCTCGTGGAACAATTTCTCGACGCCGAACGCCAGCACCACATCGTAAACACCCAGCGTCACCATCGTGCACGCCTGCTGGAACGCCGTCGATGCTGTCGCGCAGGCATTCTCCACGTTCACGACCGGAATACGTCCGATGCCCATGCCGCGCAGAATGGCCTGCCCCGCGATGCACGCCTGCCCGGTGACCAGCGGCGCGGCAGCGTTTCCCGCCCAAGCCGCCTCGATCTCTCGCGCTTCGACGTTCGCATCCTTGAGTGCTTCGCCGATCGCCTCGTGCGCGAGGCTGGACAGGCTGCGGTCCAGATGCTTGCCGAAGCGGGTCATTCCGACACCGGCGATGATCGCGTTCTGCTTCATTCCATCCCCTCGGACAAACCTTCTCCGCCGGCCGAAAACCCGTTCGGCCGCGCAATTTCAATTCTGTGTTTCCGCCGTCAGCCGGGCAGCAGATCCGGATCGGTCAGCAGCATTCCCCCCTTGATCGCGATGACCTCGTTACACCCGTCCTCGATCAGCGAGGCGCGGGCATCGCGGAACAGTTTCTCCATCGGATATTCGCGCGTCAGCCCGTTGCCGCCAAACATCTGCAAGGCATCGCTCGTCACTTCGAGCGCGTGCTGCGTCGACGTCACCTTGGAGAACATCGCCGCCTGCAAAGCGGGCATCGCATTGTTCATGTTGAACGTCGTCACCCGCCGCGCCAGCGCGCGCGAAATCTCGACCTTGCGCGCCATGTGGAACAGCCGCCGCGCCACGTCCTGATGCCGAACGAGCGGCACGCCGCCCTGCCGGCGTTCATGCGCGTAGCTGTGAGCGAGTTCATAGGCAGCGCGTGCGCAACCCGCGAACGTCGCGCCCATCAGTGCGTTCGCCTCGCTGTGGATGGCGTAGACGCCCTTCAGATAATCCTCGGGCGCCACCAGCAGATGGTCGATATCGAGCGTCACGTCGTTGAAGAAGATCTCGCCCTGCGGCAACGCGCGCTGGCCCATCTTCTCAAGCGGCTTGCCCTTCGACACGCCCGGCGCATCAAGCGGCACGATGACAACGGCACCGCGCGCAGGATCGTAGCCGGAGCCGGTCTCGGCCGCGCAGTAAAGGATGCAGAGGTCCGCCACCGGTCCGTTCGAAACCCAAGCCGATTTCTGGCCGTTGATGACGATCTTGCCGTCGGAGATGCGCGCAACGCAGTTCGGCCGGTTCGGCTTCCCCGCAGCGTGAGCGGCGTGCCCGCCGGGGTCGATCGAATCGCTCCCCCGGTCGGGCTCCGTGATGCCCCAGCTCCCGATCAGCGACTCAGGGTAGGTGCGGGCCACGAAATCATTGCCGAATTTCGCCGCCATGTAGTGCGGCAGCAGGCCGGCGCCTGCGGAGATGGCGAGGCCGGAATCGCCCCAGCCAAGCTCCTCGAAGAGGATCGCGAACACATGCGGCATCTCTTCGGCGGAGAAGGACGCGAGCGTCTCCATGTTGATGCCGAGGTCGGCGTAGGCGCGCCGGAATTCCCAGTAGCGCGAAGCCTTGTCCACCACTGCGTCCGCGCTCAGCCGGTCGAGTTCGGTACCGATCGGCCGCATCACCTTCTCGGCGAAGCTGTGCAGCGACTTCTGCAGTTCGGCGGCAATCTCCGGAAGCGGCGGCTCCGCACCAAGCTGACCCAGTTTCACGTGCGGGTTCGAATCCCACTGCGTGAAGGGGAGCGGTCCACCGCCAAAGGCGATATCGTGATCGACGACGGCAAGCTGATGGTTCACGATCTTCCTCCAAGGCCGGGCTGGACTGATCTTGTGTCATCCATTCCCGATACTGCGATCAAAACATGAAGCCGGGCATCATTGAATGTCGTCTCGCGCCAAGCTTTTGACTTTAACTGCCACACCGCGCATCATATGCCGTGGGAGGCAATCATGAAGATCGAACTGCTCGGCTCGATGCGAATGCCGAACCAGAGCGTCCGGATCATGCGTGCGGCGCTGGATGAGGCCGGGGTCAATCCGCTGCCCTTGCTCGCCGAGGCTGGCATTGCTGTGGCAGAAGCCGACGACCCGCAGGGCGAGGTTTCCGGACTTCAGGAACTGCGCTTTCAGGAGATCTTTGCCACCGCAACGCGCGACATTCCCGGCCTGTGGTTCCACACCGGAATGCGCTATCGCCTAATGACCTACGGCCCGCTCGGACTCGCCGTGCTCTCCGCCGGAACAGTGCATGACGGGCTGAAGGTGCTGGTGGCATTCCAGGCGCTCACCTATTCGCTGCTGCAATACCGGCTCTACGAGGAAAACGGCGCGCTTGCCGGCATGGAAGCCGACGACAGCAATGTCGCACCCGATCTTCGCGAATTCTGCCTCGTGCGTGCGCTCGGATCGGCCACGACTTTCCTCAAGGACATGCGGCAGCCGTTTCCGCTCGCCCGCATCGAGTCGTCCGTCCCGCCGCGCAGCGACGGCATCGACTATGCGGCCGAACTCGGCGTGCCCGTCGTGTTCGGCACACCCGTGACCCGCTGGGTGTTCCAGCCCGGCGCGGCCGACCTCGCACTGCCGATGGCGAGTCCTCTTCTCGAACAGACCTACCAGCAGCTCTGCGCGCGGCTGATCGACGAGGCGCAGGTCAGCGACGACATGGTCGGGCGGCTTTATTCACTGCTCGTGCGGTCGAGCCGCGGTTTCCCCTCGGCGGCACAGGCGGCCGCGCAGCTCGCGGTTTCGGAGCGCACACTGCACCGCCGCCTTGCCAAGCAGAACCTCGGTTTCGGCGACGTGCTCGATCAGGTCCGCGAGCAGCGCGCCTGCTACCTCCTCGACCGCTCGCACCTGTCGGTCGAAGCCATCGGCGAAATGCTCGGTTTTGCTGAAACCGCCAGCTTCTCCCGCGCCTTCAAGCGATGGACCGGCGTCTCACCGATCAAGTTTCGGCAGCGACCCCGTTAACGCGGCGCAGAAGCGGCGGACATATTGCAACGGCGATAAGAGCAAGCATCGCAGCCGAACCGATCATCATTCCTTTGTTTCCGAAGGCATCGAGCAGCGCGCCGACACCGAATGCGCCGACGCCGCCGCTGAGTGTCGTAAGCGGGATCGAAGCAGCGGTCAGTTCGGGCGCGGCATCGATCAGCACGATGTAGAGATAGCACGACAGGAATGCCCATCCCGCCTGCAACACGGAAATATAGACGATGAACTGCCAAACCTCGTAGCGGGTCATCGTCAGCAGCGCGACCACGACGATCTGGATCACGATCGACGCCATGATCGGCAGCATCAATCCCGCGCGCCGGTCCAGCACAAACGCACCGATCGGGCCGAGCGCGCTGCCGAACACCGAAATGCCGATCGCTTTCGAAATCTGGTGCGCGTCCAGCCCCGCACCGTTGCTGCCGAGAAGGCCGAAGAAGGCGAACACGCCGGACTGGAAGGCGCCATAGGGCAGGAACGCGAGGAGGAACGGCACGCCACCAGTTCCAATCTCCGCCTCCTCAACGCTCTCCGCAGGCCATCCCTTCGGCAGCAGCTGCAGGAAGCCGATGCACAACGCTGTGCTGCCGGCCATCAGCCCATAGAGCCCCCCGGTGCCTACCGCTTCGGCGATCGGCTCCGCGAGCAGAAAGACCGCTGCCTGCGTCAGCAGCTGGCACAAGGTGACGATGGCGATGATGCGCCCGGGCGACCGCGTATTGGCGACGAACGCAAGGTGAATGCCCGAAACGATGCCCGCACCGATCCCGCAGAGCAGCCGCGCCGTGCCCATGAGGTCCAGCGTATCGACGAATGGACACGCCGCGTTCGCGCCCGCCATGACGACAAGTGCGCCCGCGGCAAGCGGCCGCCAGTTCCAGCGTTTCTGCCAATACAGCGCCGAGGCCGCCCCACACGCGAAACCGCCGAGCTCGAGCGCGGCGACAAGGCCGAGATCGGCCTCGCTCCACCCGAACGCCTCGCGCCAGACATCGACGAGCAGCGGCGTCACCATTGTCGGGATCGTCGCGACCACGAACATGGCGACCACGAAGGCGATGCTGGCGGGCGCCGAAAACATCCGGCGTCCGGACGGGAGCGCTTGCCCGCTCACCAGTAGCGCATCGGTGTTCGGGTCAGCAGTTCGGCGCCGTCTTCGGTCACGATCAGATTCTGTTCGAACCCGGCCATGCCGACGCCCGGATGCCGCAGGAACGCCTCGGCGGCAACGACCATGCCGGGTTTGAGAGGTTCGTCGTATCGCATCAGCCCGCCTTCGTCCGGTCCCGGATCACCCACCGGGATGATATGATGGACGAAGAACGTGCCGAGCCCATGCCCGAACAGCGGCACATGCTGGCGATGTTCGTGATAGCCGACCGTTCGTGCGATGTGTTCACCGATGATGCCGAGTTCGCGCGCCGTCGCGCCGGGGCGGATCGCGTCCACGATGCCGTCCACGATCTGCGCCGCGCCTTCCAGCACGGCGCGCTGCTCCGCGCTCGGCTTGCCGCCGCAAATCGCCGTTCGGCCGGGATCCATCCAATAGCCCTGAAAGATCGGGCCATAGACCCAGGCACGCACCATGTCGCCCTTCGCGGGCAGGCTCGTGTCGTAGCCGTAGAAATCGTTGCCGAGCAGGAAATGCTCGCTGCGCGGGCCGTGCGTCGCATCGATGCGGTGATAGCCGCCGCCTGCACGGACGACGATCGCAGCCGCGCGCGCCGCCGCCTCGGCGCCGCTGTTTCCGGCGACAAGCGCCTCCATGGCGGCGGACAATGCGTCCGTGACGATGGCACCGCCTGTCCGGTACGCTTCCAGTTCGCGCGGGCTTTTGACCTGCTGCGGCCCGATCAGAAGCTCTTCATCCGCGCTCCATTCGATCTGGGGAGACAGGCGGCGAAGCAGACGGTCGTAAACGCCCGGCAGAATATCGTCACCAACGACCGTCACGCGGCCCTCAATCCCTTCCGCCCGCAAATGCCGTGCGATCCCGCCGATCAAATCCGTCTCGTGAACGACAAGGCGGCCGTATACGAGCCGCGAAGTGTCCGTCTCGTCGCGGGGCTGGCCAATGTGCAGTTCCGGCTCCGTACCTGCGCGGAACACCACGGCGGCGAACGTGTATCCCGCCCCGAACGTCTCGTCGGCGGGATCCTGCCCCGTCCCCGTCGCCATGTAGTTCGTGAGCCAGTAGACATTTCCCGCCCGGTCGTACGTTCCTGCCGACCGCTGCCAAACGATGACGATTTCGTGCCCCCGCTCGGCCATTGCATCGTAAACGCGGCCCCAACGCGCCTCATACTACTCGCGCG
>ERZ761602.7856-NODE-7856-length-11048-cov-5.617848_pt1 | contig 11048 bp, 9 predicted proteins | sample MGYA00512165_ERZ761602 | MGnify/ENA primary metagenome ERZ761602 (study PRJEB28899, sample SAMN02445085) | bioreactor sludge metagenome | biome: EBPR sludge; isolation source: Thorneside wastewater treatment plant | place: Australia: Brisbane, Thorneside... | reverse complement strand
TGCAATGCAGATGACCGCCTAATCCGTTGGACTCTACGATTTGCAACCGACCTCAATTCCGGGGGAAGCTCAATTCACGGGGGGCGATTCATTGACCAGAAAATGCGCCATCGTGCATTTCCTGGCCGCGCAGCCATTGCTCGAGCATGGTCAGAATCCACACCATCTCTCCGTAGTATCCGGGATGCTGGGGTAGGTACTCGCCGACCAGGTGGTGCAGGAATTCGGGGCGTACGATTCCCCGTGTCGCAAGCGTGTCCAGCGAGTCTACGGCCAGCTCCTGCAGGGCGGGGGTGCGCGTCGTCCACACGCCAAAGGGAAGTCCGAACCCTTTCTTCTTCTTGGTGATGATCTCCTTGGGCAGAAAACCGCGCAGAGCCTCCTTGAAGAACCAGCGGAGCTTGAAGCGGCGCAGCTTCCAATCGGGCGACAGCACCATCGAAAAATCGGTGAGGCGGTCGGAGAGGAGCGGATAGCCGAGCTGAATGCCGGCCATCTGGGTCGCTCCGCGAACTTTTGGCAGGTCACTGTCTGCCAGCGTGTAGCGCCAGTCGTAGGCCAGCATGCGGTTGATCAGACTCGGCGCCTGGCACTCGCCCCAGGTCATCCGCATATGGTGCGTCGGTTCGCCCGGGTCGACCTGGGCGAGAAAATCGGTGGTGAGCACCCTGGCCGGATCGAGTTGCATCAGCAGATTGAAACTCTGCAAACGATCCGGTAGCGGGATGCGCGAATGACGGACGTAGCCGGTTACCTGCTTGAGGCCCGGGATGCGCCGCCAGGAGCTGTCGTCGCCGCATCGTGGTTCGATCAGTTGTCGCATTCCATCTGGCAGGGCGTGATAGAGCTGGAACACGCGCTGCATCGCATAGCGGGAGTTGCCGCCGAACAGTTCGTCCCCGCCGTCACCCGCCAGCATCTTGCTGCAGCCATCGGTTTGCGCCATGCGTGCGCAATAATAGGCCGGCAGTGCGGACGAGTTCCCGAAAGGTTGATCGTGGTGCTGCGCTACCGCCGGGATGCTGGTCAGCAGGTCGGATGGGGTGACGTAGTATTCGTGGTGCTCACAACCGAAATGCCGGGCCGCAATGCGCGCATATTCCATCTCGTCATAGCCCTCTGCATCGAAACCGATCGAGTACGCGGGGGCCGCTTTTCCAGTCACCTGGCAGAGCATGCCGGCTACCGTCGAGCTGTCTGTGCCCCCCGAAAGAAAGGCGCCAACCCGTTGGTGGCCGGCGATCTCTTCGGCGACGCTGTCGCGAATCAGGCTGCGGAAAGAGTCGCGTGCCGTGCTGAACGATTGCCGGTGTTGTTCGTCGAAATGCAGTGCCCAGTGCCGCGTCTCGTGTACGCCTTGCCAGTCGATCAGCAACGCATGGGCGGCCGGCAGGCGGCGCACCTGACGGAAGATCGTGCGCGGGGCAGGGATCATGTGGAAGTACAGGTAATCGAAGATCGCCTGCGCATCGAGCTGCCTGTCGTGAGCCGCGACGCAGTCGGCCCGATCGGAAAAAGCCAGCGTCCTGCCATCGGTGAAGTAACACAGAGTCTCGATCGCGAAGCGGTCGACGGCCAGGAAAACGCAGTTGCGCGCGGCATCGGCGATCACCAGAGCGTATCCGCCGTGGACGTTCGCGGTCAGATCGGCCCCCTGCTTGTGCCAGGCGGTCAGCAGTCCGGCGGCCAGGCTGGCCGGCTGCGCCGATCCGGCAACACGCGATTCGCCGAACGAGGGCGTGCCGATCACCGCGCACACGCTGCTGTCGTCACGCGCCACGTCCTCTCCCTGCAGCGTGATCGACTGGAGCAGCTCCCGGGACATGCCCGGGTCGAGGAGGCGGGTCAGGTCTAATTGGCCGGAAAGTCTTTCTTTCATGGGGTTTGTGCTCGCGAGGCTGGGTTGGGTTGCGGGCTTCGTCGTTTACCTGGGAAGCCGGGGATAGGGGCGGCGACGGCCGAAAATCGGGTTGTCCATGCGTCGCGGCAGGAGGAGGCAAGCCAGGTTGGCAATGGCACACGCATTCAATCTTGTCCTCCTGCGCAGGGCGGCATCTGGGCGGAGGAAATGCTACGCTGAACTGTTCGTTCTTTCTGTGCTGGATTTCACCTCGCTTCGCCCATAGGGTGTCCGTGGCCGGAGTCGTCGATTCTTTTCGGTGACGCGGAACCGGGCACGTCAGGGTGTCGTGTCCTGGAGGGCGCCGACCACAGCCGGGGCATTGGCGAGCGGTTTCGTGCTGTGCGGATGGACGTACTGTGCGCTGGCTGTGGGCCGCGCGCTGTCAGCCCCATCGGCCAGCGGTCGATAGGCCATCCGCGCCGTTGGCCGTGCCAGGCGGTAGTCCTGGCGCATCGGTAGGGTGAGATCTTCCCAGTCTGCCCGCACATCGTTCACCACCGTCAACGGATCGGAGACCTGATAGCCGCCGTGTCCCACCAGGAGATTGTTGGCGGTGATGACATGATCCGAACCACGGGCGACACGCAGGAATGTGCCGCCGTGCGGGTGGTCGTTGATCAGCGTGTTGCTGGCGAGGTACAAGGTGTTCAGTGGCCACACGTAGCCCTCGGCGCCAAACGAGACGATTACCGAATTCTCCGTGCCGCTCTGCTGCTGAATCAGGTTGCCGATAACCCGGGCCACTCCGCCATTCGGAAACTCCAGCTCGTAGCTGGCACGGCCGCCGATCTCATCGGTCAATCGGTTGTATCGGATGTCGTTGACGCCGGCGCGACTCTTCAGCAGGTGTCCTATGCCTGCATGGTGGAAGTAGCTGCCGCTGACCGTCAGCGAGCGGATCTTGCCAACGTAGAGATTATGGCCCCAGCGCTGGTTGTTCACGTAGCTGTAAGCGAATTCGCTGTCCTCGATGATCAGTTCGGAAGTTGGCGTTGTCTCGTCGCTGGCCAGCAAACCCATCTGGTTGTTCCAGAACAGGCAGCCGCGCAAGCGCAGGCGCCCGCCCTCGAAACGGATGCCGGCGCCGTTGGCATCATCCGCCCGGGCGCCGATGAAATCGATGTTCGAGATGTCGAATTCTCCTCGGCGGATGACCCAGATGGCCTTGCCTTCGGCGCTACGCCCGTCGGCGAGCAGTCTGGCTGCGCCGCCGACGCCACGGATCGTCAGTCTGGTCTGTTCCCAGACGGCCACGTCCTGGTGATAGTCTCCCGCCTCGATCTCGACGATGTCACCATTGCGCGCCAGTCGGGCCACCTCTGCGATGCGCCTGATGGGTCCATCGGGACTCACCCGCCAGACCCGTGTGCCGTACGGAATCCGTGCCGGCGTGGGGATCTCGGCAGCGCTCCGGCGTGGTGGCGGGGGTGGCACGACGAACGGCAGGCTGGCGCGCTCGGCGACCGATGGTGCGTTGAAGGCTGAACGAAGCGCACGCATCACCGGCGCAGCCAGCTTTTCGATCCGGGTATGCCCCTGCATCCGGCGATCGGCGTAATCCATCAACTCGCCGGGCGTGCGGCCGGTCTCGCGATACAGGTACCAGCCGAGGAGGGCGGTCGCCGCGGCGACGATGGTGGCTGCGAGCAGCGCCCGCCACAGCCAGGTGCTGCGCGTACGCTTGCCGGACGGATGTCTGGTCACGGTCATCGGGCGTCTGACACCCAAGGCGAACCGAGTTCGGATGCGAACACTGTATTCACTCTTCTCTCCTGGGTCGCCGCGACACGCTGACCGGGCTCGGGCGGCAGATCAAACCAGCGCCAGACGCCAGAGTATAGGTCCACGCGTCGACCGGGGTCAATCCGCCTGCCTTTGTCCTCGTACGTGGTTGGCGGGGAAGAATCCGGCAGATCGCTCTGCTCGGCTTGCCTGTGCTGACCGGCAGGCTGTTGTTCCCTTCATCGGCGCAAACGGGCGAAGGCACTGGCCATCGCGCCGCTCGGTTCCGGCTGGCTTTGCTGGCGCTGTCGCGCCTTTGCCGAGGGCGGCACGGCAGCGGTTTTCGTGATACCCGGCAACTCGTCAGAGAGGCGCATGCTGAGGGCGATTCTCTTCCGCGGCAGGTCGACTTCGAGTACCTTGACCGTGACCACATCACCCGCTTTGACGACCGTACGGGGATCCTTCACGAAACGATCGGCGATCGCCGAAATGTGCACCAGGCCATCCTGGTGCACACCGATGTCTACGAATGCCCCGAAGTTGGCGACGTTGGTGACCACTCCTTCGAGCATCATTCCGGCTTGCAGGTCCTTGATCGCTTCGACGCCGTCCCGGAAGGTGGCGCTGCGAAATTCCGGGCGCGGGTCGCGACCGGGCTTTTCAAGTTCGCGAAGAATGTCCAGTATGGTTGGCAGGCCGAAGCGCTCGTCGATGTAGCTCTCCGGCGTCAGCTCTTTGAGCGTCCGTGCATCGCCGATCAGCTGCTCGATGCTCCGGCCTGTATCGGCCAGAATGCGTTCGACCAACGGGTAGGCTTCCGGGTGTACCGCCGAGCGGTCGAGCGGATTGTCGCCCTGGTTGATGCGCAGGAAGCCGGCTGCCAGCTCGAAGGTCTTGTCGCCGAGGCGGGGCACTTCCCTGAGCGCCTGTCGTGTCCGGAAGGCGCCGTTTCGGTCACGGTGGGCAACAATGTTCGCCGCCAGTGTCGGGCTGAGACCGGAGACTCGGGTGAGCAGCGGAACCGACGCGGTGTTGACGTCGACCCCGACGGCGTTCACGCAGTCCTCGACCACCGCATCGAGCGCCTTGGCCAGGCGCGTCTGACTGACGTCATGCTGGTACTGGCCGACGCCGATCGATTTTGGGTCGATCTTCACCAGTTCGGCCAGTGGATCCTGCAGACGGCGGGCGATCGACACCGCTCCGCGCAGGCTGACATCAAGTTCCGGGAACTCGCGTGAGGCGTATTCGGACGCAGAATAGACCGAGGCACCGGCTTCCGAGACAAGCACCTTGCGCAGACGCAGCTCAGGTTGTCGCCGGATGAGTTCGGCGACCAGGCGGTCGGTTTCGCGCGAGGCAGTACCATTGCCGATGCTGATCAGATCGACCCGGTTCTTTTGCGCGAGCCGGGCCAGGGTGTGCAGTGCGTCATCCCAGTCGCGGCGCGGTTCGTGCGGGTAGATGGTGGTGCTGTCGAGCAGTTTGCCCGTGGCGTCGACGACGGCTACCTTGACGCCGGTACGCAGGCCGGGGTCGAGGCCCATCGTCGGACGTGGGCCGGCCGGCGCGGCGAGCAGAAGGTCGTGCAGGTTGCTGCCAAACACCCGGATCGCTTCTGCCTCGGCGCGCTCGCGCAGCGCATTCATCAGCTCCAGTTCGAGGTGCAGCGAGACCTTGATTCGCCAGGTCCAGCGCACGGTATCGGCAAGCCACTTGTCGGCCGGCCGTCCCTGATCGGCGATGCCGAAGTGCCGCGCGATACGTGCTTCGCAGGGGTTGGGGCTGGCCGCAGGCTCGGCGAGTTCGCTGTCGAGCACCAGCGCCAGTTGCAGCATGCCCTCGTTGCGGCCCCGGTAGAGCGCCAGCGCGCGATGCGAGGGGATGGCGAGAAGGGCCTCGGAGTAGGCAAAATAGTCCCGGAACTTGGTGGCTTCGCTTTCCTTCCCGGCAACTACGGTTGCGCTGACGAAGCCGTGCGTTTCGAGATGGCTGCGCAATTCGCGGAGCAGGGCGGCATCCTCCGCGAACTGCTCCATCAGGATTTGACGGGCGCCGTCGAGTACGCTGCGAATGTCGGGAAAGCCGGCCGCGGGGTTCAGGTAGGGCTCGGCTTCGCTTTCCGGTGACCGCGTCGGATCGGCCAGCAAGGTGACAGCAAGCGGTGCGAGACCGGCCTCGCGGGCGATCAGTGCCTTGCTGCGGCGCTTCGGTTTGTACGGGAGGTAGAGGTCTTCGAGGCGCTGTTTGGTGTCGGCAACGCCGATTTCGGCTGCCAGCTCGGCGGTCAGATGGCCTTGTGTCGCGATCGAGTCGAGAATGAAGCGACGTCGCTCCTCGAGTTCGCGCAGGTAGGTCAGACGTTCGTCGAGCAGGCGCAACTGGATGTCGTCGAGACCTCCGCTGGCTTCCTTGCGGTAGCGCGCGACGAAGGGCACGGTGGCTCCTGCGTCGAGCAGGGCGGCGGCGGCCAGCACCTGCTGTGGGCGGCAGCCGATCTCGTCGGCAATTCTTTGCGCTATCTGTTGTGCAACATCTGTTTCTGCGGGTTTAGGCATCGGGGATGGTGGCCTTCGCTGGCTGACATGAAAAAAGCGCGAACTATGCGCAATCGGCAGGCAAAACTCAAGGCAGGGATCCGGCCGTGAGCGATGGCTGGTTGCGACAGGCGTCCGGCAGCGCAGGGAATTGCCACCATGCGGTGAATCAGGTTAAATTGCCCGACTCGGGCAGCTGCCTACAGTTGCGGGTGAGCGGGGGGCACCATGAAAGTCGATCTGGAACATTTTGGGCTGCGAGACGTGCCGGTTGACCCGGACACCGTTTTCACCTTTGCTGGCGGCGTGGCCGGTTTTCCCGCTTGCCTGCGGTTCAAGATCTTTCACCAGGAAGGAGAAAAGCCGGCCGTGTTCTGGCTACAGTCGCTCGACGATGGGGCGGTCATGTTCCCGATCGTCGCGCCGGAGACGCTGGATCTGGAGTACGAGATCGAACTCTCTGACGCCGACTGCGAGTTGCTTGGTCTGGAACGTGCCGAGGATGCCGCGGTGGTGATCATCGTCTACCGTAACGAGGCCGAGGGGGGGAAGATCGCGGCCAATACCCGTTCACCGATCATCCTCAATCTGGCCAATCGCCGCGCCATGCAGAAAATCCTGCAAGAAGTGCATCCAACCCTGCTCTATCGGGCGCGCTGATTCCTGCTGTCGGATCGGACGATCGCCCGTCCTGGATGCTGCAGTGCAAGGGTAGTCAAGGTGGCCTGAGGTCGGCTGGGCGCGCTCGTCTGGTCAGGCAAAGTGTCTTTCGAGGCGCCGACGTTTTCTGGTTGCGTCGCTGCTGAATCGGGGTCGCCGGCCGGCATCGTCAAACGCAGTGAAGGCAGCGTGACGGTCGATCACGCCGGAACGGTGCAGACGGCACCGGCCGGTACCCCGGTTCATGTGGGCGACCGGATTCACACCGGCGTCGATGGCTCGGTGGGAATCACCTTGTCCGACGACTCATTGCTCACCACAGGGCCGCACAGCACCCTGTTGATCAACGAGTTCCAGTTCAATCCGACCACGCAGGACGGGAATATGCTGACCTCGCTGGTGAAGGGCAGCTTGAGTGTGGTGACCGGCTTGATCGCCAGGCAGAAGCCCGACAATGTGCGCTTCCGAACACCGAATGTGGTGCTCGATATCCGGGGTACCGAGTTCATCGTCGATGTGCGCGGAGACGACGAATGAGACGATGGACCTGCCTGTTGTGCCTTTTCTCGCTGTTTCCTGCGGCTTGCTCGCGCGTTTCCGACCACGTGGTCCTGTTGCCGGGGCCGGATGGCCGGACCGGAGTTCTCTCGATCACGACCGCCAGCGGTGCAGCAGTGCTCGCCGAACCTTACACCGGGGTTGATGTGGCCGGTGGCTGGTTGTCCCGGTTCAAGACGAGCCCGCGCATGGTGCGCGATGCCTATGGCCGACTGCTCGACATGCAGCCCGCCCGGCCGCGCCTCCTGGTTTTCTACTTCGCGACCGGGAGCAATGCGTTGACGCCGGAGTCACAGAGTCGACTGGCCGAAGTACGCGGCGAACTCGCCAGCTTGCCGGCCGGCGAAGCGATCGTCATTGGCCATACCGATCGGGTGGGTGGCACCGAGGCCAACGATCAGCTCTCGCTGCGGCGCACCGAACTGCTGCGCGACCTCCTTGGCGGCAGGTGTTCCTCCCGCGGCGATCGTCGTCGGTCGCGGTGAGCGCGAGCCGGCGGTGCTTACCGCCGACGAGGTGGCCGAAGCGCGCAACCGCCGTGTCGAAATCAAGCTTCGTTGAGCTTGTGACGGCTTTCGGGCGCCGTTCGCTGCCCGCCTTCCTGAGACTGATGCTTGGTCTTGCGTGCTCGGCGTACTGCTGGCGCACAGTCTGCGCCACATCGAGATTGATCCGCTGCACCGCCTCGATGCCCTGCTTTACGACCTGCGTGTCCGCTGGTTTGCAACGGCTCCGGTCGATGAGCGGATCGTCATCGTAGACATCGACCAGCGTTCGTTGGCCGAGTTGGGGCGCTGGCCGTGGAGTCGGAAGCGGCTGGCCGACCTGATCGAGCGGATATTTTCCGACTATGGCGCGCTGCTGCTCGGTGTCGACATGATACTGGCCGAAGTCGACGAGAGTTCCGGTCTGCCTGCTCTCGAAGCGCTGGCGCGTGGGCCACTGCACACGAACGCCGCGTTTCGCGCAGCGAGCGCTGGACGAATTGCGGCCGGTACTGGACCACGATGGTCGCTTGGCGACGGTCCTGCGCCGTTTTCCCGTGGTGCTCGGTTTGCATTTCTCGCAAGGGGTCGGCGCGGCAAGAAACGGTGAACTGCCGCCGCCGCTGGCGATAGCGCCTGGCGCGCTGGCTCAGGCGACGGGTCTGACCACGTGGCCGGCGGGTTTCTGGGTGCCCCGGTCGAGTTTGATGGAGTGACCCGGCGGGCCTGGTTGTTGGCCGTCCACGAGCAGGCGGTCTATGGGGCACTGTCGCTGGTGATGGCGCAGGCCCTGTGGGGCAATCCGGTCGTGCGCCTGCGCTTCGCCGAGTCGCTTGCTGCATCGGTGGGTCCCAGGCAATTAGCTGCGATCGAACTGCATGCCGCGCGCGGCGCCCGGCAGTTTGCGGTGGACGCGCAGGGATCGGTGCTGCTGCCTTTTCGGGGTGCCGAGGGTAGTTTTGCCCACCATTCGGCGGCCGCCGTACTGGCCGGGCGGCTGCCTGCCGACCGGTTGCGGGGGCGTGTCGTCCTCCTGGGTACCAGCGCACCGGGTCTGGTTGATCAACGTTCCACTCCGGTCAGTGAGGCTTTCCCGGGGGTGGAGGTGCACGCCAATCTGCTTGCCGGGCTGCTCGATGACCGCTTGGTGGAGGCGCCGTTCTACGCTCCGGTGCTCGAAGCGAGTGTCTTGTTGATCTTCGGCAGCACCTTGCTTCTGGTATTGCCGCGGCTTTCCCCGCAATGGGCGGTTGCCCTGTCGCTGCTGCTCATGGGGCTGCTCGCTGGCATCAGTCTGGCGGCCTGGGTGATCGCTCGCCTGGCGCTGCCCATGGCAGCCGGCATGTGCTTGTTGGTGGCGCTGCTTGGCGTGCACCTCTTCTTCGGCTCGTTTCTCGAATTCCGCACCCGGCGGCACCTGGCGGCGTTGTTCGGGCAGTATGTGCCGCCCGAATTGGTCGAGGAAATGAGCCATGATCCGGAAAACTACAGCATGCAGGGTCGCAGCGCGGGTGTGTCCCTGAATCTTACACCACTTCCAGGTAATCGTTCACTCCCCTACGCTGTTGCCGGGATGACAGGGATGGCGGGAAGCGGCAAACCCTTGCGAGCGGCGGCGATGACGGTGGCGAGGTACTGCCAGGCAGAAGCGGCGCGACGGCGACAGGTTTCGATAAGGCTGGCGAGCAGAGCAAAGGCGCGGGAGCCCTGTTCAGAGCGCGTGCCGTGACTGATGTGGCGCGAAATCACCCAGTGCCGTAGCGCCTGTTCGGCGGCGTTGTTGGAGAGCGGGAGGTGAGGCTCGGCAAGCGGACGGAAGATCACGGTCCAGTCGTAGAGGAACTCGCGCACGACGCCGCCCAGTACCTCGTGGCGATCCGTCCGATGCGTTTCGCACAGGTGCTGCAGCCGGTCAACGTCGGCTGCGTGGCGTAAGGGCAGTGCTTCTGGCGGCGGATCGGTCCGCGCCGCGTAGATGGCGGCCATCAGCGTTTTCATGATCCCTTGCATCTCCTGCCCGACCCCGGATACTCGGTGATCGCTCGATTCGGCCAGACCCCGCAACTTGCGCATCAGGTGCGGCCAGCAGCGCAGGCGGTTTTCCCAGGCGCGATAGACCACGTAACCGTCACTGATCAGAATGCCGTGATAGCCGTCTTGCAGGGCGTTCTCCAGCATTTCCCGGCTGCGCGGGCCAATGAGGAAGAGTACGGTGTGGGGGGTGACCAGAGCCCACAGCCACAGCAGTACACCGGATTCTGGCCACGACGTTTCATCCACATGCAATTGTGTTGTCTGCACGAGGTCGGCTACCAAGGCATCCTCCAGCGGCAAACTGGCACGCCCGGCTTCGCGGATCGTCTCGTCGATCACGCCGGTGCTCAGCGTCAGATCGAACACTTCCCTCAGCAGTTCGCGGATGCTCGCCCGGGACAGGCGCATGCGCAGCGCGAGCAGAACGATCACTCCGGCCAAGCGAGGACCCACCAAGCGCCATTCGCCCAGTCCAGTCGTCTCCCACTGGTCGTCCGCCGGCGCCCGCCACGGCAGTGCACGACTGACATGGCCGCAGGCGCAGCTCACTTCAAGCAAACGGTGACGCGTGACACTGAACGTCAGCCCGATCAGGCCCTCGACCTGCGGCGCGATGTCGATTTCGTCCCAAGCCGTGTAAGCCTGCGACCCTGCGTCCGCCGCCAGCGCCAGCCCACAAGCCGTGCAGCTTTCGGGGCGGTGCTCGCTCGTGGCGGTCACCGCCAGTTTCTGCGTGCGCCCATGGCCTGGACTGCCGGGTTGCCTGCCGGGCGGCTTCCCCGAACCCTTCCCGGGCGAGGGGCGGTTGGCAACAGCCGGGCGGGTTCCTGCCGTCTCTTTCGGCAAATCTCCCACCGTGTCGGTCGCGTTAGCGTCTGCCGTGCCGCTCTCGGCTGGCGCCTCCTTGTCCTTCGCCGCATCGCCCGCCTTCTCCCACGGCGCTTGGCTAGTCGGCGGACATGAACTGTTGGTCGGGTTCCGATTCAGCCGGTCCTGCAACTCCTTGACGTCATGCAGCAGACGCTTCGACACCTCCAGCAATAGCTCCGCCGGTAGCTTCTTGAGCCACTCGTCGTCCATTTGGAAAAGGTCATGCTTGCTCAGGCGCATCCTGCCGGCTCTGGCTCGTCGTCCTCAAGACTCGAA
>ERZ761602.7855-NODE-7855-length-11049-cov-3.401310_pt1 | contig 11049 bp, 11 predicted proteins | sample MGYA00512165_ERZ761602 | MGnify/ENA primary metagenome ERZ761602 (study PRJEB28899, sample SAMN02445085) | bioreactor sludge metagenome | biome: EBPR sludge; isolation source: Thorneside wastewater treatment plant | place: Australia: Brisbane, Thorneside... | reverse complement strand
CACCTCCACCGACGGCGAACCCAAAGCCGCCAGCAATGACCCGTTCAGCCGCTTCTTCCAATCCATCGACGAGATGACGAAGAACGTGGCCACCGGCGTCAACTGGAAGGAGGTCGCCGACAAGGTGAACCAAGGCGTCAACAAGGGCGTGGAGGCCGTGCAGAAGGCCGCCGAGGACGCCAAGAAGAGCGGCACGTTCGCCGGCGTCTTTGGGGCTGAAGCCAGCAAGGACGTCTCGCTTCCCCTCTCGGTGCCGAGCGGCAAAGTGCTGCGCATCGAAGGCCAGAAGGGTCAAATCAATGTGGTGGGTTCGGACGAACTCGGCACGATGGACCTCCGCGCCACTTACCGGGGTAGCAACACCGCCGAAGCCCAGGCCAAGGCCGACCAGTTCGTGCCGATGCTGCAAGAGAATGACCACGTGGTGGTGCTCAAGCTGCCCGATGGCCCCGATGTCTCGGTGACCGTGAACGCCAAGGTGGCCAAGGGTACGCCGGTGGAAGTTAAGCTCGCCCGGGGCGACGTGCACGTGGAAGGTGTGGGCAGCAACGCCCGTATCGAAACCCTGAGCGGCCAAGTGAAGCTGAGCGATGCCAAGGGCGTAGTGGACACCACCGTGGCCAGCGGCGACATTGCGATGACCAACGTTCACGCCAGCCTGCTGACGGTGCAAACCACCAGCGGCGATGTGAGCCTGCAAGACTGCAGCGGGGCCATCAATGTAAACGCGGGCAGCGGCAACACCGACCTGGTGCGCGTGAGTGGCCGAACAATCGCGGTGGAAACCACCAGTGGCGACGTGAACCTGGACATTTGCGAGCCGGTGCGGGGTTCGGTGACGGTGCGCACGGTTTCCGGCGATGTCGGGGTGGAGATCATGGACGGCAGCGAGTGCCGGGTTACGCTCAGCACCCTGCGCGGGGCCGTGGCCAGCGATATCCCGCTGGATGACAAGACGGCCGACGGCCAGAGCCTGAGTGGCCGCCTGGGCGCGGGCACGGGCACCATCACGGCCACCGCCGTGAGCGGTGACGTGCGGCTGGGGCTGCGCGACAGCACGGCTCCAAACGCTTAAGCTCTTACGTAGGCACGTATAACGGGGATTCTCGAGGTCAATCGGCCTTGGGGATCCCCAAAACTTTGACGACCACCCGCTTCTTGCGTTGGCCATCAAACTCGGCGTAGAACACCTGCTGCCACGGGCCGAGATCCAGCCGCCCTCGCGTGATGGGAAGAATCACTTGGTGATGCATGATAAGGTTCTTGAGGTGCGCTTCCCCGTTGTCCTCGCCGGTGGCGTGGTGGCGGTAATTACCCTTGGGGGCCAACACGTCCAGCCACTCGTGGATGTCGGCAATCAAGCCGTGCTCCCAGTCGTTCACGTAGACCGCGGCCGTAATGTGCATCGCGCTCACCAGCACAAACCCGTCGTCCACCCCGCTCCGGCTCACAATGCCTTCCACCTCATCGGTGATACGGACGAACTCCTCCGCCTGCGAGGTGTTGAAAACCAGGTACTCAGTGTGCGCTTTCATAGCCTCATCGTATCCCGTTTTGGGCTCAAATCGCCGCCCGGGCAGGTATTGTCATAGGATGCCCTTCGGCAAAGCCTCGTCGGGAGTCGCACCCGGGGCCTTCCTCCCGTGTTCGAACTGCCGCAAGACGATTTTCGCGGCGGAGTTCGAAGCCAACTTGCGGGTATGCCCGTACTGTGGCCACCACCACCGCCTCACCTGGCAACAACGGGTGGACGTTGTCTTTGATGAAGGTTCGTTCGTCGAGCTTGACACCGACTTGCGCTCGGGCGACCCGCTTCACTTCCCGGATTACGCGGAGAAACACGCCCAGGCCATGCAGCGCACCAAGATGCGCGACAGCGTGGTGAGCGGACGGGCGACCCTGATGGGCATGCCGGTGAGCACGGCCATCAGCGATTTCCACTTTATGGGCGGCAGCATGGGCAGCGTGGCCGGCGAGAAGATCACGCGGGCCATCGAGCGCGGCGCGCACGAAGGCATCCCCGCCATTATTTTCTGCGCTTCGGGCGGCGCCCGCATGCAAGAGGGCTTGCTGAGCTTGATGCAGATGGCCAAGACCACCGCCGCCGTGGAAGCCTGCCGCAGCGCCGGCGTGCCTTACATTGCGGTATTCACCGACCCCACCATGGCCGGGGTACTGGCCAGCTACGCCAGCATCGCCGACGTGATTGTGAGCGAGCCGCGCGCCCTTATCGGCTTTGCCGGGGCCCGCGTGAGCAAGCAAGCCCAGGTGAGCAAGGTGCCCGACGACTTCCAGACCGCTGAATTTCTCCTTTCTCACGGCATGCTCGACAAGATTATTGAACGCAAGAACCTGAGGACCAACCTCGCCAGCCTGTGCCGTTTGCTCGGCGGACACCTGGCCGCCGTGGAGGCCACCCGTGGCTAAATCCTGGAAAGACTGGGAGAAGCCCGTGCTGGAGCTGGATGAAACCATCCGCAAGCTCCAAGCGATTGTCGACAAGGAAACTGACCCCGAGCGTAAGACGGAGCTATCTGAGCGCGTCCAAGACTATATGCGGCGCCGCGATGCCTATCTCGAAACCCGGTACAGCCGGCTTGGCCCTTGGGAAAAGGTGCTAATTGCGCGCGCCGAAACGCGCCCCTATACCCTCGACTACATCAATGCGCTTTGCGAAGACTTTGTCGAGCTAGAGGGTGACCGACGTTTTGCCGCCGACCACGCCATTGTCGGTGGCCCCGCCCTGATGGACGGTCGCCGCGTGATGGTGGTGGGCCACCAAAAGGGTCGCAACATCCAGGAGCGCAGCTACCGCAACTTCGGCATGGCCAAGCCCGAGGGCTACCGCAAGGCGATTCGCTTGTTCGAGATGGCCGAACGTTTCCGCATGCCGGTGATCACCTTTGTGGATACCCCGGCCGCCGACCCGGGGGTGGAAAGCGAAAGCCGAGGCATCAGCGAGGCCATCGCCGCCGCCATGCTCTCCATGTTTGAACTCACCGTCCCCACCGTCAGCACCGTGATTGGTGAGGGCGGGAGCGGCGGTGCCATCGGCATTGCCGTGGCCAACCACGTGATGATGCAAGAGCACGCGGTTTACAGCGTCATCCCGCCCGAAGGGTGCGCCGCCATTCTGTGGCGAGCCGCCGAGAAAGGTGCGCAGGCCGCTGCGGCCCTGCAACTGACCAGCGATTCGGCGCTGAAGTTTGGGTTGGTGGAAGAGGTTCTGCCGGAACCGTTCGGCGGGGCGCACCGCGACCCGCTGGAGGCCGCCCAGACCGTGGGCCGCGCCATCATGGCGTCGTTGGAACGGCAGGACAAGCTGAGCGGGGCCGAACTGAAGGCCGAACGCGCCGCCCGGTTCCGCCGGATGGGGGCTTACGCCGAATCGGCGGTGGCCGCCGTGCTAGCCGAATCCTGATCGTCGAGGCGGGTGGTGGGGCCAAGCCAAAGCCACACCACCGTGCCGACCATCGCCCCTAAACACCAACCGGCCATGGCGTCGGTGGGATAGTGCACACCGGAATACACCCGCGCAAAGCCCACCAGCAGCATCCACAGCAGGGCGATATCCGCGCATAGGTTGCGTTCGCCTCGGATCATCGCCCAGATGGCAATGGTGGCGATGGCCGCCGTGGTGGTGGCGTGACCACTGGGGAAGCTGGTGGGGCCGTAGAGCGGTTCCAGCGGCGTGCCGAAACCGAGGTTACTGGGTCGCGGGCGGTTAAAAATCTTGACCACGCCGAGCCGGATAATGCCCGCGATGATGGCACTGATGAGGGCCACGCGCGCCACCGAACTCGGCCACTGGCTGATCATGCCCATCATCAGCACGGCGGCAATGAGGGTCGCCCAGCCGTAGCCGTCAATCTGCGCGAGGCCAAGGAGCACCACGCCCCCGCCCCAAAACCACGCCTGGCCTCGCTTCAAAAGCCACGGGCGCATCCACGCCCACAGCAGGGCCGCCGCTTGCACTTGACCCAGGCCGGTATCGGCCACCACCCGGATGATGTTGTCCATGGCGGGGCTCTTCATCCCGACGTGGATGGCGCGAAAGAGCGAAGTATCCCAGTCCATCATCATGCGTCCGTCATTCCTCCAAGTGCAGCGTCTTCTCGTGCGTGTACACGGCGAGGCCCGAGGCCGAACCACGGGGTTTGCGCACGTACTTCTTGAGCGTGTAGTCCACCGAAACGTACCCGCTATGCTTTTGCGAGCTGTGGCGCTTGGCCAATTGGGCCGCGTAAATCAGGTCCGGCATCTGCACGCGTTGCGGCTGGTTCATCGTCATTAGCACCACGTGGGCGCCTCCCCCACCCCGGACGTGGAACCAGTAATCACTGGGCCGCGCGACCTTGGTGGTGAGGTAGTCGTTGGCGGTAGCGGTTTCTCCGTAGAGCACCCGGTAGCCCCCGGGGCTTAGCATCTCGCGGACGGCATGCCCCGCAAAGGGTCGCTCTTCCTTGCGGCGGGTGGGGGCGGGAGCCCGGTGCCGCCAGCGGCGGCGATCAATCTCGGCCTCAATGGCGTCGAGTTCGGCAGGGTCCCGGGCGCGTTCGAGGCGGAGGAGAAGCCCCTCCACTTCTTCCAGGTCGCGGGCGATGCGAACTTCCTGTTCGGCCATGGCCGCCGCCCGGCTCTTTACCCGTTTGGCTTTGCCAAAGTACCGCTGGGCGTTTTCCAGCGGAGTGAGGTCCGATTTAAGAGGGATGGATATCTCGCGCCCCTCGTAATCCATCGCGTCGAGCGTCTTGGCCCCGGGCGTGGCTTGGTATTGGTAGGCCAGGATCAGTTCGCCCCACATCTGCTGGGTGGGCACGTCGCGGGCGGCACGGACGGCTTCGCGGATCTCGCGCACCGCCACCCGGCGGGCATCGGCCACCCGCTGGAGCGGGTTTTGCATCCGCTGCTTGCGCAGGGCCAGGTCGCGGTCGCGTTGGGCTTCGGCGAAATGGGCTTCCAGGGCCGTACTGAGAGTGAGACGGGGGTAGCCCACCAGGTTCAGCACATCCAGCGGCAGAGGGTACGCACCGTGGCCAGGGAATGCCAGGGTTTCGTAGCGGCCTTCCCTCACCCGGGCCTGGGCATCCGCCAGCGGATAGCCCGCTTGGATGAGCCGCTGAAGGAATGGGCTGGCCCCTTCGTAGTCATTCAGATCGTCGCCGGGTTGAGCTTCGGTAAAGGGTGGGCGATCCGGGAGTGGGGGTGCCTCGTATGGCTGCCCCGGCAGAATCGGGCGGCGCGAGAGCTTGGGGCCAATCCATTTGAGGGCCGCCACCACGCGCCGGTCTTCGGCTACCAACATCACGTTGGCGTGCTTGCCCATCAGCTCGGCCACCAGCACCACCGGCCCCTCCGGACCGTCGGCTCCGATCTCGAGCACGCGGTCCAGGCCCCGTTGGCGCACAAACGCCACTTTGGCCTCTTTGAGATAGCGCCGAAAGAGGGTGAGCGCCGGGGTCGCATCCATCCCTTCCGGGCGGCGGGCGATCCAGTGCGCGCGGGCAAACTGGGGGTCGGCGCTGAGGAGCAGATACTGTTCGCGCTCCTTGTAGATGGCCACCGCGAGTTCATTCGGCGCGGCCAGCAGCACCTTTTGGATGCGACCGCCCACAAACGGCTGGCACTCTTGCACCACCGCCGCCAGGCAGAGACTATCGAAGGGGATTTTCATCCTTCGGCCAAGCCGCCGAACTTGCGGATGCGCCGTTGGAACTGAGTGACCGCCGCGAAGAGCTCTTCCTCACCGAACTCCGGCCACGGGCTATCCGTGACGTAAAGCTCGGCGTAGGCGGCCTGCCAGATCAGGAAGTTGCTCCAGCGCAGCTCGCCGGCGGTGCGCACCATCAAATCCGGCTCCGGAATCTCGGGCGTATAAAGGTGCTTCGAGATGGACTCCTCGGTCCAGGGTTCACCGGCTTCCGCCACTGCCCGGGCAGCATCCAAAATCTCTTGCCGGCCGCCGTAGTTCACCGCCAGCACAAAGGTGATGCCGGTGTTGTCCTTGGTTTCGGCTTCCAGCGCCCGCAGGTTGTCTCGCGTGCTCTGCGGAAGCTCGTCCAAACGCCCGCTGATGCGCACCCGCACGTTGTTTTTGATGAGCCCGGTCAATTCGGCACTGGCCGCCGCCGCGATCAGGTCCATCAGGCCGTTGACCTCCTCGCCCGGCCGCCGCCAGTTCTCCGCCGAGAATCCGTACACCGTGAGGTAGCGAATGCCCAGTTCGTCGGCGGTGGTCAGTACATCCTTCAGCGTCAGATAGCCTTGTTGGTGGCCCACCAGGCGGTGCTCGCCCCTTGCCGTCGCCCAGCGCCCGTTGCCATCCATGATGCACGCGATGTGCTGGGGCAAAGCATCCAGCCGAATCCCCTGCGCAACCGCGCGGGCTTGCACATCGTTACGGGGTTCCGGCATGGCAGAGGTTTCGGACGGGCTCAATGCCAAGGTTTAGATCTCCATCAATTCGGCGTCTTTCTTCTTCTGCAGATCGTCCACTTCGTGCACGAACTTGTCGGTCAGATCTTGGACCTTCTTTTCAAAGCCCTTCAGTTCGTCCTCGCTGATTTCCTTGGCCTTCAGTCGGGCTTGCCCGTGCTGCAGGGTGTCGCGGCGCACATTACGCACCGCCACGCGGCCTTCTTCGGTGCGGGCGTGCACCTGCTTCACAAGTTCCTTGCGTCGCTCTTCGGTCATCTGCGGGAAGTTGAGGCGGATCCCGTTGCTGTCCACCACCGGGTTCACACCCAGGTCGCTCTTCTGGATCGCCTTTTCGATGGCCACCGTCATCCCCTTGTCGTAGGGGTTGATAAGAATTTGGCGGGGTTCCGGCACGCTAATGTTGGCCACTTGGTTCACCGGCGTTTCACTGCCGTAGTAGTCCACCATGATCTTCTCGAGGACCATCGGGTTGGCGCGGCCGGTGCGGATGCGCTGGAAATCGTGGAGCGTGGCCTCCACGGCTTGCTTCATGCGGTGTTCGGCATCTTTCAGGAGGTCTTGCATAGCGTTATTGTGCATGGTTAGGACGCCCCCGTGTGAGGCGGCGTCGCAAGATGTTAAGAAATCGTGACGAGCGTACCGATTTGGCCGCCGCTCGCGGCCATCGCCATGGCACCCGTGGCGAACATATCGAGCACCAACACCGGCAGCGAATTCTCGCGGCATAGGGTGAAAGCGGTCATGTCCATCACGCCGAGGCGTTGCTCCAGCGTTTGGTCAAACGTCAAGCGATCGTAGCGCTTGGCGTCAGGGTCCTTGCGCGGGTCGGCGGTGTAGATGCCGTCCACCTTGGTGGCTTTGATGATGACGTTCGCGTCGATCTCGAGGGCGCGCAGCACCCCAGCGGTGTCGGTGGTGAAGTACGGGTTGCCCGTGCCGCCCGCGAAGACAACCACGCGACCTTTTTCAAGGTGACGGATGGCACGGCGGCGAATAAACGGCTCGCAGACTTCGTCCACAGCGATAGCGCTTTGCACCCGGGTCGGGACGCCATGCCCTTCCAGAGCGGCCTGAATGGCCAGCCCGTTGATGATGGTGCCCATCATCCCCATGTGGTCGGCGGCGGTGCGGTCAATGCCGCCTCCGGCGCTAAAGGCTTCCCCACGGATGATGTTGCCTCCGCCCACCACGATGCCGAGTTGGCACCCTAAATCGTGAACGGCCTTGACCTCTCGGGCGATGTGATTCAACACCGAGGGGTCAAAGCCGAAGCCCTGGCTACCTGCCAGGGCTTCCCCGCTTAGCTTCAAGAGAATGCGTTTGTAAGCAGGGTCGGCCATGAGACTTAGCCTCCGACCGTGAGTCGCTTGAAGCCGGTGACTTCGGCCGTGCCCTGCGCCATTTCCTTGAGGAACTGGGCGGTGGACTTGCTTTCGTCTTTCCAGAAGGGGCGCTCCAGAAGCACCTTGTTCTGGAAGAACTCCTTGTTCACGCGGCCTTCGGCGATCTTGGCGGCCATTTCGGCCGGCTTGCCGTCGTTGATGGCGCGCTTCGTTTCAGCTTCGATTTCACTCGCGATGACGTCTTGCGGGACTTCAGCTCGCGTCAGGTACTCAACCGTATCAGAGATCGCCGCTTGAGTAGCCACTTCCGTTGCCAGTTCCGAAGCGTTGGATGCGTCGCCACCAATAACAGCCGCGCTGGCGAACTTGCCGTTGTGGTGATTGTAGGCACCGATCGTTCCATCGCTTTCCAGCTTCACGGCTTGCGTCAGCTGGATGTTCTCGCGGAACAGGGCCACGCCTTCGGTCACCAGTTCGGCCACCGTCTTGCCGTCAATGCTCACGCTGTTCACGTCACCGTTCACGGCGTCGGCGGGGGCGTTCAGCAGGCCATTGGCCAGCGTATCCACCAACTTGCGGAAGCCTTCGTTGTTGCTCACGAAGTCGGTTTCGCTTTCCAGCACCACACCCACGGCAGTCTTGCCGTCGGCGGAGACCACAAACTTGGCCACCCCTTCGCTAGTAGAACGACCGGAACGCTTTGCAGCGGCCGATTGACCCTTTTCACGGAGGATGGCTTTGGCCTTCTCAAAGTCGCCGCCAGCTTCTTCCAGCGCGACCTTGCACTCCATCATGGGCGCGTCGGTTTCTTCGCGCAGACGCTTGACATCACTTGCACTAATTGCCATCTTTTACTCCTTGGTTTCAGCAGAAGCTTCTTCTGCCACGGCGGATTCTGACGCCTCGGCGGGGGCTTCCGTAGCCGGGGATGAGGCTTCGGCCTGGGCCTCTTCGACCACCACTTCCTTCACGGCGACCGGGGCTTCGGCATCAGCGTTCACACCAAAGGCGCTCAGGAACTCTTCGTCCACCGGCACCACGGCCTCTTCATCATCTTCGCTCAGGGCGGCACCGGTGCCTTCGGCAAACTCGATGTCGACCGGGCGAACTTCCGTCACGGCTTCGCTGATCTTGTTGGTGACCAGGCGGATGGAGCGGATCGCGTCATCGTTGCCAGGGATCACGTAGTCCACGATGTCCGGGTCGCAGTTCGTGTCCACGATGGCGACGACGGGAATGCGGAGGCGGTGGGCTTCGGCGACGGCGTTGGCTTCCTTGATGATGTCCACGACGAACATCACGGACGGAAGCTTGTCCATGGTGCGGATGCCTTCCAGGTAGCGGCTGAGCTTGTTGCGCTCTTCGCGGCGCTTTAGGGCTTCCTTCTTCGGCAGGCGATCCATGTAGCCTTCCTCTTCCATGCGGTCGAGTTCCTTCAGGCGGCTAATGCGGTTTTGGATGGTTTCCCAGTTGGTCAGCATCCCACCCAGCCAGCGTTCCACCACAAAGTGTTGGCCACAGCGGATGGCGGCTTCCTTGACGGCAGTTTGGGCTTGCTTCTTGGTGCCGACGAAGAGCACGGTGCCCCCGTCGCCGACGCGGTGCTGAACGAAGTTCAGGGCGTCTTCAAACAGCTTAATGGTTTGGTGAAGGTCGAGGATGTAGATCCCGTTGCGCGCGCCGTAGATGTAGCGGCGCATCTTGGGGTTCCAACGACGAGTCTGGTGGCCGAAATGGACTCCGGCTTCCAGCAACTCTTTCATGCTCAGTTGCGGCATTCTTATTTTCTCCGGGTTTTATCCGCCGGAGCGCCCTGGGTTCGCCCGCACCTTGCACTCAGGCAAGGCACCCGTGGACGAGAGCCACTCCGTGTGGATTGGCGAGATCACCGGAGATGGTGACCTCGCCGAGGGCAAAGGATACCGCGCCCCGTTCAGCCGGGTTTAGGGCCTCTCTTAGTGGGTGTTGGGAGGTCGGACTAGTGGCCGTAAATGCTGTAGGCGTTCCACTCGGGGTCGAGAGTGAGACGCATGGTGACGAGTTGCCCCACGTGGTAGGCGTCGTGGGCGGTGAGGAAGTCGCTGGCGGCGATCAACGCCTGCTCGTCTTCGCGGCCCGCGATGCCGGCTTTAGCTTTCTCGCGGAGCTCTCGGTAGGCGGCCATGCGCTCTTCCAGAGTTCCGGTGAGCCCCGCGACCCCCCACTGGTCGTAATCGGCCCCATCCTTCTTGGCGAGGAAGGCGTGGACGCACTCGGCCAGGTGATCCAGCACGCGGGCGGGCTTCATCATCTGCGGCACGATGTCCCGCTCGAAATCTTCGGGCGCGAGTCCGGCGTAGCACGCTTCGACTTGGGCGGTCAGCATGTCGATCTGGGCTTGGATGAGTTCACTTCCGGTCATGGTCGGCTCAGGTTTACCTCTGGGCGGTTCCGCTTCGCCGAAGTTTTGTATCATGGAGGGGAGATGGTGGATGGGCGCAAGTTGTCACCCGACAGCATCCGGTTTTGCACCCAAATGGGCATGTTCCCGATGGGCAACGACCGGAACAAGAACCCCTACGCCATCGAGTTCTACATCTCGCACGAGCGGGCCATCTTCCCGATGGAAGGGATTCACGTTTCGCGGTCTTTGAAGCGGGCGTTTCGCCGGGAGCCGTTTGAGGTTCGGTTCGACACCGCCTTCCGTGAGGTAATGACGGCGTGCCGCCGACCCAAAGACAACTGGATCACCCCGACTCTTATCGACCTCTACTGCCGTATACATGAGGAAGGCTGGGCGCACTCTTGCGAGGTGTATCTTGAGGGTGAGTTGGTGGGCGGGGTCTACGGCGTGGCCGTGGGGGGCGTGTTCTGCGCCGAGAGCATGTTCCACCGCCACACCAACGCCAGCAAGATCGCTCTGTGGAAGTTGCACGAGAAATGCCAGGAACTCGGCTTTGTGCTCTTTGACGCCCAAGTGATCAATCCGCACTTGGAGAGCCTGGGGGCGCTAACCCTGAGCCACCACGAATACATGGGGCGACTGAACAAGGCCATGCGCGTGATGACCCCGTGGAGCACGGTTCCTTTCACCGTAGATTTAGAAGCGCAGGGCGACCCGTTCGCCGTATATTAGGCCGCGTCGTCGAGGTCGAGCGCGTTGGCGTCGGCCGCCGATTGGTAATCCCAGTTGTCGCAATCGAGGCGGCGACAATGAATCATGCGTTGGTGGGTGCCATCGGCCATTTCGACATCGGCCATCTGGGCAAAGCGGCACTCGAGGCATAGC
>ERZ761602.7854-NODE-7854-length-11050-cov-7.008095_pt1 | contig 11050 bp, 10 predicted proteins | sample MGYA00512165_ERZ761602 | MGnify/ENA primary metagenome ERZ761602 (study PRJEB28899, sample SAMN02445085) | bioreactor sludge metagenome | biome: EBPR sludge; isolation source: Thorneside wastewater treatment plant | place: Australia: Brisbane, Thorneside... | reverse complement strand
AGATCACCCCGCAGGTCGCGACGTCGATGTCGGCGCGGAAGGTGGCGATGCCGTTGTCCGGGTGGGTCTCCGGGTAGGTGTGCACGGTGATGTGCGACTTGTCCATGTGCGCCACCACCGCGTCGGAGATGATCTCCTTGCCCGCGTCCTTCTTGTCGATCACCGGCTCCTCGGAGATGAGGATGGTCACCGACGCGCCCTGCGGGTCGTAGTCCTGCCGCGCCACGTTGAGGATGTTGGCACCTATGATCTCCGCCACGTCCGTGAGGATCTGGGTCAGGCGGTCGGCGTTGTATTCCTCGTCGATGTACTCGATGTAGCGCCGGCGCTCGTCCTCGGACGAGGCGTAGCACACATCATAGATGTTGAAGCTCAGCGCCTTGGTGAGGTTGTTGAAGCCTTGCAGCCGCAGGCGAGGCAGGGGTTTTACCACGGCGGTGTTCCCTCTGGGGGAGGCGGATGGGGGGCGAATTATGCGCCATAAGCGGTGACAGCGAAATGCGCGCCCGGGCGCGCTCCGGGCCGTCCGGGGAGGGCTTGGCCCGGGCCTTGCATGTCCTGCGTTTGCCCCCGGGTGCGTATTCGGAATAAGCTTCCTGAATAACAGCAGCCACCGTCATGAGCCTAGGCATCTCCCTTTCGAACGCCGCCCGGCCCGCCGCCACCCCGTTGACGCCGGACAGCGCCACCCTGGAGCGCTTCCTGGCGCACAGCCATCGGCGGCGCTATCCCGCCCGCGCGGACGTGTTCCGCCCCGGGGATCCCGCCGGCACCCTCTACTACGTGGTCAGCGGCTCGGTCAGCATCATCACCGAGGAAGACGACGACCGCGAACTGGTGCTGGGCTACTTCGGCGCCGGCGAGTTCGTCGGCGAGATGGGCCTGTTCATCGAATCCGACAAACGTGAAGTGATCCTGCGCACCCGCACCCAGTGCGAGCTGGCCGAGATCAGCTACGAGCGCCTGCACCAGTTGTTCCTGGGCACGCTCTCCAGCGATGCCCCCAAGCTGCTGTACTCCATCGGTGCCCAGCTCTCGCGCAGGCTGCTGGACACCAGCAGGAAAGCCAGCCGGCTGGCCTTCCTCGACGTCACCGACCGCATCGTCCGCACTCTGCACGACCTGGCCCGCGAGCCGGAAGCGATGAGCCACCCGCAGGGCACCCAGCTACGCGTTTCCCGCCAGGAACTGGCGCGCCTGGTGGGTTGCTCGCGCGAGATGGCCGGCCGCGTGCTGAAGAAACTCCAGGCCGACGGCGCGCTGCACGCACGCGGCAAGACCGTCGTCCTGTACGGCACCCGCTGAAGCCGCATGGGCCGCGCCGGGACTCCTCCCCTGCGGCCCGCTGCCCCGTCCGCCCTGGCGCTGCCACTCGACGTGCGCCCTGCCCTGCCGGGCGATGCCGACGACGTCGCCCGCCTGCTGGACCAGTTGGGCTATCCCTGCGACACGGCCGAGGCCGCGCAGCGCATCCACGTCCTCCACGAAGACCGCCAGCAGGTGCTGCTGCTGGCGCGCCGCGACGGCCGCGCCTGCGGGCTGCTCGGCCTGCACTTCCTGTACTACCTGCCGCTGGGCGCCCTGACCTGCCGCATCACTGCACTGGTGGTCGACGCGGAGGCCCGCGGCGGCGGGATCGGCCGGCAGTTGCTGGACGAGGCCGTGCAGCGCGCGCGCCAGGCCGGGTGCGCCCGGCTGGAACTGACCACCGCCCTGCATCGCACCGAGGCGCACGCCTTCTACCGGGCCTGCGGTTTCGGCGAGAGTTCGCTGCGCTTCACCCGGGCACTCGGCGAAACGTGACCCGCGGCACCCTCCTGTATGCTCACTCCTGACGGACCGGCCTTCCGCCGGCAGGGGCGGTGGGGATGGAGCTGGGCAGCGATTTCTACTGGTTCATCCTGATCGGCCTGGGCGCCCAGTTGGTAGACGGCGCACTGGGCATGGCCTTCGGCCTGATCTGCTCGTCCATCCTGCAGGGCATGGGCCTGCCGCCGGCGGCGGTCAGCGCCAGCGTGCACGCCGCCGAAGTGGTCACCACCGGCGTCTCCGGCGCCTCGCATGCCTGGTTCCGCAACATCGACAAGCGACTGTTCTGGCGGCTGACCCTCGCCGGCGCCGTCGGCGGTGCGATCGGCGCCTACGTGCTGACGCGGCTGCCGGGCGAGGCCATTCGCCCCTTCGTCTACCTCTACCTGCTGGCGCTAGCGGTGCTGATCCTGCTGCGCTCAGTCGGCCGCCTGGTGCCGCGGCAGGAGGTCAAGCGCGTACCCCTGCTGGGCTTCTTCGCCGGCCTGCTGGACGCCACCGGCGGCGGCGGTTGGGGGCCGCTGGCCACGTCCACCCTGCTGGCGCGCGGCGGCAAGGCGCGCACCACCATCGGCACCGTCAACGCGGCCGAATTCGTCGTCACTCTGGTGGTCTCGCTGACCTTCTTCATGACCATCGGCCTGCAGCACCTGGAGATCGTGCTGGGCCTGCTGGTCGGCGGCGCCATCGCCGCGCCCCTGGCCGCATGGTTCGTACGGCACGTCTCCGAGCGCATCGTGCTGAAGATCGTGGGCCTGCTGGTGCTGTGCATCAGCCTGTACCAGATCGGGCGGGCGTGGTTCTTCTGAACATCCATCGGCTGTGCCGAGTGCCCCGCCGAGGGGCACCATAACGCCGCGCGATGACGCTCATGCAGGAGGCCGGGCGCGAGTACGCCCGGCCTCCTGCCCGTGGTCCGGATGAGCGGTAGCGTCCTGGTCAGCGCGCGGGGCCGGACAGGTCCCGCTGCTGTGACGCATCCCGCTGCCCGGCCTGCTCCGCCGCGGGTTCCTGCCGCTGCCAGCCCTGGCCACCCGGCGTCTTGAGGTAGTCGTCGAGAGCCTGCCGCATCGCCCGGTCGTCGCCCTCGTGCATCGCTGAGAACAGGCGGTCCACGAAACTCCGCTGCGCACCTTCGCCACGCTCCTGCTGCGGCGACGTACAGGCGTCACGTGCGCGGTCGCCGGCAGCGCGCACGGCCGCGGCCATTGCTTCGCGCGACTGCCGGCCGTAGGCGCCGTCCACCTCGATACCCCGGTCGGCCTGGAACGCCCGCAGCGCATGGTCGGTCTGCGGGCCGAAGACGCCACTCGCGGTTTCCAGCAGCCGGCCGTCGGCCCCGCGATAGCCCAGATGGTTGAGCTGCTGCTGCAATTCGCGCACGGCCGGCCCGGTGTCGCGCTTGCGCAGCACGTCCACCGTCGCGCGCGCGGGCGTTCCCGAGTCCTGACGCGCGTCGTGCGCCGCACCCCGCAGATGGGGCATCGGATCGACCTGGCGGCCTTCGCGCCACATCTCGAAGTGCAGGTGGGGGTCGCCCTGCGACGGCGTGTTGCCGGTGCGGCCCATCGTACCGACCTGCTGGCCGGCCTCCACGCGCTGGCCGTCGCGGACGCTGAACTGGTCGAGGTGGAAGTACTTGGTCAACGTGCCGTCGTCGTGCCGGACATGCACGGTGTTTCCGGCGGCGCCGTTGTTCGGCCGCACCACCACCGTGCCGCCCGCGACCGCCACCATCGGGTCGCCCACCTCGCCCTGGATGTCGATGCCGCCATGACGGCGCCCGCCGCTCCGCGGCGTGCCGAATTCGCCATGACCCTCGCGCGGCTTGTCGGCCTGGTTGATCTGGCGGTTGCCCGGCGTCGGCCAGACCAGGCCGCCTTCCGTCCCGCGCGCCTCGGCAGGTTGCCTTGGCCGGTTGCGTTCCTGCTCCGGCAGCGCGAGCTGCTGCACGATCGCATCGCGCGTGCGCGGGTCGGCGGCGCCCGTTGCTTCGAGACTGTTGGCGGTCTGGAAGGCCCTGACGGCCTCTGCGGTCTTCGGCCCGTAGACGCCCGACCGCGTCTCCAGTTCGGCGCCTTGCCCGTCGCGGAAACCGAGCTGGTTCAGCGAGGCCTGCAACGCACGCACGTCGTCGCCCCGTTCGCCGCGCTCCAGCACGCCGTCGGCGAGCGGCGCCGCACGCTCGCGGGCGGGCCCCGCCTGCGCGGCATGAATGCCGCGCTCGGGAATCTCGATCGCCGCGTACTTGCCCACCCAGTACCGGGAGAGTGCGTCGGCCAGTTCGCGGTCGCCGAGTCCGCGCAAGTCGGCCGGTGCGTGGCCGGTCAGGGCCTCCACGTCGCGGGGACTGATGTTGTTGAGGATGTTGCGGCGGGTGTCGGTGCGCGTGAACTCGCCATTGGCGATGGCGTTCTGGATCGAGGCGTACCCCGCCGCGCCTTGCTGGTGCGCCACGTAGAGGTCGAGCCCGCTCGGCGCCTCCTGCCCGGAGAGGAAGGCATGCCCGCTGCGAGCATGCCGGCGCGTGATGTCGGCGAGGTTGTCCCGATACAGGTCGGCCGCGGCGCGCGTGTTCTCCACGGGATCGAATTCGCGTCCGGCGATGCCGTACTGCGCGGCGGTGCCGGGCATGAACTGGAACAAGCCCTTGGCGCCGCTGGGGTTGCTCGCGTCCGGATTGAAGCGCCCGCCCGTCTCGATGTAGGCGAACCGCAGGAAATCCTCGCGCGGAATGCCACTCGCCTGCGCCTGGCGTTCGACGATGTCGAGGATCTGTTCGCGGGTATAGTCACTGGCCATCGTTGGCTTCTCTTGCTGATGTACGCGACCGCGGGTCGCAGGACGTCAACCGGACTCGATCCATGAGTCTTGTGCAGGGCGGTCAACTCGAAAGGGTCAGGGCGTATAGCGCCCTGCATTCGCGTCGAAGCGGTAGGTCTCCGCATCCTGGGCGCTCAATGGACGCACCTGCCCGGGGCCGGAGACCGCCTCTCCGGTCAGCGCCACCTTGAGCCTCGGCAATCCGGCATCCGCCTCGGGTCCGAAGGACAGGACGCCGGTGCTCGATGCGCAGGTCATCACCGCACCGCCGTCGCACGCCGCGCTGTTCTCGCTGCCGGCGGCAATGCTTCCCAGGTAGCCCCACGCACGCAAATCCAACGGATCCGCATTGTCGGGGTCGAACAGGAACAGGGCGAACATTTCCGTGGCGACGCCATTGGTGAAGTCGCGCGTCGGGATGGCGAGCAGATAGCGGCCATCCTGCGTTTCATGGGACTGCACCTTGCGCGAAGTATCGATATCCTCCGGCTGGGCGTTCTTGCCGAACTCCCCGACATAGCCATCGGTATCCGGCTTCGACCATGTCTGCTTGCCGTCGTTCTCCACGCGCGTGAAGGTCGCCTGCGAAATGGCCACATGACCCGGCTCCTGCATCATGCCGGCATCGCCATCGGGGCCTTCGTTACCTTCACTCTTGCTGGCGAAGCCGGTGAAATAGCGCTTGCCCTTGAAGTCGAACTCGTGCCCGTACCAGTAGCTGACGGTGGCGCCGCCATCGACCTGGTAGGTAGTCGCACCGTCGCCGTCTCGCTGGTAGATGAAATACAACACGCTGTCGGCGGACGGCGGTTTCAGTGCGGACATGTCCTGTTCCTTCTCTTCAGTGCCCGAATCGGGTCGGGCTTCCACACCATCGGTGCGAGGTCGCTCGCCGCATGCCCCCAACGCCAGCGAGACCGCCGCTGCCCACAGCAGCGCCATGATCCTGTTCATCGTCCAACCTCCGTCGTCGCCAGCGCCGTCTTCGTCGATCTCTCGCCTTTATTCGCAACCCCCGGCTTGGCCCAGCCAGGAACAGGCATCGACAAACCGCCCGCCATCATCGGGCCGCACCTAGCACCGGCTGCTGTCTTTGCTCGGCATGCTGCAAGGGCTCCGTCATCCGCACCTGTTCGGCCAGCTTCTCCCGATGGCTCTCCATCCGATCCCGCCACGATTGCCCGAAGGGAGAGGCCTGCACGTAGCGCGGAAGGATCGTTGGCCTGTGTAGCAGCCAGGATGCGCTCCACCTCCATTCGGGGCGACGGTCGTTCGAGTAGCGGAGGGATTCGCTGCGGCTCGTCCCTTTCCTGGACCGTCTGTCGCCAGTTGTCTACACGATAATAGGACAGCGTCGCAGCCGTTCTGGCATCCCGCGATTCGCGCTGCAATCGCTCCCGCTCCTCGCGCGCCGCCGGTTCGCCCGCCGGTAGCGGGCCACGCAGTCGGTCGATACCGTCCAGCAGCAGGCCCCCGGGCCCGCGCGCGATGACCGTCACGCCATCGCGCAGCTTTTCCACGTCCTTCCGATACTTCCCGATCATCGGCGCGTATTCTCGTGCCAGATCCCGGGTGCGGGCATCGGCCAGTACCGAGCGATCCGGTCGTCCGTCGCCATCGACATTCAGGAAAAGATGCATGTCGTGGGAACCGAATCCACAGACCCCGGCCAGCAGCGGCGCACGCGGGTCCAGCAACCGCAAATCATTGTTGGCATAGCCGGTACCCCGCAGCATCCCGATCTCGCGTTCCTGCGCATACACTCGGACCTGGCCGTAGTGCGGGCTCGCGGAACTGACGGTATCGGCCGCCATCACGTGGTTCAGGACACGGTTGCCGCCTTCCGAGACCCTTCGGTTCAGGCTCACCGCGCCATAGGCATTGAACGTCTCGCCACGCAAGTCGTAGTAATGCGCCGTGATCTGCGCCAAGGTGCCACCCAGCGAGTGGCCGGTGACGGTGACTTCGGGTGCATGACCATAGCGCTCGATGCTACGTGGGTCGTTTGCAAATTCTCTTGCCAGAGCCGTCAACGTAATTGCATCTTTGGCCTGAAGGTTGGTTCGACCGATCACCATAGCGCCATCGGTCTTGATCAGGTCTTGCCAACGCTCCCGTTCGAACTCGGTACCGCGGTGAGCCACGATGATCTCGCCACTGTCTACCCGTTGATAAATCGTGCCTTGATAGCCGGTGTGCGGATTGTCGACGTACTTGAGAACTGTGTACTGCCCCCCTCCAGCGTGACCTCCTTCCCCACCAACTGCCGCATATTCTGCTTACGGTCATAGCTATGCTCAGTCAACCCGGCAGAATCCTGCGAGGTCATGCTCATGGCACCACCTCCATTGCCGCCAGCGTAATCGTAAACAGGTCATCATCCGTCAGCCCAATCGCCATTCGTGAACGATCTGATTGACCGAAGTCCGGGAAATCATTGATCTTGGACTCTGGATGAACCGGATAGCTTTTCCTCACGTAATGCAGGATTTTAGGCCTTCCAGACCCAAACTCGTCATGATTTCGACTAAGGCTTGCAATAAACCTTGTCTCGTTTTCGGCACCCGTCGCCTTTAGCTGCACCTGGGCCTGAATCAATGACCATCGGCACACACCACGGCCGTGGTAGTCCTCATCGATCATCCCATCGGCATAGACGACGCCCGTGTACTCGTTGTCCGAGATCCGGGCCAGCTCGAACGGGATATCGTTGGTCGGCACCGGTGAAAGATGTCCGCCCGGATTGTTCTTGGGCGGAGGCAAGCACTCGCGGTTCACCACGTCGTACTGGCTGGCGCTGACCATGACTTTGAGTGGCCCGGGCGCGTTGTCGATCCGCATCGTCAGGCGGAAAGCCCTCTCGGGGTTCTTGTTTTCCTTATATTCCGGCATTTGTTTTTCGCCCACAGAATCACTGCACGCAGTTGAGGAAAGAAACAAGAGGACTGACAGAGCCACCACCCATCGGCTCTTCGTCATTGCATATGTTCTTTGGAATTTTGACAAATTCCACCGATCCAGCCGATGGCATTTACCACTTCAGGCGTCAACCAATTTATAGGGGCACTCATCATCGCTATCATTTCGTAATCAATGTAGGGATAGCACAGCCCGTATAAACGATCTTGCACTCTCCTCCCCCATGTTCCTTGCACCTGGAGAGAGCATGCTGCGATGCCTCCTCAATCGAAGCGGCGCTGAGTGCCACCGCCCCCCCCCCGACAATCGATGGCCAGGCGACTACTGCGCACTGATTCTGATATGCGATCTGGATTTCACAATCGCGTCCACCCCAACTTGCACATCGTTCAAGCGCCGCCTTCTGAGCCCGTCTACGTGATGGTTGCTCCGTTTTTGCACCAATCTCGCCTGTAGTAGAAAACGCAATCGCTCCCCATGTAAGCCTCCAGGCCGATACTGGCTTTGGTGGGGGTGGAGATGGCACTTGGTTGGTGTATGGGTTTCCGGGTGCACCGGGCGGCAAACACATGGGACTTCCCGGCGGGGTACCAGAGGGACACGCCTGCGCCAATAGTCGAATGGGCAAAACTACTAATAGGAGTAGTAGGGATAACTTCCCTGCTCTCATGACACATCACCCCGTGGAGTTAGTACTTGCTGCTGCGAAGGACGATTCGCGTGAACACTTCCACTCATTGTCGACGCCGGAGGTGTGTGCGCATAGCTGCCGCTGGGTTGAGGCGGCAGATTTGAGCCCGGCGATACTGCGCCCGCACCTGTCGCGCTGTACAGATTGAATGCAGCCATTTGCCCCAACGTCCCCCGGAACAACATCGCCGCCATCGGCGGGGCGCTCACGATCAGCGCGGTAAGGAGCACAAGTCTGCTGCAAACAACCCTAACAGGACAAACGTCATCCATCTTAGATCAAGATTCATGCGAACTATGCCTCCATGCACAAGCGTCGAACTTTAACGGCTGATTAGTAATGGCGTGGTGCAGTCGGAGTAATAGATCTTGCACGCCTGTCCACCATTTTTCTTAGTGCATTCTTCTCTCGCAAGACGCGATGCCTCTTCTATCGTAGGCCCCCCCTGAAATATTGAAGTAACAAACTCAATACGCTCGTCAGCCGGTTCAGCAATAACCGCGCACTGGTTCTCGTATATCAGCTTAACCTCGCAGGCTCTCCCTCCTGCGGAATTGCATTCGGAAATTGCCGCGCGACGTGCAGCACGCTTAGACGAATGACCACTGGCATAGCCCATGATGCCAGCCCCACTGTCCTTTGCTATAGCTCCCCACGTCAACATCCAGCGGGATGAAGGGGCTACAGGGGAAGATGATGTCGTATTGTTTGTAGTGCCGTAGCCTGGTATTGGAATGCATATCGGCCCATTCGGCTGGGTTCCACCCGGATAGAATCCTTGGGCACAGCCTTGCTCAGCCTGAGCAGCCACACACAGTGGAGACAAGATGCATAGTATTGATATTTTCCAGAAATTCACGATGAATCTCCTCATGAAGAACTCGACACCATCCCACGTCCATGACCCGGCGTTACAGGTGTCGCATTGCTTGTCGCAGACGGCGGCGTATAACCTCCACCTGCATACCCACCGCTCTGGGGCGGCATATTGGTCCCAGGTGGTGGTGCCTGATTGAACATCGCGTTATAGCCGCTGAACTGTCCCAACGTCCCCTGGAACAGCATCGCCGTCATCGGCGGGGCGCTCACGATCAGTACGGTCAGGATCAGCCCCATCCCGCCCTGCTGCATCGCCATGCCGGTGACGCTCTCACTGCCCGATCCGATGATCGAACTGCTCACCCAGAACGCCATGCCCACGGCGATCACCATGTCCAGCGCCAGTGTCACCATTACGCTCAACAGCGCCATCGAGAACAAAGTGCCTATGCCGTAGAACAGCCACTTCTGGAACAGCGGCTTTGTCTGCTCGAACAGCAGACAGAGGATGAATACCGGCCCCAGCGCCACGATCAGTCCTATCGCCACCTTGTTCAGCAACAGTGCCACCGCCGCCATGATGGCCGGACCACCCAGGCCCATGCCCGTGAACCACAGCGCTCGCTCCTTCTGGGACTGGGTCACAACGTCGTCCCTGACGTCCACGGCATCGATGGCCGACAGAGCGACCTGCATGATCGCCAGCGTCCGGTCGATGTTGCCGTAGGTGCCTTCGGCGTCCTCGTCGCCGGTCATGGTCTCATTGATCGTTCGTGTCAGCCCGTCGGTCAGCGTCTGGTAGATGGGTCCCCACGAGACCGCCACGCCCAGCGCAATGCCGATGATGAAGTGGCCCTCAACCGATTGACAGAGTGGCTTTTCCATCATCCCTATTTCGTAAATCAGTGTACAGATAGCTCAACCTATATGAATGATTTCTCAATCCTTATCCCATATTTCTTACATTTAGAAGAGAGCATGCTTCGATACGTCTTCAATCGAAGCTACGCTGAGCACCACCGCCCACCCACCTACAATCGATGACCAAGCGACCACAGCGCATTGTTTTTGCATGCGAGTTGGATCCCACAATCGCACCTTCCCTACTTGGCGCACCATTCAAACGTCACCTTCTTGGCCTGATAATTTCTTCACCAAGAATATAAGTCATCGGCGGACCAAGACCGGCTCCGTGCAATTTTTGTAGATGACCTTGCAAGAATTTCCACCGTTCTGCTTCTCGCAGCCCGAAAGTGCAAGCACTGTCGCATCTTCAAGCGGGCCATCCTGAAAGAAAGCCACCATCATCGGAAGCAAATCTATCGGCTCGGCGATCACGGCACATGTATTCTGATACTGGAAAACCAGCTTACAATCTCGCCCCCCCAAAGATTTACATTTAGAGATCGCTGCGCGCTGAGCAGCGCCGCGCGAAAACAACCCCGATGACGTCCCAATGACGCCCGAGGAATCCTTAGTGCTTCCTTCGGCAAAAGCACCCCAAGTTGGCTTCCAGATTAATGTCGGCTCCGACACGGGTGGAGTTGGGACTTGGTTTGTGTACGGATTGCCTGGTGCGCCAGGCGGAAGACACATGGGACTTCCAGGAGGAGTACCAGGAGGGCATTGTGCATGAGCACTCATGTACGGACTGCCCAGCAAGCACATTACGAATAACTTCTTGATGCTCACACTACCCCCTCAAGCAACCGTCCGATGACCATGCGTTGGCGTTGACATCCCACTACTTGATGACGGTGCTGTTGCCGAAGATGGATATCCACCTTCGGCATGCCTACCAGCCTGAGGAGGAAGATTCGACCCCGGCGGCGTTGCACCTGCACCCGTCGCGCTGTACAAATTAAACGCCTGCACCTGTCCCAGCGTACCCTGGAACAGCATCGCCGCCATCGGCGGGGCGCTCACGATCAGTGCGGTCAGGATCAGCCCCATCCCGCCCTGCTGCATCGCCATGCCGGTGACGCTCTC
>ERZ761602.7850-NODE-7850-length-11055-cov-6.096182_pt1 | contig 11055 bp, 9 predicted proteins | sample MGYA00512165_ERZ761602 | MGnify/ENA primary metagenome ERZ761602 (study PRJEB28899, sample SAMN02445085) | bioreactor sludge metagenome | biome: EBPR sludge; isolation source: Thorneside wastewater treatment plant | place: Australia: Brisbane, Thorneside... | reverse complement strand
TCAGCTCGGAAACGAATTGAAAGACGATTACATACTTTTTTAGCTGGTAGAGCAGCTGACGTCAGCTTTCCCCAACTTTCCGGCCTTGGCGGACTGACCGGACACGAAAACATTGCGGACATAGCAAGTAGCTGCGATCCTGGGCGCAATCTTCGCGTCTTTCGGGAGTATGCCAATGATTGAGCGTCGTGATCTGTTGCGGGGAACGGCGGCGTTGGCTGCGTTGACATCTGCCCAAACCGTTTCTGCGTGTAGTTTCGCCGAATATGACGACGATACTTGGGGTCGGCGTCTGATCGCGTTTCTTCGACAGGGCGATGAAAGCGCCCTTGACGATGTGTTCAAGGAGCACTCGACGCTCGTGGCTTTCAATAACAATTTGATTAGAGGCACGAACGAATTGGCTTTTGCTGGAGCAGACGATGTGAAGCGCGCGATTATCGGGTTTCGCAATCAGATGATAGCTGAAGGCGTCGCTGGAACACGCCCCGTTCTGGAGCGCGCGGCCTTGGTAGGGAGCGAACAGCAAGGTCGAATGAACAAGATCGAACTCTTTTTCGCGGAAACAAAACGGGTTGATAGTTCCTGCGGACCTATCCGCAGTGAGCAGGCGGTTGATCTCTTCTATCGGGCTGGAGTCCACGAAACAGGCGAAGACTGGGTGAAGTGGTCAATCGAACGCATTGCCTTGATCCCACACCTTGAACTGGAAAAGTTCACCGCCTAACCACGCCCCGGCCCGCCCGAGCCGCGAGCGCAACAAACGTCCGCTTCCCCCAACTTTCCGGCCGCAGTGGACTGTCCGGACACGACAACATTGCGGACGCTGGGAAAATCCGCTCATCTAAGCAAATGGACACGTCCTTCACCGCTCCAATTTCCACCGAAATGGGGAAGCGCTCTAAGGCAGCCGCACTTGGCTTCGTTCTGTCTGTAACGCCATTGATTGGCTTTGCATGTGTGCAGATCCTGCTCGCCCCAAGCATCGTGGCTAATGCTGGCTTTAATCCGGAAACCGAAGTCTGGGCGGTGGCAGCTTATAGGAAACAGCTGTTCTTGGGCTACGCTTGGGTTGTTACAGCAGTTTTCAGCTATTGGATGGCCGTTTGGGCCTGGGGGCGAGGCTATATCCTCAAAAGTAGGTGGGCCAATTTGACGTTGTCTGCGGCAGTTTTTGCGTTCGGACTAGCGATGGTGACTGGAATTGTTGTGCCAGTGCCTGCGACGCTCTTCGAGTGGGCTTGCCCCTCGCTCGGCCTGTCAGAAGCTCATCCAAAGTTTGGCTTCGATGTTTCGACGCCTTGCGAGGCCTTCGCTTCCAAGGCTGCGCCCACGGCGCTGCTAGGACTGCCACTTTTGCTTCTAACAGTCAGCGCTTTGACGCGCGTCATGGGATCGCGCCGAAGTTGGCGGCGCAGTGTCTGTTAACCCCAACATAGCAGCCCTTCATGGCTCCCTCGGTACTCCTCGAGACCGGTCACTCGGCTGCAGATCTTGAAGGCTAGACCAGCGACCGCATTCGACGAGTCGATCGGATTGTTTGGATGGCGGATATGTCAGCGATAGCGGAAACTCGGTGCGAAAGTCGGTTGCAACCATCTAAATCGTCATGTTGCGCGCATTGCACGGCGCACCCGCCTATCAAACCGATGTCGACTATGCGGCTTTCCCTTCTGGCGCGCGGGGGACGAGCTTCTCGACCAGGCGTTTCGGTGTTGTCAGTCTAACCGCAACTCGTCTCCGATTGGCAGAGCTCACCATGACGCATCGTAGGTTTAGGCTATGAGCGATTGCCACTCGGCCAAGGCGGCCGAGCGGCGAAGCTTGTAGGTCTGTCGATCGACGAGATGGCGGTCCTGGCTGAAGTGGTTGTGAAGCGCAGCGTGGACCGAGGCGAATTTCTGCAATGACTTCATCCTCCTGAATCGCTGCATGGCGCGCTCCCGTCGCCGGAATGGGAGATGGCTGTTTTCCGCCCGGTTATTGAGCCAGCGGCCCATCTCGCGCCGCTCGAGATTGCCCAGTTCACGCATCGCAGCAGGATAGGATCGCATCCCGTCGGTCACGATCACCTCCGCCCTGCCGTGCCGTTTCAACGCCTTCTTCAGGAAAGCCAGTGCCGCGGATTTATCCCGTTTCTTGGTGACGTAGCTCTCGAGGACCTCGCCTTCGTGGTCGACCGCTCGCCATAGGTAATGGCGCTCGCCGTTGATCTTTACGAGCACCTCGTCGACGTGCCAGCGCCAATGCCTGAACCCGCGCATCCGGCTCGCCCGCTGGCGCCGAATATCGGCTGCGAACATCGGACCGAACCGGTTCCACCACAGCCGCACGGTTTCATGGCAGATATCGATCCCCCGCTCGAACAGCAGGTCCTCGACGTTCCGCAATGACAGCGGGAACCTGACGTACATCATCACCACGAGCGGGATCACCTCGGGTGACGAGTTGAAATAGCGGAACGGACTGGCTGGTTTTCGGGGGCGAGGCATGGCTTTACCCTACCCCTGTCAGCCTACATTTCCATCACGTGCGTTTGCTTTGACAAGACCAACTGCCCTGATCAGTAGGCAGGCAATTAGGCCGGTTGCCGGAAACGTTCGTTGGGTCAGGGTTAGTTCAGCCCCGAGGTCGGTGCAGATCGAGCGAGCAATGGCGAGGCCGAGGCCGGAGCCGGGCTTTTCAGGATCGAGCCGCACCCCAATGCCGAAAGCGGCTTCAAGGTCCGCATCGCGCATTCCGGGCCCATCGTCAGCGACGGCGATAAGCAGCCGTTCGCCGGCCTGTTCCAGAGTGACGTCGATCTGCCGGTCGGCCCACTTGGCCGCATTGTCGAGCAGGACGGACAGCACTTCGAGCAGATCGACCCGGTCCCCCACGACCACCGGATCGTCATCCAGCTTGCTATCCACGACGAACACCTTGTCCGGATAGAGCCGTTGGAAGGCCTGGATCACCGGTTCGACCAAAGATGACAGGGCGGTCGTTGCCCCGGGCAAGCCCGCCCCGCCACGTGCGCGGACCCGCGCGAGGTGGTAATCGATCTGCACCTGCATGGTCCGGGCTTGATCGAGCAGGACCTGCGCGGCCCCAGGCCGCAGGCCATCGCGCGCGCTGCGCTCGGCCTCATCGGTGATCACGGCCAGCGGGGTGCGCAAAGAATGGGCCAGGTTGCCGGCCTCGACCCGGGCTGCGGCGACCTTTTCGGCGTTGTTCCGGATGAAGGCATTGAGCTCGTCCACCAGGGGTTCCACTTCTGCGGGAAAGGTGCCTTCCAGCCTCGCCGCCTCGCCGCTGCGCAGGCGGGCAAGTCCCGCTCGCAGCCCGGCCAGCGGGCGCAGCGTGATACCAGCCATCGCAACTCCGGCCGCCAGCAGCCCCGCCCCGAGCAGTGCGAACCAGACGGTCAGATCACGGGTGAAGCGTTCGACCAGGCTGTCCAGTTCCGAATGATCGGTGGCGATGACGAAATGCAGTTCGGTGCCGTCGGCCTCGCGCCGGACCAAGCCATAGGTGATGGCCGGACCGGTCGGTCCCGCCGCATCGACATGCTGAACCGATTGCGAGTGGGCGATGGCGGGATCTAGCTGCTGACCGGCCAATGAGGCGGAACCGAGCGGCGGGCGTCCATCGACACTGATCTGCCAGTAATAGCCCGATTTCGGTACTTCATAGCGCGGATCTGACAATGGCCGCACCAGCTCGGGCTGACCGTCCGCCCGCAGCCTGGCCAGACGGGACAATTCCTCGACATGCACTGCCAGTTCGGCATTGAAGTGCTCTTCAACATGGGTGGCATAGATCCGCGTTGCCGCCAGCCAGATTGCCGCAGTGCCAAGTCCGGTCCAGGCCAGTACGGCAATGACCAGTCGCGCGCGCATGCTCAGTTTGGAAAGGCGGGCGTAGAGGCCGGTCATACCTCACCTCCGAACCGGTACCCGAAACCGCGCACCGTGACGATCCGGCCTGCGCCGATCCGCCGCCGAAGCCGGCCTACCAGCACTTCGATGGTATTGCTGTCGCGCAGCGTATCGAGGTCATAGAGATGTTCGAGGATCCGGTCCTGCGAGAGCACCTCTCCGCGCCGGCGCATGAACAGGTGGAGCAGCCGGAATTCCTGCTTGCTCAACCGGGCGGGCGTGCCGGCCAGTTCAACCGTGTGCTGGATCGGATCGAGTACGATCCCGTCGCTTTCGAGGCGGGGGAACCGGGCACCGCCGTGCCGCCGCATCAGCGCATGGAGCCGGGCCAGCAGTTCCTCGAACCGGACCGGCTTGACCACGAAATCGTCGGCCCCGGCATTCAGGCCTTCGACCTTTTCCTCCCAGCCACCGCGGGCGGTCAGGATCAGGACCGGGGTGGATACCCGCGCCGCACGCCAGCCGCGCAGCAGGGCCATGCCATCACCATCGGGCAGGCCAAGATCGAGCAAAATGGCATCAAGGCGGTCCAGTTCCGGCCAGGCCTCGGCCTCTGCCGCGCAGCGCGCCAGATCGACGGCGAAACCGGCCGCGCGCAGCCGGTCGGCAAGGCGCGGGCCCAGTTCGCCATCATCCTCGACCAACAGCACACGCACTCGGTTCGGTCCTTTTGCAAGCCCAGCGCCGTCCTTGGCAGAAGAAGCTGACGAAATCCTGCCAAACTGGCAGGCTTCTGTCAGGTTGAAACTCTACTGGGCACCACCATGGACAAGCGTTTCCCGATCGCAGCCGCACTGGCGGTTTCCGCTCTTGCCGGATGGTACCTGCTCGCGGGGGACAGTTCGCCCGATGCCGGGCCGTCTGCCGCTGCACCCGCACCGGGCACGGTTGACGCCGCCCAGATGGAGAAGCTGGGGATCAGGCTGGAGGCCGCCCAGCAGGTCGACAATCTGCCGATCGGCACGGTGCCGGGCCTGATCGCGCTTTCGCCCGACGGCCGGGTTGCGGTGACAGTCCCCTATGGCGGGGTCATGGTCCGGCTGCTGGTGATCGAAGGGCAACCGGTGCGCCGGGGTGAGGCGCTGGCCGTGGTCCGCGCGCCCGACGCGATCCGCTATGGCGGCGATCTTGCCCGCGCCCGCGCCGATCTGGCTCTGGCCGAAGCCCAGGCGAGCCGGATGCGCCAGCTGCACAAGGAAGGGATTGTTGCCCGCGCCCGGCTTGACGAGGCCGAGGCCCGCTTGCAGCAGGCCCGCGCCACGGCGACGGAAAGCCAGCGCCAGCTGGCCGCGGGCGGGGCCGGCGGCGATGGCTCGATCACCTTGCGCGCGCCGATTGCCGGGCGGGTGGCCCATGTCGCAGTGGAAACCGGCGGGCCGGTCGATCCGCTTGTGGCGCCGATCGTGATTGAGAACCCCAGCGCTTTCCAGATCGAACTGCAACTGCCCGAAGCCCTGGCCCGGCGGGTCCAACCCGGTATGGGCATCGAAGTGGAAGTGCCGGGCAGCACCGCGGGCGAGCCGCCCGTGATGGCGCGGGGCAAGCTGCTGACCGTGGCCCCCTCGCTCGATCCGGCGACCCGTTCGGTCATGGCCCGCGCCAGCATCGAGCCCGTGCCCTGGCTGGTTTCGGGCAAGGGCGTGATGGTGACGATCCGCGATGCCGGAACTGCCAGCGGGATCACCGTTCCGGCCGGTGCGGTTACCCGGATCGACGGACAGCCCCATGTGTTCGTGCGCGAAGGGCAGCGCTTCGTGCGCCGCAAGGTCAACATGGCGGCCGAAGTCGGTGGCCGTGTGGTCATTGTCGGCGGACTTCGGCCTGGCGAGCAGGTGGCCGTGGGCGGGATTACCGAACTCAAGGCAATGACAGCGGAGTAACGGGCATGCTGCGCAAACTGGTCGAACGGGCGCTGTCGCTGCGCTTGGTGGTGCTCGGGCTGGCAGCCGTCCTTGCCGTGCTGGGGGCCTGGTCGTTCTTCAAGCTGCCAATCGATGCCTTCCCCGACATCAGTTCGACCCAGGTCAAGATCATCCTGAAAGCCCCCGGCATGACCCCGGAAGAGGTCGAAAGCCGGGTCATTACCCCGATCGAAATGGAAATGCTGGGCATCCCGAACCAGGCCGTGCTGCGGTCGGTTGCCAAGTATGCGATTGCCGACATAACGATTGATTTCAAGGACGGGACCGACATTTACTGGGCCCGCAGTCAGGTGTCCGAACGCCTCGCCAATGTGAAGGACAGCCTGCCCGCCACGGTCAGCGGCGGCATGGCACCGATCTCCACGCCCCTGTCCGACATGTACATGTTTACGCTGGAAGGCCCGCAAAGCCTGGCCGAGAAGCGCCGGGTGCTGGACTGGATCGTCCGTCCGGCACTGCGCACCGTTCCCGGCGTGGCCGACGTCAATGCCCTGGGCGGGTTTGTCGAGACGTTCGAAGTCGCGCCCGACAACGCAGCGCTTGCCGCCGCCGGGCTGACCGTCACGGATCTGGCCGGAGCAATAGAGCGCAGCAACCGAAACGACGGCGCCGGCCGGCTTGTCACCGGAGAAGAGGCGCTGATCGTGCGCTCCACCGGTGCCATCCGCAGCCTGGAGGACCTCGCCTCGGTCGTGGTCCGCGCCGATGGAGGGCGGATCGTCCGGGTAGGGGACGTGGCTAGCGTGCGCAGTGGCAGCCTGACCCGCTATGGCGCGGTCACCAAGGATGGCAAGGGTGAGGCCGTGCAGGGGCTGGTGATCGGCCTTCGCGGAGCTGATGCCAGCCAGGTGGTCAAAGGGGTCAAGCAGCGGCTGGAAGACATCAAGCCGAGCCTGCCCGCCGGGATGAGCGTGGTGCCGTTCTATGACCGGTCCGATCTGATCGCACGGGCAGTCGGCACGGTGGAGAAGGCGCTACTGGAAGCGACGATTCTGGTCGTTGTGCTGCTGCTGCTGTTCCTGGGCGATCTGCGTGCCTCGATCATTGTTGCGCTGGCGCTGCCAATGGCTGCCCTTCTGACTTTCATCATGATGGGATCGATTGGCCTCACCGCCAACCTGATGAGCCTGGGCGGCCTGGCGATTGCCGTCGGCATCCTGGTCGACGGGGCCGTGGTGGTGGTGGAAAACGTGGTCGAGCGCCTGTCCGACCCCAAGCATGCCTCCTCCGGCAAGCTGCATAACGTGTTCGTCGCTTCGGCCGAAGTGGCCGCGCCAGTGGCGTCGGGGCTGGCAATCATCGCCATCGTGTTCCTGCCGCTGCTGACTCTGGAAGGGCTTGAGGGCAAATTGTTCGGCCCGGTCGCCAAGACCATCGTTCTGGCCCTGCTGGGTGCGCTGGTCCTGTCTTTGACGCTGGTTCCAGTGCTGGCTTACTACCTGCTGAAAGTACGTTCGGGGCACCATGAACCGTGGCTGATGCGCCAGCTTGGGCCGCGCTACCGGACCTTGCTGGAACGGGCCTTTGCCCACCCCCGCCGGGTCTTTGCCGGTGCCGGCATCGCGCTCGCCCTGGCCGGCCTCGCCTATGGCCTGACCGGCAAGACCTTCCTGCCGACAATGGACGAGGGCTCGACCATCGTGCAGCTCTCCAAGCACCCGACGATCTCGCTGGAGCGCAGCCGCGATGTCGATCTGAAAGTCCAGCAGGCCCTGATGAAGGACCTGCCGGAAATCGATCACATCATCGCGCGGCTCGGGTCTGACGAGCTGGGGCTGGATCCAATGGGGCTGAACGATACCGACAGCTTCCTGCAACTCAAACCGCGCGACCAGTGGCGGGTGGCGGACAAGGACTGGCTGATCGAACAGCTGCGCAAGGTCCTGCAAGGCATTCCGGGGGTTGAACCGACCTTCACCCAGCCGATCGAAATGCGCATCGCCGAAATGCTTACCGGGGCGCGGGGCGATCTGGTGGTCCGGGTGTTCGGGCCTGATCTTGGCGAACTGGGCCGCCTGTCCGGCCAGATCCAGGGCCGTCTGGCGAAGATTCCCGGCACGGCCGAAGCGCTGACCGTGGCGGACGACAAGGTCGATTACCTGCAGTTCGATATCGATCCGGTGGCGGCCGGCCGCGCCGGAATGCCGGTCGACCTGATGCAGGATTCGATGCGCACCCAGATCGAAGGGGTTCCGGCCGGTGTCTCCGCCGATGGCAACCGGCGCGTGCCGATCATGCTGAAGGGCGGCGATGCGACCAATGGCAACCTGTCCGCCCAGGGATTTGCCGATCAGCTTTACCGCACCCCGTCCGGAAACCTAATCCGGGCCAGCGATGTGGCCACCGTGCGCCGCACCGAAGGCCCGGTCCGGCTGGAGCACGAAGGCGGCTCGCGCTTCGCCATGGTCCAGGCCTTCGTCACCGGACGCGATCTGGTTGGCTATGTAGAGGAGGCCAAGGCCGACATTGCCGCCAACGTCAAACTGCCGCCGGGGTATCGGCTGGTCTGGGGCGGGCAGTTCGAAAACCAGCAGCGCGCCTCTGCCCGGCTGTCGATCGTCCTGCCTATTGCGGTGCTACTGATCTTCGGCATGCTTTACGCCACGCTGGGTTCGGTGCGGTCCTCGCTTCTGATTCTGGCCAACATTCCCTTTGCGATGGTCGGCGGGATCATCGCCCTGGCCGTTTCCGGGGAATACCTCTCGGTTCCGGCCTCGGTCGGGTTCATCGCCCTGCTGGGCATCGCCGTACTCAACGGCCTGGTCATGGTAAGTTACTTCCGCCAGCTTCGCGAACAAGGTATGGCGCTGGCCGAAGCGGTCCGGCGCGGTGCCGAGCGGCGGCTGCGCCCCGTGCTGATGACTGCGACGATCGCCGCCTTCGGCCTCGTCCCGCTGTTGTTCGCGACCGGACCGGGATCGGAAATCCAGAAGCCGCTGGCGATTGTGGTGATCGGCGGGCTCATCACCTCGACCCTGCTGACGCTGATCCTGCTGCCGATCCTTTACGAGCGCTTTGGCGAGAATGCGGCAGAGCGGAGTGCCGGCGATCTCGACCATGCCGGACAGGAGGGCTGATCCGATGCGCAAGACAATCCTGTTGCTCCTGTCGCTGGGTGCGGGCACGGCCGCGATGGCATCGGATGCCCTGCCCGACCCGGCTGCGGTGTCGGAAGCGCTTGACCGGCACCCCTCGGTCGTTGCCGCGCGGGCCCGGGTCGGTGCGGCCGAAGCGGAAGCGCGGGTCCATTCCACCGGCCCGCACGAAGTGACCCTGACCACCAGCGTGACCCGCCGGTCGGTCGATTTCGACGGGCAATATGTCGAATACGATGCGCAGCTGACCCGTCCGATCCGCTTGCCCGGCAAGGCCGCGCTGGACCGCGACATTGGGCGCCACGGACTGGATGCCGCCAGCAACCGGGCGGAAGATGCCAAGCATCAGGCAGCGCTGTTGCTGGCCGACACCTGGTGGGACTGGGTGGCCGCCTCGGCCGAAGCGCGGGTCGATCAAGTCATTGTCGATAATCACGTCCGGTTGGTTGCAGCAGTGAAGCGCCGCGAAAGTCTGGGCGATGCCTCGCGGCTGGACGTGGACCAGGCCGAAGCCGCGCTGGCCACGGCGCGGATCGGGCTGGAAAATTCCCAAGGCCGCGCACGCCGCGCGCGGGTACGGCTGGAAACCCAGTTCCCGGACCTGCCCCTGCCGGCCGAGGCCCCGGAAGCCCCGATCCCGGTCGCGCCAGAAGCCGGCTGGGACGCTTATCAGCAGATGATCGTCGCCAACAGCCACGAGATCGGTGCCGCCCGCGCCGAAGCGGCCCGCAGCACCAGCCTGGCGGCAAGGGCCCGGCGCGATCGCACCGCAGACCCTTCGATCGGGGTGCGGGTGTTTTCGGAACGCGGCGGCATGGAGAAGGGCGGCGGCCTGGTCGTGTCCATCCCGTTCGGCGGCGGACATCGCTCTGCCCTGGCCGACCGGGCTGCGGCCGAAGCTTCGGCAGCCGAAGCCGACTTGCGGGCGGTTGAGGCCAATGTGGCCGAAGTTGCCGCGACTGACATTGCCGAGGCAGAGTACCGACTGGCGGCATGGCAGCGGGCGCGCGACGCGCTGGGATCGCAGATGGCGGCCCTTACCAAACTGCGCCGGGGTTACGAACTGGGTGAAGTCGACTTAGTCGACCTGCTCGCTGCCGAACGGTTGGTGGGCGAGGCATTCCGGGCGGAAGCCCTGAGCCGGGTGGAGGCCCACCGAGCTGTGACCAGAGTCAGGATCGACAGTCACGAATTGTGGCTGGGGGATTGATAGACGGATTGGGCCCTGTCAGAGCAAATGCACTGGCTGGCGGTGAGGGAGAGCGACAGCTAGGACCGAGCCATGCCGCGTCCCCGTAAACCCGCCAGCCCGTTCCGCTACTTCAACTCCTCGCCCGAGGTGATCCGCCTCATGGTGATGATGTACGTGCGTTTCCCGCTGTCGCTGCGCAATGTCGAGGACCTGCTGTTCGAGCGGGGGATCGACATTTGCCATGAGACCGTGCGGATGTGGTGGAACCGCTTCGGGCCGCTGTTTGCAGGCGACATCCGGCGGCAGCGGGTGAGCCGAATGCGCGGCTTCCGGCAGTGGCGCTGGCACCTCGACGAGATGCACGTCAAGCTGAACGGCGAGATGGTCAACCTGTGGCGCGCGGTTGACCATGAAGGCGAGATCCTCGAGAGCTTTGTCACGAAGACACGGGACAAAGCTGCCACACAGGCCTTCATGAAGAAAGCGCTGAAGCGCAACGGATCGCCTGAGAAGATCACGACCGATGGTCTGCGCTCCTATCGTGCCGCGATGATCGAGCTCGGCAATGCCGAGAAGCAGGAGACCGGCCGCTGGGCCAACAACCGGGTCGAGAACTCCCACCTCTCATTCCGAAGGCGAGAGCGGGCCATGCTGAGGTTCAGGCGAATGAAGACCCTCCAGAAGTTCGCCTCGGTCCACGCCAACGTCCACAACCACTTCAACCAGGAACGCCACCTCGTCGATCGACAGACCTACAAGGCCCGCCGCTCGGCCGCTCTGGCCGAGTGGCAGAGCCTCTTGGCCTAGTCCTTCCCGCTCAAAGACCGAGTCCCGCCAACCAGGGACAAGTTGCGATTAGACTGACAGCACCACCAGTGGACCTTTACGTTCACGCCTGCCGGCCAGATCGCGAGCAACACGCGCAG
>ERZ761602.7849-NODE-7849-length-11057-cov-3.831667_pt1 | contig 11057 bp, 9 predicted proteins | sample MGYA00512165_ERZ761602 | MGnify/ENA primary metagenome ERZ761602 (study PRJEB28899, sample SAMN02445085) | bioreactor sludge metagenome | biome: EBPR sludge; isolation source: Thorneside wastewater treatment plant | place: Australia: Brisbane, Thorneside... | reverse complement strand
CGCTAGTGTCGCGCCCATGCAGACCGTGTTCTCGCCGCTCCACGCCGGCCACCGCGACCACGCCGAGATCAACTCGGGCGCCATCGTCCCCGCTTTCGAGGCCCCGCGCCGGGCCGAGATCGTGCGCGCCCGCGTCGCCGAGGTCGGGCTCGGGCCCATCCTGCCGCCCGACAGCCACACGCTCGACGCGGCCTTGCGCGTGCACGAGCCGGCCTATCTCGACTTCCTCGCCCGCGCCTGGGACCTCTGGACCGCCGAGGGCCGCGCCGGGCCGGCGCTGCCCTTCGTCTGGCCGGGCCCCGGCCTGCGCGCCGACATGCCCCCCAGCCATGTCGACGGCCTCCTCGGCTTCTACAGCTTCGACGGCGGCGCGGCCTTCGTCCCCGGCACCTGGGCGGCGGTGCGCGCCAGCCACGACGTGGCGCTGACCGCCGCGGCTCTGGTCTCGGCCGGCGCGCCCGCCGCCTTCGCCCTCTGCCGCCCGCCCGGCCACCACGCCGCCCCGCGCGCCGCCGGCGGCTACTGCTACGTCAACAACGCCGCCGTCGCCGCGGAATGGCTCCGCGGCCAGGGCGCGGGGCGGGTGGCGATCCTCGACGTCGACTATCACCACGGCAACGGGACCCAGGCGATCTTCTACGCGCGCGCCGACGTGCTGGTGGTCAACGTCCACGCCGACCCGATCCACGAATATCCCTACTTCCTCGGCCATGCCGACGAGCGCGGCGCCGGCGCGGGCGAGGGCTTCAACCTCAACCTGCCCCTGCCCTTCGGGACCGGCTGGGAGGCCTGGAGCGCCGCGCTCGACGCCGGCCTGGCGGCGGTCGACGCCATCGGCGCGGACGTCCTCGTCGTGTCCCTCGGCCTCGACACCTACCACGGCGACCCGATCAGCCGGTTCCGCCTCGACACCGCCGACTTTCCGCGCCTCGGCGCCCGCCTGCGCCGGGCCGGCCGCCCGACCCTCTTCGTCCTCGAGGGCGGCTACGCGGTCGAGGCGCTCGGGCGCAACGCCGTCGGCGTCCTGACCGGCTTCGAAGGCGGCTGACCCCCGCGCCGAGGCGTTAAGCATTCGCTAACCCTGTCATTGCCTTGCGCCGCCCGCCGCATACTCTGCGCGAAGGTGGGACGGGCGTGGTGCAAGGGGGCGGCGGCATGTGGCGCTGGGTGGGGCTGTTGGCGCTCGCGGTCTGGGGGGGCCCGGCCTTCGCCGCGTGCCCGGGGCTCGACAACGCCGACAAGCACCTCTTCCTCAGCGCGCGCCAGCTCGCCACGCCCCAGGTGGCCGAGGTGCGCGCGGGCGGCACGGTGCTCCTCAGCTATTGCGAGGCGATTCCCGGCTCCGGCAACGTGCCCTTCGACCCGAGCGTCAGCATCTACTACACCGCCGACCGCAAGCGCATGGACCTCGAGCTGCGCACCGAGGGCGCCTGCGACACCGTGCTCCTGGTCCGCACCCCCTCCGGGCGCTGGTTCTTCGACGACGACAACGGCGGAAGCCGCAACGCGCGGCTGCGCATCAGCACGCCGCCCGAGGGCCGCTACGAGATCTGGGTGGGCAGCCAGGGCGGCCAGGCCTGCCCGACCCGGCTCACGCTCCAGACCTTCCGCGCCAAGACCAAGTACGCGAGCACGCCGGCCTTGCGCGGCGGGCGCATCTAGTGGGGGCGACAAAGCACCTACCCAAAGTGTTGACCCGCGCCTATAGTGACGGCGCATTGGCGATCGTCAGGGACCGGAGCAAGGCATGCGCTGTCCGTTCTGCGGGAACATCGACACCCAGGTGAAGGACAGCCGCCCGGCCGAGGACCACGTGTCGATCCGCCGCCGCCGCTTCTGCCCGGCCTGCGGCGGGCGCTTCACCACCTACGAGCGGGTGCAGCTGCGCGACCTGGTCGTGGTCAAGAAGAGCGGCAAGCGCGAGGCCTTCGACCGCGACAAGCTCGAGCGCTCGATCCGCATCGCGCTGCAGAAGCGCCCCATCGAGCCCGACCGCGTCGACCAGATGGTGTCGGGGATCGTGCGCCGCCTCGAATCGCTCGGCGAGACCGACGTGCCCTCGGACACGATCGGCCAGATCGTCATGGAGACGCTTGCGCGGATCGACACGGTGGCCTACGTGCGTTTCGCCAGCGTCTACAAGAACTTCCAGGCCGCGGACGATTTCGAGGACTTCGTGTCGGAGCTGCGCCCGGCGCCGGCCGGCCGGGACGACTGAGGCCATGCCCGCGCGCGAGGGGGACGCGGGCTGGATGCGCGTGGCCCTCGGCCTCGCGCGCCGCGGCCTCGGGCGCGTCTGGCCCAACCCGGCGGTCGGCTGCGTGCTCGTGCGCGACGGGCGGGTGGTCGCCCGCGGCTGGACCCAGCCCGGGGGGCGCCCCCATGCCGAGCGGGTCGCGCTCGACGCCGCCGGCGCGGCGGCCCGCGGCGCCACGGCCTATGTCACGCTCGAGCCCTGCAGCCATGTGGGCGCCTCGCCGCCCTGCGCGGCGGCGCTGATCGCGGCCGGCGTCGCCCGGGTGGTGGCGCCGCTCGAGGACCCCGACCCGAGGGTCGAGGGAAGCGGCTTCGCGGCGCTGCGCGCGGCCGGGATCGAGGTCGTCACGGGATGCCTCGCCGAAGAGGCCGCCGCCCTCAACGCCGGTTTCCTCACGCGCGTCGCGCGCGGCCGGCCGCGGCTCACGCTCAAGCTCGCCGCCTCGCTCGACGGGCGCATCGCCACCGCCGCGCGCGAGAGCCGCTGGATCTCCGGCCCGGCCGCCCGGCGCGAGGTCCACCTGATGCGCGCCCGCTCCGACGCGGTGCTGATCGGCGCCGGCACCGCGCGCGCCGACGAGCCGCGCCTCGACGTGCGCGACATCGGCCTCGCCGAGGCGCGTCCCGTGCGGGTGGTGGTCTCGGGCGGGCTTTCGCTGCGCGGCGACGGACATCTCGGCGCCACCGCGGCCGCGATCCCGCTCTGGCTCTGCCACCACGCCGAGGCCGACCCGGCCCGCCGCCAGGCCTGGGAGGAGCGCGGCGCGGTGCTGATCGAGGTCCCGTTCCAGCCGGACGGCCAGCTCGACCTCTCCGCGATGCTCCGGCGCCTCGGCCAGCGCGGCCTGACCCGGGTGCTGTGCGAGGGCGGCGGCCGGCTCGCCGGCGCGCTGCTCGACGCCGACCTGGTGGACGAGATCGTGACCTTCACCGCCGGCGTCGCGATCGGCGACGAGGGCGTGGCGGCGGTCGGCCCGATGGCGCGGCGCGCGCTGGCGCTCGCGCCGCGCTTCCGCCTCGCGGGCTTCGGCCGCGTCGGCGGCGACGTGCGGGCCGCCTGGGTCCGCGCCTGAGCGGCCTCGGTCGCCTCCGGGCGCCAACGTCGCGACCGCGGCCTCGCAGAGGCCTCCGCAAAAGCCCGGCGTGCCCTTCGGCGACCGGTTAACGAAGGTTGCCATCGGCCTAACGAAGGCCATTTATGACATGGATATCAGTCAGTTAGCATCTTGTCCGCGTGCGGACGCCTTCGCCGTCCGCGGCGCTTGCGGGCTTTCGCGGAGGTCTGTCAGAACCCCTGGCTCAGGGCCGCCGCCGAGCCGCCCGCGCTCAGCGTGTTGCCGGCGATGCTGATGACCCGCGACCAGGCGGCCACCGGCGCCTCGGTGGTGTAGATCGTGTCCTCGTCGCGGACGATGAACTCGCGCGCCGAGAAGAGGCCCGAGGGGTCGGTCAGGTTGACCACGTAGGCGACCCGCTGCGGCCCGTAGAGGCCCGCCACGCCGGTCAGCCTCGCGGCGGTCTCGGCGCTCTCCTCGCGGAACACGAACACCCCGGTCGGGTCGGCCGTGTTCCCGTCGAGCCCCCCCGCCTCGGCGAGCGCCTCGACCAGCGACAGGTCGCGCTTGGTGAAGGCCACCCGGCGCTGGCCGGTGGTCGCGCCGAGCGCGGTGAACGAGCGGCGGTCCTGCTCGACGATCCCCCGGTCGCCGGCCCGAAGCGCGATGTCGTTGCGCGCGTTGTCGTAGAGGTCCTGGAGCCAGACGCGGCCGGTGCGCCCGCCGCGCTCGACCTTGACCTGCGCCACGTCGGGGACGATCGTCACGCCTCCCGCCTGGGCGAGCATCCCCGACAGGCGCCGGGTCGGCGCCTCGATCGGGTAGACCCCCTGCGTGGCGACCCCGCCCATGACGCTGACGGTCGAGCCGACGCCGGTGACCCGCCGCACCTCCACCTGGGGATCGGGCGTCTGGTCCTGCAGCGCGGCGGTGATCTCCGCGCGCAGCGTCTCGGGCGAGCGGCCGGCGGCGGGGATCAGCCCGACATAGGGCACGTAGATGCGGCCCTGCTCGTCGACCTGGATCTCCTCGAGCGCGGTCACCTTCTGCCCGACGCCGGCGAGGAGCCCGGTGTCCACGTTCTCCCAGACCGTCACCGAGACCCGGTCGCCGGCGCTGATCCCGTCCGCCGCCACCGGGCTCGCCGACAGGAAGGCCGAGCCGAAGCCGAGCGGGTCGTCGTAGCGCGCCGCCCGCGCGATCTCGGGATTGACATGGACGATCAGCACGCCGCTCTCGGCCAGGGCGCCGGGGGCGAGGATCTCGCTCGCGGTCGGACCGGACCGCGGCAGCGTGCAGCCCGCCAGGGCGAGCGCAAGCGCGGCGGCGCCCAGGCGCGCCAGTGTCGCTCGTCGCAGGAACCGCATCGATCGCCTCGTCCTAAAGCTCTGTTCGCCGGCTTCTTGGCCGGGGAAAGTAGCCGGTTTCGGCGCCACAGGCCAGCGAAGATCGCCGCTTGCCGCTGGGCCCTGTGCGGGCTACCACCCAGACGTGCAACGGGCGGAGCGTGCGATGTTCACCGGGATCGTCACCGACGTCGGCCGCATCGAGCGGCTCGAGGACCGGGGCGACCTGCGCGCCCGCATCGCCTGCGCCTACGCGCCCGAGGGCATCGCGCTCGGCGCTTCGATGGCCTGCGACGGCGTCTGCCTCACCGTCGTCGACCGCGGCCCCGCCCCCGGGGGGGCGTGGTTCGACGTCGACCTCTCGGCCGAGACCGTCGCGCGCACCAACGTCCGCGCCGGGCGCGCCGCCTGGGCGCCCGGCCGCCGGGTCAACCTCGAGCGCGCGCTGCGGGTCGGCGACGAGCTCGGCGGGCACATCGTGTCGGGCCATGTCGACGGGCTCGCCGAGGTGATCGCGGTCCGCCCGGAGGGCGACAGCACCCGTATCGCGTTCCGCGCTCCGGCCGAGCTCGCCCGCTTCATCGCCTCGAAGGGCTCGGTGGCGCTGAACGGCGCCTCGCTGACGGTCAACGAAGTGGCGGGCCGCGAGTTCGGGGTGAACTTCATTCCGCACACCAAGACGCACACCACCTGGGGCGACGCGGCGGTCGGGGATTTCGCGAACCTCGAGATCGATACGCTGGCGCGCTATGTCGCCCGCCTGGCCGAGCCGGTCTGAGAGCGGGAGGCGCGACCGCCCGTCCGCCCTGGGGAGGGCGAACGCCGATCGACGAGGGTCGATCGGCCAAGGGACATGTGCGAGGTGGCGGGCGCCTCGCGGCCGGCGTCGTGTAGCGTGACCGCAACGAAACCTTCTTGATCCGTCGTGCGCGGCCCGGCCCGCGACGTCGCGCGCCAAGGACGCCCGCGAGGCCCTCAGTCGGTCTGCGGGCCGGTCTCGCGCAGCACCTGCGCGTAGACGTTGATGATCAGCGCGACGAGCAGGATCAGGCCGCGGATCAGGATCTTGAGGAAACTGTCGATCTGGATGTGGTCGAGGCCGTTGTTCAGCACCCCGAGCACCAGGAGGCCGACGATGGTGTTGCCGATGCCGCCGCGGCCGCCGAAGAGCGAGGTGCCGCCGACCACCACCGCGGCGATGGCGTCGAGCAGGAAGGTGTCGAACTGGTTCTGCTGCGCCGAGCCGAAGTACGCGACCCCGAGCATGCCCGCCACGCCCGAGCACATGGCCGAGATGATCATCACCGCCGCGATGATCATCTTGACGTTGACGCCGGAATACTCCGCCGCCTCGCGGTTGCCCCCCACCATGTAGACGTAGCGGCCGAAGCGCGTGTAGGTCAGCACGAAATGCGCGGCGGCGAGGAAGATCAGGCAGACGATGATCGTCCAGCGGATGCCGAAGATCGAGCCCGAGCCGAGTGTCGTCACCACGTCGGGGAAGTTGTAGGCGATCTGCCCGCGCACCAGCAGCGCCGAGACGCCGTTGGCGATCTGCATCACCGCGAGCGTCATGATGAACGAGGGTATGCCGATCTTCGTCACCCCGAACGCGGTCAGGCAGCCGAAGGCGAAGCAGGACAGCAGCGTCAGCCCCACCGCCAGGACCCCGTTCAGCGGCATGTTGGCGATGTTCACGTAGTCGGGCTGCAGCGTGAAGTACGCCACCGTGATGCCGATGACGTTGGCGATCGCGGCGACGCTGAGGTCGATCTCGGCGGTCAGGATCACGAAGGTCAGCCCCACGGCGATGATGCCGGTGATGGACACCTGGCTCGCGATGTTCTTGGCGTTCGCCACCGTGAAGAACGAGCTGCTCGCGAAAGAGAAGAACAGCACCAGCACCAGGAGCGTGAACACCGGCGCGATGTTGCGCATCTGGTCCACGAGGAACCGGCGCAGGGGGCTCGCGCCGGGGCGCGCTGGATCGACGCTGGCCAAGGTCAGGCTTCCGGTTGTGGCGTGCGGGTCATGCGGCGGCGAGGAGGTCGGACTTCGCGATCCGCCCATGGGAGAATTCGCGCGTCGCGGCGCCCTTCTTCATGACGGTCACGCGGTCGGCGAGGGTCAGGATGGTCTCGGGCTCGGTCGACAGCACGAGGATCGCCACGCCGCGGTCGCGCAGCGACTTGAGGATGCGGATCACGTCCTCCTTGGCGCCCACGTCCATGCCGCGGGTCGGCTCGACGAGGATCAGCACCCTGGGCAGGAAGGTGAGCCACTTGGCGAGCGCGACCTTCTGCTGGTTGCCCCCCGACAGCGAGCCGAGCGGGATCCCGGCCTGCGGCGGGCGGATCTGGAGGTCGCGCGCATGCTCGGCGGCGATCTCGCGCTCGCGCGCCGGCTTGAGGAGCACCCGCCCGATGCGGCCGAGGATGGCGATCGAGACGTTCTTGTAGACCGGCTCGGCGCGGAACAGCATCATCCGCCGGCTCTCCGGCAGGAAGGCGATCCCCGCGCGGCGCGCCGCCGCGGTCGAGCGGAAGCGCACGGGGCGCCCGTCGAGCCGCACCTCGCCGCCGCCGAGCGGCAGCTTGCCGAAGAGCGCGCGGGCGAGCTCGATCTGGCCGCAGCCCATGAAGCCGTAGACGCCGGTGATCTCGCCGGCGCGCAGGCTGATCGAGAAGCGGTCGAGCGCCCGGCCGAGGCTCGCCTCGCGCACCTCGAGCGTCACCGGCCGGGCGTCGTCGCCGGCGAGGTCGGCCGCCTCGCCCATGTGCATCTCGGCCATGTGGCGGCCGATCATGTGGCCGATCACCGCCTCCTTGTCGAGCCGGGCGGTCGCCTCGGTGACGACCTTGCGGCCGTTGCGGAACACCGTCACCCGGTCGGAGATCTCGAGCACGTCGTCGAGGAAATGCGAGATGAAGACGACGCTGCGCCCCTCGCCCCGGAGCCGCCGCAGCACCTGGAAGAGCCGGGCCACCTCGGGCGGGGACAGCGCCGAGGTCGGCTCGTCGAGGATGAGGATGCGCGCGCCCGAGAACAGCACGCGGCTGAGCTCGACGAGCTGCTGGAGCCCCACCGGCAGCGACCCCATCCGGGCGCGCGGGTCGAGGTCGAGCCCGAGGCTGGCGATCTGGCGGCGCGCCTCGGCGTTCATCCGCGCCCAGTCGACCACGCCGAAGCGCGTCAGCGGATGCGCGCCGAGAAAGACGTTCTCCGCCACGCTGAGGTCCGCGACGGTCGACAGCTCCTGGTGCACCATGCCGACGCCCTCGGCGAGCGCGTCGCGCGGCGAGCGCAGCCGCACCTCGCGGCCGTCGATGCGCATCGCCCCCTCGTAGTCGGTGTGGACGCCGGCGATGATCTTCATCGTGGTCGACTTGCCCGCGCCGTTCTCGCCCACGAGCCCGTGGATCTCGCCGCGCAGCAGCGAGAAGTCGACGTCGCGCAGCGCCGCGACGCCGCCGAACGACTTCGACACGGCCTGGAGCTCGAGCAGGGGCGGACCCTCGCCGCCCCCGCCCGCGAACTTTGCTTCGGGCACCTGCGCTTACATCAGGAACTGCTTCTGGAGCCAGAGCTGGCCCTGGGCGGTCTCCTCGGTGACGACCGGGCCGTCGGCGAGGATGAAGGCAGGCACGCCCGCCGTCGCCTTGCCGCCGCCCGCGACCGCCGCGACGCCTGCCGCCACCGACCAGCCATGGATGCGGCAGGAGGGGTTGCGCACCGTCGTGACCATCACGCCGTCGATCACCGCGTTGACCGCCGGCGGCATCGCGTCGACGCCGGCGAGCTTGATGCCCTCGCGGCCCTTGGACTTGATGACGTTGAAGGCGGCGAGCGCCATGTCGTCGTTGTGGAAGAACGCCCCGGCGATCTCGGGGTTCTGGGTCAGCACCGAGTCCCAGATGCGCGCGACCTTGGTCACGTCCCAGTCGGCCGGCTCCTCGTTGAGCACCTTGACCTCCGGGTAGTTGGCCACGACCTGCTGGAAGCCCTTGGCCCTGCCCTGGGCGCCGGAATGCCCGAGCGCGCCCTGGGTCATCACCACGTTGCCCTTGCCGCCGATCGACTGCATCAGCGCCTCGGTGGCGACCGAGCCCATCATCACGTTGTCAGGCGCGATGAAGGTGGTGAGGTCCACCGTGCCTTCGGGCGCGACCATGGTGTCCATGGCGACCACGGGGATGCCCGCCTCGATCATGCGGTTGATCGGGTCGGTCAGCGTGCCGATGCCGAAGGTCTGGATGGCGACGAAGTCCCAGGGCTGCGAGGCCATGTTGTCGATGGCGGCGCGCTGCTTGGTGGCCGACAGCTCGCCGTCGAACCAGGTGATCTCGACGTTCATCAGCCTGCCCCAGGCCTCGGCGGCCTGCTTGCCCTGGGCGCACCAGGTCGCCTGGAGGCCTGCGTTGGAGAACGCGGCCTTGAGCGGCGTGCCCGCGGCGGCGAGGTCCTGCGCCAGCGCCGGGTTGAAGCCCGCGCTCGCGAAGAGGGCGCCGGCGACCGAGGCGCCCCCGAACGCCTTGAGCGCGTCGCGGCGCGAGGCGCCGACCCGGCCGATCTCGTTCAGCGGCGCGTCGTCGCGGATCCTGTCCCCGGTCATCGTCCTACCCCGCCGCGCGAGAGCAAACGATTGCGGAACAGCGGACGGAATCCCGCCCTGAGCATGTCGAGATCACGAGTGTCCTCCCAGAAATACGGAGCTTTGCCGCTCCTTTTGCGCGGGTCGCCGACGACCCGCGCGTCAGTTAAGCACCGGCGCCCAAACGGGTCAACGCGCTTGTGGGCTCATGCCTGCCGTCCCGGAGGCGCCGCCGCCAGCCGCCGCACCAGCGCGTCGAGGGCCTCGAGCTCGGGATCGTCGAGCCCGAGCTCGGCGAGACTCGCCACCGTGTTGTGCAGGTATTCCGCGTTCGGGCCCATCGGCCCGACCGAGCGCGCGATCACCGCGGCCTGCTCCTCGAGGCTGAGCCCGCCGCGGTACTGGTCGTGCGCGGGGTTGCTCACGTAGCAGATCGCCTCGACCACGCCCCCGCCGTCGAGCGTCACCGGGTGCGTCTCCTCGTTGTAGGCGTAGGAGATCAGCTCGCGCGCGCGCAGGTAGCCGACGGTCGCCTCGGCCGCCTCGGGGGCGATGCGGAACGCCACGCCGCGGCAGGCGCCGCCTGCGTCGTGGTCGAGCGACAGCACGAGCCCCGGCGCCTCCGGCGTGCCGCGGTAGCGGATGGAGGCCATGCAGAACGCCCGCCGGAAGCCCGGCAGCGTGGCGAGCCGTCGCTCGGCGTAGTCGAAGCCCGGCTTCCAGATCAGCGAGCCATAGCCGAAAATCCAGGTCCCGCCAGACATCTCCCGCTCCCGCCGGAGAGCCCCTTGCGCTCGGACCCCCGGATCGGCGACAGGTAGGCCATGCGGGTCATCTTGGCAATCATCGCCGCCGCGGCGATCGGCTGGTCGGTCTGGTGGTGGGCGATCGCCTCCGCCAAGGAGCGCGCGCTCGCGGCATGGCTCGACGAGCGGCGCGCCGCCGGCTGGGGCGCCGAGGCCGAGGCGATCGACGTCGGCGGCTTTCCCTACCGCATCGACACCACCATCCGCGGGCTCGAGCTCGCCAACCCCGCCGCCGGCTGGTCCTGGACCGCGCCGGAGTTCCAGTTCACCAACCTCGCCTATCAGCCCAACCACCTGATCGCGATCTGGCCGCCCGCGCAGGGGTTCGCGACGCCGCTCGGCGCGGCGGAGATCAGCTCGCGGACCATGCGCGGCTCGCTCGTGGTCGAGCCGAACCTGCGGCTGGCGCTGCGTCGCGCCACGATCGAGCTCGGCGACGTGAGGGTCGCGGGGCCGGGCTGGGAGATCGGGCTCGGCTCGGCGATCCTCGCCACCCGCCAGGCCGAGGGCGAGGCCGCGGCGCCCTTCGCGCACGAGATCGGCTTCGACGCGCAGGGCGTGGCGCTGCCCGAGGCATGGACGCGCCTCGACCGCGCCGGCGTGCTCGCGCCGGTGATCGAGACCGTCGCCTTCGACGCCGTCGCCACCTTCGACCGGCCCTGGGACCGCCCGGCGATCGAGGGCGAGCCGCCGCAGCTCGAGGCGCTCGTGATCCGCGACATGAGCTTCGCCTGGGGCAGCCTCGACCTGCGCGGCCGGGGCGAGCTGCGCGCCGACGCGCGCGGCTTCGCCGAGGGCCGCCTCGACCTGCGCGCCCGCCGCTGGCGCGAGATGATCGACCTGGCCGAGCGCTCCGGCGCGGCGCCCGCGGGCGTCGCCTCGGCGCTGCGCGGCGGCCTCGGCCTGATCGCGCGGCTCGGCGGCGACCGCAACGCCATCGACGTGCCGCTCGACTTCTCGGGCGGGCGCGCCTTCCTCGGCCCCGTCCCGATCGGCCCCGCCC
>ERZ761602.7848-NODE-7848-length-11057-cov-12.513270_pt1 | contig 11057 bp, 7 predicted proteins | sample MGYA00512165_ERZ761602 | MGnify/ENA primary metagenome ERZ761602 (study PRJEB28899, sample SAMN02445085) | bioreactor sludge metagenome | biome: EBPR sludge; isolation source: Thorneside wastewater treatment plant | place: Australia: Brisbane, Thorneside... | reverse complement strand
TAACTGGATATATAAACTCAAAAAATCCGTTTTTAGTATTTCAAGTAAAATTGCGTTGATGAACGCAATAAGTGAACATCCTCCTTCAAAACTAGATTTTATTGCCTTTTCGTTTTTCATTATTGTCAGCGCTGCATTGGCGATTATTGCTTATTTATTTGGAGGTGTGGATTTTGGTGTGTATTATGCGGCGGGGAAAGTTTTTTTGCATGGAGGAAATCCTTACGATTTTTCTCAATTGGTTAATGAGATTATTTCTTCAACTGGATCTACAAACAATCCATATTATTATGCCCCATGGTTTACTTGGTTTCTCTCTGTAATAGCCATATTTCCTTATGATGTTGCCCGGATTCTTTGGGCAATCCTCAATTATTGTTTATGGGTTTCGGCGTTATTTAACTTGTCCAAGTTGATTCCATGGCCTGCTTTAGGTTGGCAGCGATGGGGAATGTATCTATATTTGTCTTTTGTATTTGCTTGGGCAACTTGGGGATCGGAACAAGTAGGAATAATTGTTTTCCTCATCATTACTTTTGTTTTAATTTCTTTTCAAGCCCAAAAATGGATGTTTATGGGTGTGTGGATGGCTCTTTTATTGTTCAAGCCAAACATCACGTCACTCCCCGTACTAATTCTCTCACTCTGGTTAATATTACAAGGCAAATGGAAGCCAATAGTGAGTATGTTGTGTTTATTCGTCTTTATGATTGGCGCTTCTCTGTTGATTTCTCCTGGGTGGTACTTTGAGATATTGCAGCCTGACAAAATTATAGGCTTATCATATACATTAAATGCGGCTGGAGAAACCCAGATTGAACGATATACTACAACTTTATTAGATTGGCTGTCTATTTATCAAATTGAAAACGGATGGGCTTATAGTGTTTATGGCGTTATTGTTTTAGTGAGTATATATTACATATGGAGAATAGTTTATAACTCTAACTCAGCGATTCAAGTAATGTCGGTAGGAATTCTAGTCACTTTCGCTGTTGTACCTTATGCTTTGTTTTATGATTATCCATCGCTTGCTTTAACTTTGTTTTTTATCAATTTTAAATTTACTCAAAAACCAGAATTTATTTGGTTTCAACGATTAATAAATTTCTTGATTTTTTTTAGTTTATTCATTGGTGACGATATTAGGTACCGGTACTGGATGATTGTAGTTCTAGTTGCGGCATTATTAGCAGACGCTTTTCTCAAAAAGATACATTTCAAAAAAATTATTCATGCTTAAGTATCATGGCTTGGTTTGAAATAAAGACAATTTGAAACTGCGGGAATTTCTCTAGGTTGTGCATCCAAGTTTGAGATTGAATAGAGGTTTTTGCCAAATTGCAATCATTAGTTGCTGGTATCAAGTCAATATATATATAGTCAAAGCTTTCTGTAAAATTTCTTGACACATCCATAATACAATCAATGTCTTTTTGATAACATGCCTGAATCGATTGCGAGTTTGCAATAAATTCATTAAATGTATTTCCTTGTAACCACTCATTGCCTTGTAAAGTTGCAAAGCTTTTTCTATTGGTTAATGCTGGAAACCACTCGCTGGCAGAATCGCAAAATCCATTTGTTTCTCCGGTAATAACAAAGAAATTACTTTGCAACGGAGTATTCTCTCTAATCCATTGCATTGCAGTTCTATTATCTTCTGAAACATGCTTTGTGGATAAGGTGATGGAATAATATATTGAATTACCTAAAACAAACGGAATTATAATTAAGATAAAGAGCGAGGTTTTATATTGGAGATTGATATTTTTGTTGTCAGGAGTCATTTTATAATTCTTAATGCCTAGCATCAATATTTGCATGATGAAAAAACTTACTGCAATTGCTAGCGGAATATTTGCGAGTGTATGCGCACTGCGAGGCAAAAACAAGAAGGTGACTAGAAACATGCCGGGAATAAAGAAGTTTTTCCTAGAAACAAGTAGTGCTATACCTAAAACTCCTGCTACTCCGAATAAATCAAGATAGGTCTCTTCAGTAACAAAATCAATGTTCAATATTCTAAAGAAAGAAGCGAATGAATGTAATCCTGTTTGGCTTGCAGAAATAAAGGGGGCAAATCCATGAGCTTTAATCACTGATATCAGCCATGGGGATATCAATAGAGACGTACCGCTTGCGATTAACAAACTATATAATATTCCTTTAAGCGAACGTGATTTCACAAACCAGATATAAACTGCAAGAATAACTGTATACATTGCGGACTCAGGATGACTTAGAGTGGTCAATCCGCTAAAAATAATAGCGCCAATTAAATCTTTTTTACTGTTATTAGAAAATACACGATGAACATAAACAAGTGCAAATAACATAAAAATTGCACCTAAAGAGCGAGTTAATCCTCCTCCCATAGAAAACCAAGATGTCATATGTGGTGTAAAAGAAAACACAAAGGTCGCAATTGCACTTTGAAACTTGTTTTGAGTGATTTCTTTTGCAAAAAAATAAAATGCCAAAATGCTGATTGAATTAAGAATGCCTGGAAGCCACTGAATAATAAGCAATGGTGTGGAAAGTCCGAATAAGTCGGTGAGCATTGCACCGAAATAAAACCCAAGAGGTGGGTAAACAAAAGGGATATTTGAATTATTGTAGGTTGTGAATGCTGGTATTCTATATTGATTATTTTGTAAATCCTGAATCATGGTATAAAACATACCACCATCATTCAGTGGGAAATCTGCTAACCAAACTGGAAAAAGACGCCAAAATGTGCCGAAAATAAATGCAAAAATTAAAATTAAAACAGATACATCATCTACGCTTAACTTTTTATTTTGCATATTATTTTGTAAATCTCTTCTGCCACTCAAACAACTTATTTAGTGCTTCAATGGGTGATAAGCCATTGATATCTAAATCTTTCAACTCATCTAACAACGGATTTGTTTCTGGGAATAAAGCAACTTGTTGTGCCGCTTGCGGATCAATCTTCACGGCTCGACCGGAAGTTTTTTCTAGTTGTTCCATAATTTCGTTCGCACGACTAATCACAGGCGAAGGTAAACCTGCCAGTTGAGCAACATGAATTCCGTAAGAACGATCCGCGCCACCAGAAATAATTTTATGCAAGAACACCACTTTATTATCTGCTTCACTGACGGCAACATTGTAATTTCTCACGCCCGGCAATAAATCTGCAAGTTGAGTCAATTCGTGATAATGCGTTGCAAACAAAGTCTTTGCGCGCAATTGCGGATGATTATGAATGTATTCAATAATTCCCCAAGCAATAGATAAACCATCATACGTTGAAGTGCCGCGACCAATTTCGTCGAGTATCAATAATGAACGTGATGTAGCGTGATGCAAAATATTTGCGGCTTCCACCATCTCCACCATAAATGTAGATTGCCCTGCATGAATTTCATCCTGCGCGCCGATGCGTGTAAAAATTCTGTCCACGAGTCCAATCTTTGCAGAAGCGGCAGGCACAAATGAACCCATTTGCGCCATCAAAACAATCAACGCGGCTTGTCGCAAATAAGTTGATTTACCAGCCATATTCGGTCCAGTAATCACGCGCACCACTTCACCTTTTTCAAAGATGACATCATTCGGAATATATCTTTCACCTTTGAGAAGTTGCTCCACAACAGGATGTCTACCTTCGTGGATTTCTAATTCGCTTCCTTCTTTGACCTCAGGTTTGGTGTAGTCACCCAAAGTCGCCACTTCACCTAAAGCAGATAAAACATCGAGTTCAGCAATTGCCCGTGCAGTGGATAATATTTTGTTTGCGGCTTTTGATAATTCGGCACATACTTCTTTGAATAATCTTGTTTCAATTTCTTTGATTCTTTCTTCTGCATTTAACACCAGAGTTTCATATTCTTTCATCTCTGGTGTGATGAATCTTTCGGCATTGACTAACGTCTGCTTGCGGATATAACTTTCAGGTGCTTTCTCCGCCGCACCGCGTGAGATTTCTATGTAATAACCAAAAACTTTGTTGTAACCAACTTTGAGAGTCTTGATGCCAGTTTTTTCTCTTTCAACACCTTCAAGATTCGCAATCCAATCTCGTGCATGTTTGGATGCTTCAATGACAGAATCTAATTCTTGAGAATAACCTGCACGAATTACACCTGTATTTTGTAACGTGGCAGGTGGGTCATCATCAATTGCGTTTTGCAGAAGTGATAATTCATTTTCACAAACTGACCACTGCTTACTGCTCTCGGTTTTCTGATTACTGATAACTGTTTTAATTTTTGGAAGTTCGGCAAAAGTATTTCGCATTCCAACTAAATCACGTGGCTGTGCCTGACCTGCAATGACTCGATTGATTAATCTTTCTAAATCCAAAACTGGTTTTAATGAAGCTCGTAATTCAGCGCGAATCATTCCGTTACTGAAAAAATATTCCACACCATTTTGTCTTTGATTAATTTTTTCAACATTTAATAGCGGCTGGCTAACCCATTGATGAATTAATCTTTTTCCCATGGGTGTGATAGTTTCATCTAATACGCCAAGTAATGAACCTTTTCTCTCACCGCGTAAGGTTTCATCTAATTCTAGATTTCTACGTGTGGATGAATCTAAAGTCATAAATTCATTTAGGCTGTAAGAACGTAATGAATTTAATAAGTTGAGCGCATCTGGTTGTGTTTCTTTTAAGTATTGAATAATTGCACCTGCGGCTCGAACGGATAAACTATTTGCTTTCAAACCAAAGCCATCTAATGTGGATGATTTGAATTGAGTTAATAAAACATCGGTACATTTGCCGGGTTCAAACTTCCATGCAGGAATTTTTGTTAAGTGCCCAATGATTCCATCCGGTAAAACCTTATTATCGGCATATAAAATTTCGGCGGGATGTAATCTTGTCAATTCAGCTCGTAAGGCTTCAAGCGGAAGCTCGGTGACGGCGAATTCTCCAGTGGTGACATCTGTGTAGGAAACAGAAGCAGTTATCCCGTTGGAAGAAGCGGATGAGTCTAATATCACAGCGGCAAGATAATTATTTGAGTCACCCGGCAATAAAGCAGGTTCGGTCACAGTTCCTGGAGTGACAACTCTGACAACTTTGCGCGGAAAAATTCCTTTGCTGGGTAGTTCACCAATTTGTTCGCAAATGGCAACATGATGACCTTTTTCAATTAATCGCGCCAGATAATTTTCAACAGCATGATAGGGAATGCCAGCAAGCGGAACGCGCACACCTTTGCCAATTGGTTTGGATGTTAAAACAATGTCGAGGTCGCGGGCAGTGATTTCGGCGTCTTCATCAAATGTTTCATAAAAATCGCCCAGCCGAAAAAATAAAATTGTATCGGGATATTCTTTTTTGATTTCTAAATATTGTTTGCGAACTGGAGTGATATCTTCAGTGGACATAACATGATTTTACTATGAGGCTGTATAATTTCACACAAGGAGTTGCTATGTACAAACTTGTTCTCGTCCGTCATGGACAAAGCACATGGAATTTAGAAAACCGCTTCACAGGTTGGACGGATGTTGATTTAACCGACCTCGGAAAAGTGGAAGCAGCAGAAGCAGGAAAACTTTTAAAAGCAGGCGGCTACGATTTTGACATTGCGTACACATCTGTGTTGAAACGTGCAATCAAAACATTATTTCTGATTCAAGAAGAAATGGATTTGCATTGGCTTCCTGTCATTCGTGCGTGGCAATTAAACGAACGTCATTATGGTAATTTGCAAGGCTTGAATAAAACCGAAATGGCAGAAAAATTTGGTGAAGACCAAGTGAAAACTTGGAGACGCAGTTATGATGTGCCACCACCTGCTTTGGAATTGACTGATGAACGTCACCCAAAATTTGATAGACGATACGCCTCTTTATCTTCGGGACAGTTGCCAGCCACCGAGTCACTTAAGATTACGCTTGATAGAGTGTTGCCTTATTGGAATGAGACGCTTGCACCTGAAATTAAATCTGGCAAACGAGTTTTGATTGTGGCGCATGGAAATTCAATCCGCGCTTTGGTCAAGTATTTAGATAATGTTTCTGAAAGCGAAATTACAGAATTAAATATCCCAACAGGTTTGCCATTGGTGTATGAGTTGGATAAAGATTTGAAGCCGATTAAAAATTATTACCTCGGCGATGCTGAAGAAGCGGCGAAGAAAGCGGCAGAAGTAGCGAATCAGATCAAGAAGAAATAATACGTGATTCGTGAATCGTAATTGGTAATTGCTCAAGCCGCCGTCCTCGGCGGCGTTTTTTATAGATTAGAATCAAAGCTATGGCATTATCCAAAGAATTTATCTATGAATTAAAAAAATATTTTATTGGTGACCTTCGACTCGATACTGCTTCTAAAGTTTTATATTCTACTGATGCATCCATGTATCAGATTGAACCGTTAGGGGTGGCGATTCCAAATAATCAAGATGATTTGCAATCAGCAGTTGAATTTTCTTCAAAATATAAAATTCCGATTCTTCCAAGAGGTTCAGGCTCTTCTTTAGGTGGGCAAGCCATTGGCGAAGCATTGATTTTAGATTGCTCTCGACATCTCAAATCAATTATTGTAATTAATCCCGAAGAGCATTATGCAATTGTAGAGTCTGGCGTGATTCTTGCGGATTTGAATCGCGCGGCTGCAAAGCACGGATTGATGTTTGGTCCAGACCCTGCATCAGCAGAACGCGCCACAATGGGCGGTGTGATTGGAAATAATGCTACAGGTGCTCATTCCATTTTGTATGGGATGAGTGCAGACCATTTGCTTGAAGCGGGAGTGATTCTTTCAGATGGAAGCATTGCAAAATTCGATAATTCAATATTTGATACACAATCCCCGAATCCCGATTCTCGAATATCAAATATCATTTCTGTTGTAAATGAAATCCGAGAAAATTATTCTGAATCAATAAAACAAAATTACCCAAAATCGTGGCGAAACTCAGCGGGATACAGATTGAATTATCTTTTGCCATTTTCTCATTCACAACCTCCACAGTGGGACGAAAATAATTATGGAATGCAAAATTCGGTCTACGGTCAGCGGTCTACGGTCAATTTAGCAAGTTTGCTAGCTGGTTCAGAAGGAACACTGGCAGTCATTCGCAAGATGAAAGTAAATCTTGTTCCAAAGCCGAAACATACAATCTTAGCTGTTTTGCAATATCAAAGTATTGAAGAGGCTTGTGATGATGTGCCTCGACTTTTAGAATTTAATCCGAGTGCAATTGAATTAATTCCACAGATGATTTTGCAATTGGCGAGGAGTGTATCTGCTGTTGCTAATCAAATGAGTTGGATAGTTGGGAATCCTGCGGCAGTGTTAGTGGTTGAATTTAGTGGCAAACAAGTATCGGCGTTGAAAGAAGCGGTTAGAAAAATTGGTGATGTGTTGACGATTGCTGAGTCAAATGAAGAGCAGAATCGAATCTGGAATATCCGAAAATCAGGTTTGGGAATTTTAGATTCACGCCCTCAAAATGCACGTCCAATTGCTTTTATTGAAGATTGTGCGATTCCTGTTGAAAGGCTTGGTGAGTTTGTGCGAGAGGTGCAAAAGATTTTACTTGGGCACAAAACGTATGCAGGAATTTATGCACATGCTTCGGGTGGATGTTTGCATATTCGTCCTGTGCTAGATTTGACTCGTGGTGAAGGTGTGAAGCAAATGCGAAATATTGTTGAAGAAGTTTTTTCTTTGACGATGAAACTTGGTGGCTCGATGAGCAGTGAACATGGCGATGGAATTGTTTCAGGCGAGTTTATTGAACGCACATACGGAAAAGAAATCACCGATGCGATGCGCAAGTTGAAGCACGCCGCTGACCCAGATAATATTTTGAACCCGAAAAAGTTATTTGATGCACCACCAATGGATTCAAATTTAAGATATGGTGAGAATTATCAAATTCATGTTTGGGAATCAGCTTTGCATTTTGAACACGAGCACGGGCTTGCTGGTGCGATCGAAATGTGTAATGGTCAAGGTGTGTGTAGAAAAAGTAGTGGTGTGATGTGTCCGTCATTTCAGGCAAGTGGGGAAGAGGGGTTGAGTACAAGGGGTAGGGCGAATCTTTTAAGAGCAGTAATCAGTAAGCAGAAGGCAGAAAGCAGTAAGCAGTCTGATTTTGAAGAAGCGACTTTCAAATCACTTGATTTATGTTTGGCATGTAAAGGTTGTACGAGTGAATGCCCGAGTGGGGTAGATATGCCAAGACTCAAATATGAATTTATGAATCAATATTACAAATCGCATCGTAGACCGTTGCATGATTATCTGTTTGCATACTTTCATGTGATTGCAAAATGGTTGAGTCCGATTGCGCTTTTGGCGAATATGTTTATGAAGATGAATTGGTCTAAGAAATTAATTTCAAAAACTTTTGGAATTGCTGAGAAGAGAAATCTTCCATTATTTGCAACGAATAAGCCACAGAGAGCACAGAGTTCGCCGAGAGAAAAGACAGTTATATTTTTGAATGATGTGTTTTCAGAATATGTTGAACCCGAAGTAAAAGAATCTGCAATTGAAATTTTGAATCATCTTGGATATGAAGTTAAAGTTTTATCTATGATTGGTGCTGGGGCTTCGTTTCTTTCAAAGGGATTTATTGAGCAAGCCAAGCATCATGCAGAAAAAGTTTTGGATGAAATAAAAAGTTTAGGAGCAGAATCAAGTATCCCCGTAGTTGGATGCGAGCCGCCTGAGGTGTATTGTCTGAAAGAGGAATATGTCGCTTTGTTGCCTCATCGAAAAGCGGAGATTGAATCTATTTCAAAGAATGTGTTTATGGTGGATGAATTTATTTTGCGTGTAGCCAAATTAGGGGAATTAAATAATTTTGATGGACAAACAAATGAAGAAAAGATTTTCTTTCATCCACATTGTCACCACCGCGCCTCTTCCTCAGGGACATCTGCTACTGTTGACCTTTTGCATTTGCTTGGCTACCAAGTTGAGTTGAGTGATGCGGGCTGTTGCGGCATGGCTGGCACATTTGGGTTTGATGCCGAGCATTATGATTTATCAATGAGCATTGGCGAGTTGAAATTGTTGCCGAAAATTAGGGAGTTGGGAATCGGGAATCGGGAATTGGCACCCTCTGTCGTATTTGGGGGAGGACGGGTGGGGGTAGTCTCGAGTGGTGCGGCATGTCGAATGCAGATTTTAGATGGAGCAGGGGTTGAGGCGAAACATCCGTTAGTGTTAATCAGAGATGCGCTTTACGGCTCCCATTGAAAGTGAATCAAAGCAAACAAAGTCGGTTTGCCACCGACGTATTCGACGCCGACAATCCATGCGCGCCAATCTAAACCGCCATATTGTTCTGTGCCGGGTTTATAGATGGTATAAAAATTGATATTTGTATACTCAGCGGGCACAGGTTGGACGGAAAAAGTAGCTAAATCCAATGTGTTGTTACAGTTTGAAGTGTAACTACTGCTAAAGACTTCTTTCAGTTTGGGTAATGGTTGAGCGCTGAATGAGCCTTTCGTTTCTTCGCCACTTCCGGGCGCAGGTCCCCAACTGACTTCGTATGTTGATTCAAAAACAAACTTGGCTTCTTCAGGTGAATAGTTGGCAACTGTGCCATAACGCCATAAACGCAAATCTAACCCATGCACAGGGCTGATGAGTGAACTTAACAATTCACCATTTGAATTGAGTAAAGCGGATTTGGTGTTGTTCAATAATTCTGTCACACGCGTGTCACTACAAAATGTAGAAGATGAAACTTGTTCGGTTAAAAAATTGGCATTAACCCAACCCGTGCCACCGCTTGGATTTTGAATTTCAACCCAACGGTCACCGCCTGTGCTGGTAGCTGGACCTGTCCGATTCAAATTTGTGCCAGTTGATTGAAGTGTGCCAATGATATTGTTACTCACCCCGGCACCTGAACGAATGTTAAGCACATCACTCGGTAAAACAAGCACAACCGCATACGGGTTATTCATGGCGGTGATTGGCGGGATAGATGTAGCAGTATTTGCAGGTATATTTGGCGGCGCAAGTGTGGCACTGGGGACGAATGTAGTTTGAATCGGTAAAGTAGGTGAAGCTTGGATTAATGTGGCAGGTTCAGTCGCGAAGAAACTGGTAGGCAAAGGTGTGGATGTAACTTGCGGAGCTGGCGCGCAAGCTGTGATGATTAAAATCATTAACAAAGGGAAAACAATTTTCCTTTTCATTTTTACTCCTTCTATATGATATTAACGCTGAAAGAGGTTATTTTGTGCCGGAATATATATAAATAGAAATTAACAGATATAATTAATTTATCCCAGTGAGGTGGAGTTGCGAAAGATTTCAGAAGAACGCACCCGCAAGGAAATGATCGACCCGCAGTTGGAAAAGGCGGGTTGGTATTTGCGCGACCATTCGAAGGTGAAGACCGAAATTCCCGTGGATGGTTACGATGCTGAGCCGTGGAACGGGGTTAGTGATTATTGTTTGTACCGCGAAAACGGGGAAGTATTGGCGGTGGTTGAAGCAAAAAAAGCTACTGTAGATGTGCGCCTTGCACAAGCACAACTCGAATATTATGTAAAAGAAATTGAAAAACACCAATCATTTCGTCCGTTTGGATTCTTGGCGAATGGAGTTGATAGTTTGCGATGTGTTATATGCGGGCGAGTCCATTTAATGGAGTCCGAAATTTATCGGTGTGATGAATGTGGCAAAGCATTTTGTCGTGATAAAGTGGCGCACGGTGAAAAAAATTCTATTTCATCTCAAGGAAGATTTTCTTCCGCATTTGCTTCATCATCAAGCAGGATTTCTTACGGTGGCGAAAAATGCGGTATTGTTTATGAAGTTATCGTAAATGGAAAGAAGAAACCCAAGGTTTACCTTTGCAGCCAGCATGTCGAAACGCAATAAAAGGAGATTTCTATGGCAACAGCCTTTACAAACAGTTCATAGCGTAATTGCTAAGAGACTAAAAAGCGATTGGACGAATATCGTTGAGTATGTTGGTACAGACACTAAAAGTGAAAATATTTTTGGGCTTGAGAGTAAAGCTGCAGTTTGGCGTAAAGTGAAATAGCAACGATGCAAAAATAAGTAGGGGCGACTCTGCAATGCC
>ERZ761602.7844-NODE-7844-length-11067-cov-4.051671_pt1 | contig 11067 bp, 8 predicted proteins | sample MGYA00512165_ERZ761602 | MGnify/ENA primary metagenome ERZ761602 (study PRJEB28899, sample SAMN02445085) | bioreactor sludge metagenome | biome: EBPR sludge; isolation source: Thorneside wastewater treatment plant | place: Australia: Brisbane, Thorneside... | reverse complement strand
TGACGGATGCGCAGCGCGAGCGTCTCACGACCGTGGAGGCGGCCTCGATCGAGACGTCGCTGGCTGCGCACCGCAGCGTGTTCGGCGATCACGCCGCCGCGACCGCACGCTGCGATCGGGCCCTCGAGCTCGCGGCGTCGCTCGACGACACCGACGCCCAAGAGGCGCGCCGACTCTGCGCCGCCGTCGCGCTCCGGGGCGGCGAGCACGATCGTGCACGCGCCCTCCTGGAAGACGCGCCGTCCGACGCCCTCGCCGCCTGGCTCGCGGCGCTCGACGACGGCGTGTTCGGTGATCTGCTCGCGCGATCCGGCAGCGCCGCACCGCTCGCCGGTCTCCGCGGTCCGGCGCTGGCGCTCGCCCTGACGAGCGACGAGGGCCACGCCGCGGTGCGGGCCGGCGACCTCCCCGCGCTCTTTGCTCTCGCGGGGCCCGACCCGGCCCTCGTCGACTGGCTGCGCGAGGCCTACCCCGCGTGCGAGCGGTGCGACTTCTACGACCAGCTCGGCATGCTGCTGCTCCGCAGAGACGCCGCGCGCGCGCTCGGTGACGCCGAGCTCGATCTCGATCTCGATCCGATCATCGCGCGTTACCGCGCCGTCTTCGAGACGAGGCCGCTCGCGCTGGCGCTGCGGGCCGGGCGCGACGAGCCCCGGAGCCGGTGACGCGCGTCACGGGAGTGGCACGGTCGCGAGCTCTTCGACCACGACGTAGTCGCGCGCCTCCCACCCACGCTCGGTGGAGAGATCGAGCGGGTGGGGCCGATAGAGAAGCGTCGCCTTGACGGTCGCCTCGGTGCAGCCAGCGCCGAACGCGAACGTGTGCGCTGTCGTGTGGCTGCCGGTGGGCGCGATCCGATTGTCGCGCACGATGTCCACCGCGCGATGATGCGGCACGCGCCGGCGGCCAGCCGGGTCGACGAGGATCTTCCCGAACGAGAGCCCGCTCGCCCCCGCGAGGGCCCGCGACGGCTCGCCGTCGACGAACGGCGCCGCCTCGGAGTCGGCGATCACGACTCGGTCGCCAGCCTGCACGCCAAGCGCGGCGTCGACCGCGATGTCGGCCCCCGCGACCGCGACGACGACGGCGCGGCCCACCGCGATCTCGAGCGGCAAACCCTTCGCGTCGGCCGTCAGCATCGGATCGGCGAAGAGCCCGATGCCCTCGTAGTCGACGAAACCGCCCGTCGCCCGGACGACGCGTACGACTTGCCCGGGCGACGCGACCGCGGCGCCCTCGGGCCACGTGACGGTCGTGCCGACGACGGAGGCGTCGACCCCGACCAAGCCCCGCGCGCGCTCGCCTCCCACGTCGTCGATGGTGGAGCCGGCGCTGGCCGCGAGCAGCGCACCGCAAGCGTCGGCTTGCACCACGAGGACGAGGGCACGCATCGGCTCACCGGTCGGCAGCGCGTGCCCGCACCCGATGTTCTCGACGGTGGCCGTCACCTCGATCGCGCCGCCCATCACGCCGGCGACGAGGTCGAGGGTCGCGGCGGTAGAGAGCAGCCGCGGCATCCCGTCGACGATCGCGAGCGGGCCGCGGAACGAGTGCGAGCGAATCTGGTCCGGTGAGCGCTGGAACCCACCGGCGATACCGCTCAGCTCGGGGCTCGAGACGTCGACGGCGTTGAACAGATCGTTCTTGGGGGGCATGTGGCAGCCCTGGCAAGGCGTAGACGTGAACGGGCCGTCTTGCCACTCGGTGTACGTGGCGTGGGTGGGCAGACCGTCGGGCCAACGCGCCGGGTCGAGCGAGCCGCCCAGCACGAGCGCGGCCTGCTTGTGCTCGTGGCAGCCGGCGCAGAGCTCGGCGGTCGAGAACTTGGGCTGATAGCTGCCGCCCATGAAGGCGATCGGCACGTCGGGGTAGGGCCCGAACATGACCTGTCGTGTCATCCCCTGGATCGGATCGCCGATCTTCTCGCGCGGGCGCTGCATCACCAGCCGGCCGCCCGCGCCGGGCGGCGCGTCGATGTCGATGTCGCTCACCTTGTGACACGCGTCGCAGTGGTTGCCGAACTCGAACCCGATGCCCTCGGCGTCGAGCAGGTCGCGCCCGCCCAATGGCCCGTCCATGCCGAGCGCGTGGCAATCCGCGCAGGCGCCGAACGCGGTGGGCTGCGACGGCGCCGGCAGCGCCGGGTTGTCGCACGCGAGCTCGGCGGGGCCACCGCAGCCGTTCAGGTCGGGCAGGGCGCCGAAGCCGACGTAGCAGCGCGGCGCGGTGGCGGCGGGCGAGCCGGGCACACGCCCGACGCGCCAGACGCCGCCGGCCGACGCGCATTCGGCGGCGGACCCGATCGCCGATGCCACGCCCGCGTACAGGTCCTGCACCCGGGGATCACGTGTCGCACGCGCGTGGGCCGATGCGTTGAACTCTGCAGCAAAGGTGGTGTGGCAGTGGCCACAGAACGCCGTCGACGTGTCGACGCTGGGGTCACCGACGCCGGGGTGGCCCCACGTGTAAGCCTCGTTGTCGGGCGGCGAGGCTGCGTAGAGCGTAAGCGTGACAGGACCGTCAGGAACCAGCTCGAGCTCTTCGCCCGCGGTGCGGTAGCCGGTCTTGGCGGCGACGATGACGGGCGGCCCTGCGATCTCGTCGGTCAGCGTCCAGGTGAACGCGCCGTCCGGCCCGGTGAGCATGCTCCGCGCGCCACCGCCTTGCATGACGATGGCCTGATCGACCGGCTCGCCGTTCTGATCGACGACGACGCCGGTGACATCGAAGATTGGCGGTAGGACGCCGGTCGACGACGAGCTCGCGGTCTGCGACGCGCTGCTGCTCGCTCCCCCGGAGCCGGAGACGGTGGCACCGGCGCCAGCGCCATCGGTCGGATCGGTCGCGTCGTCGCCGCACGCGCTCGCCCCGGCGATCGCGCTACCGACGGCGAGCCACAGGACGACGGAGGAGCCGCGCACCACGCCAGCATAATGCACGGCGGGAGGCGCGGCACCGACGTGTCAGGTGAGCAATATCTTCACCTTGGCGAACCGCGCGTAGCTCGCCATGGTGGGGTGCGTCTCGGCGATGGCATCGAGCAGCCGTGCGGCGGCGTCGCGGTCGAGCACCTCTCCCGCGACGCCGAGGATAGCCATCGCGTGGTGAACCAGCTCGCGCGCCTTCGGAGCCCCCAGCCCGATCGCGAGCAGCCGCTCTATCTCGGCCACCTCGACCGGGCCGTCGCTGCTGGCCGCGCGGTATTGGCCGGATGCTTGAGCGGGCGAGCTGCGCTGGAGCCGCCGCAGCGCGATGCGCGCCGCCAGCCCCGGGGGGCCACCCGCGCTCTCCACGCGCCTGAGCACCTCGAACCCCTCGGCGGTCGTGAGGTTGCGCCCGAGCTTCATCGCATCGGCTTCACGGTCGACGGCGGCACGCGCCTCGGCTGCCCCTATCGACGCGCCGAGCAGCTCGACCAATGCGTCGCGAGAACTGACTTCCATAGCGAGGGCGCGCGAGCGCCCAGGGTGGGACCCTACCTCGCATCCACGCGATTCGAAAGCGGCAAGCTATGGTCAGGCGTATTTCAAGAGGAAGCGAACCTTCGCGAACCGCGCGACCGCGCCGGCGACGCCCCCCTCGGCCTCGATCTGATCGAGGATCAGCGCCGCCTCGCGCCGGGTGATGCTCCGACCGCTCAAGCCGCCACGAGCCATCGCCTTTTTCACGAGCGCTTCGGCCACCGTCTCGCCGAGCGACTTCGCGAAGAGGGCGGCGAGATCCGCCACCGGCACCGCGTCGCGGCCGTGAGAGGGCGGCGGCGCATCGTCCTGGCTCGACGTCGGGTGCTCACGCACCGCCCGTTGGGAGGGGGCCGGGATCGCGGTCATCGTCACCGACTGCGTCCTCACGCGCCGCGCGCGCACGAGGGCGAGGCGGGCCGCGAGGCCAGCCGGCCCGGAGAGGTTCTCGATCTGTCGAAGCAGGTGGGTGGCCTCTGCAACCGTGAGCTGCGGCCCGAGGCCGAGGGCGGCCGCTTCTCGCGTGACGACCGTCCGTGCCGTGTCCTCTCCGATGCTCGGTGCGAGGAGGGAGATGATGCCTTCGAGTGTGTCAGTCTCCATGGCGGGGGAACGCGAGCACCACGGTGGTCGTGTTGTGAAAACCGCTCATGTCCCCCGAGTTCATGGCGATCTCTCCGTACGTCTCGAAACCAGCGAGGGGCGCGCCGCCCAGCTCGGCCGACACGCTGAGCAGCGCGTCGACGTAGCGGTCGCCGAGGATGAGCTTGCGGCAGATGCAATCGAACACGAGCGCGCCCTCGACGGCGCCCCCGCCCATGTCGGCCCGCGCCTCCCGTGCCGCGACCACCGCGCTCTCGATCTGCGCCGATGCGTCGCTTTCCATGATCCGGAACACCGTGCCCTCCAGCACCGGCGTCGCGAACAGGATGCCGCCCCCCGGCTTCGGCGCGAGCGGGGCGCGGACCTTGTACTCGTCGCCGATCCGGAGACCAGCCTCGAACCGCAGCAGGTACGCCCCCGGGCTCTCCTCCGGATCGAGGCCGAGCTCTTTAGCGCGCTGGCGCGTTCGCTCGCGCCACACGTCCCACGCGGGGCGACCGTCGATTTCTTCGACCACGCTGCCGTTCGCGCGCGTCACCTTCATCGGGTCCGACAACGGCTGGTGACCGTGGCAGACGCCGACGCCGAGCTTCTTCTTCGAGAAAATCGAGGCGACCACGATCGCGTCCGACGCGGCGCGGCCATTCAACCCCACGTAGGTCTTGGTCATGGCGAGGTCGTCGCCCGCCGCCCCACCGACGAGCGGCACGTCACCGAGCGTGGCGGCGACGAGGAGCGCCGCCTCTTCTCCGTGGCCTGCGAGCGCGTCGAGGAGGACCACGTGCGTGCGGAACGGGTAGCCCGCGAGGCGCGACGGCTGCCCTTCGAGGGCGGCTCGAACGGCGCCGTCGGGGCTGGCGGCGAGGCCCGTCGCCATCCCTGCGTGCACCCGGTAGTCGCCCGACAAAGCGAACAGCGCGACCGTCTTGTTGCCGTCGCCCTCGTGCGTAAACTCGCCCGCGGTCGTCGAGCCCACCACCACCGCGTCAGGAAAGCGAGAGCCGAGCGTCGCGAGCACGTCGGCGAGATCGAACGAAGCCGACGCGAAGGCCGCGATGAATATCGGTGGCCCCTCCAGCGAGGCCGAGAGCGCGTCGAGCTCGGCTTCACCCAGACGCTCCGTGCGACAAGAGGCGAGTTGGACCATCATCCGATGAAACGCGAGATCTCTGGTAGATGGCAATGCATTCTCGCTGCTCCGCTCATTCTCACGAACCGACACCGCTAGGTGTGTACTCCTCGATCACGCCGTGACGCGCACGACGCTCCAGCTCGGGCCCACCAATACGGGCAAAACCCACCGTGCGATCACGCGCATGCTCGAGCATCCCAGCGGAATGTTGGGGCTTCCGCTCCGGCTCCTCGCCCGCGAGGTGTACGACCGTGTCACCGCCGAGCGCGGCGAGAGCCGGGTGGCCCTCGTCACCGGTGAAGAGAAGCGCGTCCCGAAGGGCGCCCGGTACGTCATCGCCACCGTCGAGGCGATGCCCACCGAACGGTCGGTCGATTTCGTCGCCATCGACGAGGTCCAGCTAGCCTCGAACCGAGAGCGCGGACACGTCTTCACCGAGCGCATCCTGTCGATGAAGGGCACCCAGGAGACCTGGCTGCTGGGCTCGGCCACGATGGCCCCCGTCCTCGGCGAGCTGGTGCCGGACGCGACGGTGGCGCAGAGCCCACGCCTCTCGACGCTGGCGCACGCCGGCACCTCGACGCTCGGCTCGCTGCCGAAGCGCAGCGCCGTCGTCGCGTTCTCCGCCCAGCGGGTCTACGAAATCGCCGAGCGGCTGCGAGAGAAGCGCGGCGGCGCGGCCGTCGTCCTGGGCGCGCTCTCGCCGCGGGCCCGCAACGCGCAGGTCGCGCTCTACCAGGCGGGTGAGGTCGACCACGTCGTCGCGACCGACGCCATCGGTATGGGCCTCAACCTCGATCTTTCGCACGTGGCGTTCGCGGACGTCCGCAAGTTCGACGGTCGCGAGTCGCGCGACCTCGAGCTCGCCGAGCTCGCCCAGATCGCCGGCCGCGCCGGTCGCTACGTGCAAGACGGCACGTTCGGCACGCTCGCCCCCTGCCCCCGCTTGCCCGACGCTTGGGTACGCGCGCTCGAGACGCACCGGCTGCCCAAGATCGAGCGGCTGTTCTGGCGGAGCGCTGCGCTCGACTTCACCTCGATCGAGGCGCTCTCCGAATCGCTGCGGGCGCCCGCACCGTCACCCGCGTTCCGTCGCGTCTCTCCCCCCGACGACGAGCGCGCCTTCGCTGCGCTCGCCGGCCGCGCCGACGTCCGCGATCGCGCGACCACCCCGGCCGACGTCCGCCTTTTGTGGGAGGTCGCGGCCGTCCCCGACTACAAGAAGATCAGCTTCGGCGACCACGTCGAGACCCTCGCCAAGCTCTACCTCCTCCTCACCGGGCCGGCGGGGCGCATCGACAGCGCGTGGGTCGATCGCGAGATGACGACGATCGCGCGCCTCGGCGAGGATATCGACACCCTGCTCCATCGACTGGCCGAGATCAGGCTCTGGAGCTATGCCGCGAACCAGAGCGGCTGGCTCGACGGCTCCCGCGGGTTCGGCGAGCGGGCCCGCGATCTCGAGGACCGGATCAGCGATCGGCTCCACCAGCTCCTGGTCGCGCGCTTCGTCGCCGAAAAGCGCAAGACGTCGCAGGCGAGAGCCGCGCCCCCCGCCCCCGGTAGCTCGCCGTTCGCCGCCCTCGCGGCACTTCGAGATCGGGTGCCGCCAGCGCCTGGCGAAGCCGAGAGCCGCGACGATTTCTCGATCGACCGCGTCATCGAGGCCGAGCACCACCGGTTCCGTGTGGACCCCCGCGGCGCGATCGCGTGCGACGGCCGCACCGTCGGTCGCCTCGCCCCGGGCCGCAGCCTGGAGCTGCCCGAGGTCGTCGTCACCCTCGAGGTCGACCCGGGCGCGCGACTGCGTCTGGCGCGCCGGCTCGTGGCCTTCGCCCGCGATCTCGTGGCCGAGCTCGGCGGCTCTCTCCGCGATCTCGACGGGCTCTCACCGGCGGGCCGGGGCGTGGCCCACCTCGTCGCGCGCGGGCTCGGCACGGCCGCTGCCCGCGGGGCCGCCGAGCAGCTCTCCGCGCTCACCGACGACGACCGCGCGATCTTCTCGCGCGCGCAGGTCGTCCTCGGCCGCGCGGCGCTCTACATGCCGCGCCTCTTGAAGCCCGACGCGGTCGCGGCACGCGTCGCGCTCGTCGCCGTCGCGACGGTGGCGAGCGGCCGCGCGGCGCCGCGTTGGCCGACGGGTCGAGAGGTCTCGATCCCGTCGAGCGGCGTGATCGCGGCCGAGCTCTCCACCGCGGTCGGTTACCTGCCCGTCGGCCCGATCGTGGTGCGCGCCGACGTCCTCGAGCGCGTCGTCGGGCGCATCGCGCGGGCCGACGAGCCACCCGACGCGTCGGCGATCGCGGGCTGGCTATCGTGCAACAAGAGCGCGGCCGAGCGCGCCCTCGAGGCGCTGGTTCAGCTGGCAGCGGGGGCGTAGTCCTCCATCGGGAGGCAGGCGCAGACGAGGTTGCGGTCGCCGTACGCGTTGTCGACGCGGCTCACCGGCGCCCAAAACTTGTGCTCGCGCGTCCACGGCGCGGGGTACGCGGCCTGCTGCCGTGGGTAGGCGTGCGGCCAGTGGTCGGCGGTGACGACGTCGGCCGCGTGGGGGGCGTGCTTGAGCGGGTTGTCGGCGCGGTCGAGGCTGCCCTGCTCGATCTGGCGGATCTCTTCACGGATGAGGAGCATCGCGTCGCAGAACCGGTCGAGCTCGGCCTTCGGCTCGCTCTCGGTCGGCTCGATCATCAGCGTGCCCGCCACCGGGAAGCTCATCGTGGGTGCGTGAAAGCCGTAGTCGATGAGCCGCTTGGCGATGTCCTCGACCTCGACCCCCGCGCTCTTCTTGAACGGCCGGCAGTCGAGGATGAACTCGTGCGCCACGCGGCCGCGCGCGCCGCGGTAGAGGATGTCGAACTCTTTTTCCAGGCGCTTGGCCATGTAGTTGGCGTTCAGGATCGCGACCTGCGACGCCCGCGTCAGGCCCCCCGCGCCCATCATCGCGATGTACATCCAGGGGATGGGCAGGATCGAAGCGCTGCCGTACGGGGCCGCGCTCACCGGGCCGATCGCCTTCGTCGAGCCGCGGTTTTTCCACGCCAGCGGGTGCATGGGCAGGTGCGGCGCGAGGTGCTTGGCGACGCAGATGGGGCCCATGCCGGGCCCACCGCCGCCGTGGGGGATACAGAACGTCTTGTGCAGGTTGATGTGGCAGACGTCGGGCCCGAACTCGCCCGGCTTGGAGAGGCCGACCTGCGCGTTCAGGTTCGCGCCGTCCATGTACACCTGCCCGCCGTTAGCGTGCACGATCTCGCAGATCTGACGGATCTGCTCCTCGAACACGCCGTGGGTCGACGGATACGTGATCATGATGCAGGCGAGCTTCTCGGCGTGCTCCTTGGCCTTTTTGCGCAGGTCGTCGACGTCGACGTTGCCGCTGTCGTCGCACGCGACGGCGACCACCCTCATCCCTGCGAGCGAGGCCGTCGCGGGGTTCGTGCCATGGGCCGACGTCGGGATCAGGCAGACGTCGCGCCCCACGTCGCCGCGGCTCGTGTGGTACGCGCGGATGACGAGCAGCCCTGCGTACTCGCCCTGGGCGCCGGCGTTGGGCTGGAGGCTCGTGGCCGAGAACCCCGTGATCTCCGCGAGCCAGGTCTCGAGGTCCTGGAGCATGCGGGCGTAGCCCTTCCACTGGTCGGCGGGCGCGAACGGGTGAATCTTGCCGATCTCGGGCCACGTCACCGGGATCATCTCGCTCGTCGCGTTGAGCTTCATCGTGCACGACCCGAGCGGGATCATGCTCGTCGTGAGCGAGAGATCGCGGCTCTGCAGCCGGAAAAGATAGCGAAGAAGCTCCGTTTCCGAGTGATGAGTCCGAAACACCGGGTGCGTCAGGTACGGCGTCTGGCGCGCGAGCGACGCGGGGAGCGACACGTCGGCCGGCGCGAGCGAGGCCGGGTCGGGCGCGTCGCCCTTGCCGGCGGCGAACACGCCGAGCAGCGCGGCGACATCGGCGAGCGTGGTGGTCTCGTCGACCGAGACCCCCAGCGAGCCGTCGTCGTGAACGCGCAGGTTGAGCCCGGCCTGCTCGGCCCGCTCGAGGATCACCGACGCCTCGTCTCGCGTCGTGGTGACGCGGAGCGTGTCGAAGAACGTGCTATCGGCGACGCCCCAGCCGAGCTTGCGCAACCCGGCGGCGGTCGCGAGCGCCATCGAGCGTACGCGCTCGGCGATGCGCCGGAGGCCGTCGGGCCCGTGGTAGACCGCGTACATCCCCGCGATGATCGCGAGCAGCACCTGCGCCGTGCAGATGTTGCTGGTGGCCCGGTCGCGGCGGATGTGTTGCTCGCGGGTCTGGAGCGCGAGGCGCAGCGCGCGCTTGCCCTTGGCGTCCTTGGAGACGCCGATGATGCGGCCCGGCGTAAACCGCGCATGTTTCTCGTCGGTCGCGAGGAAGGCCGCGTGCGGCCCGCCGAAGCCGAGCGGCACGCCGAAGCGCTGGCTCGAGCCGACCGCGATGTCGGCGCCGATCTCGCCCGGGGACGCGAGCATCGTGAGGGCGAGCAGGTCGGTCGTGACCACCGCGAGCCCGCCCTTGTCGTGGACGCGCGCGATGACGCTGCGCAGATCGACGATGCGGCCGTCGGTCGCAGGGTACGCGAAGAGCGCGCCGAAATAGGGCTTCGCGTCGAGGTCGAGGCCCGCGGTGGGGCCGACCACGACCTCGATCCCGAGGGGCTCCGCGCGTGTCGCCACGACCGCGATCACTTGCGGGTGGCAATCGTCGGCGACGAAGAACGCGCTGCCCTCTTTGGCGATGCGGTGGCACATCGTCATCGCCTCGGCGGCGGCCGTCGCCTCGTCGAGCAGCGACGCGTTGGCGAGGGTCATCCCGCACAGGTCGGAGACCATCGTCTGGAAATTGAGGAGCGCCTCGAGCCGCCCCTGCGAAATCTCCGCCTGGTAGGGCGTGTACTGGGTGTAAAATCCCGGGTTCTCCAGCACATTTCGCAGGATGACGGGCGGGGTGATGCAGTCGTAGTACCCCATGCCGATGTAGCTCTTCATCACGCGATTCTGGCGGACGAGCGCGTAGAGCTCCGCGACAAGCTCGTTCTCTCCGCAGTCTTCTCGCGACGCGGCGCCCGAGAGCGCGAGCGGCTCGCGCAGCCGAATCGCCTCGGGCACGGTCTCGGCGACCAGCGTCTCGAGCGACGCGGTGCCGAGCGCCGCGAGCATCGAGCTGATCTCTTCGGGGCCCGACCCGAGGTGGCGGCGGACGAACGTGTCGGATGGGCGGAGGCGATCGTTCACGGCGTGCTCCTATCTCTGCGGCGCTTCACCTGGCTAGTGTCCCAATTCGCCAGGTGGCGTAGCCTAGTACATCCCATGGGGCACCACCTCACGACGTTTCAGGGCTCGGTTCACGATGCCGTGCGTCAGGCCATCCTCGAAAAAATTCCCGACGCCCAGGTCGAAGTCACGGGCGGGGGCGGGCATTTCACGATCGACGTCGTCTCGGCCGTCTTCGCGGGCAAGAGCCGGCTCGAGTCACAGCGCCTGGTCTTGGGGGCAGTGAAGCACCTGATGGCAGGTGAGCAGGCGCCGGTGCACGCAGTCGACACGCTGACGACGCGCACGCCCAGCGGCCCGGCCGGCTAAAGAGGCGACGCTCTGATACTCACCGACATCGTCATCATCACCCTGCTGCTCCTGGGGAACGGGCTCTTCTCGGGCGCCGAGATCGCGCTCGTTTCGGTTCGCAAGACGCGCATCGACCAGCTGGTCGCCGAGAAGCGCGGCGGCGCGGTCGCGGCCAAGAAGCTCCGCAACAACCCCGAGTCGTTCCTGGCGACGGTGCAGATCGGCGTCACGCTCATGGGCACCTTGGCGGGCGCCTATGGCGGCGCGTCGCTCGCGCGGCACTTC
>ERZ761602.7843-NODE-7843-length-11068-cov-4.813947_pt1 | contig 11068 bp, 9 predicted proteins | sample MGYA00512165_ERZ761602 | MGnify/ENA primary metagenome ERZ761602 (study PRJEB28899, sample SAMN02445085) | bioreactor sludge metagenome | biome: EBPR sludge; isolation source: Thorneside wastewater treatment plant | place: Australia: Brisbane, Thorneside... | reverse complement strand
GTTTTAAAAAGGAGCGCAAAGATAAATAATGCTATGAATTTGACAATTAAGATTTTGTTATAATTGAAGGTTTTGATTTGCAAGGAATTGCCGGAAGGGATTCCAGTATTTAAAATCGGGCAAAGGCGCGGTGATGCAAATTTCTTCCTTTGATACAGGATGCAGAAATTGGATTTGATAGGCATGCAGGCAAACCGATTGATCCTCATTGGCGCGCTTATCGCCATATTTCACATCGCCTGTAATCACACACCCCATTTTTGCCAGTTGCACCCTGATTTGATGATGGCGCCCCGTTTTGGGGTCCACTTTGATTAAGAAATATTTGTCGCTCTTATTCACCAATTCGTAATTGAGTTCACTTTTTAAACTTCCCGTCACTTCCTTGTCGTGTGCATAGGATTTATTGTTCTTCTGGTTCTTAACCAAATAGTGTACCAAAGTGCCATTTTCGGGTTCAGGCTTAAATCGTGAAACCGCCAAATAGGTCTTTCTTATCTTCTTCTCCTGAAACATTTGATTTAATCTTTCTAATGCTTTGCCTGTTTTTGCAAACAATACAATCCCGCTCACCGGCCTGTCAATTCTGTGTGTTACTCCGGCAAAAACGTTACCCGGTTTATTGTATTTTATTTTTAGAAATTGTTTAACATATTCCGACATGGGCATGTCGCCGGTTTTATCGCCTTGCACAATTTGCCCGGCGCGCTTGTTGATGGCAATGATGTGATTGTCTTCAAACAATACATCTGCCTGTGTTATTTCTCTTGTTTTATTCACCTTGTATTAAGATTGGGGTAATGGCACCACAGCGCTGATTTTTGTGCCAATATCGGGGGTTGATTTCATTGTGAAAATACCTCCCTGTCCTGCAATCATTGTTTTCAGGCCTGTGAGTCCTTTTCCGGGCTTGAAATTTTCAGTTACGAAACCGTTGCCATTGTCCTCTACACTGATATTGAGCCAGTCGCTGTTCGTGTACACATCAATGGTCACAATATTTGAATGAGAGTGTTTGAGTACATTAGACAGGGCTTCCTGCAAGATTTTATATACAAGTACTTTTTTTTCGCTGTGAATGTTGTTTAACTTGCTTTCATCAGCAAATCTTAATTTCACAGTGTGATTTTTGCCTTTAAAAAAGTTATCGACAAAAACCCGCAAATCATCGCAAAAATTGCTCTCAGGTTCGGTTTCCACCGGCACTAATTCGGCAGTTAGCGCAGCAATTTTATGGTTAAGGATTTGTATTTTTTCTTCAAGTGAATGTGCTGCCGACCGGGCAGAGGAATCTAATCCCATCAATCTGAGTTGTTTCACATCGTCAAGAAGCGGTTTGGCTGAGGCCAGAATGGAATGACTCAAAACCTCTGAAATTTTATTGCGTTCGCGATTCAATGTTTCGAGCTCGGCGTTCGCAATTTTATTTTTTTGCTCGGCCAGCATCTGCCCGATTCTGTTATGCTCGGCATTGAGCTCTTTTTCGAGCAATTGTTTTTCCAGCGACTTTCGCCTTTGCCTCATCCAGAAATACAGCAGCACAATCAAAAGCAAAAGCATAGCAGCTAAAAACAACACAAACTGATTCTGCCTTTTCTTCTCGGCGAGCAGTTTTTCATTGCCCAGCTTTTGAATGTCGAGGTCTTTTTTTTCAGCTTCAAATTCAAGTCGCATTTTTTCGGAAGCAGCCTCGTTTCTGATTTGTGTTAAACTATCGCGCAGGTGGTAAAAAAACTTATATGCCTCCAGTGCATCCCGATAATTTCCGGTTTGCTCCAGCACGGCCATTTTCACACGAAGTGCTTCGGTGGCAATCTCGCTAAGCGATAACTTCAGACTTAATCTGAGCGACTCGTTTGCGGCCTTCAAAGCATCGGCATATCGTTTATTGCGATCAAGGGCATTGGCATATTGCTGGTATGAGGCTGAAAGTAGCGCTTCATCGCCGAGCTCTTTAGCATATTCTAAAGCCGACTCAGAGGCTTCAAGATATTTTATATAGTCGCCCTTTTCATAAAACACATATCCACGACGTGCAAACATTCCCTGTTTAAACTTCATGTCTTCCACAAAGCTGGGTTCATTAAGTGCGATTCCGGTGTAGTAAAGTGCAGAGTCGGGGTGATGATTAATAAAATGTTGGTAGCTGAGATTTTCGAGCGAAGTAGCCATTAAATGAACCTTGGTGGGTCCTTTTATTTGCTGTGCAAATTTGTAGGCATTTCGGGCTGCATCGAGCGATTTGTCAAGTTTATTTTGAATCATGTATGCACCCACACAAAGCAAATAAGCTTTAACGGAAAGTTCCATCCTTGGCGCATTGGGAATTAGCTCTTCGGCTCTCAAGGAATAATAAACAACGCTATCGTATCGAAGTGCTGAATTGCAGGAATAGCCAAGGTTTATGATAATATCCATTTGCACATCCCGGCACAGGGAATCATTACAATCGGAGGCGATGAGCGATTTGGCCTGATGAAGCTTTTGGAGTTTTTCCTGCACTTTCTCCACCGAATGGCCCAGGTTTATTGCATCCACCAGGAGCAGTTTGGCTTCAAGAGCATTATTTCCCGCCTGCCTGAATATTTTTTTAAGATAAAGCCTTAATTCGTTTTTTTTGTCTTGATCGCAAGCCGGATTTTTCCCCATTTGGGAATAAAGTCGTATCATGGCTTTCACCTTGCCTTCACCCACGGCCTCATTCAGTTCATTCAATTGTTTTTTAAGATCGCAATCCTGCGCCTCAACACCCGATATGGCTGCGATAAAGCAAAAAACAATTAAAATATACGTATGTATTTGAATCAATTCCTAAATGTTTTTGAAAATACTGGACGTTTTGAACGGGTAAAATTAGAAAATTCGTTTTATGTGTTTTGTTTCATGCTCAAGTTGATACGTTTTCGGGGCACATCCACCTCCAAAACTTTCACCATCACCTGCTGCTGCAGCTTCACAATTTCGTTGGGGTCGCGCACATACCTATCGGCCAATTGAGACAAATGAACGAGTCCGTCCTGCTTGACCCCTATGTCCACAAAACAGCCAAAATTTGTGATATTGGTGACGATTCCCGGAAGTGTCATCCCGACTTGCAGGTCTTCAATTTTGTTGATTTTTGAATCAAAGGAAAATGTTTTCAATGGTCCCCGCGGGTCAAGACCGGGTTTTGAGAGTTCTTTTAAAATGTCATTTAAAGTGGGCAAACCCAAATCAGCACCCACAAATTGTGTAATGTTGATTTGTTTGCGTTTTTGCTCATCGGTGAGGAGTTCCGAAATACTACATCCCACGGAAGCAGCCATTTTTTTCACCACTTCATATCTTTCGGGGTGAACGGCACAGGCGTCCAGCGGATTTTTACTGTTTTTAATTCTCAAAAAACCTGCTGCTTGCTCAAATGCTTTGGCGCCCAGCCTTGGAACTTTTTTCAGTTCCTCGCGCGATTCAAAGGAGCCGTTCTGCTTTCGATAATCCACAATATTTTGTGCCAATTGCGGCCCTAACCCGGACACATAAGTGAGCAAGTATTTTGAAGCTGTATTTAAGTTCACGCCCACATTATTTACACAATTTTCCACGATTCTATCCAACTCTTTTTTGAGTAGGTTTTGGTCCACATCATGCTGGTATTGGCCCACTCCAATGGATTTCGGGTCGATTTTTACAAGTTCGGCTAATGGGTCGGCAAGGCGGCGGGCAATGGAAACTGCGCCACGCACCGTTACATCATAGCTCGGAAATTCCTCGCGCGCCACCGATGAAGCAGAATAAATCGAAGCCCCGCTTTCGTTCACCACAAAAACTTTGATTTGGGAATCGGGCGAAAAAAACACCTTTTTTGAAATAAAATACTCGGTTTCGCGACCGGCAGTGCCGTTTCCAATAGCAATTGCATCAATTTTATACGCTTCGCACAGCGACTTTACTTTTTTTGCAGCTTGCACGGTTTCGTTTTGAGGTGGGTGCGGATAGATGGTTTCATTGTGCAGCAAGTTTCCATTTTCGTCGATACACACCACCTTACACCCTGTGCGATAGCCCGGGTCGATGCCCATAATCCGCTTTTCGCCTAATGGCGGAGCAAGCAAAAGTTGTTTTAAGTTTTGACCAAAAACCCTGATGGCTTCTAAATCTGCTTTTTCTTTGTACTCATTTCTGAATTCGGTTTCCATTGCAGGAGCTATCAATCTCTTATAGCTGTCGGTGGCTGCTTCTTCAATAATATCGGCACATTCGCCATTTGACTTTATGTACACCCTGCTAATGATATCCTGCCATTTTTCGGGCTGGATTTCAAGCTTGGCGTTCAAATGTCCTTCTGTTTCCCCTCTAAAAACAGCAAGCAGCCGATGCGACGGGCATTTTCGGAGCGGCTCATTGTACTCAAAATAGTCTTTATACTTTACCCCTTCATCTCCGGAATTTTTTGCTTTTTTCACTGTAATGATTGCCTCGCGGGAGAACACATTTCGAATTCGTGTTCTTACCGTCGGATTTTCCGAAATGATTTCGGCGATGATATCCTTTGCACCATCTAATGCTGCTTCCACTCCGGCAATTTTATCATTTATGAATCTTTCGGCAGCAATGCTCACATTGCGGGTTTCCTGTTTTAAAATGAGCAATGCCAAAGGCTCAAGGCCATTTTCGCGGGCCACAGAGGCGCGGGTTTTCCTTTTTGGTTTATAGGGTAAGTACAAATCTTCGAGTTCCGACAACAACTCACATTCCTGAATACGTCGCAGTAATTCTGGACTCAACTTTCCCTGTTCCTCAATACTTTCAATTATGGCTTTCTTGCGTTTGTCAAATTCCTGCAACTTCTCGTTTGTCAATTGTATTTCGGCCAATTGCACTTCGTCGAGTCCGCTTGTCAGCTCTTTGCGGTAGCGGGCTATGAAGGGTATGGTGCAGCCTTCGTCAAATAATTTGAGTGTAGATATTATGGCTGCCGGTTTTATTCCGGTTTTTGCGCTTATTCTGTTGGCTAAATTTGCGTTATTGTCCATGCTTCATTTTTCAATTCCTTTGCAAAAAAACACTATTACACCGAGATTTCATTTCGCCTTTTATTATTTTATAGAACTGTAGTAAAATCCAAATCTTTTAAAGACTTTTGCACCAATAAAAAACACAATAAAATATGTATTCAGGATTATTACATGCACATTCCGGTCTTCGTTATATTGTTCTGCTATTGTTAGTATTGGCCATTATTCGTGCTGCACTTAGCCTCAAAAACAAACAGCCTTTCGGCAAAGGCCATAAAATGCTTTACATGTTTGCAATGGTAAGCACTCATATTCAGTTGGTTATTGGGCTTTTTCTTTATTTGATCAGCCCGGTGATTGAAGTGGCAATGTCCGATATGGGAATGGCGATGAAGGATAAGACATTGCGATTCTGGGCAGTGGAACATTTTTCTATGATGCTGATTGCTATTGTTTTAATAACAGCAGGATATTCCCTGTCAAAGCGTTCAAAAGAGGATTCACAAAAACATAAACGGGTGCTTATTTTTTACAGTATCGGCCTTCTGCTTATTCTGGCTTCTATTCCGTGGCCATTTTCTCAGGTTGCCAGGGGTTGGTTTTAATCTTTTTACGATGTATATTCTAAGATTTCTTGTCCTAAGTCTAATGCTTCCGTCTTTGTTCTCCTGCGGAAGTAACACCACGCCCAAAATTCCCGAAAACGCCCCCAAGGTTTCTGCCATTCCTGCGAGTTATGCTAAAAATTGCAGCAAATGTCATGGCGATGATGGAAAATTGATGCTTGCCGGCGCGAAAGATTTATCGGCAAGTAAACTTTCAATTGACGAGGTAATAGCGATAATCAGAACCGGCAAAGGTGCAATGCCACCTTATGGCAACATGTTGACTGAAGGTGAGCTAAAACAAACTGCTGACTTTGTAATGACACTACGCCCATGATAAACACCGCTCCAAAGGTTGAAAAAGCAGTATTGGTGGGATTGATCTTGCCTCAGCAGCCGGAGGTGAAACTGAATGAGTACCTCGATGAACTTGAGTTTTTGGTACTCACTGCCGGCGGCGAAACAATGAAGCGCTTTGTGCAAAGAATGGATAAACCCAACGGCGCCACCTTTGTAGGTAGCGGAAAACTCGAAGACATCAAGGCTTATGTGAAACATATGGAAGTGGACATGGTTGTATTTGACGATGAGCTTTCGCCCTCGCAAATCCGAAACCTGGAAAAGGAATTTGAAAATGTGAAAATCCTCGACCGCACCACGCTGATTTTAGACATATTTGCCGCCAGAGCGCAGACTGCACACGCAAAAACACAGGTGGAGCTTGCACAATTGCAATATTTGCTGCCGCGACTTACCAGAATGTGGACTCACCTTGAAAGACAAAAAGGAGGAATCGGGATGCGGGGACCCGGCGAAAGCCAAATTGAAAGCGACCGCAGGGTAATCAAGGATAAAATTTCGCTCCTGAAAGAAAAGCTCCGAAACATCGACAAAGTGATGCACACCCAGCGCAAAAGCCGTGGTGAATTGGTGCGTGTGGCCCTTGTGGGCTATACCAATGTGGGGAAATCCACCATCATGAACCTAATTTCAAAGTCGGAGGTTTTGGCAGAAAATAAACTTTTTGCCACGCTTGATACCACGGTGCGAAAAGTTACCATCGGCAACTTACCTTTTCTGCTTTCCGATACAGTGGGTTTCATCCGTAAACTACCCACACAACTTGTAGAATCATTCAAATCGACACTCGATGAAGTGCGTGAAGCTGATATTTTGTTGCATGTGGTGGATGTTTCGCATCCTCAGTTTGAAGACCATATTCTGGTGGTGAAAAACACACTGAAAGACATCAATGCGCTTGATAAAGAAATCATACTCGTTTTTAATAAGGTGGATGCCTACGAAAACGCTGATTTACAAGAGTTTGAACTTGAAGGCGAAACACAAAAATCAACGCTTGAAGAATTGAAAAAAAGCTGGATTGCAAAGGAAAATACGCCTTGTGTTTTTATTTCGGCAAAAAACAAAGAAAACATCGAAGAATTCAAGCAATTGATATATGAAAAATGCGCCGCCATTCACAAAATTCGCTATCCGTACAACAATTTTTTATACTAATTAAACGGAACAGATTATGTTAAATTTCGAAAGTACCAGCATACATCGCCTTGTGGTGCATCAGGTGGGAAACAAAGGCCGCGAAGAAGGCGTGAAACTTTCCAAAACAGAACTTTCGCGCCCCGATGATTACATCAATCAATTGCTGATGATGTATTTTACAAAACCATTTGACGGACAACTGATTTACAACTTTGCACATGATGTGAACCTGGAAATGAATGAAATTTATAATTATGCTTCATCCATTTTCGGCAACGAGGAATTGTTTTTTGCACAAAGCATCAATGTGGCTAAACACCTGTACGACAAATCATCGCATCAGAAAATAAAATCAGGAGAACTTTATGTGGTTTACTTCAAAGATTGCGTAGTAGATGATGAAGTATGCGACGCTCTGGGCATATTCAAAAGCGAAAACAAAGACAAATACTTGCGGATTCAGCTCCATAACGACAATTTTGAGCTGGATTTCGAAGATGGAATCAACATCAATAAATTGGACAAAGGCTGCTTGATTTTCAACACGGAAGCGGAGCACGGCTTTAAAGTTTGCACCGTTGATAAGCTAAATCCATCAGGTGATGCAGCGTTCTGGAAGGACGAATTTCTGCACCTGAATGTGCGGCCCGATGATTTTTACAAAAGCCGCAGTTTTATTGACATTTGCAAGCGTTTTAGTGAAGATTTTCTCAGTTCCGAGAACAATCATGCCAAAGAGGAGCAAGTTAATTTTATGGCCAAAACTGTTCAGTTTTTTGAAGAAAAGCAAAAGTTTGACCCCGAAGAATTTAAGCGTGAAGTGATTCGCGAACCCCAACTCATCGAAGAATTTGATGATTTCAAAGATGCATACAAGGAAGAATTTAAAATTCCGGATTCGATTGATGAAAAATTTGAAATTGCCGAGGATGTGAAAAAAGAAGTGAAAAAGAAATTTCGAAGTGTAATCAAGCTCGATAAAAACTTTCATTTGTATGTGCACTCCAACCCCGAGAACATGGAAAAAGGCTATGACGCCAAACGTCAGAAGAACTTTTACAAACTTTATTACGATACTGAGTCATAATTTTTTGTGACAATGATGCTGCGCCAACTAAAATCAAAATGGATTGTCCTATTGGTTTTGGGATGTGTAGTTATGATTTCGGCTGCTGATATTGCCAGGCGCCAGCACAATAATCAAAAAGTAGAATGGAAACGGAATATCTTTGCTGATGGAGCAGGGTATTATGTGTATTTGCCATGGTTCTTCATCTATGATTGCAATGCTTCACAATTGCCCGAAAATATTGAAAAAACAACGGGATATGGATTTAAAATCATTGAAAATAAGGTAAAAACAAAATACACCATGGGGGTAGCGCTGATGCAAACTCCGGTGTTTCTGCTTGTTGATTCTTTCGTAAAAATTACCGGAAGCAAAGCCGATGGATTTTCGGAATTTTATCAATTCGTGTCTTTTTTTTCAGCCCTAATCTACAGCCTCTTGGGGCTATACCTGCTGTTTCGCTTCCTTAGGTTTTATTGCTCCTTTTTTGCATCCTTTTTTGTGGTTTTTGCAATTCTTTTCGGGAGTAATTTCTTTTTTTACCTAGCCGAATTCCCCGCACAAAGCCATGTGTATTCATTTTTCCTGGTGACCTTACTATTGCATTCTGCACATCAGTTTTTTAAAAGTCCGCAAAACAAGCATTGGGTTGGAGTGGCCTTTTCAGCAGCATTATTGGTTCTCATCAGGCCCACCAATATCATTATGTTGCCGATTATTGCCTTTATTCCTGCCTTAAAAAAGAATCCAAGTAGTTTTCGGAAACACTTGTCCGTAAGGCGAATTGTTATTGCAGCGCTTATTTTCTTTGCGGTTTTTATACCCCAATTCCTTTATTGGAAAATGATATCGGGCAACTATGTATATTACTCGTACGAAAATGAGGGATTTAGCAACCTGATCGATCCTGCAATGGGCTTGTTCTTATTTTCTCCAAACAATGGAGTATTTGCATATACGCCATTGTGGTTTTTACTTCTTGGATCGGCTTTACACATGGCTTTTCGAAAACACTATTACTCAATCGGCGCAATTGCGATTTTTATTGGAATCGTTTATTTAGGTGCTTCGTGGTTCGACTGGCGCTTCGGTTGCTCATTTGGGAGCCGCACTACTATTGAGTATTTGCCCCTGTTTGCGCTGCCCTTTACGCAGCTTGTAGATGATTTGAGGAAAAATAGCTTTTTAATCCGTGCACTTATCTATTCATTCACAGCAATTTGCATTGTGGCAGCCTTGCTACTCGGACATAAATATGAAAAATGTTTCCTAGGGCAAGACGATTGGGATTGGAAATATTATGGCTACCTGATGCGCCCATGGTCGCAACAAAAATCATGGGAGAATCCCCATCCGGAACCGCTCTGCGATGAATATATCGGAAATGCAGAAATCAACACATCCGAAAAGGATTCCTTTAGTAAGTATTTCAAAATTGAAGCAGAGGTGGAATTTGCACCCATTCCTTCTGAAGCCGAAGTTTTTATTGCCATCTCGAGCTCAGGCAGTTCAAACGATATTCAACATTTGGAAAGGCTTCAGCCCAATCGAAATCGACAAACTACCGAGGTGATGCTCCCGCCAAATTCAGGTGATTGGCAAGTCTGCAAGGCTTTTGTATGGAACAAATCCCGCTCCCCAATTGCAATTAAAAACATTCGTCTTGCTGTGAAATAGTTTGTTTATTCGGATATTCTACTGCAAAAATTCATCGAAATTGGCAGGAGTAACGATGTTCTGAATGGCATCGGGATAAGATACTGTGAAAGCCCGGGTTATTTTTAAGGATTTTTTGATGTTCCATTTACACTCAAAAGCTTCGAAATTTCCATTTGATTCTTCCAGATAATCCACTTCCTGCTGCGCCAGAGTGCGCCAAAAAAACAAATTGCGATACATCCCCCGGTTTGAAATAAATTTTAGTCTTTCACTTACAAAAAAATTCTCCCAAATCGCGCCCACATCCTGCCTTAGGGTAATGGGATTAAATTGGTTAATCACCGCATTCCGAAATCCATTGTCGTAAAAATACAACTTAAAACTCTTTTTGAGCTCATTCCTTGGGTTGCGGCTCAATGCAGGCAAACGAAATACCACAAATGCTTTTTCGAGCAATGAAATGTATTTTTCCACTGTTTCATTATTCAACCCGCAAAGCTGCCCCAATTCATTATAACTGATCAATTGCCCAACCTGAAAAGCCAGAGCTTGTATCAGTTTTTCGAGCTGACTTGGCTTTTGGATTCTCTCGTGCATCAGAATATCCTTATACAGGTAGCTGTCGGTGAGCAGTTTTAGTAATTCAATTTCGCTCCCGGGATGGTTGATGATATCGGGATAATAGCCAAAAACAAGGCGGTGGTGCAACAATCGTTTTTCTTCGGCCAATGAAGTGTGCGCCACCATTTCGCCGAAAGAAAGCGGGAAAAGTTTGAATTCCCACTTCCGGCCGGTTAATGGTTCATTGGTTTTGTTGGTGAGTTCAAAGGCTGAAGATCCGGTTGCGATTACTTTCACACCCTTGATTTGATCTGCCATCAGCTTGAGTGTAATGCCTATGTTTTTGATGCGTTGGGCTTCATCAATGATGATTGTTTTATAATTCCCAATCAGCTTCTTGAGCTGCGCCGAAGTAGTGTTTTCCAATCGGTTTCTGATGTCAAATTCGTCGCCATTCCAATAGAGAACAGGGGCTTGGAATTCGCTTTTCATGAGATCTATCATGGTGCTTTTGCCACTTTGCCGCGGCCCAATGATCACCAAAACTTTTGAATCGTTTAACTTGCTGATAATACGATGTGTTACGCTTCTTTCTATCATTTTTGCCAATCAATCCGCAAATTTAGTACAAATTTTGCGGATTCAATAGCAATATTTATATGAATTTTGCGGAAGTATCC
>ERZ761602.7842-NODE-7842-length-11068-cov-5.061200_pt1 | contig 11068 bp, 6 predicted proteins | sample MGYA00512165_ERZ761602 | MGnify/ENA primary metagenome ERZ761602 (study PRJEB28899, sample SAMN02445085) | bioreactor sludge metagenome | biome: EBPR sludge; isolation source: Thorneside wastewater treatment plant | place: Australia: Brisbane, Thorneside... | reverse complement strand
GTGCTGCAGAGCTTCGAGCGCCGGCGCGTGCACGCCCGGCAGCGCGCGGAGCGGATCCGCAGCGAGCGCGAGCAGCTCGAAGCCCGCGCGACGGAGCTGCGGCAGCAGCACGAAGAGCTCGGCGCGCGGCTCGAAGGCCTGCGCAGCGGCAAGGCCCAGACGGCCGAGCGCAAGGCGGAGATCGAGGCCGAGCTGCAGCAGCTCCGCGGCACCATCCGCGAGCGCGATCAGCAGCTCGAGAAGCTGCGCGAGAAGGTGACGAGCAAGCGCTCGCGGCTCCGCTCGCTGAAGGAGGTCTCGTCGCGCTTCGAGGGCGTCGGCGCGGGCGTGCGCGCGCTGATGACGAAGCTCGGGCCCGAAGAGCAGCGGCGCCAGAAGGGCGTCGTGGGGCTCGTGGCCGATCGCATCGAGTGTCCGCCGGAGCTCACGGGCGCGCTCGCGGGCGCGCTCGGCGACGCGCTCCAGCACGTGGTGGTCTCGGGCCTCGAGGCGGGAGTGGGCGCGCTCGACTTCTTGCGGCAGCAGGCGAAGGGCCGCGCGACGCTCGTGCCGCGGCATCCGCGCCGCACGGTGGGCGCGCGTCGTCCGCTGCCGGAGATCGACGGCATCGTCGGTCGCCTCGCGGACCTCGTGCGCGCGTCGGCGGAGGACGAGATGCTCGTCCGCCACCTCACGGGCGACTTCGTGGTGGTCTCGGATCTCGAGGCCGCGCTGCGCGTGCACCGCAGCGGCCAGGTCGAAGAGACGCTCGTGACGCTCGACGGCGAGCGGCTCGCGACCGACGGCACGCTCACGGGCGGGCGCGGCGACGAGAGCGGCGCGCACATGATCGAGATGAAGCGCGAGATGCGCGAGCTCGACGGCGTGGTCGCGGAGCTGGAAGGCGAGCTACAGCGCGCGGTCGACGAGCACGGCGAGCTGCGTCGGCGCATCGCGGCGCTGCAGGCGGAGATCGACGGCGCGCGCAACGCGGCCCACGAGTCCGAGATCGCGATCGTGAAGGCGGAGAAGGATCTGCGTCGCGCCGAAGAGGACGCGGTGCAGGCGAGCAAGCGCGCGGAGCGGCTCGGCGAAGAGCTTCAGGTCCTCTCGGCGCAGCTCACGGAAGCCGACGAAGAAGAGAGCGAAGCGCGTGCGGAGATCGCGGCGTCGAAGGCGTCGTTCGACGAGGCGTCGCGCGAGCTCTCGAGCGCGCAGGCGGTCTACCAGGAGCGGCAGCGCTCGGTGGAGGAGCAGTCGGCGCGCGTGACCGAGGTGCGCGTGCGGGCGGCGCAGGCGCGTGAGCGCGCGGAGTCGGATCGCGGCGCGCTCGAGCGGCTCGGACGGAGCATCCAGGATCTCGACGCGCGCGAGGGGCGTCTGCGCGGCGACGTCGCGACGGGCGCGGAAGAGCAGGGCCGCATCGCGGCGGAGATGCTGCTCGCGCGTGGCGACCTGCACGAGCGGGTCGGCGAGGCGATGAAGGCGCACGAGGTCCTCGGGGCGGCGCGCGCGCTCTACGAGTCGGCGCGGCTCGCGCTGCAGGAAGGCGAGGGCGGGCTGCGCGAGCTTCGGCGGCGCATCGACGAGGTCTCGGGGCGCGTGGGCGAGCTGACGCTGCGCGATCGCGAGCTCTCGATGGAGCTCGAGCACCTGATGGAGCAGATCGACGAGCGACACCGCGTCGACCTGCGCACGGTGCTGATCGACTACCACAGCCGCGAGCTGCCGAGCCCGGAGATCCGGGAGCGGGTGGCGGAGCTGCTGCGGCTCATCGAGCGCATGGGGCCGATCAACCTGACGGCGATCGAGGAGTACGAGGAGAAGAGCCAGCGGTACACGTACCTGAAGGCTCAGAAGGACGACCTCGACGACGCGCTGCGGAAGCTCGACAAGGCGATCCGCGAGATGAACCGCGAGAGCAAGCGGATGTTCAAGGAGGCGTTCGTCGCCGTGAACGAGCGCTTCAAGCGGATCTTCCCGGAGCTGTTCCGCGGTGGAAGCGCGGAGCTGCGGCTGACGGATCCGAACGACATGCTGGAGAGCGGCATCGACATCATCGCGCAGCCGCCGGGCAAGAAGCTCGGGTCGCTGGAGCTGATGAGCGGTGGTGAGAAGGCGCTGACCGCGGTCGCGATGATCTTCGCGATCTTCCAGTACAAGCCGAGCCCGTTCTGTCTGCTGGACGAGGTCGACGCGCCGCTCGACGAGGCGAACATCAGCCGGTTCGCGCAGGCGATCCGGCAGATGACGGACCGGAGTCAGTTCATCGTGATCACGCACAGCAAGCGGACGATGGAGTACACGGACGTGCTCTACGGCGTGACGATGGAGGAGCCGGGCATCTCGAAGACGGTCGCGGTCGAGCTGCGGGGTGACAAGCGTCCGGTGCCGGGCACGGAGCGCGTCGCGGTGGCTTGAGCCGTTCGCGGCCGTTCGCGGCTCCGCGCCGGTTTTGTCTTCGTCGGGTTCGGTCGCGTTCGACGCGGGTGTGCGGACGTTCTCGCCGTGATGCCGCGCTGGCTCGTTCGGGTCTTCTCGAGGACCTCTTGCGGGTGGGCTGCTTGGACGCGTGTGCGCCGAACCGGACACGTCCCTGCGAAACCCGGTGGAGCGCTCGGAGCCGAACGCGCAGGCGCGTCGTCTCCTCGTCCACAGGGTTTCTCGGGACGCGTTCTGTTCGGCCTTCCGTCGGTGGCCTTCGATCTCCTCTGGGGTTTCCGCCGCTCTCTCTTTTGAGCGTGGCGGCTCGCGTCACGAGCTCGCGCGCGTGACACGAGCCGCGCGCGTACGGGCCACGGGAGCGCCGGGCGTGCGTACGTCCGCCTCGTGTCGTGAGCGGAGCGCACGGCGCGAGGCGTGACCGATGGCCGCACGGTGCTTCGGGAGGGTCGTGAGGGTGCGGTCCGGGCGAGCTTCGCTCGGACGGTGCGCGCGAGGTTCGCCGCGCCGAGTCGCGACGTGCTTGCTTCGTGCGGCGCGAGGTCGCGTCGTGAGCTGCGCGCACGACACGACTCGCTCTCGGAAGGCGAGGTCGCGTCGTGAGCTGCGCGCACGACACGACTCGCCGGAACACGTCTGGGTCTCGGTCTCGGTCTCGGTCTCAGTCTCGGTCTCCGACTCCGACTCCGACTCCGGCTCCCTCCGAGACGGAGACGGCGTCCGAGACGGAGACGGCGTCCGAGACGGAGACGGCGTCCGAGACGGAGACGGTGTTCGCGACGGAGACGGTGTCCGAGACGGTGAGCCTCGCCGGACCGCCGCGCCGCGGCTCAAGCGTCCGCGGGCGGGTTGTAGAACGGGTTGACCTCCGGATCGTCCGGAAGCCCGGGCACCGGCCCGACCACCGGCTCCTCCTCGAAGTCGCCCTCCTCGGGCTCGACCTCCGGCGAACCCTTGCCTCCGGGGCGTGTCCACGCGCAGCTGGTCCAGCGGCTGCACCGCGGAGAAGAAGCACAGTCCACCGTACGAGGTAGGCGGCGGATGACCCGCCGTCCGCGGGGCGCCGTGTCGCTTCCGCGGCACGTTGCGGTGGGTCTTCCGACAACCACGTTTGAGCTCGCTGGAATCTCCGCGTGAACTCGGAATCGACGCTCTCGACGGACGCACCGATGCGCGGCTCGGGCTGGTGCCGGGCCGCGCATCGCCGCGTCGGGCGCTCTGCCATCACGCAGGTGGGTCGTTGGCTCCACGGCCACGACGATGCCGGCGACGGCGCTTGGATTTCTTCCCGGCCTCGGGGTTGCGCGTGCGCAGCACGATGACGCGCTGGCCCTCAGTCTTCGTGACACGCTCGTCGTCGAGACCACGGCACACGATGCTCTTCGGCTCGGGCGTGGCGTCGGCGATCGGCTTCAGTTCCAGCTTCTTCGGTGGCTCGACGTCGATCACTCGCACACGGCGCGCTTCGTCTTCGAGCTCCCGCTCGAGGCCTTCGTGCTCCGCGAGCTCGCGCGCCCGCTCACGTCGCTCGTCCCGTACGCGCATCCGCTCGCGCCGCGCCTGCTCCATCTTCTCGCGCTGCGCGCGCTTCTCCGCGATCTTCGCCTCGACCTCTTCCCGCGACGGATGGCGTGCCCCGAGGATCGCGCCGGGCTCGGGCACGTCGAGCGGCATGCCCAAAAACGTGTACCCGCGCAGCGTGCCCGCCGGAAACGCGCTCGTTCGATCGCCCGCTTTCCACCGGACGATCCGCTCCGCGTGTGCAGCGCGATGCCCGTACGTCTCCTGCATGCACTGCTTCCAGACGGCCACGCCTTCGTCGTCGTTGCGACCCACTGCGAAGGTTCGGACGGGCCGTCCGATCACTTCCTTGTCGGTGTCGGGCTCGTCCCACGGATGCAACGCGCGCATCTGCTTGACGCCGCGCACGGGACCGAATCGCTCCTTCGCGAGCTGCGTGAGCCGGAAGTCTCGCAGCTCGGTCAGCCCCCCGACGATCGCGTCGAGGTCGCCGTCGAAGTGACGAACCAAGGCGATCGGCGGTGTCAATCGAAGCTCGAGCTCCCTCGGCAGCTTCCTCGAGAAGAAGTCGTTCTCGGGCTTCGGCACCGCGATGCCGCCGGCCTTCCAGAGGTCGAAGCCGATGTGATGCCCGAGCGGTACGTCGAGCGGATGCGCGACCCAACCCGCCGCCACGCAGTTGACGTCGTCGTAGATCGTCCGCTGCGTCACCGCTTCGAGGTCGACCAGCGTCGTCCAATGCGTCTGTCGTTTGTCGAAGACCGAGCCCGCGGCGTCAAAACCGCGCTCTCGCAGCAGCCAGTTCAACGCACACGAGGTGGTGCGATGCAGGATACGCGTCGCCTCCGCGAGCTCCCGGTCCCGCGGCGTCGCCTGCGAGTGGTGATGCGTCACGTTGAGCACGAGCTGATGCCAGTCGATCTTCGTCGCGCGCTGCGCGAGCGCCGCCGCGTACGCGAAGATCTGCCCGACCTCGTCCCAGCGCGGGGCGCCCGATTTGCGCTTCAGCCCGTCCGCCCCCGAGACCACGTACCGAGACGACCCCGCCCAAGGCGCGAGGAACGCCTTGCGTAGCGTCGTCCGCCGCGTGATCGCGACGCAGGCGTTCTCGGTGATGAGCCGCGGATGCACCGCCGCCGCTCAAATCACCTTTCGTACCGGGAACCGGCTTCAATGATTCCGCAACGCTACGCGCGGGGTGGCGGCGGAATGGCGGCGGACGGGTGGCGGCCGCCACGTGGACTGCGCGCGAAGCGCTCGGTTTCAGCCCGCGCGACTCCGGTCGGTCCGAGGGCGTAGTGCGCCGTGACTCCGCCTTCCCTCCGCACCCCAAAAAGCAAAACGCCGACGTGCCCTCGCCCGCCGGCGTTTCGCCGCATCGCAGTCCGCGCTCAGTCGCGACGACGCCGCGCCGCGAACACGATCGCCATCACGAACGCCAGCGCGCCCGCCGGCGTGCCGCCGCCCGCCGAGCAGCCGCCCTTCTTGCGCGGCTCTTCTTCCACCGCGGCCGGCAAGCAGACGGCGTTGGTGGTGTCGACGCGCACGCACTCGTAGCCGGAGCCGCAGAGATCCTCCGGGCCGCAGAGGCGCGTGCAGGTGCCCTCCGCACCCGCAAGCGCGCAGATGCCGGACGCGCACTCCGCGTTCGACGCGCAGACCTCGCCGATGATGCCGAGGTCGGGCGCACAGACGCGGGCGCCGCCGGCCTCGGTGCAGCTCAGGCCGGCCGGGCAGGGGGTCGCGTCGTCGCAGAACGCCGTGCACCACACGCGGTCGCCGGCGACCGCGCAGATGCCGCTCTCGCAGTCCTCGTTGCCGACGCAGACTCCGCCCACGCCTTCGCGCGGACCGCGGATGCACGAGCCGCCGCGGCAGTGGAACGCGTCGTTCATGCAGGTCGCGTCGTCCGTGCACGGACGCGAGCAGTAGCGCGCGCCCGCGTCGTCGAGGCAGAGGCCGCTCGCGCACTCGGTGTCCGCCTCGCAGGGCTCGCCCATGCCACGCGAGCCCGAGACGATCTCGCGCGGAACGCACGAGCCGCACGCGCCGAAGCTCGCCGCGCAGACCTCTCCCGCGAGGCAGTCCGCGCCGTCGCCCACGCACGACACGAGGCACTGACGACGCCCGTTGCCGGGGTCGACGCAGCGCGCGTTCGCGCAGTCGGTGTCGGCCGTGCAGTCCGCGCCGAGCGGGAGCGCGCCCGGCGTGCCGGGGCGGCAGAATCCGTCGCACGTGCCCGGGATGCTCGCGCAGTAGTTGCCCTCGGGGCAGCCGAGCATCGCACGCGCGGGATCGCAGGGCAGGGTGCAGCGCGCGGCCTCGCCGGGGGCGTACGCCTGGCAGAGCCCGCCCACGCACTCGTCGTCGCGCACGCAGATCTCACCCGTCGCCGTGCAGCCTTCGTCGACGGTGCCGTCGCAGTTGTCGTCCACGCCGTTGCAGACCTCTTCGGCGGGAACGCAGCCGCCCGAGTCCTCGATCGCCTCTTCGATGAAGGAGCGCCAGCGGAGGATCGCGTTGTACGCGCCCGGCGCGGTGCCGCAGCGCGGCGAGCCGCCGGTCTCGCTGTAGATGAACGACGCCACGCCGTAGATGAGGCCGTCGGGCCCGATGATCGGACCGCCGGAATCACCGGAGCAGACCGCGGGATCGACGTAGATGAAGGAGCCGTCGTACTGACGTACGCGCTTCATCGTGGAGTACTTCGTGCCGCTGCCGCCCGAGGGCGTCTGGCCGTAGCCGACCGCGGTGAAGGTCTGTCCGACCAGCGTGTTCGCCGCCGCCCACGACATCTCGCGCGGCGTCTCGCGCGCGGGCGTCGCCAGGATGAGCACCGCGACGTCGCTCGCGTCTCGAAGGTCCCAGCGACCCGGTGCGGGTCGCACTTCCGCGACGCCGTAGCTCGAGCCGCTGCCCGCGCGCGTTCCGACGTAGAGCCGAAGGTCGCTGGCGGGCGCTGCGGTGCCCGCGCGGTTCGGGTTCTCGACGCAATGCTTCGCGGTGAGCGCGAGGCGTGGCGCGACGATGGTCGCCGTGCACGCCGCGCCCACGCGGTTGTAGAGGAAGACGACCTCCGGGTAGCCGTTCTCCAACGTCCCGTCGACGATGGCGGACTCCGCGAAGCTCGCGTCCTCGACGTTGGCGCAGCCGACACCCCACGCGAGGCTCAGCAGCGCGACCCACACCGAGACTTGGTAACTCGACTTCTTCACGAGCGGCTCCCCTTCGCGCGACGGCGGCGCGAGACGATCACCAAACCGAACGCCAGCCCAGCGAGCCCGACGGGCGCATCACCACCTGCCGCGCAACCACCACCACCGCTCGTCTCCTCCGGCAAGCGCGTCGCTTCGCAGCGCGCCTCCATCGTCTCCGGATCGCGGCGACACTCGAAGCCCGGCTCGCAGAGCGCTTCGCTGCTGCACTCGCGCGTGCAGACGAGCGCGCCGTCGACGCCTGCGTCCTCGCAGACGCCCGAGATGCAGTCGTCGCCCGTCTCACAAGCCTCGCCGATGGTGCCGCGGTCGGGCGCGCAGAGCCGCGCTCCGGGCGCGACCTCGAGGCACGTGAAGTCGCCCGGGCAATCCTCGTCGGTGTTGCAGAAGCTCGTGCACCAGCGGACGTCACCGCGCGCGGCGCAGAAGAGCGTGTCCGAACAATCGCCGTTCTCGACGCAGCCCGCGCCGACGCCGCCACGATCTCCGACGACGCATTGTCCCCCGGCGTCTCCCGGGCGGCAGTGGTAGCCGGTCGCGCAGTCGGAGTCGCGCTCGCAGGCCGCGGTGCAGTAACCGCGGTCGAGCTCGACGAGGCACGCGCCCGAGCCGCACTCCTCGTTGGCCGCGCAGGGCTCGCCGAGACCACGCGAGCCCTGGACCACGCCCGCCGGCATGCAGCCTCCGCACGTGCCGATGCCGGCCGCGCAGACCTGTCCGTCGATGCAGCGACCGTCGCCGCCGCGGCACGGGTCGAGGCAGACCTTGCCTTCGTCGCTGCCGGGCATGAACGGGTTGAAGCAGAAGAGCGAGTCGCAGTCGCTGTCCGCGTTGCACGGCGAGTTGATCGGGAGCGTTCCCATCGTGCCCGCGACGCAGAAGCCTTCGCAGCTCGTGTCGCCGCCGCAGTAGAAGCCGGGCGGGCAGCCCGTGAAGGGGCGGATGGGGTCACAGCCCTGCGTGCAGAGGCCCTCGCGGCAGGTCAGGGTGACGCAGTCGTCGTCCGCCTCGCAGGGCTCGCCGATGTCCGCGCAGACTTCGTCCACGAGACCGTTGCAGTCGTTGTCGTAGCCGTCACAGCGCTCCTCGCCGTCGTCGACGCAGGTGCCGGAGAGCCGGACCGCTTCGTCGATGAGGTCGAGGAATTGATCGACGCGGTTGTAGCCATTGATGCCGCCGCCGCACGCGCCACTTCCGAACGAAGCCACGCCGACGACGGAGTCGCTGCCGTCCTCGTTGACGAGGAGGAGCGGGCCGCCGCTGTCGCCCTGACAGATGGTCGGAGGCGTGTAGATGACGCCGCCCTGCACGCTCGAGATGCGCGTGGTGGTGCGGTACTTCGTGCCCGCGCCGCCGCTCGGGATCTGACCGAAGCCGACCGCGCGGAACATGTTGCCCGGCAGCTCGCCCGCCGCGCCGCGGTGCACCGGGATCGGCGCGATGTCGCGCACCGGCTGGGTCAGCGTGAGCACCGCGACGTCGATGCCGACGAGCGCGCCCGAGAGGCCGTTCCGATCCGAGTAACGACCGGGCGTCGTGACCAGCTCGGCGACGTTGTAGGTCTGCGAGAGCCCGCGGATGTTGTCACCGATGCCGACCACGAACGCGCTCGCCGCGCTCGGGGCGTCGGCGTCCGGGTTCTGGACGCAGTGCTTGGCGGTGAGCACCGCGCGCGGCGCGATCAACGTGCCAGTGCAGAGCCCACCGAAGCGGTTGAGCACGGCGACCACGGCCTGCTCGTTCATGGCCGTGCGCTCGCCGTTGACGATCGCGTCGGTCGAGGCGCCGAGCTCGGCCCCGTCGTCTACCGTGCCCATGCATCCCGAGGCCACGAGGGTCGCGAGGAGCGGAGCGGTCCAAACGACCGAACGTGGAATCGAGCGGGGCTCGATCCCGAAGGAAGAAAGAATTCGCATCACCACACTCCACCTAAAAGCGGCGCGACCACCCTCGCGGCGCGGGCGGAGCCTAGCAACCGTGATCCGGCGTGTGCAAGGAGCGGACGCTCGGAAATTGGCTGGTTTTCCGAGGGAAAACGCCTGTCTCCGGGTGTGGGCAGCGTGGGATGTGAGGTCCGTCTCAGGTTTCTGCCGCGGGGCTCCCGGTCGCCCGACGTCGATCCGAGCCGGCCGGGACGTGTCGGGCGATGCCGGGCGCGCGGTCGGCGCCGACGAGGAGGTGCCGAATGCCGTGCTCGCGCTCCTGCGCATCGACTACCCTTGGAGCCTCGATGCGCTTCTGTCCGACGTGTGGCGCACGCTACTCGACCGGGGCCGACTTCTGCACGGTCGACGGTCAGCGCCTCGAGACTCTCCCCGACGAGGAGACGGCGTTGCGTGGCGGAACGCTCGTCGGCCGCACCCTCGACGGTCGCTACCGGGTCGAGAAGGTGCTCGGCGAAGGCGGCATGGGGGTCGTGTACCTCGTCACCCACGTCGCGCTCGGCAAGCGCATGGCGCTCAAGGTGCTGCACGGCGAGGGCGCGCGCGACGAGACGACGGTCGCGCGCTTCGTGCAGGAGGCGCAGGCTTCGAGCGCGATCGGTCACCCGAACATCGTCGACGTGATCGACTTCGGACGCCTCGCGGACGGCGCCGCCTACTTCGTGATGGAGCTGCTCGAGGGCGAGTCGCTCACCGATCGCATCAAGCGCGGTGCGATCCCGCTCGAGCAGACGATCGCGATCGCGGAGCAGATCGCCTCCGCGCTCGCGGCCGCCCACGCGCGGGGGATCGTCCACCGCGATCTGAAGCCCGACAACGTGCAGCTCGTGCGACGCGGCGCGGAAGAGGCGGTGAAGGTGCTCGACTTCGGCATCGCGAAGGTCGGAGGCGCCTCGTCGAAGCTGACCAAGACCGGGATGATCTTCGGCACGCCGCACTACATGAGCCCGGAGCAGGCGGCGGGGCAGAGCGTCGACGCGCGCACCGACGTCTACGCGCTCGGCGTGATCCTGTTCGAGATGGCGACCGGCACCGTGCCGTTCGACGGCGACACCTTCATGGGCATCCTGTCGAAGCACATGTTCGAGCCGCCGCCACGGCCCACGAACGTGCTCGCGTCGACGCACCCGCTCGAGCCCGTGATTCTCCGTGCGCTCGCGAAGAAGCCGGAGGACCGCTACGCGTCGATGGACGCGCTGCTCGCGGATCTACGCGTCGTGCGCGAAGGGGGCGAGGTGGCCGACACGTCGGGGCCGATCCGGCCACCGTCGGGCTTCGGTGCGCCGCTGCCCGCGACTGAGCCGGCGCCGACTTCGTGGCGTACACCGATGATGTTCCTCGGGGTGCTGGGTGCGCTGCTCGTGACGGGCATCGGAGTGGGCCTCTACCTCGCGCTCCGGACGCAACGGGCGCCCGTCGTGACGTCGCTGACCGAGCCGGTGCACACGTCGACGACGGCGGTCACGCCGGTCGCGGTCGAGGGGGTCGGAGACGTCGACGCTGACGATGCGGTCGATGCCGTTGGAACGGGCGCTTCGGCAGGCTCGACGGGGCCGGCGCCGACCGTCGAGCCGGAGGGCAACGCGGTCGACGTCATTCGCATCGACAGCGTGCCGCCGCGCGCGGTCGTCCTCGTCGAAGGCGCCATCGTGGGGACGACGCCGCTCCACGTGCCGCGTCCGCGCGAAGGCGAGCTCGCGATCGAGCTACGCGCACGCGGTCACGTGCCACGATCGCTCACGCTCTCCGCGGCGACGGGCGAGGAGATCGTGGCGTCGCTCGAGCGCGTCCGGCGCACGAACCGCGAGTCGGACGAGCCCGAGCAGGTGGAGCCGGCGCCGAGCGTGATGCCTCGGATGCGGCCCGGGGTTCCGTCGGAGGTCGTGGATCCTTGGGCGGAGTGATCCGAACTGGGAGTGATCCGAAGTGGAGTGATCCGAAGTGGAGTGATCCGAAGTGGAGTGATCC
>ERZ761602.7841-NODE-7841-length-11068-cov-257.713157_pt1 | contig 11068 bp, 10 predicted proteins | sample MGYA00512165_ERZ761602 | MGnify/ENA primary metagenome ERZ761602 (study PRJEB28899, sample SAMN02445085) | bioreactor sludge metagenome | biome: EBPR sludge; isolation source: Thorneside wastewater treatment plant | place: Australia: Brisbane, Thorneside... | reverse complement strand
AGATTGCCCTCGCCATCGGCGAGCCGCCGGTGACCCGCGGCTACCCGCCTTCGGTCTTTGCCCGCCTGCCGCAACTGGTCGAGCGGGCGGGCAATGGCCGCGATGGCGGTGGTTCGATCACCGGCTTCTACACCGTACTGGCTGAGGGCGACGATCAGCAGGATCCGATCGCCGATGCCGCCCGCGCCATCCTCGATGGCCACATCGTCCTCTCGCGCACGCTCGCGGACGCCGGCCATTATCCCGCGATCGACATCGAGCAGTCGATCTCGCGCGCCATGGCCAACCTCGTCAGCCCCGCGCACCTCGAGCAGATCAGGCGCTTCAAGAGCCTCTTCTCGCGCTATCAGCGCTCGCGCGACCTGCTCAGCGTCGGTGCCTATGCCGCCGGTTCGGACCCGCAGCTCGACCAGGCGATCGCCATCTACCCGCGCTTCGAAGGGCTCCTGCAGCAGAGCCTGGGGCAACGAGCCGACCTCGCCAGCAGCATCGCCCAGTTGCACGACCTGTTCGGCCCCGCACCGGCGGCGCCAACGGGCTAGAATGCCCTTCTCCTGAGGTGTGACGCCCGGTCAACGGAGTCATCGTGTCCAGACCCTTTCCCCTGCAATCCGTCCTCGACCTGATGCGCAGCCGCAACGATGCGGCGACGCAGCGACTCGCCGCGCTGATCGCTGCCGAAAGGGACGCCCGCAAGACGCTGGCGATGTTGCTGCAGTATCGCGACGAATACACCGCCCGCTTCCGCCAGGCGGTGCAGGACGGGCTGGGCCAGCCAGAATGGCGCAACTATCAGGAGTTCCTCGACCGCCTCGACGAGGCAGTGCGGCAGCAGGAGCAGGCAGCAAGCCTGAAGGCGGCGCATACCGCCGCCGGGCAGGCCGAGTGGCAAAGCCAGCGAAGCCGCCTCAACGCCTTCGACACGCTCTCGGAACGTCATCGTGCAGGCGAGGCTCGACGCGAACTCCGTCACGAGCAGAAGCTGCAGGACGAGTTTGCCGCGCGCGGCAGGGACGAGCAGCAGGAGCAGTAGCCAGCGCATGGCACGGCATTTGCTTCAAGTACGGCCGAAGCTTGCGAAAAGGACATCCCATGGCCATCAGCATCGTCACCGCGGCACTCGTCGCACAACCAGGCCTCCCCGCCGTCGCCGGTGAGACCAGCGCGCGCGCTGACGAGGCGGTTCCCGGCAACGACTTCTTCAGCATACTGCTCGCCCTGCCGGCGATGACCGCCAGCGCCGCAGCGCCGGCAACGGGCATCGCTGACCGTCCAGAGCCTGCCGCCGAAGCGGCAGCGGCGACCGCTGCCGTCGACATGCTCGTGTTGAGCCAGCAGCTGCCACCGACGCCATACCACCCGCCGCCCGTCGGCAGCGGCGATGGCCAGAGGGTCGCCGGCCCGGGGTCCGCCGCTGCCGAAACGCTCGCCGCCCTGCTGCCTGCCCGCAGCGCATCTGGCGCAGCGGAACCCGTGCGGCCGACTGCCGCCAGCGGGCAGCTACCGGCAGCGGCAACCGACGCCGGGCCCAAGGCGGCAATTCTTGCCGCGCCCGACCTCGCCGCCATGCCGCGCGAGCCGACTGTGGCAGAAGAGAGCGAGCCGCTGGCGCCAGTGCTGCCGGCACACGCCACGGCGGCAGGCGCCGGCGGTGCGGCGGCCGGGGCTGCCGCCACCTCCTCTGCCACCGCACACAACCTGCAGGTCCCGTTGCGTGATCCGTCCTGGGCCAGCGAGTTCGGTCAGAAGCTCGTCTGGTTTGCCAGCAACGAGCAGCAGCGCGCACAGATCACCGTCCACCCGCCGCAACTGGGCGTCATCGAGATCAGCCTGAACCTTGATCGCGACGGCGCCACGGCGCACTTCGCGTCGCCGAATGCCGAGGTGCGCGGCGTCATCGAAGCGGCCATGCCGCGCCTGCGCGAGATGTTCGCCAGCGCCGGCATCGAGCTCGGGCAACTCAGTGTCGGCAGCCAGTCTCTCGGGCAGCAGTCGCAGGGACAGGCAGATTCATCGCCCGCCACCCACCGGCTGCCCGATGCGGCTATACTTGGCTCCGGTCCGCCTGCCGGCGTGCTCGTGGCGCCGGCTGCCACACGCCACGGCCAGGCGATGATCGACGTTTTCGCCTGAGTCTGCAGCACGCTGGCGCAGCGTCGGCCCAAGGATGGCTGAAGTAATCAGGGAGAGAAACGCCGCATGGCCAAGGACGCCAAACCTGCGACTGAAATCGGTGATGCTGCGCCGGCGAAGAGCAGCAAGAAGCTTCTGATCATCATTCTGCTCGTGGTGCTGGTGGTCGGCCTCGGCGGGCTGAGCGCCTTCCTCCTGTTGCGGGGCAACGCCGCGCATGAGGACGATGGCGACGAGGCGGTGGTCGAGAAGGCCAAACCGGCGAAAAAGAAGAAGGTGGACCTGAACGCACCACCGGTCTACGTCGCCCTCGACGCATTCACGGTCAATCTCGTGCCGGAGAACGGTGACCAGTTCCTGCAGCTGATCGTCTCGGTCGAAGTCGACGACCCGCAGGTCGGCGAGCACATCAAGCTCTACACACCGAAGCTGCGCAACGACATCACCCTGCTTCTGTCGAGCAAGAAGGCGTCGCAGTTGATCACCAAGGAAGGCAAGGAGACCCTGGCGCAGGAAATCAGGGAACAGATGAACGGCGTCCTCGACCCGGCCGGCAAGGGCAAGAAGCGGGACTGGCCGATCAAGGAAGTACTCTTCACCTCGTTCATCATCCAGTAATCCCGCATGAGCGCCGACTTCCTCTCCCAGGATGAGGTTGACGCCCTGCTGAAAGGCGTCACCGGCGAAGCCGACGTCAGCGAAGAGGTTGACGAGGGAAGTGCCGGACCGCGTCCCTACAACCTGGGAACACAGGAGCGCATCGTCCGCGGACGCATGCCGACGCTCGAACTGGTCAACGAGCGCTTTGCCCGCTACCTGCGAATCGGCCTCTTCAACTATCTTCATCGCAGTGCCGAAATTTCGGTCGGTTCGATCCGCGTCCAGAAGTACAGCGAGTTCACCCGCAACCTGGTGGTGCCGACCAACCTCAATCTGGTCGCTGCCAAACCGCTGCGCGGTACGGCGCTGTTCGTCCTCGACCCCAGCCTGGTCTTCCTCGTGGTGGACAACATGTTCGGCGGCGACGGCCGTTTCCACACTCGCGTCGAAGGCCGCGACTTCACCGCCACCGAACAACGCATCATCCAGGGGCTGCTGCGGGTCATCTTCACCGAGTACACGCGCTCCTGGAAACCGGTCTATGACCTCGGCTTCGAATACATCCGTTCCGAGATGAACTCGCAATTCGCCAACATCGCGACACCCTCCGAGATCGTCGTGTCGACGACCTTTTCGCTGGAGTTCGGCGGTTCAAGCGCCGACATGCACATCTGCTTCCCGTACTCGATGCTCGAACCGATCAGGGAACTGCTCTACAGCGCCATGCAGAGCGATCAACTGACGACCGACCGGCGCTGGATCAACACCCTGCGCAAGCAGTTGAAGAATGCCGAGGTCGAGCTGACGGCGACGCTGGCGACGGCGAGCGTCAGTCTGCGCCGGATCCTCGAGATGAAGGCCGGCGACATCATCCCGCTGGAGATTCCGGAGACCGTCGTCGCCCTGGTCGACGGGGTGCCCCTGATGGAATGCCGCTATGGGCAACAGGGCGGACAGTACGCGCTCAAGGTCGAGCGCTTCCTGGCGGCAGAACGGGCGGAGAACTCCGCCGGAGAAAGCAATGGCTAGCGACATGGACGAACCGGGAACGCCCGCAACCGACGACGCCGGGCTTGACGACGACTGGGCAGCGGCGATGGCCGAGCAGGCGATGGCCGAAGCCGCGCCGGCTGGCAAGGCGCAGGCAGCCAGCATCTTCCCGAACTTTGACGAGGCGGGAGGCAAGGGATCATTGATGAACGAACTCGACATGATCCTGGACATCCCGGTCCAGATCGCCGTCGAGCTCGGACGCACCAAGATGACGATCAGGAATCTCCTGTTGCTGGCGCATGGCTCGGTCGTCGAGCTGGATGCAATGGCGGGCGAACCGCTGAACGTCTTCGTGAACGGCACGCTGATCGCCCAGGGCGAAGTCGTCGTCGTCAATGACAAGTTCGGCATTCGCCTGACCGATATCGTCACCCCCTCGGAACGGGCGCGCCGACTCGGCCACTGAACATGTCGGACGGTGAGCCGGCTGCCGGACTGACAGCACTGCAGACTGCTCACCGGAGCTGCGCTTGCATTATGATGTCGACCAGTCCTTCCACCTGGTGAACCCTCTTGATCCGACGCTGGACCGTCCGCGTTTTTCGCCGTGTCGGCACCGCCACCCTGCTGGCCGCCGCGTCCGGCGCCGTGCTGGCGCAGGCCGCCGGCAGCGAGGTGCCGCCTTTTGGCGCCAGCACGCTGCTGCAGACGACGCTCGCCCTGGCGCTGGTGGTCGCCGTCCTGTTCCTTGGCGCCTACCTGCTGCGCCGCTTCAACGGCGGCCGCGGCTTCGGCGGCAGCGGTCCGCTGCGACTGGTCGGCGGGCTGATGATCGGCGCCCGCGAGCGTATCGTGCTCGTCGAGGTCGCTGAGACGTGGATCGTCGTCGGCATCGCGCCGGGGCAGATTCGGACCCTGCACACCCTGCCCAAGGGTGATCTGCGAGCCGGAGGCGACGGCGAGAGGCACTTTGCCCTGTGGCTGAAACGACTCTCCGAGCGCAAGAATGAAGACGGCTGATCGCGCGCGCGGCCTGATCCTGCTGCTCCTCATGCTGTCGCCGCTGGCCGCCTGGGCGCAGGCCGGCGGGTTGCCGATGATCACCAGTACCCCCGGCGCCGGTGGCGGCCAGACCTATACCCTGTCGGTACAGACGCTGCTGACACTGACCGCCCTGACCTTCATTCCGGCAGCGCTGCTGATGATGACCAGCTTCACGCGCATCATCATCGTCCTCTCGCTCCTGCGGCACGCGCTCGGCACCCAGACCTCGCCGCCGAACCAGGTTCTGGTCGGCCTGGCGCTCTTCCTGAGCTTCTTCATCATGTCGCCGGTTCTCGACCGCATCCACAGCGAGGCCTACGTGCCACTGTCGGAGGACAGGATCAGCTTCAGTGCGGCCGTCGAGCGCAGCGCCGTGCCGCTGCGGGAGTTCATGCTCAAGCAGACACGCGAATCCGATATCGCGCTCTTCGTGCGCATGAGCCGAAGCCCGGGCTTCGCGTCCACTGCCGAGATCCCGATGCGCCTGCTGATTCCCGCCTTTGTCACCAGTGAACTGAAAACCGCGTTCCAGATCGGCTTCGTCATCTTCATTCCCTTCCTGATCGTCGACATGGTGGTCGCCAGCGTGCTGATGTCGATGGGCATGATGATGATGTCGCCGGTGATGGTGGCGCTGCCGTTCAAGCTGATGCTGTTCGTGCTGGTCGATGGCTGGCATCTTCTCCTCGGCTCGCTGGTCGCCAGCTTCGCTGCATGACCCCATCGACGGTGATGGACATCGGACGGCAGGCGGTCGAAATGACCTTGCTGCTCTCCGCGCCACTGCTTCTCGCGGCCCTGCTGATCGGCCTCGTCGTCAGCATCTTCCAGGCGGCAACGCAGATCAACGAGCAGACCCTGTCGTTCATCCCGAAGCTGGTCGGCGTCTTCCTGGTCCTTCTCGCCGCCGGCCCCTGGATGCTGCAGCTCATGGTCGACTACGTGCGACGACTGTTCGAGAGCATTCCCCAACTGATCGGCTGAACCCCGGATGATCAGCCTCAGCAGCGCCGAGATCAACGCCTGGGTGGCCGCCTTCTTCTTCCCGCTGGCACGCGTCCTGGCGCTGATGGCCACCGCACCGCCGTTCAACAACCCGGCACTGCCGGCACGCGTGCGGCTGGCGGCCGGCCTCGCCGTGACCCTGGGCGTCGCGCCGGTGCTGCCGCCGATGCCGGTACTCGACCCGGGGTCGGGAGTCGGCCTGCTGCTGCTCGCGCAGCAGTTGCTGATCGGCTTCGCGATGGGCTTTGCCATGCGCCTGGTCTTCAGCGCCGTCGACATGGCCGGCAGCCTGATCAGCCTGCAGATGGGGATCGGCTTTGCCAGCTCGTATGACCCGCAGACGGCCGGGCAGACCGTGGTCGTGTCCGAGTTCCTCGGCCTGCTGGCGTTGCTGGTGTTCATGGCGATCAATGGCCACCTGATGGTCATCGCCACCCTGACGCACAGCTTCAGCGTCATGCCGATCGGCGCCACCCGCCTCTGGCCCGACACCTGGTGGCAGCTGGCCGCCAGCGGCGGCATCATCTTCTCCTATGGATTGCTGCTGGCGTTGCCGATCGTCGTCGCGCTGCTGATCACCAACCTGGCGCTGGCCATACTCGGCCGTGCCGCGCCGCAGCTCAACCTGATGGCCATCGGCTTTCCGCTGACCATCGCCCTCGGCTTCGCCGCCCTGATGTTCGGCCTGGCGCATCTGGCGCAGCCGTTGCAGGAACTGTTCGAGCACGGCCTGCAGTCGATGCTCGGCCCCTTTGCCCGGCAGCGCCCGTAGCCGCTGGCGTGACGATCCCGGCACCGGGCCTCAGGCTGCGGCCGCCTGCCACTGCGCATCCACCAGGCCGGCAAGAGCCGGCGAACAGACCATTTGCACGTCGCCCGATCGCAACCACTCGGGCAGCGGCCGGCGCGACCAGTGGCGCAGCGCTGCGGCCGATTCGCCGCGCGCGCTGGTGACTCCGAGCCAGCCATTGCGACCGCTGCTCTTGACGAGATAGAGCGCGGCATCGGCGATGTTGACCGCGGCACTCCAGTCGACGGCAGCCGGATGCTGGCTCGATAGCGGCAGGCAGCAGAAGCCGACCGAGCAGGTGCGCGCGAGCAGGCTGCCGTCGTCCAGCGTGAAAGGCTGATCCGCGACCGCCGCGCGCGCGCGCTCCGCAAGTTCGGCGGCACCGGCGCGCGCCGTCGCGCGGGCAACGACGAGAAACTCCTCGCCACCCCAGCGAACCAGGTAATCGGTGTCACGAAAGACTCCCGCCAGCCGGCGGCACACCTGCAGCAGGACGGCATCACCCGCGGCGTGGCCATGTTCGTCGTTCACTCGTTTGAAGTGGTCGATGTCGAACAGGAAGAAGATCAGGTCGGGATCGGCCGGCAGCTCTGCCCCGTACAGGCGGTGCCCCTCGTAGGCACGTACCGTCAGCGCGCAGTCGGCATCGATGTGCTGGGTCAGGAAGCGGCGATTGCGCAAACCGGTCAGCGGGTCGGTGAGGCTGGACTCGGCGAGCGCCGCCGACTCCTGCTGCAACGCCAGCGCCACCTTCTCCAGATCGGCAGTGCGCTCGCGGACGGTTCGTTCGAGTTCCACCTGCCGCCGGCGCAGACGGCGGGTACGCAACTGCAGCAGGGCAAGAACCAGCAGCACGAGGGCCGAGCCCGCCAGCGAACGGAACCACCAGCTCTGCCACCAGGCGGGCACGATGCGCACCGGGATCGCCAGTTCGTGCGGACTCCAGATGCCACTGCGGTTGCTCGCGCGAACGCGCAGGACATAGGTACCAGGGTCCAGGTTGCTGTAGGCGGCGACGCGCGAATCGGCCGCCGTGGCGATCCAGTCGGGGTCGAAGCCCTGCAGCCGGTAGGCGTAGCGGATGCGGCCCGGGTCACTGTAATCGAGTGCCGTGAAACCGATGCTGAAGCTGCGCTGCCATGGCGCCAGCTCGAGCCCGTCGACGATGCGCCCGGCCGGCTGCGGCAGACCATTGATCAGCAGTTCGGAGATCAGCAGCGGTGGCGCGTACGACGAGGCGTCGAAGTGCTCCGGCCGGACGACCAGGATCCCCTTGCTGCCACCGAACAGCATGCGGCCATCAGGCGTCATGGCGTGGGCGAGAAACCAGCCGATGCCGAGATCGGCACCATCGGCGGCGGTCAGCTCGTCCATCCGGTCGCTGGCAGGGTCGTAGACGTACATCTGCGTCCAGATGCGGCCGCGCCCATCCTGCATCAGATTGCCGCCAAACGGCCGGCTGACGACTCCGTGTCGCTGGCTGATGCGCTCGAAGGCAGCGCGCTCGCCATCCCACTGCCGCAGGCGGTGCAGCCCCGTCACCGCAGTATCCACCCAGAGGGTCTGCCGGCGGTCGAAGAGCAGACCGATGACGCTCGGATTGCCAAGGCCGGCTCCCTCCTGCTGCCCGACCGCCTGCAGCTGGTTGGCGCCCGCGGCAACGCGAAACAGGCCCTTGCCGCTGCCCACCCAGACGCTGCCGTCGGCCGCTTCGACGAGGGCATTGATGTCGGCTCGCAGCAGTTGTCCATCCCGCTGGGCGATGCGGACAACATCCGTCGCCCCCGCCGGCAGGCGAAAGACCCCATCCTGGGTGCCGATCCACAACGCCCCGTCGCTGCCAGCGAGCAGCTTTCGCGTCGCACCGCCACGATGTCGCAGCATGCGCAGTTGTCGATGATCGGCGCTGAACTGATAGATCCGCGAATCGGCCCCCAACCAGACCGAGCCATCGCGCGCCTGCGCCATGGCCTCGATGCGCGCGGTCGGCAGATCGTCGCCGCCCGCCGGCGCCGGCAGCCGCGGCACTACGGCACCCGTGGTCCGCAGGCTCTGGTCGAGAACGGCAACGCCGCCATTGTGCGTCGCGGCCCAGATTTCGCCGTTGTCCACCTGCAGCAGGCTGCGCACATCGGGGACGGAGAGGATGCTGCCGGGCTGCCGATCGGCGCCGCGCAGCCACAGGCTGCGCCGGCCCGGATCGTGTCGCTGCAGCCCGACACCGAAACCGCCAACCCAGATCAGGCCCGAGTGATCGAGCAACAGGGTGGTCACCTCGTTTGCCGCCAGGCCGCGCGGATTGTGCAGATCGTGGCGCAGGCGCTGCAACAGGGCGCCACTGTGCACGTCACGGATTTCGATGCCGGAGACGCGTCCGACCCACATCTGCCCCCCAGGTGCCTCGACCAGGCTCGAGACCCCGCCCGGGCTCGCGGCCTCGAGTGCCGGTTCGAGCAGGACGCCCGCACCGGTGACAGGATCGACGATGGCCAGCTCACCCTGCTGCGTGCCGACCCAGATGCGTCCGTCGGACGCCTGCAACAGCGCCTGCACGATGCGCCCGGCGAGGCCGGTGCCGGTGCCACCACCGGCGAACACCGGCACGAAACGCTCGCCGACCGCGTCGTGACGGCTCAGGCCGGCCCAGGTCCCGAGCCAGAGTACGCCCTGCCGATCGAGCAGCAGCGCCTGCACCCGATCGTCCGGCAGGCTTCCGGGCTGCTCCGCATGGCGGTAGCGGGCAATCCTGCGGCATTGTGCATCGTAACGCTCCAGGCCGCCGCCTTCGCTGCCCACCCAGATGCTGCCCGCGGCATCTTCCGCCAGTGCGCGGATCGTTGGCAGGGCGCCGCCATGCTCCCGGCTGTCGCCGCCGCAGGTGCCGATCGTCTCGCTGAGTGGATCATGTACCGCCAGGCCATCGAACTCGGTGCCAATCCACAGCCGCCCGTCGCGACCGGCCAGCAGGGAGCGGATCCAGCCCAGGTTGCGCGTCGCGGGATCCGGGCTCGGTCGTTCCTGCGGCCGGAAGCGGTAGCCATCGAAACGCATCAGGCCGTCGCCAGTCGCGATCCAGAGAAAGCCCGCACGGTCCTGGGCAATGACGGGCACGACATGGCGTGGGATGATGCCAACCCCGACCGACTCGAACCGCGGCTCGACCGGCGACGAGCCTGCCGGCGAACCGGCGGCGGCAACGGTCACCGCCACGGCGGCCAGCAGCAGCCACGGCAACCGTAACTGGGCAACTCTGCCAGGTCCAGGCATAGCGCGCAACGCCAACGGCACGACCCTCCTTCCCCGAGGCTGGACTGGACAACGGCAGCGCCGCCCGGGGCCGCATCACCGCCAGCCTTGCCGGCCGGCGGCAGGCCGCCGCAACTGCAGGCCGGCTGAATCCGGCGGGAAACCATTCCCCTGCCCGCGTCACCCATTTTAGCGGAAAACTCATGCCGGCCAAGGGGTTGGCATCAGTTCGTCGATCCGTCCGCAGCAGACGCTGCCGGCGGCAGGCACCCGGCCATCAACCGACACCGTCGCGCTGCCGCTGGCCCGGCAGGTTGACCAACACGATGCCCGTGCTGACGCAGACCGCGGCGGCGACGAAGCCCGGCGTCAGGCGGTCGCCAAGCAGGAGAACGCCAAAGGCGATGCCGAACAGCGGCGTCAGGAAGGAGAAGACGGACAGGCGCGCGGTCAGGTAGCGGGTGAGCAACCAGAACCACGCCAAGTAGCTGGCAAAGGCGACGATCACGCCCTGATAGGCCAGCGCCAGCAGCACCGGGACGCTCAGGTTGCCGAATCCGCTCTCGCCGAGCAGTGGCGAGAGCGGCAGCATGACCAGTGCGGATACCGCAAGCTGGTAGAAGAGGACTTTGGTCGCGCTGATCGTCGCCAGCGACGTCGCCCGGATCAGGACGGTCGTCGCCGCCCAGCCGAGCGCCGCCAGCAGTCCCAGGAGGTCGCCGATCCAGGCATCCGGCCGGCTGCCGCTCCTGCCGGCGAAGGCGAGGACGATGCCGGCGAAGGCCAGCGCGACGCCGAGGAAATGTCGCCAGCGCATCCGTTCGCCGGCGACGAAGAGATGCAGGCCGAGAACCGTGAAGCAGGGCGCAGTATAGAGAACGACGATCATCCGCGACGCCGTCGTGTACGCCAGCCCGAGATAGATGAAGACGAACTCGAGTGCGAACAGCAGTCCGGCCAGCAGGCCGCAGCGCAGCGTGCCGTCGGCTTCGCCGAGCGGCAGGCGACGCCAGCGCGCCCAGCCGAGCAGCAGCAAGAGGGCGATCGCCGAGCGCAACCCCGCCTGCAGAACCGGGCTGATGCCCTCGCCGGCGATCTTGATGGTGACCTGCTGGAAGCCCCAGGTCGCGCAGAGCAGCACCATCAACGCGAACGCGGCGACGCCCGGGGGTGTCCGTTGCGCCATCACCACCGCCGGGCCACCGGAGCCTACCGACCCTCCCAGACGGGCTGCGCGAAGCGGCGCCGAAGTTCGTC
>ERZ761602.7840-NODE-7840-length-11069-cov-4.177320_pt1 | contig 11069 bp, 11 predicted proteins | sample MGYA00512165_ERZ761602 | MGnify/ENA primary metagenome ERZ761602 (study PRJEB28899, sample SAMN02445085) | bioreactor sludge metagenome | biome: EBPR sludge; isolation source: Thorneside wastewater treatment plant | place: Australia: Brisbane, Thorneside... | reverse complement strand
GGGTCGCCTTTCTTTTGGTTCCTTTTCTTTGGCGAAGCAAAGAAAAGGAACTCGGCTGCCGGGCCGAGACCCGGCGGGCTGTCCCGATCACCCGTTCACTCACCACGACCACCAGTCACCAGGTTCCCGCTATTCAGCACGCCAGAAGGATCAAAGTGGCGAACCATCGAAGCGATCGCCGCCATCCCCGCCGCCCCCTTCTCGGCCGGCAGATAAACCGCATGGTCCCGCCCCACCCCATGCTGATGGCTGATGGTGCCGCCCTGCGCCACGATGGCCTCGGACACCGCCGCCTTCAAGGCCAGCCAGCGCGCCCGGCTTTCCTCGGCCGACGCGCCGATGCGGAACACGAAGGTCGAGTACACCGAAGACCCGCTGGCATACACATGGGAGAGATGCGTGTAGGCATGGCAGCGCTCGCCAAAGCCCGCCAAGGCTGCACGGCCGGCGGATTCGATCGCGTTCACCATCGCCGTCGTACCGTCCCAGGGGATGGCGGTCTCCATCGTGTCCACCATGTAGCCGGCCTCCCACAGCGCATTGCGCAGGTACACACCGGCAAAGCGCTTGGCCGCCCACTTTTTGCCGAGCAGCTGGCCGGTGGACACACCGCCGAAGCCGCGCAGCAGCTTCAAGGCCTCGCGCTGCGCGGCGCCCACCTGCGCGGCCGAGCCCGTGAGGCCCACGAACAGCAGCACCTTGCCGTCGCCGCAGCCGCGCCACGCCAGGTAGCGCTCCAGCCAGGCGATCTGCCCGGCGTGGCCGGCCAGGCGCAGCGTGGTGTCGGTTTCCACCGCGTTGGCCAGGCGCAGCATCGAAAGCGGCACGCGCGCCTGCGCCAGCTCGCGCACGGCGGCCAGGCCGGCTTCCCAGCTGGGCAGGAACACGCCCAGAAAGCGCTCGCTATCGGGCAGGCGCTGCACGCGCACGGTCACGTCCGTCAGCACGCCGATGCGGCCCTCGCTACCCAGCACCCATTCGCGCAGATCCGGCCCGGCGGCGCTGGCCGGCAGCGGCGGGATGCTCAGCTCGCCGCCCGGCGTGAGCAGGCGGCCGCCGGCAAACCATTGCTCGGCGCGGCCGTAGCGCAGCGATTGCTGGCCCGAGCTGCGCGTGACCACCCAGCCGCCCAGCGAGGCGTACTCGAAGCTTTGCGGAAAATGGCCGAGCGTGTAGCCCTGGGCGCGCAGCTGCGCCTCCAGGTCTGGGCCCAGCACGCCGGCCTGGAACTCGGCCAGCTGGGCCTCGCGGTTCAGGTGGGTGAGGGCACGCAGACGCGTGAGGTTCAGCGTCAGCACCGGGCGCGGTTCCTCGGCCGCCGGGCTCAGATGGCCCACCACGGAGGTGGCACCGCCGCAGGGAATCACCAGCAGCTTCTGCGCCGTCGCCCAGTCCAACAGCTCGCGCACCTGCTCGCGGCATTCGGGGAAAGCGACGCCGTCGCTGACGCGGCCGATGCGGCCGAAGCGCAGCGCAATCCAGTCGCCCAGGCTCTGGCCGTAGCTGCTGCGCAGACGCGCCTCGGGGCGGCGGTCCACCAGCGGGTGTTCGGGCAGGCGGCTCTCTGGGATCTGCGCGCACACCGCCTCCAGCGTGGCGTCCTGCGGCGCCGGGCCGGTGCCGATGCGCTCCTGCAAGAACGCCAGCGCCTCCGGTGCCAGTGTGGCCGCCACGCCGTCATCGCCCCAGCCGTTCCAACGCCGCATCGCCATCCTCCAAAGTGAAGCCGCATGCTAGGCAGCGGGGCCGAATTAAGCTTGCGCGCCGCCGCCAAGGCGCTTTGTGAATTCGCGCCAAACCGCCCGCCCCGCCGCATGCATCACGCCCCCGACCACAGCGCCGCCGAACTCGGCCTGCCGCCCCTGGCCCAGGCCCGGGTGGCCGCCGCCTATGCGCAGGCGGCGTTGGATGAGGCCTCAAGCCTGGGCATCGAGCCTGGCGTGCCGGCCGGCGAGGACCTGCCGGTGCGCAGCTACATCGAGCTGCTGGAGCGCGGCGGCGCGGCCGTGCCGGACTTCGGCCTGCGCGTGGGCGCGCGCATGAAGGCCAGCCATTTCGTCGCCTACGGCCATGTGCTGCTCTCGTGCGCGAGCTTTGGCGACGCCGTGCAGCAAACCCGCCGCTTCGAAGGCCTGGCACACGAGTTGGGCCGCAGCGAGCTGGTGCTGCAGGGGCAGGAGGCCGTCTACCTCTGGCACTGCCCCTGGCTGCACAGCCTGCCCAGCCGCCAGCTGCCCGAATCGGTGATGGCCAGCATCCTGGCCTTCACCGCCTGGCTGGCCGGCCGCCGCCTGGCCGTGCACGAACTCGCCTTCCCCCACCCCGAGCCCGCCGCCCCCACACTGCGCCGCCGCCTGGACGACTGGTTCGGCCTGCGCGTGAGCTATGGCGCGCCAGTCACCCGCGCGCGCTTCGACGCCGCGCTGCTGCAGGAACCCATCCCCGGCGCCGACCCCGCCCTCTTCCCGCTGCTGGAGCAACGCGCCGCCCAGCTGCTGGCCGCGCGCCAACAGGCCCTGGCCCAGCAAGCCCCCAGCGAAGCCGCCTGGCTGCAGGCCGTGCGCGCGCAGATTGCCGAACGCCTGGCGCAGGACGGCGCGCGCGTGGGCGAAGTGGCTGCGGCCCTGGCCGTCTCTCCCCGCACCCTGCAGCGCCGCCTGGCCGAGGCCGGCTCCAACTTCCAAGCCCTGCTGGACGCGACCCGCAAGGAGCTGGCCGCCCAGTACCTGCGCAACCCGGCGCTGAGCCTGACGGAGACGGCCTTTCTGCTCGGCTATGCCGAGCAGAGCAGCTTCAACCATGCGTTTCGGGCGTGGTTTGGGTGCACGCCGCAGCAGTGGCGCACGGCCGCGGCAACGGGTTGAGAGCCGGCGCACCCGTTCGAAAGTCCTCGTGAAGACTCAAATGCTTCGATTGGCAATCGCTGCCGTCATGCTGCTGGCATCCAAGGCCACACTCGCCCGCGAACTCGAAAAGGACTTCGCCGTCTTTCTTGCCGGAGAGGAAACGCTCGCCAGACTGGGGCCCCTCCCTCTGCCGCGCGCCTTGATTGCCAAGGCGATCGACCACGCGGCGCAGCATGGCGCCCGGGGCGTGGTCATCAAGCTGTTCCTGGATCAAGCAAGGTCCATGGAAGACGACCTTGCCCTTGCATCGAGCATGCGCAAACTGCCCGTCGCATTGCAGGCCCGCATCGACGATGAAGAAGCAGCACCCAACCCCTTCGAAGCGCGATTCGCTTTGGCCGACAAAGGCCTCCATGCGGCAATCAGCGGCACGCGGGGCTGGATTCCCACCCCAGTTTTTGCCAAGGAAGCGCATTCGATCTGCTTTGTGGACTTCGTCGGCTTCCCTGTGCCCCTGCTTGAACACTATGGCGGGCTGCCAGTGAAGTCCCTCGTGACCTGTGCCATTGAGATGGCAACGAATGAAAAGGTCCGGATCAGCAACGGTCGCACTTTCCATTTCGGCGAGAAACATCTCCGCGTCGACGGGACGAACCAGTTCACCGATCGCAAGCGCTTTTCGGAGGCAGAGAACATTTACGAACTGGCTGGTCTGATCGAAGGCGAGGTGTCTGCCCAGCAAATCGAGGGGCGCGTGATCATCATTGGGTACGACAGTACTGACATGGCTGCGGTCAGCACGCCCACCAGACCCCTACGCCTGCACCGCGCATTCGCCGCGTACCTGAAAGCCATCTACGAGGATTTGCAGTAGGAAGCGAGTCGTAGAGCCCTGGGTGCCAGCCTTGCCTCTCGCCCATAGGGGCCAGATCAGCCTCCATCCGCCAGCGCCAGACGCTGCGCAGCAATCGGCTTGACCTTGCGAATCACCGCCTTGGCCCTTTGCTCGGCTGCCCACAGGTCATAGGCCGCCTGCATCCCCAGCCAGATATCTGCGCGGCCACCATGGTCCACGCCCAGCCAACGCTCCAGCCGCAAAGCCATCTCGGGCGACACGGCTGAAGCGCCGTTCAGCACGCGCGAGAGCGTGGCGCGGGTGACGCCCAGCGCCTGAGCGGTTTCGGTCACCGTCAGGCCCAGCGCGGGCAGCACGTCGTCGCGCAGCGTCAGCCCAGGGTGGGGCGGGTTGTGCATCCTGCTCATGGTCATTCCTTCAGTGGTAGTCCTGGTAGTCCGCCAGGATGGCGTCGCCGTCCTCAAAGCGGAAAGTGAGGCGCCAATTGCCGCTGACGGTGACCGACCAATGCCCAGCCAGCTTGCCGCTCAGTTCATGCAGACGCCAGCCAGGCAGGTTCATATCCCTGGGCGCCTGGGCCTGGTTCAGCTGGGCCAGCTGTCGGCTCAGGCGCCCGGCATGTGCAGCCTGGATGCCGGCCTTGCTGCCCTTGCGGAAGAAGGCTTCGATACCCTTGTGGACGAAGGACCGAATCATGCTGTGTATTGTGCCGCGTCGCTATACAGGCGTGCACTCAACATTCACGGCAGCTTCGCGATCTCCCGGAAATCCGGCTCGTCCTCACAAGCCTCCACGCTGAAGCCTAGGCCCTGGCCGGCGAAGGCGTCGGCAATCAGGAAGGAGAGCTCGGCGCTGCGGCCGTCCAGGTGGGTGGTTTGGTGCGCCATGCCGGCGACTTCAAGTTGCACGCGGGTTGATGCCAGCGGCTTGCAGACGCGAGTCGGCATACCTGGCTTCGCCCATCGGCAGCCCAGCTGGCATGGCCATGGCCATGGCGACTGAATAAGGGGCCGACAAACAGCTTCAGAACTGTTCTTTGCATTTACAGCTCTTGATGCGTAAAGTGGGAAAACAGCATCCAAGCTGTTGTGAGCCTTCGATGCCCGAATACACCGTTCGCACCTCCCACCAGTTGCCCGAGTTGCTGCAGGCCTATCGCAAGCAGGCCGGCCTGACCCAGGCCGAGCTGGCGCTGCGCCTGGGCGTGACGCAGCAGACCTACTCAGCGCTGGAGCGCAATGCCGACAAGGTGGGCGCCGCGCGCCTGATCAAGCTGCTGGGCATCCTGGGTGTGGAGATGGTGTTGCGCCAGCCAGCGGCCGGCGCAGAAACCCCGCCGGCCACTGACCCTTTGCGCTGGTAAGCCATGGGGCGTCGCTCGCACACCCGCCGGCTCGGGCTCTGGATGAACGGGGCCCTGGTAGGCCACTGGAGTCTGGCGCCCAATGCCCCGGACAAGCTGCAGTACGACGCGCACTGGATCGCGTCGCCCCAGGGCCGGCCTCTGTCCCTCTCGCTGCCCTTCATGCCCGGCAACCCGCCGCTGCGCGGCCCGCAGGTGCGCGCCTACTTCGAGAACCTGCTACCCGACAGCAAGGAGATCCGCGAACGCCTGGCGCGCCGCTTCCACACCGGCTCCACCGCAGCGTTCGACCTGCTCAGTGAAATTGGCCGCGACTGCGTGGGCGCACTGGAAATCCTGCCCGACGGGCAAAGCTCCAGTGGCCCGGGCCCGCTGCAGGCGCAGGCGCTGAGCGAAGCCCAGGTGGCGCAGTGGCTGCGCGGCACCACCAGCCCGGCCACGCTGGCGGGGGCAGACGAACAGGAGCTGCGCATCTCGATCGCCGGCGCACAGGAAAAGACCGCCCTGCTGCTGCACCAGGGACGCTGGTGCCTGCCCCAGGGCAGCACGCCCACCACGCACATCTTCAAGCTGCCGCTGGGCCTGATTGGCGGCATGAAGCTGGACATGCGCCATTCGGTGGAAAACGAATGGCTGTGCGCGCAGATCCTCAAGGCCTTTGGCTTGCCGGTGGCGGATTGCCAGATGCTGCAGTTCGAGGACCAGAAGGCGCTGGTGGTCGAGCGCTTCGACCGTGCGTGGTGGCAGAGCCCGCAAGGGGAGGCGCAGCTGCTCCGCCTGCCGCAGGAAGACTGCTGCCAGGCCCTGGGCCTGCCGCCCGAGGCCAAGTACGAGGCCGATGGCGGCCCAGGCATGGATCGCCTGCTCGATCTGCTGGAGGGCTCGCAGGCCCGCGAGGCGGACCGTCGCAACTTCTTCAAGGCCCAGCTGCTGTTCTGGATGCTCTGCGCCACCGATGGCCATGCCAAGAACTTCAGCCTCTTCCTGCGCCCGGGCGGTCGCTTCCAGCTCACGCCGCTGTACGACGTGCTGTCGGCCTACCCGGTGCTGGGCGAAGGGCCTGCAAAGCTGTCGCCCTTCCGCGTGCGCATGGCAATGGCCGTGCGCGCCAAGAACCCACATTGGCGGATGGCGGATATCCAGCGCCGGCATTGGGAGGCCCTGGGGGCACGGCATGGCGTGGTCAGCGACGCCGGCCGGGCGGCAACAGCCGTGATCGATGAGCTCGTCAGCCAGACCCCAAGCGTCATCGACACCTTGCGTGACCACCTGCCCGAAGGCTTTACGCCCCGGGTCGCGGAATCTGTCTTCAAGGGCCTGCAGCAAGCTGCTGACACGCTGCAAGCCGCCGGCTCAGAAGCCGCTGATTGAAAGCGGCTACAGCAGCTTCGTCACCTCCCGGAAATCCGGCTCGTCCTCGCACGCCTCCACGCTGAACCCCAGCCCCTTCACCAGCTTCAGCATCGCCGTGTTGGCCTTCAGCACCAGGCCGTCCAGGCGCTCCAGGCCTTGCTCGCGGGCCACAGCGAAGAGCGACTCCATCAGCCGCGAGCCCAGGCCCTGGCCGGCGAAGGCGTCGGCAATCAGCAGGGAGAACTCGGCGCTGCGGCCGTCGGGGTGGGTGGTGTAGCGGGCCACGCCGGCGATCTGCTCCAGGCCTTCCGGCCCCGCGCGGTGCAGGGCCAGCAGGGCCATCTCGCGTTCGTAGTCGATGAGCGTGAAGCGCGCCAGCATCTTGGGCGGCAGCTGCTTGAGCGTGGCGGCGAAGCGGTTGTAGCGGCTCTCGGGCGAGAGCCCGGCCACCAGGGCCTGCAGGCGTTCGGCGTCGTCGGGCTGGATGGCGCGCACCTGGCACAGGCGGCCGTCGCGCAGCGCCACGGTGTGGGCCAGTTGCACCGGGAAGGGCTTGATGGCCAGATGCCGGTAGGCAGCGCCCACGGGGGCGCTGGGCTCGGCCGCCAGCACGATGCGCGCATCCACCGCCACGCAGCCTTGTTCGTCGGCCAGCACGGGGTTGATGTCCATCTCGCGCAGTTGCGGCAGCTCGCAGGCCATTTCGGACACACGCATCAGCAGCGCTTCCAGCGCCTCCATCTGCACCGGGTTGGCGCCGCGCCAGGGGCCGAGCAGCTTGGCCACGCGGGCGCGCTGGATGAGCTGGCGGGCCAGGAAGCGGTTCAGCGGCGGCAGCTCCATGGCGCGGTCGTTGATGAGCTCCACCAGGGTGCCGCCAGCGCCGAACACGATCACCGGGCCGAAGGGCGGCTCAAACACCAGGCCGATGTGCAGCTCGCGCGCCTGGCGGGTGCGCGCCATGGGCTGCACGGTCACGCCCAATTCCTTCAGTTGCGGGGCGTGCTGGCGCACACGGGTGAGCAGCAGCTCAAAGCCGTCGCGCACCGAAAGCGCATTGCGCAGGTCCAGCAGCACGCCCTCGACATCGCTCTTGTGCGTGATGCCCTCGTCGTCGATCTTCAGCGCCACGGGGAAGCCGATCTGGGTGGCGATCATCATGGCCTCGTGCGCGCTGCGGGCCTTGAGCGTGCCGGTCACGGGGATGTTGAAGGCCGCCAGCAGGGCCTTGCTTTCCATTTCGGTGAGCAGGCTGCGGCGCTGCGCCAGCACGGTGTCGATGAGCAGGCGCGCGCCGTCCAGATCGGGCGCGGGCAGGGGCGAGAGCGGTGCGGGCACCTGCTCCAGCAGGTGCTGGTTGCGGTGGTAGCTGGCCAGATGGGCCAGCGCGCCCACGGCGGCCTCGGGGGTGCGGAAGCTGGGGATGCCGGCCGCGCCCAGCTGGGTGCGCGCCTCGGCCGCCACGCCCTCACCCATCCAGCAGGCCAGCAGGGGTTTTTCCAGTTCGGGGCGCACCTGCAGCAGGGCCTCGGCGCAGGCCGCACCCGGGCTGCCGGGCAGCGGGGCGTGCAGGGCCAGCACGGCGTCGGTGTCGGCGCGGTTCTGCAGCGCGCGCACCGCCTCGCGGTACTGCTCGGGGCCGCCGTCGGGGCTGAGGTCGTGCAGGGCGCTCACTTCAAGGCCGACGCGCTCGGCCCAATCCGCCGCCAGTACGGCCGCGCCGCCGCCGTTGCTGACCAGGCCCAGGCCATGCTCCACGGTACGGCCGCGCCGCCCCAGCACGCCCAGGGCCTTGGCGGCGGCAAACAGCTCGGCCGAGGCGTTCACCCGCACCGCGCCGGCGCGGCGCAGGGCGGCGTCAAACACCTCGTCGCGCCCGGCCAGGGCGCCGCTATGGGTTTGCGCCACGCGCTGGCCCTCATCGCGCCGGCCGGTCTTCAGCACCAGCACGGGCTTGGCGTGCGCGGCCAGGCGCAGGGCGCTCATGAAGGGCCGTGCCGCGCTCAGGCCTTCAAGGTGCAGCACGATGGAATGGGTGTGCGGGTCGGCCGCCAGATAGACGAGCAGCTCGGCCAGGTCCACACCCGGGTGCGGGCCCAGGGCCACCACGCTGGAAAAGCCCACGCCGCTGGCGTTCGCACCTTCCAGCAGGGCGGCGCAGAGCGAGCCCGATTGCGAGAGCACCGCCAGGCCGCCCGGCCGCACCAGCGGGCCGATCAGGCTGGCATTCAGGCCCAGGCGCGGGTTCTGCAGGCCGCTGCAGTTCGGCCCCAGCAGGGGCAGGCCTTCACGGGCGGCAATCTCGTGCAGATGGCGGGCCAGCGCGGCGTCCAGATGGCTGCCCAGGATCAGCGCGCTGCGGCAGCCGATGCGGCTGGCCAGCTCCAGCGCGCCGGCCAGCTCGGCGCGCGCCTGGGCCAGCTCGGCCAGGGGGCCGCTGCGCTGCACGTCCAGCAGCGTGAACTCGCCCTCGAAGCGCTGCGCTTTCAGATGCGCCAGCAGCAGCTCGGCCGCCGCGCTGCGCTGGCCCTCGGGGCTCGTGAGCACCACCAGCGAACGCGGTGCCATCAGGGGAGTGAGAGGGTGGGGATTCATGCCAGTTGCCTCACCATGATTTGCCTTCTGACCGCCGCATGGCACCGTCTTGACCAAGTGCCACCGTGGAACCGGCTTCGCCGGGCCACTGGTGGCGCCCCCCTGGGGGGAGGCGCCGAAGGCGCTTCGGGGGGGGTGCCAATCAAGCCTCCACCAAGACACGCAGGTGCGCTGCCGCACTGCGCGCCAGCGCGGAGAGCGAATAGCCGCCCTCCAGGCAGGAGACGATACGCCCGCCGCAGCTGGCGCGCGCCTGTGCGAGCAGTTGCAGGCTGAGCCACTGGTAGTCGGCCTCGCTCCAGCCCAGATTGCCCATGTCGTCCTCGCGGTGGGCGTCGAAGCCGGCGGAGATGACGATCAGTTCGGGCGCAAAGCGCGCGAGGGCGGGCAGCCAGTGCGTTTCGATGGCTGCGCGCATCGCCGGGCCGCCGCTGCGTGCCGCCAGCGGCGCCAGCACCACGTTGGCGGCGGGCGGGCTGGTGTCACGGAAGGGAAACAGATCGGCCTGGTAGCTGGAGCACAGCAGCACGCGTTCGTCGCCAGCCCAGATGTCCTCGCTGCCGTCGCCGTGGTGCACGTCGAAGTCCACCAGGGCCACGCGCTGCAGGCCGTGCTCGGCCAGAGCCTGGGCCACGGCCACGGCGGCGTTGTTGAAGAAGCAGAAGCCGCTGCCGCCATGCCGCCCGGCGTGGTGGCCGGGAGGGCGCACGGCGCAGAAGGCATTGGGTGCCTGGCCGCGCAGCACCAAGTCCACCGCGTGCGCGGCCGCACCGGCCGCGCGGCGCGCGGCGCGCAAGGTGAAGGGGTTGATGAGCGTGTCGGCGTCCAGGCGCGCGTAGCCCTCGGTCGGCACCAGGTCTTGCAGGCGGTAGAGCCAGGCGGCGTCGTGCACGCGCAGCAGCTGCGCATCGGTGGCCTGCGGCGCATCCACCGGCTGCACACAGTCCAGCAAGCCCTTGATGAGCAGGTGGTCGTTCAACGCCCCCAGGCGTTCCGGGCACTCGGGGTGGTCCGCGCCCATCACATGGCGTTCGCAGTCGGGGTGGGTCAGGTAGGCCGTCAGCATGGTGGGCCCATTCTTGACCTGTCCGCATTGCGCCAAACTGACAGCGAACGGGAGATGCACCGATGGATGAGTTGGAACAAGCCGCCGGCTGGATCGCCGACGCCGAACTGCTGGTGGTGGCCGCTGGCGCCGGCATGGGGGTCGATTCCGGCCTGCCGGACTTTCGCGGCAATGAAGGCTTCTGGAAGGCCTACCCGGCCCTGCGTGGGCAAAGTTTTGTGGAAATGGCCAACCCGCGCGGCTTTGCGCAGGCCCCCGCGCGCGCCTGGGGCTTCTACGGCCACCGGCTGGCGCTGTACCGGGCCACGCAGCCGCACGCGGGCTTTGGCCTGCTGCTGACATGGGGCCAGCACCTGCCGCTGGGGGTGACGGTGTTCACCTCCAATGTGGACGGCCAGTTCCAGCGCGCCGGCTTCGACGCGGTGTATGAATGCCATGGCTCGATCCACCACCTGCAGTGCACCCGGCCCTGCACCGAAGCCATCTGGCCGGCCGACGGCTTTGTGCCTGAGGTGGACGAGGTCGAGTGCCGGCTGCTGAACGAGCCGCCGCGCTGCCCGCGCTGCGGCGCGCTGGCGCGGCCCAACATCCTGATGTTTGGCGACGGCGCCTGGCTGGATTCGCACAGCGCCCGGCAGCAGCTGCGGCTGGAGGCCCGGCTGCGCCAGGCGCAGCGCATTGTGGTGGTGGAACTGGGCGCGGGCACGGCCGTGCCCTCGGTGCGGCACTTCAGCGAGACGCTGGTGCATCAGCTGGATGCACGGCTGGTGCGCATCAACCCGCGCGAGGCGCAGGTGCCAGTCGGGCAGGTCGGCCTGGCCTGCGGGGCGCTGGAGGGTCTGAACCGTCTGAACCGTCTGAACCGCCTGCCGCCCTGAACGATCGGTTGCCTAGTGTGGTGTTGCATGCTTGATGCACCTTATGTGGCCGTGCGGGAGACCCCGCCGGGATTTCGCCCCGGCAGGCGACTCCCTTTCTTGCTCGTGCAAG
>ERZ761602.7838-NODE-7838-length-11069-cov-7.008989_pt1 | contig 11069 bp, 9 predicted proteins | sample MGYA00512165_ERZ761602 | MGnify/ENA primary metagenome ERZ761602 (study PRJEB28899, sample SAMN02445085) | bioreactor sludge metagenome | biome: EBPR sludge; isolation source: Thorneside wastewater treatment plant | place: Australia: Brisbane, Thorneside... | reverse complement strand
GCAGGTTGCAATGTGCGGCGTTGAGCAAGGTGCTCTTCACCCTCACTGGTCAGCAGACCCTCGCCCAAAATCACCCGCGCCCGCTGCAAGCTGGGACCTTTGACAAAGTTATCCGCCTGCTTGAGCAAAACTTCTTCGATGAAAGCGGGGTGGTTCAGAAGAAAAAGATCCCGTTTGCGGAGTTTGACCCGCGCAATATCGCCCTGTTCATGCGCAAGATCGGTCAGCGCATCCAGCGGGTTGCGAAAGACGTTCCATAGAAATTGGAAAGTGGATGTTTTATAAGTGGGTTGTTCCAGGGCTAAATTCGTTTCCATCGGCTATCTCCATTGATAGCCAAAGGATACTGTTTTGGATCGATTAAGTCCGCCCGCAGAAGTGGGAAACCTCTCCCCCTATTTGGTGGGTGTGTAATAAAGTGACAGTCACCTTGAAGGTAACTGTCACTTAGGGTTCTACAACTCCTCCACCATCACCAACCCATAGCGGACCGCCATCAGCGCCGCCTGCGTTCGATCGTTCACCCCCAACTTCACGAACAGATCACTGACATAACCCTTCACCGTCATCTCGGTGAGCGATACCTCGCTTGCGATTTCTTTATTGCTCTTGCCTTTTGCAAGCAATTTCAAAACGCCACGCTCACGCTCAGTCAAGGAATCAAACGGGTCATCGGGCATGGGCGCGCGCGCCATTAAACGTCTGGCAATATCAGGGTGTAATTGCGGTTTGCCTTGCGCCGCACCACGAATGGCAGCCACCAGTTCATCACCGCTCATCTCTTTCAATAAAAATCCACTCGCGCCTGCCCGCAATGCAGCATATACATGCGCGTCATCGTTGAAGGTCGTCAATATCACGATCGGTAGGTCGGGGTATTCTGGCCGAATTTGCTTCAACGCATCCACGCCGGTCATCTCGGGCATTTGCAGGTCCATCAAGACCACATCGGGCTTGTGTTTTTTGATCAACGCCAACACGCCCGTACCATTCTGAGCCTCCCCCACCACGCGCATATCCTTCTCGGCATCAATGGTCAATGTCAACCCACGGCGCACAACTTGATGATCGTCGGCAATGATTATTTTTAGCATGGCACATCCTATGGATTCCGAAAGTTCTACTTTCGGGTATGTCCTGAAGTAGAACTTCAAGACTTCGATACGATCAGAGGAATTTTATACTTTAAAATCGTGCCGCGCCCAATTTCAGAATCAACTGTCAACTCGCCGCCCAACGCCAGCACTCGTTCGCGCATTCCACGCAAGCCATAATGCCCCACAGGTACAGCGTGTATATCAAATCCGGAACCATCATCCGAAACATACACCTGCAAAAACGAATCGACGCTCACTTGCACGACCACACTCCGCCCGTCACTGTGCTTCAATATATTTTGTAATGCCTCGCGCAGCACCCATGTCGCTTCGCTGGAAATATTTTTTGGAAGAATTACAACCTGCGGCATTTCCAGCGTTACAGACAGCAACGCCCCGCCCTCGAGTCCGCTTCGGTTGGAAAACGCCTCACACTCCGCCCGAACCGATTCAGCGAAGTTGACCTTTTCCCCGCCGGATGTTTCGCGCAGTTGATCGAGCATCAAGCGCATTTCCTTCAACGTATCGCTTGCCAGGCTCTCCAACTCTGCCAGCTTCTCCTTGAAATCCTCGGGCGCGGATTTTTTCAATCCGCGCGCCATCAAATGCAATCCGAACATCTGCTGCGTGACCGAGTCATGCAAATCTCTCGCAATGCGCTGACGTTCCTCATATGCCGCGATGGATTTTTCATCCGCAAGCGCGCGTTCGGTTTGTTCCTTCACCCGCACTTCGAGATTTTTATTTAACTCATACAGGCTTTCATAGGCATTCGCATACGCCAGCGCCAGCGCCGCCTGCCCAGCCAACGCATTGAGACGTTTTACCTCATCCCCTTCATATTGCGGACCTGCGCGGCGCGGTCCCAGCCAGTACCCGCCGATGGTGACACTGCCTGCAATCAGGCGGGAATTCCATGCGGGCGTTGTATGCGGGGGTGGCACATCCGGTTCGGGGAACAATTTCAATGTCCCCCACTCCGCGCCGATTTGATTTGGAAAAACATCATCCAGTAGGTGAACGATCTCGTCCCGGCGATTCGCGCGGGCAAGCAAATATTGCATTGATTGAACCGCAGATTCAAATTTGAGCCGGTCGGGGTAAAGCAGTTTATCCAGCCAGGTTTGAATCAATTTACGGGTCGGGTCGAAAATGATCGCCGCCGTCAGAAGGCTGATGACCGGCGCAAGCGGTCTTGAAGTGAGAGAATCCGCAAAAAGGGAGGTGAGGCTTGTGGTCAGAAACAGGTATAAGGTCAGGAGAAGAAGCGACGCAAATCCATAAACGAGAGTCCGCCTGAGGGCGCGGTCAATGCCGAAAAGGTCGTGCCGCATCACGGCGTAGGCGATCCCGAAAGGAACAAAGAGTTGAAAGACCAATAAAAGGTTGTAGGAGAAGATATCCAACCCCATTGCCAGCGTTAGCGGACGAACCCACAAGGGGATCTCCGCCAGGAACAAACTGATGCCTACAATGCGGGCGCGTTGGGCGTCCAGAAAATTTTCGGGGTTCGGGTCGCGAGCCGCATTCGCGAGGTTATAAATGAAAAAGATGATGACAAAGGTGAACCAAAAGAAGAGCAGGAAGGCGACCATTCCACGCTGCCATGGCAGCGAACTTGCGAATAATGCCAAGAGAAGCAGAAAAGAAAAAACGTAACCGGATACGACTGCCCGGGTGGATATATCGATCCGGCGTGGAAACCTCACACTGACATGCAGCGCCATTGGCAGGAGTGCTGCAGCCTGCACCAAACGTGCGACAATATGTGGGTTTAATAAGGAAAGCAGGGTCACGCCCGGATGAACATCCGGCAGGTCTTTGGACTCGAATGGAACGCTGAGGAAGAATGCGAAGAAGGTCGAGAAGCAGGCGATCAGGGAATGGCTTGCCTGCGGACGGAGGATGGCGGGGACCAACCCAGTAATCAATATTAATAATGAGACGATGAAAGAAAACGGTGTGACGGCAAGATAGATGGGGATGCCGCTCGAATTGGCAGCCCAGCCGAATAGGATGATGTTGAATGAAAAAGCGGCGAAGATCGGCAGGTAGAGGGTGAAAATTTTTCTCATGCCGACGATGAAAACTTCAGGAGATCCCCAACAGGTCCAATAATTTCGGCGTATCGGCAATGACTTCATCTGCACCGATCTTTCTCAACTCTGGTTCTTCGCCAAAACCGCATAACACACCAACGGTTTGCGTCCCCGCCGCTTTGCCTGCGCGGATGTCCACAGTGGTGTCGCCGATCATCAGGCAATGCTCGGGGGGGACGTTCATCTTTTGGGCGGCAAGTAGAACCGGGTCAGGGTAGGGCTTGGTATGCTGGGCTGATAACCCGGTGACAATCGCATCGAAGTATTTGACGAGATCGTATTGCTCGAGAAAAGTCATTGTCCCTTTTTCATCGCGCGCACTGACCACGGACATGGGGTAACGCCCGTGGAGCTGCTGGAGCATCTTATCCACCCCTGGCACAAGCAGAAATTTTTTGTCGGAATGTTTTCGGTGACGTGAAAGCCAATTGATGACGGCGACCATCTCATCGTCCAGCCCGAGGCGGTCGGCAAGTCCCAGCAAGGCATTGCCTGGGGATTCGATCCACATCACAAAACGCCGGGCAGCATGGTCCGGGTCCCGAAAGAGGGATTTTGGAAAGAACTTCGACACTTTTTGGGCATAAAGATCATCTGTGTCACTGAGAGTCCCATCCACATCGAAGCAGATGGCTTTTATTTGCGAAACGTTCAGGGGCATGGATTAATTGTACCAAAGGGACTATACTTGTATTGGGTTCCACATGAAAGAAGATCATTCGCGTTCACTCCTTGAGTTATTGGTAAAAGTCAGCCGCGAGGTTGCAACCGCGCTCGATTTGCGCACGGTTTTGCAGCGAGTCCTCTTTGCCTGCCTTCAATATGTGGGCGGAGAACGCGGCAGTATCGTCGTCATGGACGATATGGGCAAACCCGTAGATGCCACCATCGTCTATGGCAGGCAATTCCACGACCATACCACCCAGCAATTACGCGACACGGTGGAACGAGGGCTCGCCGGTTGGGTCGTGCAAAACCGCAAAGCCGCCCTCGTGCCGGATACCAGCAAGGATGAACGTTGGTTGAGGCGGGCGGATGATTCGGCCGATAAATCGGGCGCCAAGTCTGCCATTTGCGTGCCCCTGATAGCGCGGGAGCGCATTGTGGGGGTGCTGACACTGGTACATTCGGTGCCAAATACTTTCAACGAAGAACATCTCAAATTGATGCAGGCCATCTCCGACCAGGCAAGTGTGGCGGTCTTGAACGCGCGGCTGTACACCGAAACTCAACGCACGGCACGGGTCATGTCTGCACTAGCAGAGGGGGCGGCAGCGCTCCACTCTTCACTGGAGATGCAGGACGTTTTGAGGCGCATCCTCAACCAGACCATGCAGGCGCTGCAGGTGGAAACAGTGGCGCTGGCATTGATCGACCCTGCAAGTAACGACCTCATCGTCAAGGCGGCTGCGGGCAACAATTCCGGCAGCATCCCAGGGATTCGCATCCCTGCCGGGCAGGGGTTGGCGGGCAGGGTCGTCTCCGAAAAACGCGGACACATCATTCCAGCCGTCAACCTCGAAACCGGCATGGCTGAATCGGACAGGCTGAACGGATTGGCGATGCGCGCACTGGCGGTTGCTCCGATCCAGGCGCAGGGAAAAGTCATCGGTGTGCTTGAGGCGATCAACCCCATCTCCGGTTCCTTCGACCCGGATGCCTTGGTGGTAATGACCGGGCTTGGGAACATCGCCGGGAGTACGCTCGATAACTCACAGCTTTTCGAGCAATTACAAAATGCCCACAAGCATTACCGCGAACTCTTCGAAGACAGTGTGGACCCGATCCTGATCACCGATTGGGAGGGACGCGTGTTGGAAGTGAACCGCCGTGCGGCAACCTTGAGCCAATATTCCGCCAGGGAACTCCGCAGTATGAGCATCGATCAATTGCACGAAGTCAATTGGGCAAAAGCCGGGTTGAACTTCGAAGCGCTCAAGAACGGCGGGACCTGCGGATACGAATCCGGTCTGTTATGCAACGACGGCGCAATGGTGCCGATCGAAGTGTACGCGCGGCGGGTGGAATTCAACGACACCGAAGCCATCCAATGGATCATGCGCGATATCACCGCACGCAAGGAATTGGATGCCCTGCGCGACGATATGACCTCGATGATCTTCCACGATCTGCGTTCTCCGCTGGGCAACATCGTCTCAAGCCTGGAAATGATGAGCGGACTCCTACCCGCGGACGAAACGCTGAACTCAATGCTCAACATCGCCAAAAATTCCACCGGGCGCATCCAGCGGCTGGTCAATTCCCTGCTGGATATAAACCGACTTGAAACCGGCCAGGAGATCGCCGACCAAAACCCGATCGACCCGGTGGCACTTGTGCGTGAAGCGATCCGCGATGTGGAACCAGGCGTTGCCGCCCGCCAGCAAACCCTGACCAACCGCGCCACAACCGTCCTGCCTTTAGTCTGGGTGGATGTGGATATGATCTACCGCGTCCTGATCAACCTGTTGGAGAATGCCATCAAATTCACGCCAGTAACCGGGCGGATCGATATTGGCGCGCAGACCGCCCCCGATGGCATGTATGTCAATTTCTGGGTGCGCGACAACGGTCCCGGGATTCCACCGTCGGAACGTGAACGCATCTTCGAAAAGTTCACTCGCCTGCGGGGCAGGAATAGACCCGGCGGGTTGGGCGTGGGGCTGGCGTTCTGTCGTCTGGCAGTGACCGGGCATGGCGGTAAGATCTGGATCGAAAGCGAAGTTGACAAGGGGACAACCTTCTGGCTGTCACTGCCTGTGGCAACCCGCAAGACCACCGGCACGCTCAAACGCCAGACCGGACGGTTGACCTTCAAACCGGATAAAATTCAACCCAAAAAAGATAACCAGGGAAACGATAAACCCGCCGAAAGCAAACCATAATTCAGCGGACATTTCCCAATACACCGCGCACAAACGCGCCTCCGCTATCACAGCGGCCGAAACAGGAAAGGACCCTTACCCGAAGCCTTATGCAGGAAATTACCAGCAACATCATCATCGAAGAACAGTTCCCAGGCGTGACTCTGGGGGCGATCGTCACCCCGCGCGGATTGATCCAGATCGATGCGCCGCCCTCCCCCGAAGATGCCCGTTCGTGGCGCGCCTCACTCATGAATTTGGGTGGCGGAATAGACCGGGCACTGATCAACATGGATGCTCATCCAGACCGCACCCTCGGCGCGCGCGCCATGGATTGCACCGTCATCGCGCATGAGAAGACCGCCAACATCTTCCGCACGCGCCCCAGCACCTTCAAAGCGCAGGGAGAAGAAACCGGCGCGGATTGGGAATCCATTCCCGGCTTGGGCAGTGTACGTTGGGCTCCCCCCGAAATCTCATTCCTCGACCAGATGACCTTGCATTGGGGCGCTTCGCCGGTCGTACTCGAACATCACCCAGGGCCCTCCAATGGGTCTATTTGGGTGCGCCTGCCCGCAGAAAAGGTGCTCTTCGTTGGCGATGCTGTCATGAAGAACCAGCCGCCCTTCCTTGCCGGATCCAATCTAAAAGCCTGGCTCGAATCGCTCGACTTGCTGTTCGAACCCGAGAACAAGGGCTATACATTCATTAGCAGTCGTGGCGGTGTTGTCAACATCAATACCATCAATTCACAATACGATTTCCTCAAATACGCCCACGATAAGTTGAACAAACAGACGGGTAAAAAGCCCAACCCGGCCGCGGTGGAAAAAATGGTCGCCTCCCTGCTGACCTGGTTCAAGGCGCCTGCCGCGCGGCAAAAACAGTTCGCCCAACGCCTGCGCTACGGACTGCTCCACTACAACACGCGCCAATACAACACCCCCACCCACAATTTCGAAGACTGATGGCTGACTCCCTCCCCATCCTTGAACTGATGCGTGGAGCCGTGGTCGAAGCCGTCCATCGCGGCTCCATCGCCGTGGCAGTTTCGGATGGAACCCTCCTACGCTCGTATGGCGACCCGCACAAGGTCGCCTTTTTACGCTCCTCCGCCAAACCTTTTCAGGCATTGCCGTTCGCCGAAAACGGCGGCTTCGAGCATTACACATATACCCAAAGCGAGATCGCCCTCTCATGTGCCTCGCATGAGACCGCTCAAATGCATCTCGACGCCGTGCAAGCCCTGCAAAAAAAGATCGGCATCGAAGAAAAGAATTTGCAATGCGGCCCGCACCTGCCGGGCGACCCGAACAAATTACGGGAAGTTATCCAAAAGAACATCGTGCCGACGCCCAATTTCAACAACTGCTCGGGCAAGCACACCTCCATGCTGGCGTTCGCAAAAATGCGAGGGCTTCCCCTCGAGACCTACCTCGCCCCCGATCATCCTGTCCAACGCGATATCCTAACGACGCTGGCTGAGATGTGCGACCTGCCAATGCAAGAGATTCGATCCGGCATCGACGGCTGCTCTGCCCCCAACTTTGCCCTGCCCCTTTACAACGCCGCCCTCGCCATGGCAAGGCTATGCGACCCACACAGACTCACTGCGGCTCGTTCTGCCGCTTGTAAAAAGATCACCGACGGCATGACCGCCCACCCTGAAATGGTAAGCAACTTCGGCGAGTTCGACTGCGAGTTGATGAAAATTGGAGAGGGGAAAATCGTCACCAAGAGAGGCGCAGAAGGCTTCCAGATCATTGGCATCCAGCCCGGGGTCATCCATGAAAGAGGTGTGGGCATCGCATTCAAGGTCGAAGACGGCGATAAATCATCAATGGATGACGACCTCGACACGCATACGCGAGTCCGGCCGCCGGTGACGCTGGAGATTCTGCGTCAACTTGGCGCATTGAACAACGAGCAATTAAACTCCCTTGCGAGATTCGGACCAGAGAAGACCCTCAAGAATTACGCCGGTCTTGTCACAGGAAAAATGTACCCTGCCTTCAAGTTATGAAACCGCTCGAGGATGAATTTCTTCGGTCTCTGATTGCCCGCTTTGATGGGCGCGGAATCATTGGCATTGCAATCACGGGGAGCTATTCGCGGGGCGCGCAGGATAAATACAGCGATGTAGATTTGGATATCTTCGTGAACGACCTGCCTGGAGACGATTACACGCTTCACATCTTCGACGGGAAATTGGTCAGCGTTAAATATATCCGCCTTGCCGACGAGTTGGACTCGCTGTCCAAACCCGAACGCGCCGTCTGGTCTGTGAACGGGCTGCGCAGCATGGTCATCCTTGCCGACCCGAATGGCGACCTTGCATCGCTCAAACAGAAGGCTGCGAACTTCAAGTGGGAGAGCTTGCAGCCCGCCGCGGATCGATACGCCATCGAACAGCTGGCTGGGTGTTCCGAGGAAGCGCGCAAGATCATGAGCGGATTGCTCCAGGAAAATGAATCCAAGGTCTTGTACGCCGCATGGGGAATGTTCAAGGGGCTGTCTTTTGCCGTACTCGTTCAGACTGGCTTGTTGATACCCACCGAAAACCGCGCCTTCTCCCTGCTCGAAGATCACTTCGGCGCATCCCACCCGTGGACACGCGCCTTCCGCCTCTCCTTCGGCATGAATGTCGAAGCAGGTATCCCGGCGTATAAGACGCGCGGCATGGCCTCGCTCGATCTTTATGAAGAGACGCATCACCTCTTTACAGGCATCCTCCGAGACGGACACCGTGAAGTCATTGGGAATACGCTACAATTGATCTCGGATTTCAAGAAAACCTGGAATTGATCTCATGTCCACAAAACCGATTCTCAACGTCCGCGAACTCTCGGTCACCTACCCCGACAACAACGGGGGATTGGATGCGCTGGACCACATCTCATTCAACATGCGCCCGCGCGAGTTCGTCTGTTTTCTCGGTCCTTCCGGCTCTGGCAAGACCACCTTTCTGAGAGTGCTGGCAGGGATCCTCCAACCCACTTCCGGTTCGGTGAACTTCATGTATCACCACCAGCCGCGCATCGGCATGGTCTTTCAACAAGCCAACCTGATGCCGTGGCGAACCGTGATCCAAAATATCATGCTTCCGCTTGAACTGGAGGGAACGGGAAACGTCAAAGCCGAGAACAAAGCGAGAGAGATGATCAAACTGGTGGGGTTGAAAGGTTTTGAAGATTCACTCCCCCGTGACCTATCCGGCGGGATGGCTCAACGTGTGGCCATCGCCCGCGCCCTCATCCATGACCCTGACCTGCTTTTGCTCGATGAGCCATTTGCTTCGCTGGATGCGCTTACCCGTGAGCGCATGTGGACGGAACTTTCCAACATCTGGCAGGCGAAGCAGAAGACGGTCATTATGGTGACCCATTCGATCAACGAATCGCTCTTTCTTGCAGACCGCGTGATGGTGCTCACCCAACGCCCGGGGAAGATCAAAATGGACGTGGAGGTCGATCTTCCACGTCCACGTACGGACGATATTCGATATACAAGTCATTTCGGGAGATTGGCAAAGAAATTACGTGGGGCGATCGAGTAAATCCAACCTAAGTCGGACTTACATTCTTGGCAGATCCATCAACAAAACTTCAACAAGCAATCTCGAATTGACATTCCGCTCCATCTTCTCCAGCACAGATTCGTGGTCACTGACAACCTTCCGCGCAGAAGATAGATCCAGCCTGCCTGCCAAAAACTCGATTTCCATGTTACGGTCCACATTGATAAGGGGAGTCTCCGCGCCAGCCACTCTAAGAAGCACATCGCGCCAGTAGGAGAGCCAGACGAGGATGGTCTGGCGCATGGCGTCCTTGTCCCTAGCGAGTTTTTCGGCGTAGGAGAATTTTTCAACCCTTGAAGCGGGCAGGATGGTCTGAAGGTCGTTCAGACGTTCTTCGCGCTTTTCGAGGACAGTCGCATCATCCACAAGCCTGCGGGCAAAGCCGGGTCTTCCGCCGGAGATGTGGGCGAGCAAGCGGGCGCGGTCTTCGTCCACGCCGCGATCCATCAAGTCTGCGACAATTGCCTCGATGGGCAGGGGGCGCAAGCGCAGGATCTCACAACGGGAATTGATGGTGGGTAAAAGTTGTTCGGGATTATCAGCTGTCAGGAGCAGGATGGCGTGCGCAGGTGCTTCTTCCAGGGTTTTGAGCAAAGCGTTGGCGGCGTTGTCGTTGGCATCTTGAAAACGCAAAAATATGGCGACCCGGTATTGCGATTGATATGGTTTGAGATGGAAAGTCTTTTGTAAGTCACGGATTTGTGAAATGCGGATCTCACCCGTTGGGCTGGGAACCAGGTCCGAATCGACCGGCTCGACAACGTTCAAGTCAGGATGCCTCATCTCTTCGATCTGTTTGCAAGTACGGCAAGTGAAGCAGGGTTCACCCGGGGCAACCGGCTTTTCGCAGTTCAAGGCTTGGGCAAGGCGCAACGCCAACGTTCGGCGCCCCAAACCGGGAGCACCGGCGAAAAGATAGGCATGGCGGGTATCCCCGCGCGCCACATGGCGTCGCAGCATATCCACAGCCCATTCGTGCCCGAGGAGGTTCCAGTTATCCATGGGTTACAAGTATCAGGTTCAAGGTTTCAGGTGTCAAGTGCGGAGAAATGTGTCCGGTTCCAGGTATCAAGTATCAGGTCAAGAGCAAATCGAGATTACTCTTTTCCAGATCGCAGCCTGACGAAAGATTCATATCGTTCGGGAAAAATCTTCCCTTCCTTCAATGCAGTGAGGACGGCGCAGCCGGGTTCGTGTTGATGGGTGCAATCGCTGAACTGACAGTTCTCCACCAAGCCGCGTAATTCGGGGAAGTACGCATCGATCTCCTCCGGCTCTGTATCCCACAACCCAAGCGACTTCCAGCCAGGAGTGTCGGCAACATAACCGCCGCCGTCGATCGCGAATAGCTGACGAGTCACCGTGGTATGTCGTCCCTTTTTCATGGCGGAACTGATCTCGTTAACCGCCAGTCCCAAACCGGGTTGAAGTG
>ERZ761602.7836-NODE-7836-length-11075-cov-3.256897_pt1 | contig 11075 bp, 9 predicted proteins | sample MGYA00512165_ERZ761602 | MGnify/ENA primary metagenome ERZ761602 (study PRJEB28899, sample SAMN02445085) | bioreactor sludge metagenome | biome: EBPR sludge; isolation source: Thorneside wastewater treatment plant | place: Australia: Brisbane, Thorneside... | reverse complement strand
GGCAGCGTGCGGACCGCCTCGAGCTCTTTGCGGGCGCGCGCGTTGGGGCCGCTCGTCACGTAAGCGAGCAGCGCGATGCTGCCGAAGCCGGTGACGGCCAGAGACTCGATGCCGTACATGAAGGCTGCGTAGAGCGCGGCCACGAAACAGGCGGGGAACAAGAGCGCGGCCGCGCGGTGGGGCTTGGTCCCGCGGAAGTGCACGAGCGCGGCGGCGCCGATCGCGCTGACGCCGACGAGGATGAGCCCGGTGCCGATCGCGAATTCGAGGCTCATCACCTCGTCGAGCGCCTGCTTTTCGGCCGACAGCTTCTGCATCACGTCCTTGACCCGCTCGCGCTGGATCTTGGCGGTCAGGTCCGCGACCTGCGGCTCGATCTTGGCCGCGGCGCTGCGAAGGATGACACCGACGACGATGGCGACGGCCGATGCGGCCGCAACCGGGACCACGAGCGCCTTGTCCCGTTCGACGGGTGACGCGCCCGGCGAAGCGCCGGTCGCCGCTGACTTGTCGGGCTGAGCCTTGGGTTCCGGCATCGGGGGACATGGAATAGACCGGTGGGCGCCCCACCGCAAATGGTCCCCGGTTGACGGCCCCGAGGCGTGCGGACGAGCATGCGCCAGATGGTGGACGACCGACCGAGCCTGGACGCCGACGAGGACGGCGTGGCCGAGGCGGCGCTCGACCTCGGCCGCCCTGCGAAGAGCGCGCTCAGGAGCCCGCTCGCGGAGGCGCTGGCGGCAATCCTCGATGCCGTTTCGCGAACCGGTGCCATCCGCGCGGTCGTCCTCCGCCTCGGGGGAGAGCCGACGCTCCCCGCTCCGGAGCACGGACAGACGCGTGCTCGGACCGAAGCGCAGTGCCGTTCCGAGCAGGCGGCGGTCGAGCGTCTGCGGGCGTCGACGATCCCGTTCGCGGCCTGGCTCCGTGGACCGGTGCGCGGGCCCGTGCTCGAGATCGCGCTGGCTTGTGGTGCGCGTGTCGCCAGCGAAGGCTACGTGGACCTTGCCTTCTCCGACCTGGAGATCGGCCTCGCTCCGCGCCTCGGCGGCCTCCGGCGGGCGCTCGAGCTGGCGGGGCTCCCGGCCGTGCTCCCGCTCGCGACCCTCGGCAAGGTCATCGGCCCGCGCGAAGCCGTGGAGCTCGGGCTCGTCGACGAGATCGTCCCCGACACGCAGGGGCGTCGTCGCGCCGCCGCTCGGGTCCTGACGCCCCGCGCCGACCCGCCACGGCGGCGCCGCGGTCTCTGGGAGCGCGTCACCGAGAGCGATCGTGCTGCGATCACGCGCGCGCGCAAGGCGATCGCGCCGTCCCACGACGTGCACCACCCGGCCCCGGTTCGCGCGCTCGACATCGTCGAGGTGCTCGTGCGCGATCCGGCGGCCGCAGCGGATCTCGAGGTGGCGAGCTTCGCCGAGCTAAGCTTCTCCGGTCCGGCGCGCCAGCTCCGCGCGTTGCGCCGAGAAGCGTTCGGCCTCGACCCCCAAGACTCGGTGCCGCTCTCGGGCTTCCCTCGCCTCCGTGAACGGCTGCTCGATCAAGGGCTCACGTACACCGACATGGCCATCACCGCCACGGCGGTCCACGAACCGTTCGTGCGCGGCATCTTCGAGCCGCTCGAACGCGCCGCGCGCGCGCTCGCGCGCGACGGCGTGGACGCGCGCATGATCGCCCTCGCTCTCCGCGACTGGGGCTTCTTGGACCCCTTTGCGATCGACGCCGGCCGAGGGCCAGCGCGGCCGATGGCGCGTGAGCTCGTGCAGATGCGCTGCGTGCTGCCGCTCGTCGGCGAGGCCCTCCGCGCCCTCGATCGCGGCGACATCCCGGGCGCGGCGCACGGCGATGTCGCGGCGGTGTTCCTCGGCGGTTTCCCCCCGTTCCGCGGCGGCCCCTTTCGCTACGTGGACGAGGTCGGCGCGGCCGAGCTCACCCAACGCATGAGCGTCTTCGCCCGCGATCACGGGCCCGCCTACGAGCCGCCGCAAATCCTCCGGGATCTCGCCGCGTCTGGCGGCCACCTCCATCCCGCTCCCCCCTCATCATGGTGAGGGGCACCGGGGGGCGAAAATGGCGGGGACAGCGCGCCGAGAGAGACGGCGGTACCGTTTTGCAACCTGGTAGAGTCGGCCGGTGCTGTCGGCCGACGTGCGATTCGAGGGCTTCACCCAGAGCGATTGGTCGCGCTTCCTCTCGCTGTTTCGCCCGCGCGTGGCGACGGGCGCTGAGCGCGACCCCGAGCGACCGCAGGGCGGCATCATCGCCGTCGTCGGCGACGGCCGGTTGCGAAAGCTCGTCCACACCCAGGCCGGTCGCCTGCGCCTCGAGGACGTCGCGCCCTCTTGGCCGCTGACGGTCGAAGAGCTGACCCGCCGGCACAACGCCAGCTGGGGCATGACGCTGGAGGTCGGCGCGCTCGAGAACGTCATGGAGCGGTTCGGCGCCAAGCTCCGTCGCGGCGACGGCCTCAACGCTCAAGTTCTGTTGCTCGTCTCGCTCGTGCGACAAGAGATGGAGGGGCGACGCATCCAGGTGTGGCCCGCGCGCCTCGCCGGCCTGCCGATGCCGACGGTGGGCATGGTCGACACGACGCTCGACGCCGTCTGCCCGCGCGGTCACGCGATCGCGCTCGGCCTCTTCGACGCGGGCGATCTCTGGACGTCGATCGCGCTGCGCCGCGGGAGCTCGGGCGCCTTCGACTGGATCCTCGGGCCGGACGAGATCCGGCGCGACATGGGCCTGCTCGCGGGTGATTGGCGGCGCGACTATCGCCACCTGGCGCGCGCGCTCGACGACAAGGTCGGGCCCCTCGCGCTGGGCGTCTACGCCGAGGCCACGACGTTCCGCGACCTCGAGGTCGACCCGACCCCGGGCGCGTGGGCGCGCGCGGTCGCGATCCGTGACGTCATCCTCTCGCCGGTCCCGCTCGCGCTGACGGTACCGCTCGGGCTCGACGCCGGTCGCGCGGCGTTCTCGGCCATCCGCGGCCTCACCGAGCGCGCGCAGGGCCTGGACGTCGTGAGCCCGGTCCTCTCGCTCGTGCGCGAGACGCTCGGGCAGGTCGCCACCGTGGTCGGAGCCAGCCGCGACGACGGCGGCCTCGGGTTCGATCCGCTCGAGATCCTGAGGCGCCTGCTCTCACGAGAGAAATAGCGCCAGCGCCAGCCACCTATGTGAGCTCGACGCCGCGGGGCAAAATCGTGCGCAGGCCCATCGTGCGCCACGCGAACGACGGCTGCATCGACGCGAGGCCGAGCTTGTCGAGGTTGTCGGCGGTGGGCCCCTTGCCGAGGATCTCGAGCGTGACGTCGCCGGCCCCACCCCACGAGAGATCGTGGTCGGTCTCGACGATCGTTCGGATGACGTGCTCACCCTTCACGCTCATGAGCACGAAGGGGATACCGCGCGTCGCCAGCCAGCTCGCCTTGCCGACCTTCAGATCGAACTCACCCGCTTGCACGGCGTGGACCGCCTCGGCCGAGAACGAGGTCTCGATGTCGACGACGTATTTCGGGTAGCCCCATATCTCTCGCCCCGCGGCGCACGCGGCCTGGGTCGTGACCGGTAGGTTGAGAAAGTAGCTGCCGTAGTCGTACTGCTTCTTGGCGTTGACGAGCGCGCCCCAGGTCGACGGGCTCGTCCCCTTGCGCTTCACCTCGACGGCGAGCGCCACCTCGTTGTACGGCCCGATGCTCGTCTCACGGTACTCGAACACGACGAGCTGGACGATCGCCTTACCGAGCAGCGTAAACGGCTCGAACAGCTCGGCGTCGGCGATGCAGGGCGCCACCCGCTCGGGCTCGACGCGATACATCAAACCAATGACGCTACCGTCATGATAGCGAATGGGCAGCTCGCAATCGCCCGCGCTCGTCGTGACCGTCTCCTTGAGCAGCCCGTTGAAGAAGTCGGCGTCCATCGTGTGCATCGTGGCACGAGCGCCAGCACATCGGGTAGAGTGAGCGGATGGATCAGACGACGAGCCGCACGGTGTGCCGCATCATCCTCGGGCTCACCATGGCCGACGGCGAGCTCCATCCGGGCGAGGAGCGTTTCCTCGAGCGGCTGATGGAGCGCTTCGGCCTGCAGCGGAGCGCGGTCGAGCCGGTCGTCGACCCGGCCGAGGCGCTCGCGCAGCTTCGCTCGTTGCCCGAGGCGACGCGGCACGACACGCTGGCGCTGATGGTGGAGGCGGCCGCCGCCGACGGCCTCCTCCACCCCGCCGAGCGCATCTTGATCGGCGCCGTCGCCGACGAGCTCGGCCTGCCGCAGTCCGAGGTCGACGAAAAGCTCGGCCAAGCGCTGGCGCCGCGCTGACGGTCGCCCGCGTCAGCCGTCGACCGAGCGCATCCCCTGCTCGGTGTAGCGAGTGCCGACCGCGAGATCGCTCGGCACCGCGTCGTCGATCGCACGCCGCTCGGCGGCGGTGAGCACGACCTCGGATGCGCCGGCGTTCTCTTCGAGCCGCTTCTTGCTGCGCGTGCCGGGGATGGCCACCACGTGGTCACCAGCGCCGAGCACCCAGGCGAGCGCGAGCTGGGCAGACGTGATCTTGCGCGCGGCCGCGAGCTCGCCGATGCGCTTCACCAGCTCGAGGTTCTTGGGGAAGTTCTCGGGCGAGAAGCGCGGCATGCCGCGGCGCCAATCATCCTTCTCGAGGTCGTCGAGCGACTTGATCGCGCCCGTGAGAAACCCGCGGCCGAGCGGCGAGTAAGCGACGAACGTGATACCGAGCTCGGCACACGTCGCGAGGATCTCGCCCTCGGGCTCACGCGACCAGAGGGAGTACTCGGTCTGGAGCGCGGCGATGGGGTGCACCGCGGCGGCGCGGCGGATGGTGGCCGGCTTTGCCTCGGAGAGGCCCAGCGCCCTGACCTTGCCCGCCTTGACGAGGTCGGCCATCGCGCCGACCGTGTCCTCGATCGGAACGGTCGGATCGACGCGGTGCTGGTAGTAGAGGTCGATCACGTCTACGCCGAGCCGCTTCAAGCTCGCGTCGCAGGCTTGCTTCACGTACTCGGGCTTGCCGGACATCCCCTGGAACGAGCCGTCTTTGCCGCGGATGATGGCGAACTTGGTCGCGATGATGGCGCGGTCTCGCTTGCCGGCGAGCGCGCGGCCGAGCAGCTCCTCGTTGGCGCCGCTGCCGTACATGTCGGCGGTGTCGAAGAACGTGACCCCAATCTCGAGGGCGCGGTGGATGACCCCGATCGCCTCGGCCTCGTCCGAGCTGCCGTAGAAGTCGCTCATGCCCATGCACCCGAGCCCGACCACAGGGATGCTCGGCCCCGACTTGCCCAACGTTCGAGTTTTCATGCTTCGCAATATATCGCTTGGAGCCCTTGCCGTGCGGCGGGCGCGCGACGAGAGTACGGCCATGCGCGCCGTCGCGATCCGTGAGCCGGGCCCCGAAGACGTCCTCACCGTGGTGACCCGCGACGCTCTCGTGCCCCCCGCGGGCCACGTGCGTGTGCGTGTGCGGTTCGCGGGCGTGAACCGGGCCGATCTCCTTCAGCGCATCGGTGTCTACCCAGCCCCCGCGGGGGTGCCGGCAGACATCCCCGGCCTCGAGTATGCAGGCCAGATCGACGCCGTCGGTCCGGGGGTGTCCGAGTCGAAGGTCGGCGAGCGCGTGTTCGGCGTCACCGCCGGGGGGGCCTACGCGGAGCAGGTCGTCGTCCACGAGCGGGAGACGGCGCGCATCCCCGACGGCATCTCGGACCGCGACGCGGCGGCCGTGCCCGAGGCATTCATCACCGCGTACGACGCGCTCGTGCTCCAGGCGCGGCTCCGCCCCGGCGAGCGCGTGCTCGTCCACGCGGTCGGGAGCGGCGTCGGCACCGCAGGGCTGCAGATCGCGAAGGCGCTGGGGTGCCAGGTTGTCGGCACGTCGCGAACGGCGTCCAAGCTGGAGCGCGCGCGGGGTCTCGGGCTCGACGCCGCCGCGCTCGTCGAGACCCCGAGCGCGCTCGAGAAGTCGGTGCGCGACGCGTTTCCGCACGACGTCGACGTGGTGCTCGACCTCGTCGGCGGCGCCTACTTCGCGCGCACGATGCCGCTCCTCGCGACCAAGGCGCGCGTCGTGGTGGTCGGGCTCACGTCGGGCACGCAGAGCGAGCTCGATCTCGGGCTCCTCCTGAGGCGGCGCATCGCGGTCACGGGGACGGTCCTCCGCGCCCGCCCGCTCGAGGAGAAGATCCAAGCCGCCGACGTGCTCCGCCGGACGCTGTCGCCGTGGCTCACCCGCGGCATGATCAAGCCCGTCGTCGAGCAGGTGTTTCCGCTCGACAAGGCGGCCGACGCGCACCGCTTGCTCGCCGAGAACGCCACGTTCGGCAAGGTCCTGCTCGAGGTGCGGTCCTGAGCGGCGAAGACGCGAGCGACGAGCAGGCGCGCATCTATCAAGAGCGCGCCGAGGCCTACGACGAGCTCATCGGTGCAGAGGACGCCGACGGCAACGTCGTTCGAGAGCTCGACCGCTTGGTGACGATCGACGACGCGACCGTCGCCGATATCGGCGCCGGCACCGGCCGCATCGCGCGCCTCGTCGCCCCGCGCGCCCGCGCGCTGCTCCTCGTCGAGCGCGCAGCGCCCATGCTCGCGGTTGCCACGGCGCGGCTCGAGGCGATGGGGGTCGCTTTCACCGCGCACATCGGCGACGCGCGATCGCTGCCGCTCGACACTGGGGTCGCCGACGTCGCGATCGCGGCGTGGGTGTTCGGGCACTTTCGACACTGGATGCCCCACGGATGGCGCGACGACGTCGGCCGCGCCATCACGGAGATGGATCGCGTGACCCGGCCGGGGGGACGGATCGTCGTCATCGAGACGCTCGGCACCGGCCACACCGAGCCGCGCCGCCACGAGGCCCTCGACGAGTACTTCGCCGAGCTCGAAGCGCGCTGGGGTTTTCGGCGCAGCTGGGTGCGCACCGACTACGTGTTCGAGAGCGTCGACCGCGCCGTCGAGGTGTGCCGCCCGTTCTTCGGCGAGGCCCTCGCCGCCGCCATTCGCGAGAACGGCTGGTCGCGAGTGCCCGAGTGCACTGCGTTCTTCGTACGCGACGTGCCGCCTCGGCGAGGCGCATGAGACCCGCGGTGGTGGCCCTCGTCGTCTGCGGGTGCGGGGCCGCCTCCGCGCCGGTCGCGACGCCCGTCGAGCCGGACGCGCTCACGATCGTCGCCGAGGGGCCCTGCGCGCGCCTGTCGATGCAACCGATGGGCGATCGCAGGTTCGTCATCTTTGGCGACACGGGCTACGACCTCGAGCTCTGGACCCCGGGCGAAGAGCTCGCCGCCGCGCAGTCGGTGGTCGAGCTCGCCGACGGTGCGGCCTGGCTCGATCGATCCTGGACCGCGGGGCTCCCCACCGACGGTCGAGGGTACGTGCCCGCCACGATCGAGCTGGGCGGCGAGCCCGGCACACACGCGTGGCTCAGCCTCACGCGAACGCGCTATGCGCCGCACGGCACGGGCAAGCTGTTCGCGCGAGAGCGCACCGCGTTCGTGCGAGACGGCGCCCATTGGGAGCCGGTCGCCGACCCATCGGCTGCGCCGTGGCCAGCGAGCGCCCGCTCGCTCCCGCCCCTGTCGACCGAAGCGATCTGCGCCGCGCCGGAGCGGCGGTTCCTGCCGCTCTCGCACGCGATCACGCCGGCCGGCGGCGCGATCGTGGCCGGCCGCTGCCAGGGCGCTTCGATCACACCCCACCCCGACACCACGCTGGTCGTCGCCCACGGCGCGCCGGGCGCGGCGTCTTGGCGTGTCGAGCGTGCTTCGCCGCGCGCCCGCCTCGAGGGTCACGTGAACGCGGCGCTCTTCGCGCGTTCGGACGACGACGTCTACTTGAGCGCCTACGAGCCGTTCGAACCGTCCGAGGGCCGCCAGGGTTTCCTCGCTCATTGGGACGGCTCGTCGTGGCAGGAGCTCGAGCCCGGGTTCGACGGCGGCATCATGTCGATCGCGGGCGGCCCGACCGGTCCGCTCTACCTCGCCGCCGGCACCGCTCTCTTTCGCCGTGACGAAGCGGGGCGCGCGGCTCCGGTCGCGCTGCCTCGACCCTCGTTCGTGACGGGCGACGCGTCGCTCCACGTGCACACGGTGCGCGTCGCGCGCGCCGAGCTCTGGGTCGAGGCGTCGCTCAAGGTGCACGATCGCGCGCCGGGTCGCGACGGCGACGTCGAGCGCTGGGCGAGCGTGCTCTGGGGTCCTCGGGGCTTCGGGCGATACCATTGCGACGACAGAGAGGACGCGGCGAATGCCTTCACCGAGATCGAGTGACCGCGCGCTGTTCGCGGCGCTCGCCGCCGCCGCCACGCTGTTTGCTTCGCTCCCGCGCGTGGCTCGCGCCGAGCCGATCAACGGCGAGCGCTACCTCGTCTGCCGGCACGAGCGCGGCGAGCGCGCCGCGCCCCAGTCGGGCGCTGCCCCCGAGCCAGTCGCGCAGCGTCGGCGCGTGAAGAAGCGCGCCGCGCCGCCCAAGCTGGCGGCAGCGCCCACGCCCGTGATCGACGTGCCGTCGGCCGAGCCGCTCCCGTCCCGCGAGGTCTCGCCACGGCCGCTCGCCGCCGCGCTCGCGCGCGTCGTGACCGCCGAGCGCCAGGACTTTCGATGCACGGGCTTCGTGCGCGGCGCGCGCGGCGTCCTCTCCGTCCTATCCGAGCCGCCGGGCGCGAAGTTCGCGGGGCACCCGTACGCGGCCTCGTGGATCGAAGACAACATCGCCGCGTCGGGCTCGGCTCGCCTCGAAGGCGCCAAGCCCTACCTGCGTCGCGAGCTCGACCGCGTGATCCCGAGCGGGCTCGACCCCGCAGTGCGGCACGAGCGCCTCCGTTTGAAGACCGCCGCCGCCCGCGCTCTCGCCGACCTCGGAGACGTGAGCGCGGCGGGCGCGATCGAGGCGCTGGCCCACGAGCGGGAGACCGCCGACTCGCCCATGATCTGGGAAGACCTCGTCGAGTCGCTCGCCCGGCTCGACGCGCGCAAGGCCGAGGTCTACGCGGTCGCGGTGCTGGATCGCGCCGCCAAGTCGGCCGCGCACGACACGGCAGAAGAGAATCGCGTGAGGGAGGTGCTGCCGCTCGTCGTCAACCGGAGCGCCGCCAGCGTGCGGGTGCTGACCGATCTATCGAGCGGCGTCGGCGACGACCCGTCGAGCCCTGGTCGCCACGAGACTTGCCTCGTCCTGGCCGCCCGTATCCGCGCAGGCGACGACGCGCTGCGCGACGCGGTGCGGGCCGAGGTCGCCACCGACATCCGCACGCAGCGGGCCGCGCATTGCTACAGTCAGCTCATCGCCGCCGCGTTCCCCGGCGACGACCCGTCGGAGGTCGACACCCTGCTCTTTCGACAGCGGTACGACGAGCTGCTCCGGTTGGCCTCGACGATGCGGCGACGGGAGCGACAGGGCAGCGCGACGAGCGACGACGCCGTCGCCAAACGAAAGATCCTGGCCTGGCTCGACGAGCGAGACCGCGACGACGACATCGCGAACGCCTCCGACCGTGGCGTCCCCTTCCGCAGCCGGCGCGCGCTGCACTTGGCCCTCGGGGCTGCTTTCGCGCGACCCGGCGTCGAGCGCGAGCTGTACGCCCTCATCGATGACCCACGCGACGACACGGTCGCGCCGTGGGTCGCGGCGCGCGCGGCGCTCGACCTCGATCTCGTGGGGGCGGCTGATCACGCGGCGGCGCGCCTGCTCATCGCGCGCACCCAGCACACGTCGACGGTCGCGCACGGCGAGTGGGCGTCGCGCGGGCGCGTCACCGTGACCGAGCACGTCGACGTCGTGGATCGCCTCGCGGCGCGGGGAGACGTGCGGTTCGCGCTCGGCCTGCTCGATCGGCAAGGGTTCGCCCGACAGGCGGCGTTCGAGCACCTGTCGCGGCTGAGGCCGAAGAGCGCCTGCGCCGTCGTGACCGACGCCGCTCTCGGCGCCCAAGAGAAGAGCATCCAGGACGCGTTCTGGGCGCTCACCGTTCTCGGGGATGTGTGCCGCGACCCGATGCGCCGCCTCGCGCGGGACAACGAGGTCGCTCGTGAGACCCGCGGCATGGCCCTCGAGCACCTGGCCATGATCCGCGATGGCAGCGTCGCAGCCGACCTCGCGCGCGACCCCCCGAGCGACGACATCCGCCCCGCGCGCCAGCGAGCCCGCCTCATCGAGAGCTCCCCCCTCACGAAGTGAGGGGGCCGGGGGGGTGAAAGAGCCACAACAACCCACCGAGCGGCGGGGACCTCGCCATTTCAGCAGAAGGTCAGCGCGGCGAGGGCTTGCGCGTGCCGTCGGCGAGGACGTGCTCGATCGCGCGCCCCTGATCGTAGAGCGTGGCGCCGACCGGGTAGCCGTCGTCCTCCCAGAGCTTTGTCCAGCCGTGGCGCACGCCGGCCGACCACATCACCTGCCCGCAGACGGCGCCGCCGGGCGCGTAGCTCGTGTGCAGCCCCTGCTCGCGGTGCACGGTGGGCTCCTTGTCGACGAAGAAGCCCACGCTCGCGCGACCACCCGCCGGGTGGTACTCGATCGCCCAGCGCAGGAGCCCGCTCTCGTAGAAGCGCTGCGACTGGAGCCGCTTCGAGCGATAGAAGCTGAGCGAGAGCCCATGCCACACCGGCACACCGCCCGTCGGGATGGCGCACCCCACCGTGAGATCGGTGGTGTACACGCGGGCGCCGGCCGGACACCGGACGGTCGCGTCGGTCACGTGGTCGCGCATCAGAAAGTCCGGCAGCCAGGTCGGGACGACGATCGCCGGGTCGGGCGTAAACAGCTCGAGCGCCTCCGCTGACAGGTGGGGGCGCTGCGCCCGCGCGAGCGCCGGGCGCGCCGTCGCGCCCATGGCGAGGGCACGGCGGAGCGAGTCGATCTGGGCCTCGAGGGTCGCGCGCATCGCCGGATCCGCCCCCGCGAGCTCACCCGTGAGCTCGGCGATCATGGCGTTCAGGTCGGCTTGGCGCGCGTCGGGCATCGGTCTTTCTACAATGGCAGCTTCGAGGGTGGAACCAACACGACCGCAGCGCTGTCTCTCCCCTCTCGTGGAGCCGGAAGAGCACGCCAGGATGCCGAGCCTCGTCGTACCC